>Ga0265327_10000584_pt1 | contig 61220 bp, 63 predicted proteins | sample 41621metaG_FD_202089 | JGI IMG/M metagenome (GOLD analysis project Ga0265327, IMG submission 202089) | Rhizosphere microbial communities from Carex aquatilis grown in University of Washington, Seatle, WA, United States - 4-16-21 metaG | ecosystem: Host-associated > Plants > Roots > Rhizosphere...
TGCAGGTGATCCGCAGCAAGGGCTACACAGCGACCGCGGTCGACGACATCTGTGCGGTGGCGGGCGTGACCAAGGGCAGCTTCTTCCATCACTTCCCAAGCAAGGAAGACATGACGCTCGGCGCGGTCGAGCACTGGAATCGGGTCACCGGCGAGCTGTTCGCCTCGGCGCCGTACCAGCTGGCCAGCGACCCGCGCGATCGGGTGTTCGGCTACATCGAGCTGCGCCGCGAGATCCTGCGCGGCGACGTGGCCAGCTACAGCTGCCTGCTCGGCACGCTGGTGCAGGAGACCTTCGAGACCCATCCCCGTTTGCGCGCCGCGTGCCGCGAGGGCATCGCGCTGCACGCCGGCACGGTGGCCGAGGACATCGCCGCGGCCAAGGCGCTGTATGCGCCCGAAGCCGACTGGGACCCGAGGGCGCTGGCGCTGTTCACCCAGGCCAGCCTGCAGGGTGCCTTCATCCTGGCGAAGGCGCAGGACAGCGCGTCGATCGCGCGCCAGTGCGTCGATCACCTGCGGCAGCACGTCGCCAGCCTGCTCGGCGATCCGGCCGTCCCGGCCGCCGTGTCCGCGAAAGCCGCAAGCGCCAGGCCATCGAGCCGGGCCAGGCGCTGATCCTTACCGTTCGATCCACCACCCCAGACCCGACTTCCAACCCACCGGAGACCCGCCATGCCACCGACCACCCGGCCCGCCGAGGCCGCGCACGAACTCACGCTCACCCGCTTCATCGATGTGCCGCGCGAAAAGCTCTTTCGTTGCTGGACCGAGCCTTCGCTGATCACGCAGTGGTTCACCCCGCCCCCTTGGAAGACCGTCGAGGCCGAGACCGACGTGCGGGCCGGCGGCGCGAGCGTGATCACCATGCAGGGACCGGACGGCACGCGCATGCCGAACCGCGGCGTCTACCTCGAAGTGGTGCCGAACGAACGCCTGGTCTTCACCGACGCCTACACCGAGGCCTGGGTGCCTTCGGCCAAGCCCTTCTTCACCTGCATCCTGACCTTCGAGGTGGAGGGCAAAGGCACCCGCTACACCGCACGCGCCCGGCACTGGAACGCCGAGGACTGCGCCGCCCACGAGCAGATGGGCTTCCACACCGGCTGGGGCATCGCGACCGATCAGCTCGCTGCGCTGGCCGCCCGCCTCTGAGGCTCGATCTTTTTTCCAAGGAGAAGACGCATGAACCCCGTGGTCCATTTCGAGATGCCTTACGACGACGCGGCCCGCATGGCCCGCTTCTACGAGACCGCCTTCGGCTGGAAGACCCAGGCGCTGGGCGAGGAGATGGGCGGCTACGTCACAGCCGCCACCGGCCCGTGCGATGCCGGTGGCCGGCCGACCGCGCCTGGCACGATCAACGGCGGATTCTTTGCCCGCAAGCCTGACTGGCCCGGCCAGTACCCGTCGGTGGTGGTGGCGGTCGATGACATCTCCGCCGCGATGCGGCAGGTACAGGCGGCCGGTGGCAGCGTGCTGGGCGAGCCGATGATGATTCCCGGCGTCGGCCAGTACGTCGCCTTCATGGACACCGAGCAGAACCGGGCGAGCATGCTGCAGCCCTTGCCGCGCGCCGCCTAGGCCGTGCCGAGGGCCCGCAGGCTGATGAGCAGCGAGCGTTCGGAGCGCGACTACTGGTTCCCGGCCAAGCGCTACGGCTGGGGCTGGGGCGTGCCTTCGCGCTGGCAGGGCTGGGCGGTGCTGCTGCTATACAGCGCGGCGATCGCGGGGATCGTGATCTTCTTCAGGCCCGACCGAGCGCCGCTTGCCTTCGTGGTGCTGAGCGGCATCGCATCGCTGCTGCTCGTGGCTGTCTGCTGGCTGACCGGCGAGCCGCCGCGCTGGCGTTGGGGCCAGGACTGATTCCGCGCCTGCGACGAGACATTCGCAGGCCCGCGAAAAGGCCGCAGGCCTACAGGCGGCGCGCGCCTCCGGCGCCAGCCTCTTCCTCGTACCGATTTGGGTGCATCCAAGGACTACGACATGAAGAAGCTGATTCTGGGCCTCGCCACCTGCGCGGCCTGCGCGATTGCTGCCGGCCAGCCTATGCCGCCGCCCCACGAGGGCGACCGGATGGACAATCACGAAATGGACCGCCACGAGCCCGACCATCCAGGCATGGCCCATATGGAACCGCCGCCGCAGCACCATCATCGGCACAAGGTGTGGGTGCCGGCGCGGCACGACGATCACGGCCACATGGTGCCGGGTCACTACATCTACCGCTGACATCAAGGCCCACAGGAGCCCGCGCCATGGACACCACCCGCCCCGGCATCGAACAGCTGTTCCAGCAACTCGGCCTGCCCGATTCGCCCGAGCAGATCCGACGCTTCGTCACCCGTCATCGGCCGCTGGCCGATGGCGTGCGCCTGGCCGACGCGCCGTTCTGGACCCCGGCACAGGCCCAGTTCCTGGGCGAGGAACTGCGGGACGACGCCGACTGGGCGGAGGTGGTCGACCAGCTGAACCTGATGCTGCGAGCCTGAGGGCTGCCTCGACGCCGCCGCTGCGGCGTTTTTCACGGAATCGCTACGCGAATGTCACCAAATGCTACCGGGACGACGCCGTCGCCCCTAGCATCGGGGCAACAACTCGAAAGCGATCATGCTCAAACCGGTCTCGCAACTTGCTCGAACCATCGTCCTCGTCGGCCTCTGCGCCGCCAGCGCGATCGCATCCGCGGAAATCCACCGCTGCAAGGACGAGAACGGCAAGACCGTGCTGTCGGACCGCCCCTGCGGCGCGGCGACCGCTGGCGCGAGCGGCATGGCGAACAACGTGGGCAGCGGGCTCGACCGGCTCAATGTGCGCGACATGAACAGCGCTCGCGAGACCAGCGCCCAGTACGAGATCCTGTCGGTGCGCAGCACCCGCAGCGACCGCATGACCGAGACGCAGCGCTGATCGGGCTCAGCCGCCGCTCGCACCCTTCATCATCGCCATCGCCGAGCCGATCAGCGCCGACATCTCGGTCGTATTGCTCGGCACGATCAAGGTCGTCTTGGACTTTTCCGCGACCTTGCCGTAGGCGTGGATGGCGTCTTCCGCCACCTTCAATTGCACCGCCGCCTGGCCGCCGGGCTTCTGGATCGCCTCGGCGATGCGCGAGATGGCGCCTGCCGTGGCTTCGGCGACCGCCGCGATCGCCGCGGCCTCGCCCTGCGCCTTGTTGACCACCGCCTGCTTCTCGCCCTCGGAGCGCGCGATCGCCGCTTCGCGTTCGCCGGTGGCGATGTTGATCTGCTCCTGCCGCCGGCCTTCGGAGGCGGCGATCAGCGCGCGCTTCTCGCGCTCGGCGGTGATCTGCGACTGCATCGCATGCAGGATCTCGTTGGGCGGCGTCAGGTCCTTGATCTCGTAGCGCAGCACCTTCACGCCCCAGTTGAGCGCCGCCTCGTCGATCGCCGCCACCACCTGGGCATTGATGATCTCGCGCTCCTCGAAGGTCTTGTCGAGCTCGAGCTTGCCGATCACGCTGCGCAGCGAGGTCTGGGCCAGCTGCGTGACCGCCATGATGTAGTTGGATGAGCCGTAGCTGGCGCGCATCGGATCGGTGACCTGGAAGTACAGGATGCCATCGACGGTGAGCTGGGTGTTGTCGCGCGTGATGCAGACCTGGCTCGGCACGTCGAGCGGCACTTCCTTGAGGCTGTGCCTATAAGCCACCCGGTCGATGAAGGGCAGCAGGAAGTTGGCGCCCGGCAGCAGGGTCGCGTGGTACTTGCCCATGCGCTCGACCACGAAGGCATGCTGCTGCGGAACGAACTTGACGGCACGGGCTACAAAAAGAATCGCCACGACGAGCAATACGAGCGAGATTTCCATGGTGTCTTTCAGAAGAGAAGGCGAAGCGGCAAGGGCGAATCAGCCGATGTGTTCGACGATCAGGTAGTTGCCCTGCACGTCGACGATGCGATGAAGGCCCGGAACGGTCGGTGCGTCGGGCAGCGGCCGGACCTGCCAGGTGGCCCCCCGGTAGCGCACTTCGGCGCTGCGGTCGGCCTTCCAGGCCGGCACCGTGACTTCGGCGCCGACATCGAATTGCGCATTGCTGGCCGGCGCCTTCGGCCGGCGCGAGGCACGCAGGTACCAGGCACCGACGAAGGCGATGCAGGCCACCGCTGCGCAGCCGATCTGAACCGGCTCGGTGGCGCCCAGGTGGGCGGCCACCGCGCCCACGCCGAAACCGATCGCGATCAGCAGCGCATAGAGGGTGCCGGTGAGCAGCTCCAGCGCCACCAGCGCGAAGGTCAGTACCCACCAGATCGCGGCCGAGCTCATGGCCGGCCTCGCGAGTGGCGCGGCGAGGGCGCCACGGCATGAAGCTCGGCTTCGCGCAATGCGCGCTGGTGCTGGATGCTGGACATGGGCTGGAGGATAGCCGTTCGCCGATGCGCCGATGCGCCGATGCGCCGATGCGCCGCGCACGCATGCATCCGAGCCGCTCCGGCGTGGCGCCGCGGCGCTGAGCTACACTCCGCGCCGCTTGCAGCCTGCGCCGCACGCTGCGCCGCCATCGGCAACATGGCGAAAGAAATCATCCATAGGAAACCTGAAGTGAACCGCATCGAACTGGTCGAGAAGATCGCATCCGCCCACAACGTCAGCAAGGCCGAAGCCGCGCGCATCCTGGAAACCGTCACCGGCTCCATCGTCGCCGCAGTGAAGAAGGGCGATCCCGTCCAGCTCATCGGCTTCGGCACCTTCAAGCAGGTCGCGCGCGCCGCCCGCACCGGCTTCAACCCGCAAGCCGGCGCCGCGATCAAGATCGCCGCCCAGAAGGTCCCGAAGTTCGTGCCGGGCGCTGCCTTCAAGGCCGCGGTCGACCCGAAGGCCGCCAAGCGCAAGGCCGAGAAGGCGGCTGCGAAGCCCGCTGCCGGCAAGTCGGCGGCCAAGAAGGCCGCGCCTGCCAAGAAGACGAAGAAGTAAGCGTCTTGCGGCCACGGGGCCGCGATTGCCTTCGAGCGGCCCTGCGGGGCCGCTTTTCATTTGGCCGAACTAGAAGTCCTGGCTGCCGAGGAAGATCGCCAGCGCCGGATTGGCCCGGTAGCGCGCCGTTGCCAGCGCGTCGATCGAATCGGCGTTGCGCGCATAGGCCTGGACCAGGTCGGCGTCGCGGCCGTCGCTGGCCTGGAAGCGCGAGTGCAGCGCCTCTTCGTCGATCCTGGCGATGATCCTTGCGCCGTCGAGGCCGTCGGGATAGATCGCGAACTGCACGCTGCCGGTGGGCGGATGAAAAATTGCTTCTGAGGCCATGCTCGCGATCGATCTCGTTCGTGTCTTTTGTTTGGCAGCAGTATCAGGTTCGCGCGTGACAGGGAAAATACGTCGGACGGTCTAGCGCACAGCAAGATGCGGACCATTTCACGGTCGCGTTAACAACTCGATAATCTTTCGTTCTTGAACTTCCCGGCTACAGCGCTGTCAGAGCGAGCTTTGGCTGAATCACAACCCATGTATCGCATCCCAGGCAGGAATTGGCTTCGCACGCTGGTCGCGGCCGCCTTGGTGCTCGGCGCCATCGCGGTGCATGCGCAGGCCCTGCCGGAGGGCGTGCGCCTCGGGATGAGCGCCGCGGAGCTTCAGGCGGCGCTACCGGGGCTGGAGCGGGTGGCCCGGCCGCAGCGGCTGGCGGGCGGCCTGAGCGGCAGTTGGCGGTCGAACCCGATGGTCTTCGCGGGCCTGAGCTTCGAGCCGGTTTATTTCTTCGCGGCCGACCAGCTGCGCCGGGTCGAATGGTCCGCGGCCACCGACTCGCAGCCCGACCTGGGCGCCGCTGCCTTCGCCGAGATCGTGGCCTGGGGCCGCGGCAGCTTCGGGCCCGAGCTGGGTTCGAACGATCCGGGCAGCGCCTATGCCGCCTGGGTGCAGGGCGATGTCGATGTCTATGCGCAGCGCATGAGCGATCCGCGCCATGCCAGCGTGCGGCTGGTCTACAAGCTGCGTCAGGTCAGGGACGGCAGCGAGCTTTGACGCCTGGCAGGCGCCGCAGCGCGGTCAGGCATGGCCGCTCAGGCGCGGCCCAGCATCCCCCGGTCCTCGATGAAGGACACCACCTCGGCCAGGCCGCTGCGGGTCTTGAGGTTGGTCATCACGAAGGGGCGCTCCTTGCGCATGCGGCGGGTGTCGACCTCCATCACGCCGAGGTCGGCGCCGACGTAGGGCGCTAGGTCGGTCTTGTTGATGACGAACAGGTCGCTCTTGGTGATGCCGGGGCCGCCCTTGCGCGGGATCTTCTCGCCGGCCGCGACGTCGATCACGTAGATGGTGAGGTCGGACAGCTCGGGGCTGAAGGTGGCGGCCAGGTTGTCGCCGCCGGATTCGACGAAGACCACGTCGGCATCGGGAAACTGCGCGAGCATGCGGTCGATCGCCTCGAGGTTGATCGAGGCGTCCTCGCGGATGGCGGTGTGCGGGCAGCCGCCGGTCTCGACGCCCATGATGCGTTCGGCGGGCAGCGCGCCGGCCACCGTCAGCAGACGCTGGTCCTCCTTGGTGTAGATGTCGTTGGTGATGGCGACCAGGTCGTACCTGTCGCGCATCGTCTTGCAGAGCATCTCGAGCAGCGTGGTCTTGCCGGAGCCGACCGGCCCGCCGATGCCCACCCGCAACGGCGGCAGCTTCTTGGTGCGATGGGCGATGTGATGAAGGGACATGTTCGTTTCAGCTTCTGAATAGACGCGAGTATTGGGTTTCGTGGCGGGCCGAGAGCACGGCGAGCATCGGCGAAAAAGCCTGGCGCTCGCCGTCGGCCAGCGCGATCGCCGCGTCGACCGCAGTGGGAATCTCGCCGGCCAGGCGGCCGAGGATGCGCTGCCCTGCGCTCTGGCCGAGCGGCACCGCCTTCACCGCCGCGCCGGTCATGTTCTCGGCCCAGCCGAAGGCGAAGGCCAGGCAGGCGTCGCGCGCCGAGGCCTCGGTGCGGCTGGCAGCGAAGGCGAAGGCGAGCGGATAGCTGGCGGGCATCGACGCGAAGGCCTCGGCGACGCCGTCGTGGTGCAGCTTGAGCCACTCGACGAAGGAGCGGCCCATCTGCTCGGTCTGCAGCAGGAATTCGGCCGTTTCCCGGGTCTGGAAGACCCAGTCGTTGAGGACGCGAAGCCGTTGCGTGTCGGCAGCCCGCCAGGCCGGCACCGCCTGCGCCAGCACCGCCAGGTCGGCCCGCGCCAGCACCAGGTGCAGCTGGTCGGCGAGCCAGTCGGACACTGCGCGCTCGTCGGTGAGGCCGGACCATTCGATCGCCGCCTCCAGGCCTTCGGAATAGGAGAAGCCGCCTACCGGCAGCGCCGGCGATGCGAGCCAGATTAGCTGCAGGAGGCTCGCGGCCGGCAGCGCTGGCGGAAGCGGGGCGGGCGTTGCCGCCGAATGGCCGGACATCAGTGCGAGTGGCCGTGACCGTGGTCGTGATCATGGTCGTGTCCGCCGCCATAGGCATCCGGATGCAGCACCGGGCCGACCGGCGGCTTCGTCTCCTGCGCGCCATGCGAACCGTGCGAATGCGAATGCCCATGGGCCCCTGCGCCGTGCGCGCCATAGGCGCCGCCCTCGGGCTCGAAGGCCTCTTCCGCCTCGCGCACGATGAGATGCATCGAGCGCAGCATCGCGGCCAGCACATGGTCGGGCTCGATCTTCAGGTGGTCCGGCTTGAGTTCGATCGGCACATGCCGGTTGCCCAGGTGATAGGCGGCCCGGATCAGGTCGAAGGGCGTGCCGTGCTCCTGGCAGTGGGTGATCACCAGCACCGGCTGCGGCGAGGCGATCACGCGGACCAGCGAACCGTCCTCGGCCACCAGCACGTCGCCGCCGCGCACCGAGGTGCCGCGCGGCAGGAAGACGCCGAGCTGCCGCCCCTGCGAATCGGTGGCGTCGAAGCGGCTCTTCTGGCGCACGTCCCAGTCGAGCTCGATGGTGGCTGCGCGCTTCAGCAGCACCGGCGCGAGGCCCTTGCCTTGCGGCATCAGTTTGTTGGCGGTCAGCATGGTGTCTTTCGGATGCGCACCTGGACGCGGCCGGTGGTCCGGCGGCGGGATGAAGAGGAAATGGGCAGGCGCCTGCGCATTCTCCGCGGCCGAAGCCCGAAAACGCATTCCTGGAATCAGAAGAGGAAGTAGCGCTGCGTCATCGGCAGCGACACCGCCGGGTCGCACACCAGCAGTTGCCCGTCGGCTCGCACCGCGTAGGTCTGGGCGTCGATCTCCATGCGCGGCGTGTAGCTGTTCAGCAGCATGTGCTGCTTGCGCACGCCGCGGATGTTCTTCACCGCCGCCAGCGTCTTCGCGAGGCCGTAGCGCTCGCCGATGCCGGCGGCCAGGCCGGCGCCCGAGACGAAGGTCAGCGAGCTTCTCGCGAGCGCGCCGCCGTAGGCGCCGAACATCGGCCGGTAGTGCACCGGCTGCGGGGTCGGGATCGACGCATTCGGGTCGCCCATCGCCGCCATCGCGATCATGCCGCCCTTGATGATGGTGAAGGGCTTGACGCCGAAGAAGGCCGGCTTCCACACCACCAGGTCGGCCCACTTGCCGACCTCGATGCTGCCGACCTCGTGCGAGATGCCGTGCGCGATCGCCGGGTTGATCGTGTACTTGGCGACGTAGCGGCGGGCGCGGAAGTTGTCGTTGCGATCGCTGTCTTCCGGCAGCTTGCCGCGCTGCAGCTTCATCTTGTGGGCGGTCTGCCAGGTGCGCAGCACGACCTCGCCGACCCGGCCCATGGCCTGCGAGTCGGAGCTGAACATGCTGATCGCGCCGAGGTCGTGCAGTATGTCCTCGGCCGCGATCGTCTCCTTGCGGATGCGGCTCTCGGCGAAGGCCAGGTCCTCGGCGATGCCCGGGTCGAGATGATGGCAGACCATCAGCATGTCCACATGCTCGTCGAGCGTGTTGACGGTGTAGGGCATGGTCGGGTTGGTCGACGAAGGCAGGAAGTTGGCCTCGCCGACCACCCGCAGGATGTCCGGCGCATGCCCGCCGCCCGCACCTTCGGTATGGAAGGCGCAGATCGAACGCCCACCGACCGCGGCGATGGTGTTCTCGACGAAGCCCGACTCGTTGAGCGTGTCGCTGTGGATCGCCACCTGGGTGTCGGTGGCGTCGGCCACGTCCAGGCAGTTGCTGATCGCCGCCGGCGTGGTGCCCCAGTCCTCGTGCAGCTTGAGCCCGATCACGCCGGCCTCGATCTGCTCGTGCAGCGCGGCCGGCAGGCTGACGTTGCCCTTGCCGAGCAGGCCGATGTTGATCGGGAAGGCATCGGCGGCCTGCAGCATGCGCTCGATGTGCCAGGGGCCCGGCGTGACGGTGGTCGCGAAGGTGCCGGTGGCAGGGCCGGTGCCGCCGCCCAGCATGGTGGTCACGCCGGAGGACAGCGCCTCCTCGATCTGCTGCGGCGCGATGAAGTGGATGTGGCTGTCGATGCCGCCGGCGGTGACGATCGTGCCCTCGCAGCTGATCACTTCGGTGCCCGCGCCGATCACGATGTCGACGCCCGGCTGCACGTCGGGGTTGCCGGCCTTGCCGATGGCGACGATGCGGCCGTCCTTGATGCCGATGTCGGCCTTGACGATGCCCCAGTGGTCGAGGATCAGCGCGTTGGTCATCACCGTGTCGACGGTGCCTTCGGCGCGGGTGCGCTGGCCCTGGGCCATGCCGTCGCGGATGGTCTTGCCGCCGCCGAACTTGACCTCCTCGCCGTAGCCGCCGGCGCGCAGGGTGTAGTCCTCCTCGACCTCGATGACGATGTCCGTGTCGGCGAGACGCACGCGGTCGCCCACGGTCGGGCCGAAGATTTCCGCGTAGGCGCGGCGGCTGATGGTGGCCATTTAGAGTTTTCCCTGCACGAGGCCGCGAAAGCCGTAGACGATGCGTTCGCCCGAGAAGTCGACCAACTCGACCGTGCGCTGCTGGCCCGGCTCGAAGCGCACCGCGGTGCCGGAGGCGATGTTCAGGCGCATGCCGCGCGCCGCCTCGCGGTCGAAGCCGAGCGCGCCGTTGGTCTCGGCGAAGTGGTAGTGCGAGCCGACCTGGATCGGCCGGTCGGCGGTGTTGTGCACGACCAGCGTGATCGCCCGGCGGCCGGGGTTGAGGACGTGGTCGCCTTCGTCGGTGATGAGTTCGCCCGGGGTCATCGGAACTGCCTCAGGCGACCGTGCCGCTCAGGAGCGCGACGCCGAGCAGCGCCACCGCCGCGCCGGCGATGCGCGGCAGCCAGCGATGCCCGTTGCGCAGCGACCAGCCGATCGCGATGCCGGCCGCATGCAGCAGCACCGTCGCGGCCAGCATGCCGGCCAGCGTCAGGGCCGCGCCCGACTCGCCGGCCAGTTCGTAGCCGTGCGCCGCGCCGTGGAAGAGCGCGAAGACGCCGACCAGCGCGCCGGCGGCCAGCGGCGGCAGGCGCCGCTGCGTGAGCACCAGCAGTCCCAGCACCAGCAGCGAGGCGGCGATCATCGGCTCGACCGCCGGCACCTGCACGCCGGCCAGGCCGACCAGCGCGCCGACCAGCAGCATCGATGCGAAGCCCAGCGGCGCCCAGAGCAGGTCGGGCCAGGCCCGGCGCGCGGTCAGGGCGCTCCACAGCCCGACCGCGAGCATCGCCGCCAGATGGTCGGTGCCGGTCAGCGGGTGCATGAAGCCGGTGGTAAAGCCGTGGTGCAGGCCGCCATCGACGCCGGTGTGGGCGCTGGCGGCCAGGGGCAACGCGCCCAGCAGCAGCATCAGCAGGGCAGTCGTGGAATGTGAACGCGGGAGGCGCATGGCGAAGATCCTGTTGTCGTTGTTCGGGAAATCGGGCTGGAGAGGAAAAAGGGATCAGACGATCGGCTGGTGCACGGTGACGAGCTTGGTGCCGTCCGGGAAGGTCGCCTCGACCTGGATGTCCGGGATCATCTCGGGTACGCCGTCCATCACGTCGGCCCGGGTCAGCACCGCGCGGCCTTCGCTCATCAGCGCTGCCACGCTGCGGCCATCGCGGGCACCTTCCATCACCGCCGCCGAAATCAGCGCCACCGCCTCGGGATAGTTGAGCTTCAGGCCGCGGGCGCGGCGCCGTTCGGCCAGCAGGGCTGCGGTGAAGATCAGCAGCTTGTCTTTTTCGCGCGGAGTGAGTTCCATGTTGGCTTGAGCCGTTTCTTGGTTTCGACGAGAAATTTCTGCGTCAACGTCGGACGATTATGTGCAAGTCCGAGACTTTGCAACAGCGGAACTCGTGGCATGAAAGCTGCTGCTGCGACCCGTGGACTCCATCGCACATCCCCCCGCAGCCAGCGACGACGCGCCTCAGCGCATCGTCAAGGTTCGGCGCGACTACAACAGCTGGGTCGCCAGTGAAACGCTGGAGGACTACGCGCTGCGCTACACGCCGCAGCGCTTCCGCCGGATGTCGGCCTGGCGGGTGGCGGCCACGGCCTTCGGCGGCGCGGCTTCCTTCCTGATCCTGGAAGCGGTCGGGGCGACGCTTCTGGTGCAGTACGGCTTCGAGAACGCCTTCTGGGCCATCCTCTGCACCGGGCTGATCATCTTCCTGGCCGGCTGGCCGATCAGCGTCTATGCCGCCCGCTACGGCGTCGACATGGACCTGCTGACCCGCGGCGCCGGCTTCGGCTACATCGGCTCGACGCTGACCTCGCTGATCTACGCCTCCTTCACCTTCATCTTCTTCGCGCTCGAGGCCGCGGTGATGGCCTATGCGCTGGAGCTGGCGCTGGGCATTCCGCCGGTCTGGGGCTACCTGCTGTGCGCGCTGGTGGTGATCCCGCTGGTGACCCACGGCATCTCGGCCATCAGCTGGCTGCAGGTCTGGACCCAGCCGATCTGGCTGGTCATGCTGGTGGTGCCCTTCGTCTACGTGCTGGCGCGCGATCCTGGGGCCTTCGACGGAATCTCGCACTACATCGGTGTGAAAGCGCACGGCGATGGCTTCGATCTGCACCTGTTTGGTGCCGGCCTGACGGTGGGCATCGCGCTGATCACGCAGATGGGCGAGCAGGCCGACTACCTGCGCTTCATGCCGGCGGCGAGCCAGGCCGGCCGGCGGCGCTGGTGGGCCGCGGTGATCGCAGGCGGTCCGGGCTGGGTGCTGCTGGGCGTGCTGAAGATGCTGGGCGGCGCGCTGCTGGCCTACCTGGCGATCAGCCACATGGTGCCGCCCGAGCGCGCGGTCGACCCGAACCAGATGTACCTCGCGGCCTACGAATACGCCTTCCCGCGCTACGGCTGGGCAGTGGTCGCCACCGCCGTCTTCGTGGTGATCTCGCAGCTGAAGATCAACGTCACCAACGCCTATGCGGGCTCGCTCGCCTGGAGCAACTTCTTCTCGCGCGTCACGCACAGCCATCCGGGGCGCGTGGTGTGGGTGGTCTTCAACGCGCTGATCGCCTTCATGCTGATGGAGATGAACGTGTTCGAGGCGCTCGGCGACGTGCTGGGCCTCTACGCCAACATCGCGATCGCCTGGATGATGGCGGTGGTGGCCGACCTGGTCATCAACAAGCCGCTGGGACTGTCGCCGCCCGGCATCGAGTTCAAGCGGGCCCACCTGTGGGACATCAACCCGGTCGGCGTCGGCGCGATGGCGCTGGCCTCGGCGCTGTCGATCACCGCGCACCTGGGCTTCCTGGGCCGGACCGCGCAGGCCTTCTCGGCGTTGATCGCGCTGGGCACGGCATTCGTGAGCGCGCCGCTGATCGCCTGGGCGACGCGCGGCAGGTACTACATCGCACGGCTTCCGGGCGACCGCGATGCGACGCCTTTCGTGCCCGCGCCGGTTCGCTCGCCGGTGCGCTGGGCTCGGGTCGAATCCGATGCCGGCAGCTACCGGCGCCTGGGCACCCAGCGCTGCGTCATCTGCGAACGCGACTACGAAGGCCCCGACATGGCCCACTGCCCGGCCTACCAGGGCGCGATCTGTTCGCTGTGCTGCACGCTGGACGCGCGCTGCGGCGACCTCTGCAAGCCGCAGGCGAGCCTTTCGGCGCAATGGTCGGCCGCGCTGCGCTGGCTGCTGCCGCGCCGGGTCTGGCCCTACCTCGACACCGGGCTCGGCCACTTCCTGCTGCTGATGCTGATCGTGGTGCCGCTGCTGGCAGTGGTCTTCGGCGTGCTCTACCAGCAGGAACTGCGCGCGCTGGCAGAAGGCAACTTCAGCGCCGCCGCGCTGCAGGAGATGCAGCCGGTGTCCCTGCGCTCGGGCTTCTTCAAGGCCTACATGGCCTTGCTGGTCATCGCCGGCATCGTCGCCTGGTGGCTGGTGCTGGCGCACCAGAGCCGAAAGGTGGCCCAGGAGGAATCGAACCGGCAGACCCACCTGCTGGTGCGCGAGATCGAGCGCCATCGCGAGACCGACCGCGCGCTGCAGGCCGCCACGCTCAGCGCCGACCAGGCGCGGGCGGTGGCCGAGCGCGCCAAGCTCGCGGCCGACCAGGCCAACCAGGCCAAGAGCCGCTACATCAGCGCGATCAGCCACGAGCTGCGCACGCCGCTCAACAGCATCCTCGGCTATGCCCAGCTGATGGGCGAGGACGCGGCCGTGCCGCCGCACCGGCGCCAGGCGGTGGCGGTCATCAAGCGCGGCGGCGAGCACCTGCTGTCGCTGATCGAGGGCACGCTCGACATCGCCCACATCGAGGCCGGCAAGCTGTGCCTCAATGCGCGGCCGATGCTCTTTGCCGAACTCGTCGGCGAGCTGGCCGACATGTTCGAGCTGGAGGCAGCAGAGAAAGGCCTGGCCTTCCATTTCGAGCCCAACGGCAACCTGCCCGAATGGGTGCGCGCCGACGAGAAGCGGGTGCGCCAGATCCTGATCAACCTGCTCGGAAACGCGATCAAGTTCACCGCGCGCGGCCATGTCACCTTGCGTCTGCGCTACGCGCGCGAGTTCGCGGCGATCGAGATCGAGGACACCGGCCCGGGCATGTCGGGCGAGGAGCTGGGCCGCATCTTCGAGCCCTTCGCGCGCGGCGCGACTGCTGGTCCGGCCGCGCCGGGCGCGGGGCTGGGGCTGACCATCGCCAAGATGCTGATCGACCTGATGGGCGGCGAGATGAGCGTGGACAGCACCCCTGGCGCCGGCTCGGTGTTCCGCTTGCGTCTCTTCCTGCCGCGGGTGCACGAGCCGGCGAGCGGCACCCGGCTGCAGCGCAACCCGGGCCTCGCGGCGCCGCCGACGCCGCGCCGCGGCTACCAGGGCCCGCGCCGGCGGCTGCTGGTGGTGGACAACGAGGAGGCCGACCGCGACCTGCTGGCCCAGCTGCTCACGCCGCTCGGCTTCGAGCTGCGCAGCGCGGCCAGCGGCCACGACGCGCTCGACCTGGTCGCGGCCGGCTGGCGGCCCGATGCGATGTTCGTCGACCTGGCGATGCCGGGCATCGATGGCTGGGAGACGATCCGGCGCGCCAGGGCGCTGGGCCTGCACAGCGCGGCGGTGGCGATCGTCTCGGCCAACGCCTTCGACAAGCGCCTGGACAACGACGTCGGCATCGCGCCGGAGGACTTCTTCGTCAAGCCGGTGCGCCACAGCGAGCTGCTCGACTGGCTCGAGCGCCGCCTGGGCCTGCGCTGGACCGAGAGCGCCGCGGCCGCGCCGGCCTTGCCGCCGCCCACCGCGATGCGCTTGCCGAGCGCCGCGCGGCTGCGCGCGCTGGAAGAGGCGGTGAGCCTCGGTTACTTTCGAGGAATCATGAATCAGCTCGACACCATCGACGCGGCAGAGCCGGAGTGCGCGGCCTGGACCGCCATCCAGCGCGCCGCGGCCCGGCAGTTCCAGTTCGAGGCGATCGGCCGGGCGCTCGACGCGGCCGCGGCGGCGGGGGCTTCGTGAGCAGCGGGGCGCAATCCGTCCGCCCGGCGGCACTGCCGCTGGTCGACACCCTGCGCGACGGTGCCGGCAACAGCGACCTGGTGCTGATCGTCGACGACGTGCCGGACAACCTGGCTGTCCTGCACGATGCGCTCGACGAATCAGGCTACACGGTGCTGGTCGCGACCAGCGGCGAGCAGGCGCTGCAGCGCGCGGCCCAGGCGCGGCCGGACATCGTGCTGCTCGACGCGATGATGCCGGGCATCGACGGGTTCGAGGTGGCGCGCCGGCTCAAGGCCGATGCGGTGACGGCGCACATCCCGATCGTCTTCATGACCGGGCTGACCGAGACCGAGCACCTGGTCGCCGCGCTGGAGGCCGGCGGCGTCGACTACGTCACCAAGCCGATCAAGCCGAAGGAGGTGCTGGCGCGCATGAACGTGCACCTGCAGGGCGCCCGCCGGGCCCGGCAGGAGGCGCGCCAGGCCGGCCAGGCGCGCAATGCGCTGGACGCCTTCGGCTACGCCAGCATCACGGTGCGCATGCCCGAGGGCAAGCTGATCTGGCAGACCGCACTCGCGCGCGAGCTGCTGCAGCGCTATTGCGGCACCAGCGCGCCGGCCACGCCGCCGGCCGTGCTCGGCTGGCTGAAGCGCCACCTGCCGGATGCCGAGCAGCGCCAGATCGAACCGCCGGTGCTGAGCATCGAGCTCGGTGCCACCAGCCTCAACCTGCGGCTGCACCAGCAGACCGGCCATGACGACGACGGCGACGACTGGCTGATCATCATGCGCGAGGCCTCGGACAGCGCGGTGGTCGAGGCCATGAGCCTGAGCCTGAAGCTCACCGCACGCGAGGCCGAGGTGCTGTATTGGGTGGTGAAGGGCAAGACCAACAAGGACATCGGCGAGATCCTGGGCAGCAGCCCGGCGACCGCCAAGAAGCATCTGGAGCGGGTCTACGTGAAGCTGGGCGTCGAGACCCGGACCGCCGCGGCCGGCGTGGCGATGAAGCGGATCCGGGAGTTGCAGCCCCATTTTGAGATCTAGGGGAGGCGCCCCCCGGAGTTGCCTTCTGCACGACACGCGGCCTGCATAGAATGCGCCGCCATGGCAAGACACCACCTCCTGCTGCTGTCCTGCCTGATGGGCGGAAGCGCGGTCGCGGGCGGCCATTTCGACATCGACGATGCGGGCACGCTCGATCCGGGCCAATGCCAGGTCGAGGCATGGGGCGGGCGCTTCGGCGCGGCGCCCACCACCACCTATCACCTGGGCCCTTCCTGCGGCGTCGGCCCGGTCGAACTCGGCGTCAACTTCGAGCGGGATTCGCTGCCGGGCAGCGCTTCCTTGCCGGGCGGCGTCTCCTACGTGATCGGCCCGCAGGTCAAGTGGACCTTCCTGGGCCGGGATCCCGAAGCCACGCTCAGCGCGGCGGCCTTCGCCAGCGTCGGCTACGACGTGACCCATGGCGGCAGCCCGGGCGGCCAGGCCACCGTGCCGGTCAGCTGGCATGCCCTGGACAGCCTCTGGGTCAACTTCAACCTGGGCTTCGACTGGACGCCCAATGGCGGTGGGCGCACCGGCCGCGGCGGGCTGCAGGGCGACTGGTCCTTCAATGACCGGATGTCGCTGATCGCCGAGCGCTTCCGCTCCTTCGGCGTCTGGACGTCCCGCGTCGGCATGCGCTTCAACCTGACGCCGCTGCTCAGCCTGGACGTGAGCGGCGCGCGCACCGGTCCCGCCGGCGCCTGGGGCTTCGCCGTCGGCCTGAACCAGGAATTCAAGGGCTTCTGAGCGTGCCGGTGGACACCGGCAGCACCGCCGGGAGTTCCTGGTCGGCGATCTGCCGTTGTTCGTCGGAAAGCGCCTGGTAGAGCCTGTCGGTCGCGTCGGCGAGGCCGCGCCATTGGCTTGCGGCCTGCTGCACCGCGTCGGCCCGCTGCGCGATCGCCTGCGCCGCATTGGCCTCGGTATCGGCCGGTGCCGCCTTGAGCATTCCGCGCGACAAAAGGTCCCAGGCCTTGCCATGGAAGGCATCCCATGCGGAGGCCTGCGCGCTGGTGATCATCAGGCGCAGTCGCAGGTCGTAGAGCTTGTCGCGCAATCGAGCCGCCTGCGCCTCCGGCGTCGCCGGGGCGTCATCGCCGCGCGGGCTGCCGGACGCATCCGGGCTGCGGCCGCGGTGGCCGCCGCCCATGCCGCCTCCGCCACCGCCGCCGAACTGGGCCATGCCATGGCTGCTCAGCACCGCCAGGGCCAAGGCCAGTGCCAGCTGCCGTGTCGCTCGTCTCATCCCGTCATCCTTGCTGCCGTGCCCGCCACGCCGGCGGAAGAAGCTGGATTGAAACGGAGCGGCCCGGCGCTGATGTGGCGCCCGGGTAAACGGCCGGTAAAGCCTGAAGCCGGCTCAGATCTCGGCGCCCTCGACCAGGAAACGCACCCGCCGCACGCCCTGCCATTCGTCGGCATCCAGGCGCCAGGCCAGCAGCACCTTCGGCGGCAGCGGCTCGGTATGGCCGAACCAGATGCCGTCCACCGGTTTTCCGCGATGGCGCAGCTTGAGCGCCAGGTGCTTCTCGCCGACCAGCCGCTGCGAGACCACCTCGACCTCCTCGCTGAACGTCGGCGGCGCGAAGCCCTGGCCCCAGACCTCGCGGTGCAGCGTGTCGACCAGGTCGACGCGCAGGTATTCAGGCGCCAGCGGGCCGTCGGTGTCGATGCGTCGCGTCAGGCTGGCGGCGTCCAGCCATTCCTGGGCGACCCGGGCCAGCGCCTGCTCGAAGGTGTCGAAATGCTCGCGCGCCACGGTGCAGCCCGCTGCCATCGCATGGCCGCCGAAGCGCAGCAGCACGCCCGGATGCCGCTTGGCAATCAGGTCGAGCGCGTCGCGCAGGTGGAAGCCCGGGATCGACCGGCCCGAGCCCTTCAGCTCGTGGCCCTTGCCGTCGGCGGCGCTGGCCGCGAAGACGAAGGTCGGCCGGTGGAAGCGCTCCTTGAGGCGCGAGGCGACGATGCCGACCACGCCTTCGTGGAAGTCCGCGCCGAAGACGCTGATCGCCGCGCGCGGCGCCTTTTCGGCGTCGAGCAGCGTCTCGGCCAGCGCCAGCGCCCGGTCGCGCATGCCGCCCTCGATGTCGCGGCGTTCGCGGTTGATGCCGTCGAGCATCCGGGCCAGTTCCTCGGCCCGGGCCGGGTCGTCGGTCAGCAGGCATTCGATGCCCAGGGTCATGTCCGACAGGCGACCGGCCGCATTGATGCGCGGGCCCAGCGCGAAGCCGAAGTCGAAGGTGGTCGCGGCCGCCGTCTTGCGACCGGCGGTCTTGAACAGCGCCTCGATGCCGGCCGGCATCGAACCGGCCCGGATGCGGCGCAGGCCCTGCGCGACCAGGCGGCGGTTGTTGGCATCGAGGCGGACCACGTCGGCCACCGTGCCGAGCGCCACCAGCGGCAGCAGCGCATCCAGCTTGGGCTGGCTGGCCTGGTCGAAGACGCCGCGCTGGCGCAGTTCGGAACGAAGGGCCAGCAGCACGTAGAACATCACGCCGACGCCGGCGATGTTCTTGCTTGCGAATTCGCAGCCAGGCTGGTTCGGGTTCACCAGCACCTCGGCATCGGGCAGCGCCGCGCCGGGCAGGTGGTGGTCGGTCACCAGCACCGAAAGGCCGAGCGCCCGCGCCGCGGCCACGCCCTCGACGCTGGCGATGCCGTTGTCGACCGTGACCAGCAGGTCGGCGCCGCCGGCGGCCACCCGCTCGGCGATCGGCGGCGTCAGGCCGTAGCCGTCGACCACCCGGTCCGGCACCAGGTAGGCCAGGTGGCGCGCGCCCAGCAGGCGCAGCCCGCGCATCGCGACCGCGCAGGCGGTGGCGCCGTCGCAGTCGTAGTCGGCCACGACGCAGATGCGCTTCTGGTCGCGGATCGCGTCGGCCAGCAGCAGCGCAGCCTCGCGCGCGCCGCGCATCGTCGCCGGCGGCAGCAGGAGCGCCAGGCCGTCGTCCAGTTCTTCGCGGGCCAGCACGCCGCGCGCGGCGTAGAGCTGGGCCAGCAGCGGATGGATGCCCGCCTGCTCGAGCGCCCAGGCACTGCGCGGAGGCACGTCGCGGGCCAGGATCTTCATCGTCATAGCGACTCGAGCACGCTGGCTGCGGCGGGTCGTTCGAACAGGCTGCGCGCCCAGCGCATCAGGCCGCGCTGTTGCACGCCGTAGCGGCGCGCGGCGCGATCGCCGCAGAGCGTCAGGATGACCGAGGCGCCGCGGTTGTAGTCGTCGAGCAGGGCGGCCACCGGTCCGGCGTCCAGGGCCTGCCAGGCACTGGCCCAGCCGGCGCCGTCGTCGTGCAGCGCGGGCGTGCGCAGGGCATCGACCACGTGGGGGGCGGGCAGCGGCGTGCCGAAGGCTGCGGGCAGCGCGCCAGTGCCGCTGAGCCAGAAGGAATTGATCGGCGGCACGCCTCGGGCGGTGCGCTCGTCGTTGACGCGCTCGGTGTAGAGCAGCATCTGCATCTCGTTCTGCAGGCGGCGCAAGGGCCGCGCCGCATCCGACAGCGGCGACCATTGCGCGATCGGGAAGCCCACCGCGCGATCGATGGATGCGGTCGCCAGCCCGTCGAAGATCGCGCCCTGCGCCAGCCAGCGGCCTGGCGTCGCGGTGCCGTGCAGGGCGATGCCGTCTTCCTCGAAGAAGGGCCGCGCCGCCGCCAGCAGGGCGTCGGATTCGGGCCGGTCGATCCGGATCGCGGCCGGATCGCCGAGCACCACGTCGTCGATGCCGACCTGCCAGTGGCACAGCGTCGCCACGCCCCAGGCCTGGCCGGCGCCGCTGCCGGCGAGCCCGGCCTGGCGTGCTTCGAGCGCCGCCCAGGGAATGCAGCCGTCCTCGGCCGGGATGCCGAGCGCATCGGCCAGGGCGCGCTCGTGCGGCGGTGAGCGGGTGCTCTCGTCCCGGCTGTCGGCCTGCACCAGGGACAGCCGGGCGAGCAGGGCCTCCAGCTTGGGCAGGCGCAAGCCGGCCATGGCCTGGCGACAACCCGGCGAGCCCCGGCCGGCGAATGGGATGAGCAGATGGGGGGCTGTGGGGGTGGCGGCCATGGGCCTATTGTCCGGGATGCCACAATCATCGGATGCACTGCTTCACCGCTTCGCGCTTCCTGACGCCGCCGCCCGCCGAAGACGCGCGGGCCCGCGGCCGGGCCGCTTCCCCGGAGGCCTGATGCGCCTTCCCTACGAACTGCAGCTGGGCTGGCGCTACACCCGCGCCGGCCGCGCCACCCGGCGCAACGGCTTCATCTCCTTCATCTCGGGCGTCTCGATGCTCGGCATCGCGCTCGGCGTGGCGGCGCTGATCATCGTGCTGAGCGTGATGAACGGCTTCCAGAAAGAGGTCACCGACCGCATGCTCGGCGTGATCTCGCACATCGAGATCTTCTCGCGCGACGGCCAGGCGCTGGGCGACATCGACGCCATCAGCGCCGCGGCGCGGCGGAATCCGCAGGTGATCGGCGTGGCGCCGTTCACCTCGTCGCAGGCGCTGATCGCGCGCGGCGAGGACATGAAGGGCGCGCTGATCCGTGGCATCGACCCGGCGCTGGAGCCGCAGGTGACCGACATCTCCATCGACACCCAGAAGGGCGCGCTCGACAAGCTGGTGCCGGGCCAGTTCGGCATCGTGCTGGGCATCGAGCTGGCGCGTTCGCTCTACGTGCGCGTCGGCGACCAGGTCACCTTGGTGGCGCCGGGCGGCCAGGTCACGCCGGCCGGCGTCATGCCGCGCTTCAAGCCCTTCACCGTGGTCGGCACCTTCGATTCGGGCCACTACGAATACGACTCCACGCTGGCCATGGTCCACGAGCAGGACGCCGAGCGGGTGTTCCGCCTCGAAGGCCCGACCGGCATCCGGCTCAAGCTCAAGGACCTGCACCAGGCGCGCGAGGTGGCCGACGAACTGGCCGCCACCCTGCCGGGCTCCTTCCTGATCCGCGACTGGACCCGCGCCAACAAGACCTGGTTCGCGGCGGTGCAGGTCGAGAAGCGGATGATGTTCATCATCCTCACGCTGATCGTCGCGGTGGCCGCCTTCAACCTGGTCTCGACCCTGGTCATGACCGTGACCGACAAGCGCGCCGACATCGCGATCCTGCGAACGCTCGGCTCCAGCCCGAAGAGCATCATGGGCATCTTCGTGGTGCAGGGCGCGATGGTCGGGGTGGGCGGCACCTTGATCGGGCTGGCCCTGGGCCTGCTGGTGGCCTACAACATCGACGTCATCGTGCCGGCGATCGAGCACCTGTTCCACGCCAGCTTCCTGCCCAAGGACATCTACCTGATCAGCAAGATGCCGAGCGACCCGCAGCGCGGCGACATCCTCCCGATCACCGTCATCTCGCTGATCCTGGCCTTCGCCGCGACGCTCTATCCGAGCTGGCGGGCGAGCCGGGTGAATCCGGCGGAGGCGCTGCGGTATGAATAGCCGGTCGCCCCTGCCGGTGCTGGCGCCAGTGGTGCTGCGCGTGCGCGGCCTGACCAAGCGCTTCCACGAAGGCCGCATCGACCTCACCGTGCTGCACGGCGTCGACCTCGACGTCCATGCCGGCGAGACGCTGGCCATCGTCGGCGCTTCGGGATCGGGCAAGAGCACGCTGCTGCACCTGATGGGCAGCCTGGATGCGCCGACCGCGGGCAGCGTCGAGTTGCACGGCAAGAACATCGCGCATGCCGATGCCGCCGAGCAGGGCCGGCTGCGCAACCAGCACCTGGGCTTCGTCTACCAGTTCCATCACCTGCTGCCTGAGTTCAGCGCGCTCGACAATGTCGCGATGCCGCTCAAGATCCGCCGCATGGCGCCGGCGCAGGCGGCCGAATCGGCCACCGCGATGCTGCAGGCGGTCGGCCTCGGCGAGCGGGTCCAGCACCGGCCGGCCGAGCTGTCCGGCGGCGAGCGCCAGCGCGTCGCGATCGCCCGCGCGCTGGTGACCCAGCCCGATTGCGTGCTGGCCGACGAGCCCACCGGCAACCTCGACCGCGCGACCGCCGACGGCGTCTTCGCGCTGATGCTGCAACTGGCCCGGGAGCGCGGCACCGCCTTCGTCATGGTCACCCACGACGAGAGCCTGGCCGCCCGCTGCGATCGCGTGCTGCGGCTGAAGGCCGGCCGCCTGGCCGGATGAACACCATGTTTCCGACCGACGTCCTGCTCACCTACCTCGCGGCGGTCCTGCTGGTGGTGCTCTCGCCGGGTCCGGACAACATCCTCGCGGTCAGCCGCGGCTTGAGCCAGGGCAAGGCCGCCGCCTGCCTGAGCTCGATCGGCGCAGGCCTCGGCATCATGTGCCACACGGCGGCCGCGGCGCTCGGCCTGTCGCTGGTGATCCAGGCCTCGCCGGTCGCCTTCTGGGCGGTGAAGGCGGCCGGCGGCTTCTACCTCCTGTGGCTGGGCTGGAAGGCGCTGAGCGCGCGCAACCTGATCTCCTTCAAGCCCGGTGCGCGCCAGTCGCTGCGCAAGGTGTTCCTCACCGGGCTGTTCTCGAACGTGCTCAATCCCAAGCCGGGCCTGTTCGTGCTGGCCTTCCTGCCCCAGTTCACCAATGCCTCGCGCGGCTCGGTGCCGGCGCAGATGCTGGTCTACGGCGCCATCTTCGCGCTGCTGACCGCCGTCATCTTCAGCGTGCTGGGCAGCTTCGCTTCCAGGCTGTCGGCCTGGCTGCAGCAGCATCCGCGCTTCGGCACCGGGCTCAACGTGGGCGCCGGCCTGACATTCATCGGCGCCGGCCTGTCGGTGCTGACACTGAAGCAGCGCGTCTGAAGACTCGACCCATCCGAAGGAATCCATTCCCATGTCGATCGAACTCTGGCTTGCATTCGTGGCTGCCTCGGCGGTGCTGCTGATCATTCCCGGCCCGACCATCCTCACCGTCATCAGCTACTCGATCTCGCACGGCCGGCGCGCCAACCTGCCGCTGGTGGCGGCTGTCGCGCTGGGCGATTCCACCGCGCTGGTGGTGTCGCTGCTGGGCCTTGGTGCGCTGCTGGCGGCCTCGGCCTTCTGGTTCACGGTGGTGAAGCTGGTCGGCGGGCTCTACCTGCTGTTCCTCGGCATCAAGCTGCTGCGCGCCGGCGTGTCGCCTGCGGTGCTGGCAGCGCCGGCGGCGCCCGGCTCGCGCCTCAAGCTGTTCGCCAATACCTACCTGGTCACCGCGTTGAATCCGAAGGGCATCATCTTCTTCGTGGCCTTCCTGCCGCAGTTCCTGCGGCCGGGCGCGAGCGTCAGCGCGCAGTTGTGGGTCCTGGCCTGCACCTTCGTCGTGATGGCCACCCTGAACGCCACCCTCTACGCCACCTTCGCGGCCACGGCGCGCCGGCTGCTCTCTTCGCCCAAGGCGCAGCGCCGCTTCAACTTCGGCGGCGGCGCGCTGCTGTCGGTGGCGGGTGTCTGGGCCTTGCTCGCGAAGCGGCCGGTCTGAAACCGACGCACGCTGCCAATCAGAGGGGGGAGCGGCGAAGCCGCTCAGGGGTGCTTAGATCGGCACCACTCGGGCCTGGTCGCCCATGCCCTGGATCACCACCCGCTGGCCCACGCGCAGGCCCGGCTGCACCGGCTGGGTGACTTCCACCAGCACGCCGCTGTCGGTGCGCACGAAGACTTCCTGGCCGGGCATCGGCTGGGCGGCGTTGTTCGCGATCGCGCTGCCGGCCATCGCGCCGCCGATCGCGCCGGCAACCATCGCCACGTCGCGGCCGGTGCCATTGCCGATCAGGCTGCCCAGTCCGGCACCGGTGGCGCCGCCGACGATCGCGCCGACGCCCGTGTGGGCCGGGCTGCGGATGGTGGTGGGCGTGATCTGCTCGACCTTGCCCTGGCGGATCGCGATCGGCGCGGGCGGCGGCGCCGCGCAGGCGCTGAGGATGAGTGCGAAGACGAGGGCGCCGATGCGGCCGATGAAGCGGTTCATGATGAAAAATCTCCCGGGATGCGTGGAAAGGTCCGCGCGCCAAGTCGAATGCGCGCGGGCAGCCGAAGAAGATAGCCAGCTTCAGTGCCAGCAGCAATGCGAGAAGTGGATGGCCGGGATGCTCGATGTGGATGGAGGCCGAGCTTGGCGCGATGGCGCTGCCGGGTCAGCCCCAAGCGCTCATCTAGTAGGGCGGTGCCTGCCGCGCACGCTGGGCGCGCGCCGCTTCGGTCCACCAGGCCAGGTCGTCGGCAAAGCGGATGAAGGATTTCTCGAGCGCCTTGCCGGCATCGCCGGTCGGCTGCCCGTTCGCGTCAAGGGTCTGCGAGATCGGCCCCACCGCGATGGTGCTCGACACCACCACCATGCCCATCTCGGACAGGATCGAATGCCAGACGCTGCCCGAGCGCACGCCCGAGAAGCGGCCCGCCGAATAGCTGGCCACCGCGGCAGGCCGCCAGAACCATTCCTCCAGGAAATGGTCGGTCAGGTTCTTGAGGCCGGGTTGCGGGCCCCAGTTGTATTCGCCGGTCACGAAGACGAAGGCATCGGCCTCGCGGATCTCGGTGGCGAGCGCTTCCATGGCCGGCGGCGCGCTGCCCTTCGGATATTCCTTGTACATGCGGTCGAGCATCGGCAGGTCGACCGCCTTGGCGTCGATCAGCCTCGCATCGGCGCCACGGGCGCGCAGCCGCTCGACCAGGAAGTCGGCCAGCCGCAGGCCCATCCGGTCGGACCGGTAGGAGCCGTAGAGGACGAGAATGCGGTCGGCCATGCGCTCAGTCGGTTCCGACCATCACGCTCGATGCCTTGATGACACCATAGGCCATGCCGCCTTCGACCAGGTTCATCGATGCCGCCGAAGCGGTCGTGATGGTCGAGACGATCTGCAGGCCGGGTGCGACTTCCAGCGTGACCTCGGTGGTGACTGGGCCACGCACGATCGAGACGACTTTTCCCGGCAGGACATTGCGAGCACTGATCTTCATGAAGACTCCAGAAGTGGAATTCGAAATGCACCTCGAAGCATATCGGTTGGCGCGCGCCGAGGCGAGTGCCCGGCAGGCCGCTGCGCGCGACTTGCGGGGCCATGCACCATGAGCGCGCCCGGCGAGACGATCACCTGCCGTCCCATCGGCCGCATCTTGAGCCGCTTCAGCGAGACAACCGGCGTGCCGATCCAGACCGCCGGCGCTCCCGACGAGCCGGGCCAGCTCGAGGTTTTCGAAGCCTACGCGGCCGGGCTGCGCGACATCGAGGGTTTCGACTACCTGATCCTGCTGACCCATCTTCATCGCTGCGAGCACGAGCGGCTGGAGATCGTGCCTTTCCTCGACGACCAGGTGCATGGCGTCTTCGCGACCCGGGCGCCGGCTCGACCCAACCGCATCGGGCTGTCGATCGTCCGGCTGCTGGGGGTCGAGGGCCGCATCCTGCGCTTCAGTGGCAACGACATGCTCGACCAGACGCCGGTGCTCGACATCAAGCCCTATGTGCCGCGCTTCGACGTGCGCAGCACCGAGCGGGTCGGCTGGTTCGGGCCGCAACTGGGCCGGCTCGAGCAGACCTGCTCGGACGACCGCATGGGCTGAGGCGCGCCGGGCGTCGTCTTCAGGCAATTGAATAGCCCCCGTCCACCGGGATCGCGGTGCCGGTCACGAAGTCCGATGCCGCGCTCGCCAGGAAGACCGCGATGCCCGCCAGGTCCTCCGGCCGGCCCCAGCGGCCCGCGGCGGTGCGCGCCAGCACCCGCTCGTCGAGTCCCGGTACCTGGCTGCGGGCGCCGTCGGTCAGCTCGGTGGCGATCCAGCCGGGCAGCACCGCATTGACCTGGATCCCGTCGGCGGCCCATGAGGTCGCCATGGCGCGGCTCAGCTGCACGATGCCGCCCTTGCTGGCGCCATAGGCCGGCGCATAGGGCGCGCCGAAGAGCGACATCATCGAGCCGATGTTGATGATCTTGCCGCCGCCGGCCGCCTTGAGCAGCGGATAGGCCGCGCGGCAGCACAGGAAGGCGCTGGTGAGGTTGGTGTCCATCACCTGCTGCCATTCGGCGAGCGCCATCTGGTCGACCGGCTTGCGCACCGTGGTGCCGGCGTTGTTGACCAGGATGTCGAGCCGGCCGCAGCGCTTTGCCAATGCATCGAAGAGCGCCTGCACCGAGGCTTCGTCGCTCACGTCGGCGGCGAGCGCGAAGCTGTCGCTGCCCATGGCGCGCAGCGCCTCGACCGCAGCCGTCGACTTCTGCGCATTGCGCGCCGCGATCACCACCTGGGCACCGGCGCCGGCCAGGCCTTTCGCCATGCCGAGGCCGATGCCGCCGTTGCCGCCGGTGACCAGCGCCACTTTGCCCGAGAGGTCGAACATGCCTGCCCTGTAAGTCATGGCGTTCCTATTTCCTGCCGGTCTTCTTCGACGACTTGCCCGCCGCCGCGCCGCCCCTGCCCTTTTCCTTCTCGAAGATCGCGAAGAAGTCGGAGGCCATGCCGCGTATCGATCGGCCGATGTTGGCGTAGTCGTATTCGTTGAGATTGGCCAGCGACACCCGGCCCGAGGCATGGGTGCCGCCGAAGCCGCGGCCCGGCAGCAGCACCACGCCGGTCTCCGCGGCCAGCCTGAACAGCGCCTCGTTGGGCTTGAGCCGCTTGACGATCCATTCGCCGAAGGCCGGCCCGTGCATCTGGGTCGCGATGTCCTGCATGTCGAGCAGGTGGTAGTAGCGCACCGAGTTCGGGTCCACCACCATCGGGATGCCCAGCTCCTTGTAGAGTGCCTGCTTGCGCCGCAGCATGATGCGCTTCATCGATTGCTTGTACGCCTGGGCTTCGTCCATCAGCGAGAACAGCGAGAACATCACCATCTGCGCCTGCACCGGCGTGGCCAGCCCGGCCGTGTGGTTGAGCGCCACCGTGCGGCTGTCGGCCACCAGCCGGTCGATGAACTTCAGATGGCGCGGGTCGGTGGTGATCGAGCCGTAGCGCTCGTCCAGCGCCTCGAGCTGCGCCTTCGACAGCGCGGCGATGCGCCGGTCGAGGATGTTGTCCTCGTGCGTCGCCACCACGCCCATGCGCCAGCCGGTGGCGCCGAAATACTTCGAGAAGGAATAGACCAGGATCGTGTTGTGCGGGCACATCGCGAAGAGCGAGACGAAGTCGTCGGCGAAGGTGCCGTAGACGTCGTCGGTGAGGATGATCAGGTCCGGCCGCTGGCGCACGACGTCGGCGATGTGGCCCAGCACCTCGTCGCTCATCCGCACCGAGGGCGGGTTGCTGGGGTTGCACAGGAAGAAGGCCTTGACCTTCGGATCGAGCAGCTTCTGCAGCTCCTTCTTCGTGTACTGCCAGTTGTTCTCCTGCTCTGCGTCCAGCGCGAGCTCGACCAGCCGGTAGTCGTTGAGATGCGGGATCTCGATGTAGGGCGTGAAGATCGGCATGCCGATCGCGATGGTGTCCCCGGCCTCCAGCAGGTGGTTCTCGCGCAGGCTGTTGAACAGGTAGGTCATCGCCGCGGTACCGCCCTCGACCGCATACATGTCGAAGCGGCCGACGAAGGGATGGGTGCCGATCATCTCGCGATGGATGTACTGCCCGACGATGATCTCCGACAGCCGCAGCATGCGGTCCGGCACCGGATAGTTGCAGCCCAGGATGGCCTCGCACATCTCGTAGATGAAGTCGCCGGCAGACAGCCCGAGCTGGTCGCGCACATAGGACACGGCCGCCTCGATGAAGCGCACGCCCGGCCGCTCGCGATGCGTCTGGGTGAATATCTCGAAGCGCGCCTCGATGCCCTCGCGCTGCGGGAAGCCGCCGACGTCGTCCATGTAGACGTAGGAGCGCTCGGCCTCGGTCATCGCGAAGAGGCCGAACTGGAAGAAGCCGTGGCGCGGCGTGGTCGCCAGGAAGTTGGGATTGCCGCGGCCGGCGTTGAGCATCAGCCGGTCGCCCTGCGAGGCCACCTTGATCAGCGAGTCCTTGAGTTCGAAGGGGCTCAGTTGGGCCAGTTTCTCGATATCGGCTAGGTCCATGTCGAATGCTCCGTGTTGCAAGAAGAGACGGTCAGACCAGCGCCACGATCAGCGGCCCCAGCAGGGTCAGGAACACGTTGGCCAGCGCATAGGTGATGGCGAACGGAACGGTCGGAATCGAGTTCTCGGCCTTGTCCAGCACTTCGCCGAAGGCCGGGTTGGCGCTGCGCGAGCCGGCCAGCGCGCCGGCGAAGTTGGCGGCGTTGCGATAGCGCAGCACGTAGTGGCCGAAGAGCATCGTGACCAGCATCGGCACGATGGTCACGACCACGCCGACGCCGAAGATCGTGAGGCCCAGCTGCCGGATCGTCTGCACCGCCTGCAGGCCCGAGCCCAGCCCGACCGCGACCACGAAGCCGGCCAGACCGAAGTCCTTGAGCAGCTGCACCGCGCCATCGGGCAATGCGCCGAAGGTCTGGCGCCGTGCCCGGAACCAGCCGAAGAGCAGGCCCGAGAGCAGCGCGCCGCCGCCGCTGCCCAGGGTCAGCGGAATGCTGCCGATCCGCGCGGTCGCCAGGCCGATCAGCAGGCCGACCGCCACGCCGGCCCCGAGGTAGACGAAGTCGGTCTTCTCGCTCGGCACGATCGCCTCGCCGATGCGCGCCGCCACCCGCTTCACGTCCTGCTCGGCGCCGTAGAGCGACACCATGTCGCCGGCCTGCACCAGCGTGTCGTCCTGCATCGAAAGCGGCTTGCCCATGCGGCTGATGCGCGTCACGAAGATGCCGTGGCGTGCGCCGCCGGCCGTCTCCCGGCGGATCTGGCCGATGGTCTTGCGGTCGAAGTCGCGGTTGGTCAGCAGCACCTCGCGCCGCTGCATGGTGAGCGCCATGCCTTCCACGTCGTGCAGCTCCCGGCCCAGCAGCGCGGCGCTGGCCACCACCGCGTCGCGCCGGCCGACCACCAGGACCACGTCGCCGGCCTGCAGCCGCAGGTCGGGGCCGACCTCGATGAATCTGCCGGCGCGGCGCAGGCGCTCGATGGTGATGGTGGTGGCCGGGTCGGCGTATTCGAAGCCGGCCACGCTCAGGTGCGGGTCGGCATCCAGCTGGTAGATGCGGCCGACCAGCGCCGGCGCGGCTTCTTCCTGGCCCGGGCCGAGCGCCGTGGCGCCGGACAGCTGGGCCGTCTCGGCGGCGATCGCGTCATCGCGGATCGACCGGCCCATGAAGCGCGGCAGGATGTTGACGCAGACGATGATCGCGCCGAAGGAGCCGAAGACGTAGGTCACCGCATAGCCGATCGCCACGTTGGCCTGAAGCCGCGCGGTCTCGTCGGCGGCGAGGCCCAGCTTGGCGATCGCATCGCCGGCGGTGCCGATGATCGCCGACTGGGTCAGGCCGCCGGCGGCGACCCCGGCCGCGAGGCCCTTGTCCAGTCCGCAGACCCTGGCCATCACCACCACCGTTGCCAGCCCGGTCAGGGCCATGAAGGCGGCCAGCACGATCTCCTTCAGCGAACGCCGGCCGAGCGACCTGAAGAACTGCGGCCCGCTCTCGAAGCCAACCGCATAGATGAAGAGCGCGAACAGCACCGACTTCAGCCCGTCGTCGACGCTCACCCCGAGCTGGCTCACGACCACCGCCACCAGCAGCGACCCGGCCACGCCGCCGAGCTGGAACTTGCCCAGCTTCAGCTTGCCGATGTAGTAGCCGACCGCCAGCGAGAAGAAGAGCGCGATCTCGGGCGTTCGCTTGAGCAGGGCATGGAGCCATTCCATCGTCGTCCTTCGCTCAATGCGCCTTCTGCAGCGCGCCGGTGATGCCCACGATCAGCGGACCCATCAGCGGGAGCAGCACGTTCGAGATCGCGTAGGTGATCGTGTAGCCGAGCAGGGGCGTGGTGTTGCCGGCTGCGCTCTGGATCGCGCTCAGCGCGGGCGTGCTGCACTGCTGGCCAGCGATCGCGCCGAGCAGCACCGGCGTCTCGATATTCAGCAGCCTGCGTCCGACGAAGAGCGAGAAGCAGGCAGGCACCACCGCGATCGCCACGCCGAGCAGCGGCAGCGCGACGCCGAACTTGCGGATCAGGTCCAGCGCCTGCGGCCCCGAGGCCAGGCCGACGCAGGCGATGAAGGTGGCCAGGCCGATGTCCTTCATCAGGGCCAGCGCATCGGCCGGGATGCCGAGGCGCTCGGGATGCCGTCCCTGCCACCAGCCGAAGGCCAGCCCGGTCAGCAGCGCGCCGCCGCCCGTGCCCAGCGAGAAGGGAATGCCGCCGAGCCGCACGCTGAGGCCGCCGATCAGCACGCCGAGCATGATGCCCGCCGCCATCAGGCTGATGTTGCTGCGCGCCGAGCGCAGCACCGGCTGGCCGAACATCGGCACCACCTGCGGCATGTCGGCGCCGGGGCCGTAGAACTCGAGCAGGTCGCCTTTCTTGAGCTGCAGCTCGGGCAGCAGCGGCATCCTGTTGCCCGCCCTGACGACGCCCACCACATGCACGTTCTGCGGCAGCCGGGGCAGGGCCTCGGCCTCACGACCGGCGTCGTGCAGCTTCAACTCGCGCAGCGTGCGTCCGAACCAGGCCGCCTGCTCCAGCACGACCTGGGTGCTGTCCATCACCACCTCGAGCGCCGTGGTGTCGGCGCTCTCGCGGCCGAGGCGCTCGCCGATGCCGACCATCGCGGCGCGCTGGCCGATCACCAGCACCCGGTCGCCGGCCGCCAGCGGCAGCGCTGCGCTCACCTGCTGCGCCTGGTCGCCGCGCAGCACCCGCTCGATGCCGGCGCGCCGCTCATAAGGCCCCATCAGCTCGGCCACCGTCTGCCCGGCGCCGGCATCGATCTCGAACACCCGTCCGACGATCTCCGGTGCCGCGGGCATCGACTCACCCGCCTCGGCGCCGCCGCCCATCGAACGCCAGAGCTTGTCGGCCTCGGCGCGCAGGTCGATGCGCAGCAGCAGCGGGAAGAGCTGGCTGGTCGTCACCACGATCGCGATCAGGCCGAAGACGTAGGAGATCGAATAGGCGGTCACCACGTTGGCCTGCAACTGGCGGATCTGCTCGGCCGGCAGGCCCAGCTTGGAAATCGCGTCGGTGGCGGTGCCGACCACCGCCGATTCGGTCGCGGCGCCGGCCATCAGGCCTGCCGCGGTGCCCTGGTCGAATCCGAACAGGCTGGTGGCCGTCACCACCAGCGCGATGACGACCACCACCTCGACCGCGCAGAGCAGCCCCATGCGCAGCCCCTTGGCGTCGAGGTTGGCGAAGAACTGCGGGCCGCCCGCATAGCCCAGCGCGAAGATGAAGAGCATGAAGAAGGTGTTCTTCACGCCGTCGGCCAGCGTGATGCCCAACTGCCCGACCAGTAGCGCGACGATCAGCGTGCCGCAGACGCCGCCGAGCTGGATCGGCCCGAAGCGGACCTGGCCCAGTGCATAGCCGAGGGCCAGCACGACGAAGAGGGCAATCTCCGGATGCTTAGCAAGAACGTCGACGGTCTCGTTGATCAAGCACTGACCTTCAGCCGGCCGCTGTTGCGCGGCGTGAGCCCCCTGCATGAGCGGCGCAGTTTACGGCCTTCGGATGTCCCGGAAAAGACTCCGTCGAGGGCTTGCGCGAATCAGAGAATTCGGTTGAACCAGAGCAGCGACAAGCCGGCCGAGACCAGCGCCAGCGCCGCGGCGGCCATCGCGAACAGCGCCGAGACTTCGGTCTCCTTCTTCTCGACCGTGAGGCGCGAGCTCAGCGTGTCGTAGACCTTCTTGAGGTCGGTCGCGGTGCCGGCATAGAAATACTCGGCCTGTGTCTTGTTGGCGATGGCCTTGAGCGTGTCCTCGTCGAGGCGCACCCGCATCGACCAGCCCTCGAAGCCGATGGTGTCGCCGTCGACCGTGCCGATCCCCACCGTGTAGATGCGCACGCCACGGTCGGCGGCGGCCTGCGCCGCATCGAGCGGATCGACGCCGGTGGTGCGCTGGCCATCGGTCAGCATGATGATTGCGGCCGAGGTGTAGGAGCCGGGCGCGACCGGCGTGAATTCCTTGGGCGCCTTGCCGGCGCGTTCGATCGCGGTGCCGCGCTTTCGGCTCTGCGGGCCGAAGTCCGCGATGTCGATGCCGGCATCCGGGAACAGCGTGGCCAGCGACACCACGATCGCGTTGCCGGTGGCGGTCGCGCGCTGCAGCTGGAAGGAGTCGATGGCGGTGACCAGGTCGTCGCGGTTGGTGGTCGGCAGCTGCGCCACCTGGGCGCTGCCGGCGAAGGCGACGACGCCGACCTTGACCGTGCGCGGGATCTGCTTCAGGAAGCTCTTGGCGGCCTCTTGCGCCGCCACCAGCCGGTTCGGCTGCACGTCGGCGGCCTGCATGCTGCCGGAGACGTCCATCGCGAGGATGATGGTCTGCTGGTTGGACGGCAGCACCACCACCGCCATCGGCCGGGCCGCGGCGATCAGCATCGCCGCGATCGCCAGCAGGAAGAGCAGCGGCGGGATGTGCCGCCGAAGGCTCTGGCCGGTGCTCATCGCCTCGCGCACGATCGACAGGCTGGCGTAGCGCAGTGCCAGCTTCTTCTTGCGCCGGATCAGCCAGAGGTAGAGCAGCACCAGCAGCGGAAGCGCCAGCAGCAGCCAGAGGAATTGCGGCCAGAGGAAGTTCATGCGGCTGCCTCTTCACGGGCCTTGCGGGTACCGGTGCGTACGCGGCGCTTGCGCATGTCGGCGAAGCGCACGACGGCCTCGACCAGGTCGTCGGCGGTGGACAGTTCGAGCGCGTCGACTCCGATGCGGGCCAGCGATTCGCGAAGGGCCTCCTCGCGCTCGGCGGCGATGCGCGCGAAGCGCTTGCGGAATCCCGCGTCATGGGTGTCGACCCAGAGCTGCTCGCCGGTCTCGGCGTCGCGCAGCGGCACCAGACCGAGGTCGGGCAGTTCGAGTTCGAGCGGGTCGAAGACCCGCACCGCCACCACGTCGTGCTTCTGCTGCAGGTGCGCCAACGGCCGCTCCCAGCCGGGCTCGGTGAGGAAGTCGGACACCACGAAGATGGTCGAGCGGCGCGGGATCAGCACCGCGGCGGACTTCAGCAGGTCGGCCAGGCGGGTCATGCCCTTCTGGTCGGGCGCCACCTTGGCGCCTCGGCGCTCCATCGCGTGCAGCAGGTGCAGCACATGGCGGCGGCCGGTGCGTGGCGGGATCACGGCTTCGATGTCGTTGCCGTAGACCAGCGCGCCGACCCGGTTGCCGTGCCGGGTCAGCAGCCGCGCGATGACGCCGACGAAGCCGGCAGAGATCTCGCGCTTGGCGGTGAGGCCCGAGCCGAAGTCGACCGAACGGCTCAGGTCGAGCACGAACCAGGCCGCCATCTCGCGGTCCTCGGTGAAGACGCGCACATGCGGTATCTGCAGCCGTGCGGTGACGTTCCAGTCGATGTGGCGCACGTCGTCGTGATGCTGGTATTCGCGCAGGTCGGCCAGGTCGAGGCCGGTGCCGCGCATCAGCGTGCGGTAGTCGCCCTGCAGCAGGCCGTCGAGCCGGCGAATGACCGTCCACTCGAGCCGGCGCAGCGCGCGCTCGACGCCGCTGGCCGCGGCCTCGATCGTCGCGAGCTGTTCGTCGTTGGCGGCCTTCGCGCGCCTAGGCCACCAGCTTTTCATGTTCCAGTGGCTTGGCTGGCGCGGGGACGGCTCGCATGATCCGGTCGATCAGCCCGTCGGGCGTGAGGCCTTCCGACAGGCCTTCGTACGACAGGGTGACGCGATGGCGCAGCACGTCCGGCACCAGTGCGGTCATGTCCTCGGGCAGCGCGTAGCTGCGGCCGCGCAGCAGCGCCAGCGCCCGCGCGCCCTCGGTGAGGTTGATGCTGGCGCGCGGGCTGGCGCCGAAGGTGATGTAGCGGCGCATGTCCTTCAGCCCGTGCTTCTCGGGCGTGCGGGTGGCGGAGACCAGCTTGACCGCGTACTGGATCAGCGAGGGGTCGACGTAGATGCGGCGCGCCTCGGCCTGCAACGCCGCGAGCTGCTCGGTGGTCGCGACCGGCACGGCCTCGACCGGCGGCCCGATCACCCGCTGGACGATGACGAATTCCTCCTCGTCGCTCGGATAGTCGACCAGCACCTTCATCATGAAGCGGTCGACCTGCGCCTCGGGCAGCGGATAGGTGCCTTCGGTCTCGATCGGGTTCTGGGTGGCCATCACGAGGAAGGGACGCGGCACCTTGTGGGTTTCGCCGGCGATCGTCACCTGGCGCTCCTGCATGACCTCGAGCAGCGCGCTCTGCACCTTGGCCGGGGCGCGGTTGATTTCGTCGGCCAAGAGCAGGTTGGCGAAGACCGGGCCCAGCGCGGTGCTGAAGTCGCCGGTCTTCTGGTTGTAGATGCGCGTGCCGACCAGGTCGGCCGGCACCAGGTCGGGCGTGAACTGGATCCGCTTGAACTGGCCGCTGACGGTGTCGGCCAAAGTCTTGATGGTCAGCGTCTTGGCCAGGCCGGGCACGCCTTCGACCAGCAGGTGGCCGCCGGCCAGCATCGCCACCATGACCCGTTCGAGGAAGCGGTCCTGGCCGACGACGACGCGCTTGACCTGGTAGAGGATCTGCTCCATCAGCTCGGCGGTGGCGGCGGGAGGCGATGCGGTCTCGGTGCTCATGCGAGTGGCTTTCTGTGAACGGATGAAGGCATTGTTCAGAACGGCGGCGAACCCGCTGCGGTGGCGGCGCTCTCGATGGGCACCGCGAAGCCGATTCCGATGAAGGTGCGCTGCTGGGTCGGGTTGAGGATGGCGGTGACGATGCCGACCACCTCGCCATCCATGTTGATCAGCGGGCCGCCCGAATTGCCGGGGTTGGCGGCGGCGTCGAACTGGATCAGGTTGCTCAGCTCCTGCTTGCCTTCGGGCGAACGGAAGGAGCGGCCCAGGCCCGACACCACGCCGGCCGAGACCGACGGGCCGATGCCGAAGGGAAAGCCGACCGCAGCGACCTGGTCGCCCGGCGACAGGTCGCTGCTCGCGCGCATGGTGGCCGGGATCAGGTCGTCGGGCAGCTTCTGCGCCTGCAGCACCGCGAGGTCGTTCTCGGGTTGCAGCGCAGTGACGGTGGCCGGTGCCTCGAGGCCGTCGTAGAAGGTGACCTTGACCGTCTCGGCGCCGGCGATCACGTGCATGTTGGTCAGGATGATGCCCTTGTCGACGATGACCACGCCGGTGCCGACGCCGCGCTCGACCTGCGTGCCCGGCGGAACGTCGTCGCTGGCGCTCGCCTCCGGCGGCTTGCCGCGCGCCAGGTTGCGGCCGCGCTTCTCGACCTTGGCGTCGGGGGTGGTCTTCTCGCTGCTGCCATAGGCGACCACGCGCACCACCGATGGCCGGATGATCTCGGCCGCGCGGGCGGCCGGCGAGGGCAGGGTGGCGGTCTGCAGCGTGTGCAGCACCGCCTGGTCGATATCCTTCTGGGTGAGCTGGTGGCCGGACTTCGGCCAGAGCAACGCGCCGCTTGCGCCGAGGCCGGCGGCGATCACCAGCATCGACGCGGCAAGCCAGCCGCGGCGGCGATCGGCGCGTGACCTGGCGGGGGCTGCAGTCGCACCATCGGCGATTGGGTTGGCGGAGTCCGGAGCGACTGCTGCTGCAGCCGGCCCGGGAGGCGTGCCGTGCCCGGCCGCATCCTGCGGCCCGCGGGGCGAGCGGCTGTAGAAAGCTGGCCTGCGCATGGGCACCTCCGCGTGTAGAGAGAGTCGCTAGCGTTCACGGTAGCACGCTTTCCGCGGCTGTGCATCCATTCGGGCATCATCGTGCGATGCCCGTCTTCATCGATACGCACTGCCACCTCGACGCGCCCGAATTCGGGACCGAGATGCCCGCGATCAGGGCGCGGGCGCGTCAGCTGGGCGTCATGCTTTGCGTCATTCCGGCGGTGTCGGCCGGCAATTTCGCGGCGGTGCGCGAGCTGGCCCATGCCCATGGAGATGCCTACGCGCTGGGCATCCATCCGCTGTGCGTCGGCGCCGCCTCCGAAGACGATCTGGACCGGCTCGATGCCGAGCTGGAATTGCGCCAGGACGATCCAAGGCTGGTGGCGGTCGGCGAGATAGGCATCGACGGCTTCGTCGAGGGTCTGGACATGCCAAGGCAGGAGCGCTTCTTCCACCGGCAGCTGCAGCTCGCGCGCAAGCACGGGCTGCCGGTCATCATCCATGTTCGCCGTTCGGTCGACCTGGTGCTCAAGCATCTGCGGCAGGCCGCTCCGGGACAGGTGTGGCAGGGCATCGCCCATGCGTTCAACGGCAGCGAGCAGCAGGCCGCTGCATGCACCGAACTGGGGCTCAGGCTGGGCTTCGGAGGCGCCGTGACCTTCGAGCGGGCGCTCCAGCTGCGCCGGCTCGCCAGCGGCCTGCCGATCGGCGCGCTGGTCATGGAGACCGATTCGCCGGACATCCAGCCCCAGTGGCTCTACCGGACCCAGGCGCGGCGCGAGGCCGGCGAGGTCCAAGGCCGCAACGAACCCGGCGAACTGCCGCGCATCGCCGAAGTCGTGGCCGGGCTGCGCGGGATCGAACCGGAGGCGCTGGCCCGGGCGACGACCCGCAATGCCGTCGCGGCGCTGCCACGGCTGGAACCACTTATCGCCATGTCGGAGAGCATCCCCCGGAAGGCGTAGGCCAAGTGCTTGACTTGGTTTGCGGATGTCCAACGGCCCGTTTTTGCTGTCATCCTGCGAACCTGTGCAACCGTTGCATCCAAGTGGCAAGACAGTCACGCCCACTCATCCAAGGAGCATTTCAATGAACAAGTCCATCGTTCGCATCGTTCCGGCCGCCGTGGCCCTGGCTTTCGCTTGCGTCGGCGCCTCCGCCATCGCCCAGACCACCACCCAGAAGGTCGAAGGCGATGCCACGAAGGCCTGGGACGCCACCAAGAACACCAGCAAGAAGGCGTGGAACGGCACCAAGCACTACACGCACAAGGCGGTCAAGGGCACCGAGAAGGCAGCCGATGCCACCGGCAACGCGATCGACAAGGGCGCCACGAAGGCGGCCGACGCCACCCGCGATGTCGGCGACAAGATCGGCTCCAAGATTCCTGGCACCGCCCAGAACGAAGCAGCCAAGAAGCCCTGAACGCCGAATCGGGCTGCCCCGCTCGGGGCGGCCGATGCAGGCCTCCCCGCGAACCCGCCTTCAGGCGGGTTTTTTCATGCGCCGGCGGGCGGCGTCGCGTTGCGGTAGAGCAGGGGCGTCTCGGGCGCCGGATAGCCGGCCGCGCCGAAGGTCCGCACGATGGCCCGGTGGGTGTCGAAATACACCTGCCAGTAATGGTCGGTGTGGGTGTAGGGGCGCACCGCCAGCAGCGGGCCCTCGGGCGTGAACTGCAGGATCTCGATGTCGGGCGCCTGCGTCTTGGAGACATTCGGGATCTCCGCGATCGCCAACTTGAGCAGGGCGATGGCCTGGTTCACATCGACGCCGTTGGCAACCTTCGCGGTGGTGTCGACGCGTCGGAACTCGAGCTGGCTGAAGTTCTGGATCGGGGCCGAGAGCACGGCGTTGTTGCCCACGGTGGTGATCACGTTGTCCGGCGTCACGATGGTGGTGCCGAAAAGGCCCAGTTCCTTGACGGTGCCGTTGATGCCGCCGGCCACGGTGACGTAGTCGCCGACCTTGTAGGGCCTGAGCACCTGCAGGAAGACGCCGGCCGCGAAATGCGTGAGCAGGCCGCCCCAGGCGGTCCCGATGGCCAGGCCCGCGCCGGCCAGCAGCACCGCGAAGGAGGTGGTCCTGATGCCGAACATGTCGAGGATCGACAGGATCAGGACGATCGTCAGGATGACGCCGAGGATCGATACCAGGTAGCGGCTCAGGGTCGGGTCGATCCGCTTGCCCCGCTCCAGCGCCTTGGCCACCAGCCGCTGGGTCAGGCCGATGGCCCAGCGCCCGATCACCCAGACGACCAGGGCCATGATGACCTTCAGGCCAAAATCGAGGCCCTGTGTTGTCAGGAACACCCAGATCGCTTCCGTATTCATGATTGCTTCCTCTTGTGACGATGGACATGGATAAACCGGATTCGCGCCCGGGCGACGCAGCGGTCGTCCACAGGGGGCTGCCGCCGATCGTTTCCGAGCGCACCGCCCTGTTGATACTTGGCAGTTTTCCTGGGGCCCGGTCGCTCGCGCAGCGGCGCTATTATGCGCACCCGCAGAACCAGTTCTGGCGCATCTTGCAGGCGCTATGGCCCGATGAGCCGCTGCCCATGGGCGAAGACAGCTATCAAAATCGTAGCAACTGGCTGCTCGACCGCAGCCTGGGCGTGTGGGACGTGCATGCCAGCTGCGAGCGCCAGGGCAGCCTGGATTCGGCGATCCGCAATCCGATGCCGAACGACATCGCCGGCCTGCGGCTGCCGCGCCTGGCAGCCATCGCGCACAACGGGGCCGAGAGCTTTCGGCATGCAGGCCATACTCGCCCGCTGGGCCTGCCGGTGCATCGGCTGCCCTCGACCAGCGCGGCCAATGCCGCCTGGAGCTTCGAGCGCAAGCTGGCCGCCTGGCGCGACGTATTTGAAAGGTACCTGGACATTCCATGAAGCGCGTTCTCCCCGAAGTCAATTTCTCCGATTGGGGAGACGTCCGCTACCTGCATCTCGGCACCGAATGGGTCCAGGGCTCGATGAAGCTCGATGCGCCCTTCGAGATCGAACTGGAATACGTGCAGCGCATGATGGCCTGGCTGCTCTTCGTCGATCCGGCCAGTGTGCCGAAGCGCCACGCGATGCAACTGGGGCTCGGCGCCGCCAGCCTGACCAAGTTCTGCCGCAAGACCCTGCGCATGCGCACCACCGCGATCGAGCTCAACCCGCAGGTGCTGGCCGCCTGCCGGGGCTGGTTCAAGCTGCCGGCCGACGATGCCAGGCTGGAGGTGGTCATCGCCGATGCGGCGGTCGAGATCCGCAACCCGCGCTGGCTCGGCACGGTGGATGCGCTGCAGGTCGACCTCTACGACCACGAGGCCGCCGCCCCGGTGCTCGACAGCGAGGAGTTCTACACCGACTGCCGGGCGCTCCTGACCGATGACGGCTGCATGACGGTGAACCTCTTCGGCCGCTCGTCCAGCTTCGAGCGCAGCCTGGAGAAGATCGCCGCCGCCTTCGGTGCCGAGGCCCTGTGGGCCTTCAGGCCGACGCGCGAGGGCAACACCGTGGTCCTGGCCCGGCGCAGCCCCGAGCGCCCGAAGCGTGCCGAGCTTGCCGACCGCGCCCAAAGCATCCAGACTCGCTGGGGCCTGCCCGCGCCGAAGTGGCTGCGGGTGTTCAAACCGCAAAGCTGATGCCTTCATGAGCGCCATCCCCGCCACCTCCACCGCCTCGCGCCACGAAGGACCGCTCAGCCTGCAGCAGCTGATCGAGTGGCTGGCCAAGGACGGGGTCATCTCTCCGATCGAGGCCAAGCGAACGGCCGAGCGCTGCGCCCTGGCCCAGAGCCGGCAGGCGCCGCTGCTGCGCCTGGCCAACGTCGCGATGACCCGCGAGCGCGACGGCAAGCCGCTCGATCTCGAGATGCTCACCCAGTGGCTGGCCGGCCGCGCCGGGCTGCCCTACCTTCGCATCGATCCGCTCAAGGTCGACGTGGGCAAGGTGGCCGACACCATGAGCGCCGCCTATGCCGAGCGCCACAAGGTGCTGCCGGTGCAGGTCACGCCGAGCGAGGTGGTGGTGGCCACCGCCGAGCCCTTCCTGACCGACTGGATCGCCGAGGTCGAGCGCCAGGCGCGCCGATCGGTGCGCCGGGTGGTCGCGAACCCGAGCGACATCCAGCGCTACACCGCCGAATTCTTCGCTCTCGCCAAGTCGGTGCGGGCGGCGCAGAAGGCCGGCTCCAACACCGGCGGCGCCAGCTTCGAGCAACTGGTCGAGCTGGGCAAGAGCAACAAGCAGCTCGATGCCAACGACCAGAGCGTGGTGCAGGTGGTCGACTGGCTGTGGCAATACGCCTTCGACCAGCGCGCCAGCGACATCCACCTCGAGCCGCGGCGCGACCAGGGCATGATCCGCTTCCGCATCGACGGCGTGCTGCATCCGGCCTACCAGATGCCGATGGGCGTGATGAACGCGATGGTCGCGCGCATCAAGCTGCTCGGGCGCATGGACGTGGTCGAGAAGCGGCGGCCGCTCGACGGCCGGATCAAGACCCGCAACATGCGCGGCGACGAGGTCGAGATGCGGCTGTCGACGCTGCCCACCGCCTTCGGCGAGAAGATGGTGATGCGCATCTTCGACCCCGACACCGCGGTCAAGGACCTCGATGCGCTGGGCTTCGCGCAGCACGATGCCAAGCGCTGGGAACAGCTGGTGACCCGGCCGCACGGCATCATCCTGGTGACCGGCCCCACCGGCTCGGGCAAGACCACCACGCTCTATTCGACGCTCAAGCGCGTCGCCAACGAGGAGGTCAACGTCAGCACCGTCGAGGACCCGATCGAGATGATCGAGCCATCTTTCAACCAGACCCAGGTGCAGCCCCAGCTCGACTTCGGCTTCACCGAGGGCCTGCGCGCGCTGATGCGGCAGGACCCGGACATCATCATGGTCGGCGAGATCCGCGACATCGCGACCGCCGAGATGGCGGTGCAGGCCGCGCTCACCGGCCACCTGGTCTTCAGCACCCTGCACACCAACGATGCGCCCAGCGCGATCACCCGGCTGATGGAGCTTGGCGTGGCGTCCTACCTGGTCAACGCGGTGATGCTCGGCGTGCTGGCCCAGCGCCTGGTGCGCACGCTGTGCGTGCATTGCAAGGAGCCCGACGAATCGATCACCCGCGAGAAACTGGCCGAGCTGGTCGCGCCCTGGCAGATCAACGGCTCGGTGCGGGCCTACAAGCCGGTCGGCTGCGTCGATTGCCGCATGACCGGCTACATGGGGCGCATGGGCCTCTACGAACTGCTCAGCATCACCGAGGCCTTCAAGACCCAGGTCACCAAAGAGCCCAACACCATCGCGCTGCGGCGCCAGGGCGTGGCCGACGGCATGCGCCCCTTGCGCCTGGCCGGCGCCCTGCGGGTGGCCGAGGGCCTGACCACCATCGACGAAGTGCTGAGCGCCACGCCGCCGCTCGAATAGCGCTGCGGGAATACCCTGCGCCGCCGATAGGTGGAACCCACATCAACCTGACTGGATACTGACTTCAAAATCGCCCATCGTTTTTTCCGATGGAGGCGACAAGTGAAGATCAAGAGTCAGAAGGACTTCTATTCGGGCGTGATGTTTGCCGTGACCGGCATCGCGTTCGCCTGGGGCGCCACCACCTACAGCGTGGGTACCGGCGCGCGCATGGGACCCGGCTACTTCCCGCTGATGCTGGGCATCCTGATGGCGGTGATCGGCCTGGCCATCATGTTCACCGGCATCACCGTCGAGACCGACGACGGCGAGCCGATCGGCAAGTGGGCGTGGAAGCAGGTGGTCTACATCATCGGCGCCAACCTGGCTTTCGGCGTGCTGCTCGGCGGCCTGCCCAGCTTTGGCATCCCGGCGATGGGAATGATCGTCGCCATCTACGCGCTGGTGCTGATCTCCAGCATGGCCGGCAACGAGTTCGCGCTGCCGAAGGTGCTGGCGCTGGCCACCGTGCTGGCGGCCGGCAGCTACGTCGCCTTCATCTGGGCGCTCAAGCTGCAGATCCAGGTCTGGCCGACCTTCATCGCAGGCTGAAGGAAAGACCATGGACCTGATCAACAACCTCTCGCTGGGTTTCGGCGTCGCCTTCACCTTCACCAACCTGCTGTATTGCCTGATCGGCTGCATCCTGGGCACGCTGATCGGCGTGCTGCCGGGCATCGGGCCGGTGGCGACGATCGCCATGCTGCTGCCGGCCACCTACGCGTTGCCGCCGGTGTCGGCCCTGATCATGCTGGCGGGCATCTACTACGGCGCGCAATACGGCGGCTCGACCACCGCGATCCTGGTCAACCTGCCGGGCGAGTCGTCCTCGGTGGTGACCGTCATCGACGGCTACCAGATGGCGCGCAAGGGCAGGGCCGGGCCCGCGCTCGCGGCCGCCGGGCTGGGCTCCTTCTTCGCCGGTTGCGTCGGCACGCTGATCCTGGCCGCCTTTGCGCCGCCCTTGACCGAACTGGCCTTCAAGTTCGGGCCGGCCGAGTATTTCTCGCTGATGGTGCTGGGCCTGATTGGCGCGGTGGTGCTGGCCTCTGGCTCGCTGCTGAAGGCGATCGCGATGATCGTGCTGGGGCTGCTGCTCGGCCTGGTCGGCACCGACGTCAATTCGGGCGTGGCGCGCTTCAGCTTCGACGTTCCGGAACTGACCGATGGCATCGGCTTCGTCGCGATCGCGATGGGCGTCTTCGGCTACGGCGAGATCATCGCCAACCTGTCGCGCCCCGAAGAAGACCGCGAGGTCTTCACGGCCCGCGTCTCCGGCCTGCTGCCGACCAAGGAGGACTTCAAGCGCATGACGCCGGCGGTGCTGCGCGGCACGGCGCTCGGCGCGGCGCTGGGCATTCTTCCGGGCGGCGGCGCGCTGCTGGCGGCCTTCGCGGCCTACACCATCGAGAAGAAGACGAGGCTGCATCCGGGCGAGGTGCCCTTCGGCAAGGGCAACATCCGCGGCGTGGCGGCGCCCGAGTCGGCCAACAACGCCGGGGCCCAGACTTCCTTCATCCCGCTGCTGACCCTGGGCATTCCGCCCAATGCGGTGATGGCGCTGATGGTGGGCGCGATGACCATCCACAACATCCAGCCCGGCCCGCAGGTCATGACCAGCAACCCGGAGCTGTTCTGGGGCCTGATCGCCTCGATGTGGATCGGCAACGCGATGCTGGTGATCCTGAACCTGCCCTTGATCGGCATGTGGATCAAGCTGCTGTCGGTGCCCTACAAGTACCTGTTCCCGGCGATCGTGCTGTTCTGCGCCATCGGCGTCTATTCGACCAACAACAACACCTTCGACATCTGGATGGTCGGCGCCTTCGGCTTCATCGGCTACCTGTTCTACAAGCTGGGCTGCGAGCCGGCGCCGCTGCTGCTGGGCTTCATTCTCGGCCCGATGATGGAAGAGAACCTGCGCCGCGCGCTGCTGCTTTCGCGCGGCGACTGGTCGGTCTTCGCCACCCGGCCGATCTCGGCGGGGCTGCTGGCGGCGGCGCTGCTGCTGCTGGTGATCGTGCTGCTGCCCGCAGTCAAGTCCAAGCGGCAGGAAGCCTTCGTGGAGGAGTAACTCGCGGTCGTGATGAGCCGCGGCCCGGCCTGCCGGGCCAGAGGCCCCTTCGTGAAGTGCTGCGGAACCGGCTCCGCCGGGCCGCAGGCGCTGCCCCCCGGTAGGGGGCCCGCGCTACACGAAGTGAGCAAGGCTGGGGGGCGAGCTATTCCCCCGGCTTGAGGTGCTGGCGCGCCATCGCCAGGAAGGCCAGGGCGGCGGGGCTCAGCGGGTGCTTGGCTAGCCGGACCGCCACCACGGGATATTCGAGGGTCGGGCGCGCTACCGCCACCGCGCGCAGGCCGGCGGGCATCAGCACCTCGACGTATCGCGGCAAGAGCGCCACGCCAGCGCCGGCCCGGATCAGGCCGAAGGCGGTCGACAGCATCGACACGTGGTGCACCACCCGCGGATGGACATTGGCCACGCTGGCCAGTTGGCGGCTGACGGCGCGCCAGACGTTGGCATCCGGGTTGACATGGATGAAGGGCAGGCCGTCCAGGTGGCGGGCGTCGATCACGACCCGCTGCGCCAGCGGATGGTCGTCGCGCACGAAGAGCGCCATGCGCTCGCTGAACAGCGCTTCCGTCGCCAGTTCCGAATGCTGCTGCCCGATGTCGGAGCCGAAGCCCAGGTCGGCCTCCTGCGAGAGGATGCGCGAGATCATCTGCTCGGCCGTGCTGTCCATCAGTTCGGTGGCCAGTCCCGGGTGCTGCTGCGAGAAACGGGCAAGCAGCGGCGGCATCAACGCGCCAGCGGTGAGATGGGCCACCGCCAGCACCACCCGCCCTTCGCGCAACTGCGACTGCGAACGGCAGGCGCCGACCGACTCATCGATCAGCCGCAGCGCCCGCACCGCGGTGTCGACCATCAGCTGCCCGGCGTCGGTCAGCCGGATGCGCCGGCCCCGCACCACCAGGGGCTGGCCGAGTTCCTGCTCCATGCGCTTGAGCAGGTGGCTGATCGCCGGCTGGGTGAGCCCCAGGCTTTCAGCGGCCAGCGTGAAGCTGCCGGTCTCGGCGATGGCCGCCAGGGCCCGCAGCTGCTGCAGCGAGATTTCGTCGGCTATGTTCCTGATCATGAGCAGAATTCATATTCGAATAAATCGGATTATCTGGCTTGATGCACCCGCCTTGCTTAGCATTCGCCTTCCTCCACACGCGGACAGAATCCAGCCATGAAACGAATCCGGTTCCTTCAGGCCTGCGCGGCCGTGCTCTGCGTCGCCGCTTCCTCCGCCAGCCTGGCGGCCGATGGCTATCCGAGCAAGCCGATCCGGCTGGTCGTGCCCTTCCCGGCGGGCGGCGCCACCGACCTGTTCGCACGCACCCTGTCGCAGAAGATGGGCGATGGCCTGGGCACCAGCCTGATCATCGACAACAAGCCCGGCGCCGGCGGCGCGATCGGCTCGGACATCGCGGCCAAGGCCGCGCCCGACGGCTACACGCTGCTGCTGGCCACCAGCAGCACCCATTCGATCGGCCCGTCCATCTATCCGAAGCTGCCCTACGACCCGGTGCGCGACTTCACGCCGATCGCCCATGTGGGCGATGCGCCCAGCATCATGCTGGTGCCGAACGACGCGCCGGCCAAGACGGTGCGCGAGTGGATCGACTACGCGAAGAAGAATCCCGGCAAGCTCAACTACGGCTCCAGCGGCAACGGCACCATCGTGCAGCTCACGGCCGAGCTGTTCATCTCGCAGGCGGGCATCTCGGTGGCCCACATCCCCTACAAGGGCACGGCACTGGCGGTGCCCGACCTGATCAGCGGCAAGATCGATGTGCTGTTCGACTCGCTGCCCACCGGCATGCCGCATGTGCGGGCCGGCCGGCTGCGCGCGCTGGGCGTGACTTCGCTCGCCCGCAGCCCGCTCGCGCCCGAGCTGCCGCCGGTGGCCGACACGCTGCCCGGCTTCGAATCCAACACCTGGTTCGGCCTCTACGGACCGAAGGGCCTGCCGCCGGAGATCGTCGCGCGCATCAATGCGGCGGCCAACAAGGCGCTGAGCGATCCGGACCTGCGCGAAAAACTCGCCAAGCTCGGCATCTCGCCGACCACCAGCACGCCGGCCGAATTGGCGAGCATGGTCGCGGCCGACACCGCCAAATGGAAGAAGATCATCGTCGAGCGCCACATCACCGGGGAATGAACATCATGAGATTCGACTACGCCAATCCCTACACCTCGACCCGCATTCCGGTGTTCGCCCGCAATGTGGTGTCGACCTCGCACCCGCTCGCGGCCCAGGCCGGCCTGCGCATGCTGCAGCGCGGCGGCAATGCGGTCGACGCCGCGGTCGCCACCGCCGCGGTCATGACGCTCGTCGAGCCGGTCAGCAACGGCCTGGGCAGCGATGCCTTCTGCATCCTCTGGGATGGCAGCAGGCTGCACGGGCTGAATGGCTCCGGCTGCGCGCCCGCCACCTGGACCTCGGACTATTTCCGGCGCAAGCACGGCGCCGACCGCGCGACCCCGCCGCAGCGCGGCATGGATTCGGTGACCGTGCCCGGCGCGGTCGGCAGCTGGATGGCGCTGTCCGAGAAATTCGGCAAGCTGCCCTTCGCCGACCTGATGGCGCCCGCCATCGAGATCGCCGAGCGCGGCTACCTGATGCCGCCGGTGGTGCAGCAGAAGTGGGCCGCCGCCACGCCGGTGCTGCAATCGCAGCCGGGCTTCGCGCAGAGCTTCCTGCCCTGGGGCCGCGCGCCCGAGGTCGGCGAGCTGTTCCGCTTCCCGGCCGCCGCGCGGGCGCTCAAGGCCATCGCCGCCACCAGGGGCGAGGCCTTCTACCGAGGCGAGATCGCCCAGGCGATCGAGAAATTCTCCGATGCCAACGGCGGCAGCCTGAAGGCCAGCGACCTGGCCGCCTGGAAGCCCGAATGGGTCGAGCCGATCGCCCAGGACTACCGCGGCCACACGCTGCACGAGATCCCGCCGAACGGCCAGGGCATCGCGGCGCTGATCGCGCTCGGCATCCTGCAGCACTTCGACGTGCGCTCGCTGGCGGTCGATTCGGTGGCCTCGCAGCACCTGCAGATCGAGGCCATGAAGCTGGCCTTCGCCGACGTCTACCGCTACGTGTCGGAGCCATCGTCGATGGAGCTGACCCCGCTGCAAATGCTGGATGCCTCCTACCTCGCTTCCCGTGCCAGACTCATCGACGTGAACAAGGCGCAGGACTTCAAGGCGGGCAATCCGGTCAAGGGCGGCACCATCTACCTCACCGCCGCCGACGAGAACGGCATGATGGTGAGCTTCATCCAGAGCAACTACATGGGCTTCGGCTCGGGCTGCGTCGAACCCGAATTCGGCATCAGCCTGCAGAACCGCGGCCACGGCTTCAGCCTGACGGACGGCAGCCCGAACCAGGTGGCGCCGGGCAAGCGGCCCTTCCACACCATCATCCCGGCCTTCCTCACCAAGGACGGCGCGCCGGTCATGAGCTTCGGCGTGATGGGCGGCAACATGCAGCCGCAGGGCCACATGCAGACGCTGGTGCGCATGCTCGACTACGGACAGAACCCGCAAGCGGCCTGCGACGCGCCGCGCTGGCGCTTCAACGCGGGCCTGGAGATCAACGTCGAGGCGGCAATGAACCCTGCCACCGTGCAGGGGCTGAAGGCCATGGGCCACCAGGTCGAGGTCATCAACGACTCCTACCAGGACTTCGGCGCCGGGCAGTTCATCTGGCGCGCCGGCGATCCCTCGGTCGAGGGCTACGTCGCGGCGAGCGACGCACGGCGCGACGGCCAGGCCGCCGGCTTCTAGCAGGCAAGCCGGCACCGCCTGAACCTTCCTCCCGATGCAGCTTCAGGCCACAGCCGCGCAGCCCCGCCCCAGACACCTCGCCCAAGGGCTTCTTCTCGCCACCTTCGGCGCGGTGGCCTTCAGCGGCAAGGCGATCATCGTCAAGCTGGCCTATCGGCACGATGTCGACGCGGTCACGCTGATCATGCTGCGCATGCTCTTCGCGCTACCGCTCTTCCTCTGCATGGCCTGGTGGGCCGGGCGCGGCAAGCCGCCTCTGTCGCGGCGCGACTGGCTCGGGGTGCTGGGCCTGGGCTTCTCCGGCTACTACCTGTCGAGCTTCCTGGATTTCGCCGGGCTGGCCTACGTCACGGCCAGCCTGGAGCGGCTGATCCTCTACCTCAACCCGACGCTGGTGGTGCTGTTCGGCTGGATCGCCTACCGGCGACGCATCACCCGCGGCCAGATGGGCGGCATGGCCATCAGCTACCTCGGGGTGCTGCTGGTGTTCGGCCACGAGATGAGCCTGGGCCAGACCGCCACGGCCGCCTGGGGCACGCTGCTGGTCTTCCTGAGCGCGGTCAGCTATGCGATCTACCTGGTCGCGAGCGGCGAGTTCGTCAAGCGGCTGGGGTCGCTGCGCCTGGTCGGGCTGGCGACCAGCGTCGCCTGCGTGCTGTGCATCGTCCAGTTCCTGCTGCTGCGTCCGCTGGGCGCACTGCACGTGGCGCCGGCGGTGATCTGGCTGTCGGTCCTGAATGCGACACTCTGCACCGCGGTGCCGGTGCTGGCGGTCATGATGGCGATCGAGCGCATCGGGCCCGCCATGTCGGCACAGACCGGCATGGTGGGGCCGATTTCGACGATCCTGATGGGCGTGCTGATCCTCGGCGAGCCCTTCACCGCCTGGATCGCCGCCGGCACCGCGCTGGTCATCGCCGGCATATTCGTATTCACCCGACTGGGCCGCTGAGCCCGAAGGAGATCACATGGACATGGGAATCGCGGGCCGGACGGCCCTGGTGTGCGGCGCGAGCAAGGGCCTGGGCTACGGCTGCGCCGAAGCGCTGGTGCGCGAAGGCGTCAACGTGGTGATCGTCGCGCGCGGCGCCGAGGCGCTCGACGCCGCGGCCAAGTCGCTGCAGTCAGCGGCCTCGGGCGCCGCCGGCGGCGCCAGGCCCTTCGTCAAGCCGCTGGCCGCCGACATCACCACCGCCGAGGGCCGCTCCGCCGCCTTCGCGCTGCATGCCGACTACGACATCGTCGTCACCAACGCCGGCGGTCCGCCGCCCGGCGATTTCCGCGACTGGGAGCGCGAGGCCTGGATCAAGGCGCTCGACGCCAACATGCTGACCCCGATCGAGCTCATCCGGGCCACCGTCGACGGCATGGCGGCGCGCGGTTTCGGCCGCATCGTCAACATCACCTCCAGCTCGGTCAAGGCGCCGATCGACATCCTGGGCCTCAGCAACGGCGCGCGCAGCGGCCTGACCGGCTTCGTCGCCGGCGTCGCCCGTTCCGGACTGGCGGCCAAGGGGGTCACGCTCAACAACCTCCTGCCCGGCTCCTTCGACACCGAGCGGCTCAAGAACACCCTGGCCGGCGCATCGAAGAAGAGCGGACAGGACGTGGAAGCCGTCCGCGCCGGCCGGCTGAAGACCATTCCGGCCGGGCGCTTCGGCAATGCGGCGGAATTCGGCGCGGTCTGCGCCTTCCTCTGCAGCATGCAGGCGGCCTACATGACCGGGCAGAACGTGCTGCTCGACGGCGGCGCCTACCCGGGCAGCTACTGATCCCGCGGCCGGCGCGACGCGCCGCGCCGTGGCAGCATAGGCGTCCTTTTCAAGCGCGCACCAGGAGCCAGCCATCATGAGCAAAGCCGTTCGCATCGACCGCCCCGGCGGCCCCGAGGAACTGAAGATCGTCGACGTCGAGGTCGGCGATCCGGGCCCCGGCGAGATCCGCATTCGCCACAAGGCGGTCGGCCTCAACTTCATCGACACCTACCAGCGCAGCGGCCTCTACCCGTTCCCGATGCCGCTGATGCTCGGCATGGAGGCCTCGGGCGTGATCGAGGCGGTGGGCCAGGGCGTCACGCACCTGAAGGCCGGCGACCGCGCTGCCTACGCCTGCCCGCCGCCCGGCTCCTATTGCGAGCTGCGCGTGATGCCCGCCACCAATGTCTGCAAGCTGCCCGATGCGATCTCCTTCGAGACCGGCGCGGCCATGATGCTCAAGGGCCTCACCGCGCAATACCTTTTGAAGAAGACGCTGCCCGCCGAAGGCCTGCAGCCCGGCGACCACATCCTCTTCCATGCGGCGGCCGGCGGGGTCGGGCTGATCGCCTGCCAATGGGCCAAGGCACTGGGCCTGAAGCTGATCGGCACCGCCGGCAGCGATGCCAAATGCAAGCTGGCGCTGGAGCACGGCGCCGCCCATGCCATCAACTACAGCACCGAGAACTTCGTCGACAAGGTCAAGGAGATCACCGGCGGCAAGGGCGTCAAGGTGGTCTACGACTCGGTCGGCAAGGACACCTTCGAAGGCTCGCTGGCCTGCCTGCGGCCCTTCGGCCTACTGGCGGTGTTCGGCAACGGCTCGGGGCCGGTGCCGCCCTTCAACCTGGGGCAGCTGGCCAAGGGATCCTGCTACGTGACGCGGCCGACCCTGTTCACGCACGCCGCCGGCCGCGAGGCCACGCAGGCAATGGCCGACGACCTGTTCGCGGTGGTGCAGAGCGGCGCGGTGAAGATCCCGATCGACCAGCGCTACCCGCTCGCCGAGGTGCAGCAGGCGCACCGCGACCTCGAGGCGCGCAAGACCACCGGCTGCACCATCCTCACCCTCGATTGAGCCGGCCGGACGCGGGCCCTGCGGCCCGCGCTACTTGCGGCGCACCCGCCGCAGCTCGTCCAGCACCAGGCAGATCGCGCCGATGGTGATGGCGCTGTCGGCCACGTTGAAGGCCGGGAAGTGCTGGGCGCCCAGGTGGAAGTCGAGGAAGTCCACCACGTAGCCGTGCATCATCCGGTCGATCACGTTGCCGATCGCGCCGCCGAGGATCGCGGCCATCGCGAAGGAGAACAGCTTCTGCCCGGCATGCGACCTGAGCATCCACACGATGAACAGCGCCGCGCCGATGCCGATGGCGGTGAAGAACCAGCGCTGCCAGCCGGCCGCGTCGGCCAGGAAGGAGAAAGCCGCGCCGGTGTTGTGGGCGCGAACCACGTTGAAGAAGCCGGTGACGTAGGTGGCGTCGCCGTAGCTGTAGTAGCCGAGGATCAGCCGCTTGGTGAACTGGTCGAGCAGCACGATCACGAGCGACAGCCCGAGCCAGGGCCAGATGGCGGCCCGGCTCGCCGGGGTCTTGCGGGCCATCAGGCGATGTTCCTCGGTTCGCCTTCTCCGAAGAGATTGCTGGTGCAGCGCCCGCAGATGCCGGGATGCGCCGGATCGTGGCCGACGTCGTCGCGCCAGTGCCAGCAGCGCTCGCACTTGACGGCGTTGCTGGCCGCCACCTGCACGCCCAGCGCATCGGCCGGTGCTAACGCAACGGCCGAGGTGATCAGCACGAACTTCAGGTCGTCGCCGAGCGAGGCCAGCAATGCATGGTCGTCCGGCGCGGCGTCGATCGTCACGTTGGCCTGCAGCGAGGAGCCGACCTGGCCGGCGGTGCGCACCGTCTCGATTTCCTTGTTGACCGCGTCGCGGATCTCGCGGATGCGGCTCCAGCGGGCCAGCAGCGCCGCGTCGGGCTCGCCGAGCCGGCTGTAGGTCTGCTCGAAGATCGAACGGCCGTCGCCGCAGAATTTCCAGGCCTCCTCGGCGGTGAAGCTCAGGAAGGGCGCCATCCAGCGCAGCATCGCCTGCGTGATGTGCCAGAGCGCCGTCTGCGCACTGCGCCGCGCGTGCGAGCCGGGCGCGGTGGTATAGAGGCGGTCCTTCAGCACGTCGAGGTAGAAGGCGCCCAGGTCTTCCGAGCAGTACACCTGCAGCTTGGCCACTACCGGATGGAATTCGTAGACCTTGTAGTGCGCCAGGATCTCGGCCTGGAACTCGGCCGCGCGCGACAGCGCATAGCGGTCGATCTCCAGCAACTGGTCGAGCGGCAGCGCATCCTTCTCGATGTCGAAGTCGCTGGTGTTGGCCAGCAGGAAGCGCAGCGTGTTGCGGATGCGGCGATAGGCATCGACCACCCGCGCCAGGATCTTGTCGTCGCCCGCGATGTCGCCCGAATAGTCGCTGGCCGCCACCCACAGCCGGGTGATCTCGGCGCCCAGCTTCTTGTTGACCTCCTGCGGGTCGATGCCGTTGCCGAGCGACTTGCTCATCTTGCGGCCCTGGCTGTCGACCGTGAAACCGTGCGTCAGCAGGCCGCGGTAGGGCGCCCGCCCTTCGAGCGCGCAGGCGATCAGCAGCGACGAATGGAACCAGCCGCGATGCTGGTCATGGCCCTCGAGGTACAGGTCGGCCTCCGGGCCGGTCTCGTGGTGCACCGTCGGATGGGTGCCGCGCAGCACATGGAAGAAGGTCGAGCCGGAGTCGAACCACACCTCCAGGATGTCGGTGCTCTTGGTGTAGTGGGGCGCGTCGGCGTCGCCGAGGATCTCCTCGGTCGTCACCCGGCTCCAGGCCTCGATGCCGCCCTTTTCGACGATGTCGGCGGCCTGGTCGAGGATCTCCATCGTGCGCGGGTGCAGCTCGCCCGAGTCGCGATGCAGGAAGAAGGGGATCGGCACTCCCCAGCTGCGCTGGCGGCTGATGCACCAGTCGGGCCGGTTGGCGATCATGTCGTGCAGGCGCGCGCGGCCGTTCTCTGGGTAGAAGCCGGTCGCCTCGATCGCTTCGAGGGCGGTCTGGCGCAGGGTCTTGGGCGCCTTGTCCCTGGTGAACACGCCTTCGCCTTCGTCCATGCGGATGAACCACTGGGCCGCGGCGCGGTAGATCACCGGCGTCTTGTGGCGCCAGCAATGCGGGTAGCTGTGGGTGATGGCCTCGGTGGTCATCAGGCGGTCGGCGGCCTCCAGCGCCTGGATGATCTCGGGCACCGCCTTCCAGATGTTCTTGCCGCCGAAGAGCGGGAAATCCGCCGCGTACGAGCCGTTGCCCTGCACCGGATTCAGGATGTCGTCGTAGGTCAGGCCATGGGCGATGCAGGAGTTGAAGTCCTCCAGGCCGTAGGCCGGCGACGAATGAACCAGGCCGGTGCCATCGTCGGCGGTGGCGTAGTCGGCCAGGTAGACCGGCGACAGGCGCCTGTAGCCCGCGTCGACGTCGTAGAGCGGATGCTCGAACTCCAGCCCGCCCAGCTTCTCGCCTTTGACGGTCGCCAGCACGGTGCCGTCGAGCGCGTATCGGTTCATGCACATCTCGACCAGCGAGGCGGCCAGCACCAGCAGCCCGCGCCGAGTGTCGACCAGCGCGTAGTCGAGCTCGGGATTGAGGTTGATCGCCTGGTTGGCCGGGATGGTCCAGGCGGTGGTGGTCCAGATGACGGCGAAGGCGTCCTTGGCCAGCGACGGAAGGCCGAAGGCGGCGGCCAGCTTCGCCGGGTCGTGGGCCTTGAAGGCGACATCGATGGTCTGCGACTTCTTGTCGGCGTATTCGATCTCGAACTCGGCCAGCGAGGAGCCGCAGTCGAAGCACCAGTACACCGGCTTCAGCCCGCGGTAGACGAAGCCGCGCTCGATGACCCGCTTGAAGGCGCGCAGTTCGCCGGCCTCGTTGGCGAAGTCCATGGTCTTGTAGGGATGGTCCCATTCGCCCAGCACGCCCAGGCGCTGGAAGTCGGTCATCTGCTGGGCGATCTGCTCGGTGGCGTAGGCGCGGCTCTTGGCCTGCATCTCGTCGCGGCTCAGGTTGCGGCCGTATTTCTTCTCGATCGCGTTCTCGATCGGCAGGCCGTGGCAGTCCCAGCCCGGCACGTAGAGCGCGTCGAAGCCTTCGAGCTGGCGCGCCTTGGTGATCATGTCCTTCAGGATCTTGTTCACCGCATGGCCCATGTGAATCTGGCCGTTGGCGTAAGGCGGTCCGTCGTGCAGGATGAACTTCGGCGCGCCGCGGCGGGCGTCGCGCAGGCGGTGGTAGGTGCCTTGCTCGTTCCATTCCTTGACCCAGCCCGGCTCGCGCTTGGGCAGGTCGCCGCGCATCGGGAAGGGGGTGTCGGGCAGGTTCAGCGTGGCCCGGTAGTCGGTGCCGCCGTCGGTCTTGTTGTCAGCCATGGGGTTTCCAGAAATCTGCGCTGGAAGCAGCGCTCGGGGATCGGTCGGTGCGCGCGGCACCTTCGTTCATCTGGAGGCGACCGGGCGCGGCGGAAGGCGAGGGTTCCGCTCTAAATTCGGTCGCGCGTGGTCTGGCGATGGGTCTCGGCGTGGGTCGATGCGTGGCTGGAGGCGAAGAAGGCGCGCGCGTCGCGGCCATCCTTGGCGATGCCCGCGGTGAGGGCTTCCAGGCTGGTGTAGCGCAATTCGTCGTGCAGTTTGTGCAGCAGTTCCACGCGGACGATTTTACCGTAGGCCCCTTCGCTGCCGAGTTCGGCCGGCCAATCGAGGCAATGCGTCTCGAGCAGAACGCGACCGCCATTCACGTCGTTGGCATCGAGCGAAGGCCTTACGCCCAGGTTGGCGACACCCGGCAGGGGCTTCGCCGCCAGGCCGTGCACCAGCACCGCGAAGATGCCGCTGGCCGCCGGCTTCCAGTGCTTGAAGCGCAGGTTCAACGTCCGGAAGCCGTCATCCCGCCCTGGCTCCGAAGCGCCCAGCGCGCGGCCCAGCTTGCGGCCGTGCACCACATGGCCGGAGATCGCGTAGGGACGTCCGAGCAGCACCTGCGCGTCGTGCATGCGCCCTTCGGCGAGCGCGCGTCGCACCTCGGAACTCGAGACCCGCAGGCCGTGCACCTCGTAGCTGTTCATTCGCGCCACGTCGAAGCCATGCCGGTCGCCGGCCGCGTCGAGCATGGCATAGTCGCCGGCCCGCTTGGCGCCGAAGCGAAAGTCGTCGCCGACCAGCACATAGCGCGCGCCGAGGCCGTCCAGCAGCACCTTCTGGATGAATTCGTCGGGCGACTGCGCGGCCAGGCGCTGGTCGAAAGGCAGCACGATGGTCTGTGCCACGCCGCTGGCGGCCAGTTCCGAGAGCTTGTCGCGCAGCGTGCCGATGCGCGCCGGGGCCAACTCCGGGCGCTTGTTCGCGGCGGCGAAGTAGTCGCGCGGATGCGGCTCGAAGGTCAGCACGCAGCTCTTCAGGCCGCGCAGCCGCGCCTCGGTATTGAGCAGGCCGAGCATGGCCTGGTGTCCCCGGTGCACCCCGTCGAAATTGCCGATGGTCAGGGCGCAGGACGAAGCCACGCCCGGGTGCCTGAAGCCGCGGAAGACCTGCATCGCTTGATATCTTTTTGATAGCACCTCGGGCCCATGGAATGGGCCCATCAGGGCTTTTTGTCACAAAACCGGTATATTGTGACGCAGTGGCGCAAGCGCCGTCCCCGCGCGGCGTGCACCGGTATCGGTCTTTCGTGGTTTCTCTTTCGTCCAGAGGAGAGGTTTGTGAAGGTCTTGAAGCTGTCGGCCCAAGGGCTGCCCCAATCCTGGATCTCGCTCGAGCAGGCGGTGATCCATTACGCGTCCGACGAGGTCCGCTGGGAAGTCGGCGCGCAGGTGGCGGTGTTCCGCGGCGGCCACAACGCGATGACCGGGCAGCAGTCCCAGATCGCCATCAACAGCATCATCGGCACCAAGGGCGTGCCGCGCATCAATCCCTTCGCGCAGCGCCCGGGCCTCACCAACAGCAAACTCTTTGCCCGCGACCGCAATGTCTGCGCCTATTGCGGCGGCCATTTCCACGAGGACGAGCTGACCCGCGAGCACATCATTCCCTTCGCGCAGAAGGGCATCGACACCTGGATGAACGTGGTCACGGCCTGCCGGCCCTGCAACCATCGCAAGAGCAGCCGAACGCCCGAGCAGGCCGGCATGGCGCTGCTCTATGCGCCCTATGTGCCAAGCCTCTGGGAGGACTTCATCCTGCGCAATCGGCGAATCCTGGCCGACCAGATGGAATTCTTGATGGCGCACCTGCCGCAAAGCTCGCGCTTGCACGGATAGGTGGCATGGCCGGCGCAGCCCGGCCCCTTCGTGAAACGCCGCGGAACCGGCTTTGCCGGGCCGCAGGCGTTGCCCCCTGCAAGGGGGTGCCCGAGCTACACGCAGTGAGCGAGGCTGGGGGTCAGCTAAAGACGCCCGCCGTATCCTGCATCCGCGCCGACACCTCGCCCAGGTGATGCAGGCTGTCGCCAAAGGTCATTTCGAGCTGCGTGAGCTTCTTGAAGTAGTGGCTGACGATGTATTCGTCGGTCACGCCGATGCCGCCATGCAATTGCACCGCCTGCTGGCCCACGAAGCGCATCGACGCACCCAGCTGGTACTTCGCGCGTGCCAGCGCCATCCGCCGCTCGGCCGCCGGCGCGTTGAGCTTGAGGCTGGCGTAGTAGCTCATCGAACGGGCCAGTTCGAGCTGCATCTTCATGTCGGCGACGCGATGCCGCAACGCCTGGAAGGTGGCGATCGCAACGCCGAACTGCTTGCGGGTGTTCATGTACTCGACCGTGATGGCGAGCGTCTTGTCCATCACGCCGACCGCTTCGGCGCAGGTGGCGGCGATGCCGATGTCGACGCCATGCTCCAGCGCCTCGAGGCCGCTGCGGGTGACGAGCGTCGCGGCGGCCTTGTCGAAGACGACCTCGGCCGCGCGGCTGCCGTCCTGCGTGCCGTAGCCGCGCGCGGCCACGCCGTCGGCCGAGCGCTCGACCAGGAAGAGGCCGATCTTGCCGTCGAGCTGGGCTGGCACCAGGAAGGCATCGGCCTCGTCGCCGGCCGGCACCAGGCTCTTGGTGCCGCTCAGGGCGAAGCCCTTGCCGGCCGCCACGGCCTTCGCTTCGCAGGCGTCGAGGCGGTAGCGGGCCTTCTTCTCCTGGTAGGCCAGCACCACCATCGCCTGGCCGCCGGCGATGCGCGGCAGCCAGTTCTCCTTGGTGTCGGCATCCGCATAGCCGGCCAGCAGGCCGCCGGCGATGAAGGATTGGGCCAGCGGCTCGAGGACGATGCCGGCGCCGAGCTGCTCCATCACGACCATGCCCTCGATCGGGCCCATGCCCAGGCCGCCGTCGTCTTCAGGAATGTAGAGGCCGCCGAGGCCGAGCTCGGCCAGTTCGTCCCAGGCAGCGCGCGAGAATCCGCCGGCCGCCTCGGTCGCCTGGCGGCGTTCGAAGGTGTAGCCCTTTTCGACCCACTTGCCGACAGCGTCGCGCAGTTGTTCCTGGTCGTCGGAAAAATTGAAGTCCATCTTGGTTTCCTTGCGTGGGCTCAGCCGAGGACGGTCTGGGCGACGATGTTGCGCTGAACTTCATTGCTGCCACCGTAGATGGTGGTCTTGCGCATGTTGAAGTAGGTCGATGCGAGCGGTGCCAGCTGCGGATGGCCGCCCGGGAAGTCGCCCTGCCAGCCGGCCGCCATGGCCTCGCGCACCAGCGGCAGCGAGAAGGGGCCGCCTGCCAGCATCATCAGTTCGGAATAGCGCTGCTGGATCTCGCTGCCCTTGATCTTGAGCAGGCCGGCAATGTCGAGCGAGTTCTTGCCCGATGTGGCGGCCGACAGCACGCGCAGCACCAGCATCTCCAGCGCGACCACGTCGACTTCCAGCTTGGCGATCTCGTCGCGGAAGCGGAAGTCGTCCCAGATGCCTTCGCTCTTGGCGAGACGCTTGACCCGCTCCAGCTCGCGCTTGGCGCGATTCACGTCGGCGATGTTGGTCCGCTCGTGCGAGAGCAGGTGCTTGGCATAGGTCCAGCCCTTGTTCTCCTCGCCGATCAGGTTCTCGGCCGGCACCTCGACGTTGTCGAACCAGACCTCGTTGACCTCGTGGCCGCCGTCGAGCAACTTGATGGGCCGCACCGTGACGCCCTTGGACTTCATGTCGAGCAGCAGGAAGCTGATGCCGGTCTGCGGCTTGCCTTCGCTGCTGGTGCGCACCAGGTTGAACATCCAGTCGCCGTACTGGCCGAGGGTGGTCCAGGTCTTCTGGCCGTTGACGATGTACTTGTCGCCCTGGCGTTCGGCCTTGGTCTTGAGCGAAGCCAGGTCGGAACCCGAGCCTGGTTCGCTGTAGCCCTGGCTCCACCAGACCTCGCCGCTGGCGATGCCGGGCAGGAAGCGCTTGTGCTGCTCGGCATTGCCGAAGGCCATGATCACCGGGGCCACCATCACCGGGCCGAAGGGCACGATGCGCGGCGCGCCGGCGAGCGCGGTTTCTTCCTCGAACAGGTGCTTCTCGACGGCGGTCCAGCCGGGGCCGCCGAATTCCTTCGGCCAGCCGTAGCCGAGCCAGCCCTTCTTGCCGAGGATCTTGGCCCAGCCCTGCATGTCCTCGCGGGTCAGTTCGAGTGCGTTGTGCACCTTGTGTGCCGTCGCCGGCGGGAGGTTTTCCTTGACCCATGCGCGAATCTCTTCGCGGAACTTCTGTTCTTCGGGCGTGAAGTTCAAATCCATGCGTGCCTCGCTGTGTTGATTGAACGCCGGCTGCGGCGTGTCTCCGGGAACTTTCGGTTTTAGCACGGTCGTGCACTTCGCCACTGTCCGCGCGGCGACAACGCGGGCCATGGTCGGAGCCCACGGATAATCCCGCGTCCGATGAAGAATATTGTGATCCTCATTTCAGGCAGCGGGACGAACATGGCGGCCATCGTGCAGGCCGCGCAAGCCCAGCGCTGGAATGCGCGCTTCGGTGCGCGCGTCGCTGCCGTGATCAGCAACCGGGCCGATGCGCCGGGCCTGAAAGTCGCGCAAGGTCTTGGCGTGGCAACCGCGGTCGTGCCGCACAAGGACTTCGCCAGCCGGGAGGAATTCGATGCGGCGCTGGCCACGGCCATCGACGCGCATACGCCCGGCCTTGTCGTGCTGGCCGGTTTCATGCGCATCCTGACGCCGGGCTTCGTGCAGCGCTACGCCGGGCGCCTGCTGAACATCCATCCGTCGCTGCTGCCGGCTTTCCCCGGGCTGAATACGCATCAGCGCGCCATCGAGGCGGGCTGCCGGGTGGCCGGCCTGACGGTGCACGAGGTCACGGTCGAACTCGACCATGGGCCGATCCTGGCCCAGGCCGTGGTGCCGGTGCTTCCGGGCGATACCCCCGCCAGCCTGGCCGAGCGGGTGCTGTCCCAGGAGCATCGGGTTTACCCCAGGGCAATTGCCGGCTGGTTGGCGGAAGCAAACTGACACAATCTTAAGATTCGGTTTCCAGATTGCTGACTCTGTTACGAACACCTGCTCAGGCGACCCTTGTGAAGCGCGGACGCTCCACGCCCTCGATCAGCACCGACTCGCGGAACATCGCGGCTGGCCGCACCCACAGGCCCTTGGCGCCATAGAGGGCACGGTAGAGGGTCATCGCTTCGAGCGTCTCGCTGTGGCGCGCGGTGGCGATCACCTCGTAGTCGCCGCCCTTGTAGTGGCGGTAGCGGCCGGGCGGCGTCTCGATCAGGGGAGGCAGGTCTTCGTCGGTCACTGTCGTTGGTTCCTTCATGGATGAAAGGACGGGATGGATAGGGCGGATTTTGTTCACCTCGTTCGCCTGAGCGAGCATGACAGCGCGGACGACAGCCGGCGTTATAGGCGCGGCGTCGCCGCGTTCGCCGCGCTAGGCTACCTGTGGGTCATCGCCTGCCTGGCTCTGGGCGGCGGGATCCTCGGCTGGATCGGCGGTGCGCTGGGGCGCGGCGAGCATTTCACCATCGCTCGCGGCTGGCTGATGCTGTTCGCGATCGGCCTGCTGTGGGCGACTCTTCGTGCGCTGTGGGTGAGCTTCGACGAGCCCGATGGCGTGGCCCTGGAGCGCGAGGACGCGCCGGACCTGTTCGAGGCGCTCGACCGCATCCGCAGGAAGATCCATGGGCCGCCGGTACATCGGGTGTACCTCGACGGCGAATTCAACGCCAGCATCCGCCAGCTCCCGCGCTTCGGCCTGTTCGGCGGCGCCGTGAACCACCTCAGCGTCGGCCTGCCATTGCTGATGGCGCTCGACCGGCGCCGGCTGCTGTCGGTGCTGGCCCACGAATACGGCCACCTGCGCGGCAACCACGGCAAGCTGAGCGCCTGGATCTACCGCACGCGGATGTCCTGGCTCAAGCTCGACGCCAGCTTCCAGCGCAACGAGGGCGTGATGGCCTTCGCCTCGCAGGCCTTCTTCCGCTGGTATTTCCCGCGCTTCGCGGCCAAGACCTTCGCGCTGGCGCGCCAGGACGAGTACGAGGCCGACCGGGTCGCGGCGCGGCTGCTCGGCACCCGCGTCGTCGCCGCCGCCCTGACCGAGATCGCCGTCAAGAGCGCCTGGTATGCGGAGCGCTTCTGGCCGACCCATTGGTCGCGTGCGGTCGGCGATGCATCGGCAGCCGGCCCCTTCTCGGCGATGCAGGAGCGCCTCTGCGCGCCGGTGCCGGAAGATTTCGCCCGGGTTGCGCTGCGCCGCGCCCTGGGCGGGGGCAGCGACGTCGACGACACCCATCCGGCCTTGCGGGATCGCCTCGAAGCCCTGGACGAGCGGGCGCGGCCTCCGAGATGGTCGACCAAATCCTCCCTGGGCCTGCTGGCCGATCCGACGCGCTGGAGCGCCCACTTCGACGCCGAGTGGTGCCAAGCCCATGCCAACGACTGGAAGGCGCACCACGCCTACCTTGGCCGGGTGCGCGACCGGGTCGAGGTGCTGACCGGGAATGCCGGGCGCAACAGCGCCGACGAGATGGTCGAATGGGCCGACTGCGCACGCCGCATCGATGCCGGCGCCGACGTCCGCGGCCACTACGAGCGAGCCTTGGCCATTTCCGAGAACCACGCCGGCGCGCTGCGCGGACTGGCGCAGATGCTGCCGGCGGACAACCGGCCGGCGCGCATCGCGGTGCTCGAGCGCCTTCATGAGTCCAGCATGGCGAGCCGCTGGTGGGCCGCCCAGACCGCCGTTGGCCTGCTCGAGGATCCCGACGCCGGCGGCCACGACGAGCAGGCGCTGAAGACCTGGCGCGAGCGCGCCCGCACCGCCGAAGCGGCCGAGCAGCGCGCCTGGGAAGAAATCACCAGCACGCCCTGCTTCAACCAGATCACGCGCAACGACCTGAGCGACTTCGAACTCGGCGAACTGCGCGCCGACCTGATGCGCTGCAGCGCGGTCAACCGGGCCTGGCTGGTGCGCAAGAACCTGCGCGAATTTCCGTGGCGGCGCGCCTATGTGCTGTTCGTCGAACTGCCCGGCCTGGGCGAGGACGAATGCTGGCACCTGTGTCGGCAGCTCGAACAGACCCTCGGGCTGCCGGGCGCGGCCCTGGTGCTGTGGGCTGGCCATTCGCCCACGCTCGCGGACGTCGAGCGCCTGGCCTTCGGCGCCGTCTGGACACGCGGCTGAGACAATGGGGCATGCACCCCAAAGTTCTGCTGGATGCCTGTGCCGACCTCGTCGGCCAGGTCCTGAAATTCGATCACCCCGCCGACCAGGTCGTCTCGCGCTTCTTTCGTGACCACCGCGAGCTCGGTCCGCGCGAGCGCGCGACCCTGGCCGAGACCGTTTATGCCGTGCTGCGCAGGAAGCAACTCTTCGACCACCTGTCGCCCTCGGGCAGCGGGCCCAAGGAGCGCCGCATGGCGATCCTCGGCTTCTTCGGCCCGCGCGACTTCCTGAAGAGCGCTCTCAACGACACCGAGAAGCGCTGGCTCGACAACTGCGACGCAGTCAAGCAGGACGACCTGCTGGAGCGGCATCGGCACAACCTGCCCGAATGGCTGGCGGCGCCGCTCAAGGCCCAGCTCGGCAACGAGTTCTGGCCGCTGGCCGAGAGCCTGCAACAGCCGGCCCCGCTCGACCTGCGGGTCAACGACTTCACCGACAAGCGCGCCGATGTGCAGAAGGAACTGGCTGCCGCGGCCGTCAAGTCGACGCCCACGCCTTTCTCGCCCTGGGGCCTGCGCATCGAAGGCAAGCCGCCGCTGACCCGCCTCGATGCCTTCGTGCGCGGAGCGATCGAGGTGCAGGACGAGGGCTCGCAACTGCTGGCGCTGCTGCTCGATGCCAAGCGTGGCGAGATGGTGGTCGATTTCTGCGCCGGTGCGGGCGGCAAGACCCTCGCCATCGGCGCCATGATGCGCAGCACCGGTCGCCTCTATGCCTTCGACACGTCCGCCCACCGGCTGGATGCGCTGAAGCCGCGGCTGGCGCGCAGCAAGCTGTCGAACGTGCATCCGGCGGCCATCGCCCATGAGCGCGACGACCGGGTCAAGCGCCTGGCCGGCAAGATCGACCGGGTGCTGGTCGACGCGCCGTGCTCGGGGTTGGGCACGCTACGGCGCAACCCCGACCTGAAGTGGCGCCAGTCGCTGCAGTCGGTGCAGGAACTCACCGTGAAGCAGGCGGCCATCCTCCAGAGCGCCGCTCGCCTGGTCAAGCCGGGCGGCCGGCTGGTCTATGCCACCTGCAGCGTGCTGCCAGAGGAGAACGAGGCGATCGCCGAAAGCTTCGGCGCAGCTCATC
>Ga0265327_10000585_pt1 | contig 61215 bp, 48 predicted proteins | sample 41621metaG_FD_202089 | JGI IMG/M metagenome (GOLD analysis project Ga0265327, IMG submission 202089) | Rhizosphere microbial communities from Carex aquatilis grown in University of Washington, Seatle, WA, United States - 4-16-21 metaG | ecosystem: Host-associated > Plants > Roots > Rhizosphere...
ACCAGTGCCTTGAGTTCATTAAGATCGGTGCTCATGTTTTTAGAAAATAGCCCCCAACGGATAGAAATTTTTCGCCGCTTGTCACCTCTGCTGCGCGAAAAAATCACGGGGTCGCCTAAATTCCTGCAAATCCGTTGCATCCGACACACGGCTTCCGCCGTTTCACCCCCGGACCTTTCAGATTCTCCATTCATGCCCACGCCTCCCTGGAAAAAACCGACGCCGCCGACCACCGCCAAGACCAAGCTCACGGCTGCGAGCATCGCGTGGGCAAAGGCGGCGGCCAGGAAGGCGGGCCGTCGCTACCCCAACCTCATCGACAACATGGCGGCCGCGCGCCGTCAGCTCGGGGCGGAGCACCGGCGCGGCGGGCGGACCGATCATCCGTGACCGGCTTCCCATAGGGCGCTGCTGGCCGGCCCGCACGGGTGACGTCAAGCGCCGCCCCTACAGGGACCTGGCCTTACGCCTTCAGCAGGCAGCAGTGCTTGTATTTCTTGCCGCTGCCGCAGGGGCAGGGCTCGTTGCGGCCGGGCTTCGGGGCGGCGGCCTTGTAGGGCGCCGGGCCGAGCCGAGCCTCGCGGTTGTAGAGCCAGGTGCCGTTGATGCGGAGGAACTCCGCCTTCTCCTGCAGGACCTTCTCCACGCCCTCGTCGATGCCGTAGGCGGAAAAATCAACGAAGGACTTGTCCGGGTCCGCCGTCGTCTCGTGGCTGTGGACGACCAGCTTGGTCCACTGCATGAGCGGCTCGCCTTCCTCGGCGACGTAGGGCTTGCCGGCCGTCGGGCGGTGGGAGTCGTGGAGGAACTTGAAATCGTGGAGCACGTGCGCCGTGAACCGCGCGCGCATCAGCAGCTCGGCGTTCGCGGCCGGCTGCCTGCCGGCGATGATGGGCGCGCAGCAGTCGCCGAGGGTTTTCCCGCTGCCGCAGGGGCAGGGCGAGGTCGGTTCCGGTTTGGTCTGGGCAGGGGGCGTAGTGGCCATCCCACAGACCTACAGGAGCGCCCGCACCCGAAGCGAGGGGGAAATCCACCGGACCGACGCGGTGCATTTCCGCGTTTTCATTTCGACCCGCGTGCGCATTGTGCCCGGGTGATGTCATCGCCCGGTCGCCTCCGCTCATCCTGCCTGCTCGCCCTCGCGCTCGCGGCCAGAGCGGTCGGCTGGGCGCAGAACGCCGCCCCTGAGCCGGTCCTCAAGCCCGAGGACACCCCGGCGCAACCGGCCGACGAGCCGGCCGAAAACCTGCGCCCGGTCGCCAACTGGCTGGAAGCCCAGGTCGAGCTGGCGCGCCGCGGTTTCTCCAGCGGCTCCATCGACGGCGTGCGCGGCGCGCAGTCCGCCTCCGCGCTGCGGGCCTTCCAGCGCAACGCCGGGCTGCCCGAAACCGGCGATCTGGACAAGGCCACGAAGGAAAACCTCCTGCTCACCGCGCCGGCGCTGACCGACTACACTTTCACCGTGGAGGATCTGGCGAAGATAAACCCGGTGCCCGACACCTGGCTGGCCAAGTCAGAGTTGGCCACCCTCGCCTACGGCTCCGGGCTCGAACAGGCCGCCGAGCGTTTCCACGCGAGCCCCGGTTACCTGAAACGGATCAACCCCACCGTTAAATGGGACGACCTCCTGCCCGGCGTCACGATCAAGGTGCCCGCGGTCGAAAAGGCCGTGCTGACCGGCAAGATCGTCCGGCTCCGGATCGGCCTCGCGGCCCACGAGCTGGAGGGCCTGGACGAAACGGGCCGCATCATCCTGCATTTTCCGGTCAGCATCGCGCGCAACGTGGAGAAGCGGCCCGTCGGCGAACTGCACGTGACGGTCGTCATTCCCGATCCGAACTACACGTTCGACCCCGACGTGTTCACCGAGTCGGCGGAAGCGAAGGAACTCGGCCGCAAGCTCATTATCCCGCCCGGACCGAACAATCCCGTGGGCGTCGCCTGGATCGGCCTCGACCGCCCCGGCTACGGCATCCATGGCACCCCGGAGCCGGAGAAGGTCGGCCGCACGGAATCGCACGGCTGCTTCCGGCTCGCCAATTGGGACGCACGCACGCTCCTCGACATCGCCTGGACCGGGCTGCCGGTGATTGTGGAGCCGTAGGTGGTTGTCGGTTCCCGGAACACGACAGCGTCGGCCCGGACACCGGCGGCCGACGCGCACCTTAAAACGCGGGGTGAGGGCACCCGCCTCCACGGGCACAAAAAAACCGCCCCGGAGGAGAACCCCCGGGGCGGTGTCATTTTCTTTAGAACCGGCGCTCCCGACTATCAGTGCTCGCCATGAAGTAAATCATGGCGACCGACAACCAGGAGACCGTGATGGCGATAGTCAGCATGACTTTCGTCCTCCATTGCCACGCGAGGTGGCGGTCTGGGCCCATTCCCACCAAGGGTCCGGGCGATTTCAATCAACTGCGGGAAGGGGAACAGCCCCCTTCCGTCAGCTGAGAAAGTGGCTGACCAACCGCGGTTCGCAAGCGGCGCGCTGGTAAATTTTCTCCTCCTGATAACCAATGAGTAGCGTGGGTTTTTTACCAATTTCGTCCGCCCGGGCCTGCACGGCAATCAGGCGAGCGTGGCCGTGAGTGTGATCGTCGCGTTGAGCAGCCGGGAGATGGGGCAATTGGCCTTGGCCGCGGCGGCAACCTCTTCGAACTTCGAGGCGGTGATTCCAGGGACTTTGGCCGTCAGGACGAGATGCGAAGCGGTGACGGTCCAGCCCTTCGGCGGGACGTTGTCGAGGCTGACCTCGGCGGTGACCTCGAGGGTGTCCGGCTTGAACCCGGCTTCGCCCAAGGCGGCCGACAGGGCCATCGCGAAGCAGCCGGAGTGGGCCGCGGCGATCAGTTCCTCGGGATTGGTGCCGGCGCCCGACGCGAAGCGCGAGCCGAAGGAGTATTCCGTGTTCTTCAAAGCGCCACCGGGAGAGGTGAGCGCGCCTTTGCCTTCTTTCAGGGAGCCGTGCCAGACGGCGGTAGCAGTGCGTTTCATGGTTTTAGCGTGGTTGACGGCTTTGAAAGGGAGCCAGATCGGCCTGTGACGCAAACCGGAGATCCCCTCATTCTGACCGCGGATTGAAACAAAGGTCGCCAGTCACGGCAAACACTGCGCATGTGGGCTCAACATTACCCCGAACCCTCATGATGACATTCCGGCCTGCGCGGGCTGCGGCCGGTGCTGCCACCTGGTGGTGGCGCTACGGGCGGGCGACCTCGTGCCGGAGCAGTATGTCGTCGAGCACGGCGGCGAGCGCTGCATGGACCAGCGCGGCGACGGGGCCTGCGTCGCCCTGGATGCGGCGACGAAGCTCTGCACCATTTACGCGGACCGGCCGCAAACCTGCCGGGACTTTGACCGCGGCAGCGACCGGTGCCGGGCGATCGTGGCGCGGCCGGGCACGCGGCTTTAAGGATTCGACGGGCCTACCACAGCGCGCCAACCTACGCGTGCGTCCATGAAGAAGCCCTCCCCGGAAACCCGCCGCCGCATGTGCACCGGCAAGCGCCGCTACCGCTCGCAGGGTGATGCCCTCGACGCCGCGCTCGTGGCCGGGGTGGAGCGCCAGCGCAGCGCCTACCGCTGTGCGCTCTGCGGTCACTGGCATCTGACGACATCCGCGAAGCGCGGATGAGTCGAAGGTTGAAAGTTGAGAGTTGAAAGATCCCGGGCCACAGGCCTCAGCGGGTCTTCGCTCCGCTTCCCGGCTCGTCTTTCAACTTTCAACTCTCAACTTTCACCTCCTCCGTCCCGATGCTCCGCCTCCTCCTCCCGCCCAACCTCGCCAGCGCCGCCCTCCGCGACGCCATCGCGGTGCGGCTGGAGCTGAACCTCACCGGCGCCCCGGACGCGGCGATCGTGCCCGGGCTCGCCGTGTTGCAGCGGCTCGGCGCCAAGCCTGCGCCCGTCTCCTTCCTCCAGCTCACCCGCGCGCAGCTCGTCGAGCTGACCGAGGCGCTCGCAGGCCAGCCGGTCTTCTTCTGGCTCAACCGGCCGCACGACCCGATCCGGTGGCTCGGTTCCGGCCTCGCGGACGTCGATGATCTGCTCGCCGGCGCCGCCCCAGCCAAATCGCCACCAGCCGCGAGCGGACCCGTGCCCGCCAAGGCGCCGCCAAAGCCTGCCGAACCCGAGTGGAAGCCGATGACCGTGGACGGCTCGGAACACTTCCTCGCCATCACCCTGCCCTCGCGCGAGGCGGACGACTACCAGGACATCTGGGACCTGCTGAAGCGCATGGGCTTCACGCTCGAGCCCTCGAACGGGAAGTTCTGGCTGCGCAACCGGCACAAGACGCTGAACTTCCTCGCCACCTACGGCACGGAGCTGCGCGAGAGCCACGGCGCGGAGTTCACGGAAAACTTCACGCGCAACACGGCGCACATCAGGCCCGTCGGCATGACGGCCGAGATCAAGGAGCAGGCCGGCGACTACGATGTCACGCTCGGCCTGCAGGCCGGCGGCGCGAGCGAGAACGAGATCCTCGGCGCCGTGAGCACGAGCCGCAGCTACGTGGAGAGCGGGAAGGAAATCTACCTCGTGGACCCCGTGCGCCTCGCGCAGCTGCAGGCCGCGCATCAGGCGCTGGCCGGCGCACCCGAGGCGCCCGGCGGCCTGCGCCGCTCGCACCGCATCAGCCGCGCGCGCGTCGCCGAGGTGCAGGACATCCTCGCGGAAGCCGCCCCGCATTTCCAGGCGCCAGCCGCCTGGCTCGAGCGCAGTCGCGCCCTGCGCGAACTCTCGGCCCTGGCCCCCGCGCCCGTGCCGACGGCGCTGAACGAGACGCTCCGCCCCTACCAGCGGCTCGGCGTCGCGTGGCTCTGGTATCTCTACGGCCAGAAGCTCGGCGGGATCCTCGCCGACGAGATGGGCCTCGGCAAAACCCTGCAGGCCCTCGCCCTGCTCGCGGCGCGGCACGCGCGCCCGCCGTCATCGCGCGGCCCGGCCGCGGACCCGCGCCAGCCGTCGCTCGTCGTCTGCCCCGCCTCCCTGATGGAAAACTGGCGGCGCGAGGCCGCGAGGTTCACGCCGCAGCTCTCCGTCCTCGTGCACCACGGCGGCCACCGCGCCGAGGACGCCGCCGCGCTCGCCGCGCACGACCTCATCATCACCTCCTACGGCACGCTCACCCGCGACGACGAGATGTTCGCCGGGATCGGGTTCGACGTCATCCTCGCCGACGAGGCGCAGCACCTGAAGAACCGCCGCACGCAGGCCGCGCAGTCGCTGCGGACGCTGCAGGGCCGCGGGCGGTTCCTCCTCACCGGCACGCCGCTGGAAAACTCGCTCGAGGACCTGCGCTCGCTCTTCGAATACCTGATGCCCGGCTTCATCGCGCGCGTGCCGGCGGGCCTGCGCGGCACCGACCGGGCGTGGTTCGACGAGCGGCTGCGCGTGCAGACCGCGCCCTACATCCTGCGCCGCACGAAACTCGCCGTGGCGCCCGAGCTGCCGGAGAAGATCGAGCAGGTCATCTACTGCGAGCCCACGCCGGACCAGGCCGCGCTCTACCGGCGCATGCAGGAGAAGACCGAGCAGGAGCTGATGAAACTCGCCGCCACCGGCGCCTCCGAGGGCGCCCTGCACCTCGCCGCGCTCACGCAGCTGCTGCGGCTGCGCCAGATCTGCTGCGACCCGCGGCTCATCCCGGAGCAGACAGCGTCGAGCGCCAAGCTCGAGGCCTTCCGCGAGCTGCTCGCCGAGAGCGTCGACGAGGGGCACCGCATGCTCGTCTTCTCGCAGTTCACCTCGCTGCTCGGGCTGCTGCGCGAGGAATTGGAGAAGGAAGGCGTGGCCTACTGCTACCTCGACGGCTCGATGACCGCCCGCGCGCGGCAGGCGGCGGTCGACCGCTTCCAGGGCGACGCCACCGTCCCGGTGTTCCTCATCTCGCTGAAGGCCGGCGGCACCGGCCTCAACCTCACCGGCGCGGACGTCGTGGTGCACTACGACCCGTGGTGGAATCCCGCCGCGGAGGCGCAGGCGACGGACCGCACGCACCGCATCGGCCAGACCAAGGTCGTGACCAGCTACAAGCTGATCTGCTCCGGCACGGTCGAGGAGAAGGTGCTGACGCTGCAGGACACGAAGCGGGCGCTGCTCAGGGACGTCTTCGAGGCCAGCGACGCCGCGGCCGCGAAGCTCAGCCTGACGGATTTGCGCGGCCTGCTGAAGTAAGTCGCAGTGCATCCGGGAGGGCCCAGCTCCAGCTGGGCCGCGGCCCCACGACCGGCTCGGGGCCTTGAGCTTGTCGAAACGGCTCGGCAGGAGCCGAGCCCTCCGCCTTAACCCGCGGGGCGCTGGCCCGGCTCCGGTTCTACTTCCGAAACATCTTCGCGATGAGGAAGACCACGACGGCGCCGAACAGGCCGCCGCCAAAAATCATGTAGATGATGGAATAGCCGATCGCCGCGATCGGGAGCAGGGGAAGCAGGAGGGTCATGGGAAGCGGGGATTCTGAGCGGGCGCAATGCGGCGGAGACCGCGCACCCTCCCCCACTATCAACCGCGTAACCCGGCCCCGGTTCCCTCCTTCACCGACGGCCGCTCAGCGCGTGAATTTCTTCCGGCTGCGGTAGTCGTGGACGATGATGCTGATCACCAGCCAGAAACTGCCCGCCGCCGCCGCCAGGAAACAAACAATGGCCAACCCGGGGAAACCGAAAAGCTGGAAGTGGGTCGCCACGCGCATGAGCAACGATGCGCCGACGATCAGCCCGGCGAGCACGATGCCCGTAGTGATGCGGTTCGCGATCTTCTCCATGCCGTCCATCACCATCCTGGCGTCGCTCGCCTTCACCTTCACCTCGACCTCGGAGTTGACGACCAGGTCCATGATCCGGTTCAGCCGCGAGGGCAGGCCTGTGGTGAAATCCTTCATCTCCAGCAAGGCGCTGTAGGCGTTGCCCTGGGTGAAGTCCTTGCCCATGCGCCGGGCCATCAGGGCCGCGGCGTGGCGGCGGATCGAGGCGTTGGCATCGAACGTCGGGTCGAGGATCCGGCCGACCTCGTCGAGCTGGAGCATGGTCTTCCCGAGCAGCACCATCTCGCTGGGGACGATGAGGCCGTTGTCCTGGGCGGTGCGGCTGACCTCGAGGAGGGAGCGGCCGACATTGAGTTGTTCGAGGCCCTGGTCGCGCCGCAGGGCCACCAGCTGCGTGATGCGCCGGCGGAACTCGGGCGGCGCGAACTCCTCCAGCTTCTCGCCCATGCGGATGGCGATGTCCGCGACCGCCTCGCCGTTGCCCTCGCTGACGGCGAGGAGGACCTTGAGCAGGTTCTCCTGCATCGCGGGGGCGGTGTGGCCCACCATCCCAAGATCGATGAGGGCGAGGCGGCCGTCGTCGGTGACGAAAACATTTCCGGGATGCGGATCGGCGTGAAACAGCCCATCGAGCAGCACCTGCTGCAGGTAGGCCTTGAACAGTTCCTCGGCCAGCGGCCCGCCCTTGAGGTCGAGCAGATCCAGCGGGCCAAGCGCGGTGATCTTCTGCCCCGTCACCTCCTCCATCGTGAGCACCGACCGCGTGGAATAGTCCGCCACGGGCTGCGGCACCTGGATGAGTTTGAAATCCCGCAGGTTGTGGCCGAGCGCGACCAGGTTGTGCGCCTCGCGCTCGTAGTTGAGCTCCTGCTGGATCGTCAGCCGGAACTCGGCGAGGATGACGAGGAAGCGGTGCCGGCGGCCCAGCGCGGTGTGGCCGTCGAGGAATCCCGCGATCTGCTCCAGCACCTCGAAGTCCTCGGCGATCTGCTGGCGGATGTTCGGGCGCTGCACCTTCACGACGACCGCCCGGCCGTCGCGCAGCGCGGCGCGGTGCACCTGCCCGAGCGAGGCGGCGGCGACCGGCTCGGGGTCGAAGCGTGAAAACGCCTTGGATATCCGCACGCCCAGCTCGGCCATGATGATCTGTTCCGCCTCCTCGTAGGAAAACGGCTTCACCTTGTCCTGCAGCCGCGCGAGCGCCTTCAGGTAGGGATCGGGCAGCAGGTCCGGCCGGCCGGCCAGCACCTGCCCGAGCTTCACGTAGGTCGGTCCCATCGCCTCCAGATCGTCGGCAAGTTGCTCCGGCGAGGCCTGGCCGGCATCGGGCTCGGCGGGATCCTTCGCCGGCTGGCCCTCGGCCGCCGGCACTGCGTCGACGCCAAAGCCCTCCTCTGAACTCATCTGCTGCGCCAGGTCGGAGCGACCGTATTTCCAGAGGAGCGCGGCGATCTGCCGGTAGCGCTTGAGATGGGAGGAGGAGAGTTTCATGAGAAAAAGGCGCGGGCGCGCGGCTGCGTCCGGTGGACGGCCGATCCGTTAATGACATCGCCTTCGACCGGTGGTCTCTGCGGAGGCGCGGAAATCACGGAACCGCCCGCCTCGTTGGCGTTCCCTAGATGCGGGTGCGCGGCCTGCCGGCGCACCCCTCCCCATGTTCACCGCCGCCAAGGACGCTGTCGCCAGCCAAGCCGCCCAAGTCTGGGCCAACAACCTCATCGCCCGCTACGGCAAGATGCAGGCGCTCAAGATCGATTCCCGCGGCAAAAGCCTCGAGGTCTCCTGCCTGCTGGACGGCGAGGCGAACCCTATCACTGTCCGGATCGAGGGCTATGTGATTGAGACCGTGGCCGAAAAAAAGTATCTCCGCGCGACCCGCTTCCACTGCACGCGCCCGTGGCTGCAGAATTTCCTCGCGGACTTCGGCCCCCGGCAGCGCATCGAGCTGCCACCCTGGGCCGCAACTATCCTTTAGGGAGTTTTTTCAAAACTCTCGAACTGCAGAAGATTGACCACGAATGCTTCGCCTAACGGCTCCGCTTGAGAATGCCCTGCGCCTAATCGGCTAGGGTTGGGGTTCCGGGGAGCGGCTAATCGCCGCAGGGAGAAGGCGGCACTTGGTTGTCGGTCGGCGATTAGCCGACCCTCGAATCCACCAGCGGAGCCGATTAGGCGGAGCGGACTTTGAAGCGGAGCCGTTAGGCGATGCATGCGTGGTCAAAACCGGATCGGTGGTTCTCGGTCCCAGGGTTCGTTCGCTTGATTGGGAGGTTTGAAGACACTCCCTAGCCCCGCGGGTCAGCCGGGGGGCGCGGAGTTTGTTTTGCGTCGGGCCTCAATCCGCCCAACCTGTGCGCATCATCAAAAACCTACTCCTATTCCTCTCCACCCTGGCCCTGGCGTCGTCCGCATTGGCGGTCGGCACGCATCTGAAGGGCGAAAAGCCGCTCAGCATCGCCCAGGGCGCCAAGGTCGACCTCGCGGAGTTCACCGTGACCGGGTCGGTCACCGTCTTCGCCTTCACGAGCGAATACTGCGCGCCCTGCCGCGAGAACGACGACCTCCTTTACCGCCTGCACCGCACCCACCCGAAGATCGCGGTCGTGAAAGTGGACATCAACCGGGCCGAGGTGCACAAGATCGACTGGGCCTCGCCGGTCGCCGAGCAATACGGCATCCACACCCTGCCCTATTTCATGGTCAGCGGGCCGGACGGGAAGAAGATCGCCGAGGGCGATGCGGCCAAGGCGCTGGTCGAGCGCTGGATCGCCGAATCCCCCTGAGCCTCAGTGCGCCAGCCGGCGGCAGCTGCCGCTGGCGAACCGGAGCAGTTCCCGGATGCTCCGGACCTGCGCGGGGGAAAGGTCGATCTGCCGGGAGTCCGGCCAGCCGGCCAGCATGACGCCGCACGCGGTCTTGCCCTCGCTCAGCGGCAGCAGGGCGTAGGCGCCGAGGCCGGGTGCGCCCTTCAGCCAGGCCGGCAGGTAGGCCTGGATCTTGGGCTCGTGCGCGTGGTGGATCATGATGCTTTCCTGCCGCTGCAGGCAGATGCTGAGCACGGTGCGGTCGCGCACGTCGACGACGGCGCGGCCGCCCAGCGACTTGAACAGGGCGCCATGACCGTGGTGCAGCGAAAAGACCGCGGGGTCGGCCGTGCCCGTGAGCAGGAGGCATTCCGGGGCGGCCATGATGTGGCGCACCGCCTGGACGACGGCGTTGAGCACGTGGGCCGGCGAGACCCCGGGCTTGTCGATCAAGCCGGAGACATGGGAAATCTGCGCGGACCAGTCCGGGGCCGCAGTCCGGGCCGGATCACGCATACCCGGGGCGGCGGCCGGCAGGATCGTCACGGCCGCGGAGATGCCCTCCGCCGCAACCGGCGGGGCGCTGCCGGCGGCAGCCGCCGCCTCGGCCTTGACGAAGGAGCTGCGCCGGTGTTTCAGGCGGTTCAGGCTTTCGGCCGGGAGGCTCTTGAGCTTGAACGCATGCACGTAGCGGTCGAGCTGGCGGCTGGCGCTCGCCACGTGGTCAGCGATGTCCTGTCCGATTCCCGGCAGCAGTTTCTCGTAGCCAGCGAGAAGCTGCCTGACGCTTGCGTGGTAATCCTCGGCTGCGAGATCGGCGGACAGGCTGAGCCCGGCCAGCCTCGAGGATAAATCCACCAGACTCTGCATCTGCTGGTCCGGCTTGTGACCCAGCACCGCGAGGGCCGAGGGCGGCAGCTCGCGGAGCGCGCCCAGGATCTCGTCGGGTAGGTTGGCGGCCTTGAGCAATTCGTAGCCCAGCTCGAGCGGCGTCAGGCCGAACACGGTGCGGCAGGCCTCGTCGTCCGGGCCGTTGTCGGCCAGTTTCTGGGCGTCGCGGTATTCCTCGAGCATGCAGGTGACCATGATGATGCGACCGAAATTGCGCAGGGCCGCGCAGACGAAGGCCTGCTCGCCATCCAGTCCCGGGCAGCGGCCGGCGAGGCTTTGCGCCAGCGCGCCGGCGGTCAGCGACTGCATGGCCAGCGCCTTCTGCTCGTCCGTGCTCTGGTTGCGGGTCGTCTGCTCGATGAGCATGAGCGACATCGCGAGCGAGCGGATGCGCTCATAGCCGATGACGTGCACCGCCTGGTGGATGCTCGAGATCGGCGCGGCGTTCGGGTTGTAGCCGAGCGTGTTGGCGGCGCCGATGACCTTGGCCAGCACGACGGCGTCCTTCTGGATGACCTCGGCGAGGTCGGAGACGGAGACCTGCACGGAGTTGCCCGAGAGCGTGCGCATCAGCTTCACAATCTCCGGAAGGCACGCGATGGGGTTCGCGCGCAACGCCGAGCTAGCCCGCTCGAGGGTGCGGTTGGCTAATGAACTGCTCACTGCTCCCCCTTATCGGCCGTTGCCGCAGGAAATTAACCGTGAATTCCCCCCGGCTTGCGCGCCCGGGTTTTTTACCTTTTGTTGCCAGGATGTCCCAAGCCCTCCGCCTCCTCGGCCTCCTGCTGGCCACCACGCTCGCCGGCTTCGCGGCCAGTGACGACTACACGGCGTCCATCGAGGCGGCCCGCGCCGCCCGCGTCACCCGGCTCACCACGCCCAACGGCTGGCTCACCCTCATCGGCCGGCACCTGCTCTCGCCGGGTGCCAACACGGTGGGCACCGCCGCCGACAACTCCATCAAGCTCGCGGCCGGCCCCGCCTACCTCGCCACCGTCACGCTGGAGAACGGCAAGGTCACCTTCGCGCCCGCGCCCGCCACCATCGTGCAGGTCGACGGGGCGCCCGCCGCCGCCACGCAGGAACTGGTCTACCGCGGCGACAAGCCGACGACCGTCACCTTCGGCTCGGCCAACTTCTACGTGATGGAGCGCGGCGACAGCCTCTACCTCCGGGTCAAGGACCGCGAGGCGGACCGCCTGAAGAATTTCCTCGGCCTCGACTACTTCCCGATCGACCCGACCTGGCGGATCGAGGCGCAGTGGGTGCCCTTCGAGAAGCCGCGCATGGTCAACATCACGAACATCCTCGGCCAGACCTCGCCTGCGCCCGTGCCCGGCAAGGCGGTCTTCACCCACGACGGCAAGACCTACGAGCTGCTCCCGATCGACGAGGGCCCGGGCGAGCTGTTCTTCGTGCTCACCGACCTGACGGCCGGCGAGGAAACCTACGCGGCCTGCCGCTTCCTCTACGCCGAGCCGCCGAAGGACGGGAAGGTCCTGCTCGACTTCAACCTCACGCAGAACCCACCCTGCGCCTTCACGCCCTTCGCGACCTGCCCACTCCCGCCGAAGGAAAACCGCCTGCCCTTCCGCCTCACCGCCGGGGAGAAAAACTACCGCGGCCACCACGAGTGAGACCGGCCCGCGGCATGACAGGCTGACGGGCCCGAACGCTCACCATGAAACGGCTGCTCGTCCTGCTGCTGATCCTGCCCGGCGTCCGACTGGCGGCGCAGGATTGCGAGGTCCGCGGGGTCCGCGTGGTCGAGGAGAGCACGGGTGACGTCATCCGACTCTACGTGGAGTCCACCGGCTGCCTTGACCTCACGATCACCGTCACGCCCAAGCTGGAGAACATGCGGGCGAACCAGCCGCTGCCGCTCACCGTGGAAACCAAGGGTCGGTCGCGCGTCGAACTGCTGGCCCTCGAACGCCTGTCCGCGCAACAGGCCTGGCACTACAGTTTCACCTATGCCTGGCAGTATGGCGGTCGCGGCGGCCAGCCCGACCAGACCGTCTACCTGCTGCCCTTCGAGGCCCGCGCCCATCACCGGCTCGTCCAGGGCTACGGCGGCGGCTTCAGCCACCAGGCCGGCTCTCGCAATGAATACGCGCACGACTGGGATCTGGCCGAAGGCTCCATCGTGCAGGCGGCCCGGGATGGTGTCGTGGTCGGCGTGCGGCAGGACTCCAACCGCGGCGGCGTGGCCGAGCAGTTCAAGAATTGCGCCAATTATGTCATCATCCGCCACGCCGACGGCACCTACGGCGAATACCTGCACCTGAAGCAGAACGGTGTCTACGTGCATCTCGGCGACCAGGTGACCGCCGGGCAGCCCATCGCCTTCTCGGGCAATACCGGCTATTCGTCGCGGCCGCACCTGCACTTCGCGGTCTTCCGCACGATTGACGGGCAGAGGCGCGAAACGCTGCCGGTCCGGTTCCGAACCAAGAACGGCAACGTGCAAAGCCTGCAGGAAGGCAAGACCTACTGAGTGGCTTTCGACGTTGATGCGCCCCGCGCGGCGGGCGATGCTCCCCGCTGCATGGTGCACTCGCCCACCCCCCGCCTCCTGCTGCTGGCCTGTCTCGTTTTTTTCGGCCGCTGCGCCAGCGGAGCGGAAACGCCCATCGACCGCCGGGCGCTGGTCGCGCGGCACGACGTCGTGCTGCACCGGCTCGACCCCGACACGCCGCTGACCGTGGGCAACGGCGGCTTCGCCTTCGGCGCCGACATCACCGGGCTGCAGACCTTCGCCGATTACTACCAGCGCCACGGCGTGCCGGTGGAAACCCTGTCGCGCTGGTGTTGGGTGAGCGACGCGAACCCGAACCATTACACGCTGCCCGACGCGAACAGGGATTTCACGCTGCCCGACGGCCGCGTGCTCGGTTTCCCGACCAACTCGGGTTCGCCCGCCGGCGACTGGCTCCGCAAGAATCCCCGCAACCAGCCGCTCGGCCAGCTGGCGCTCGACTACACCAAGCCCGACGGCTCGCCGTTCGTGCCCACCGACATTCAGGAACCCAGGCAGAGGCTCGATCTCTGGCAGGGGATCATCAGCAGCCACTTCAAACTCGGGGGCGTGCCGGTCCATGTGTATACCGCATGCGCGCCTGACTCCGACACCGTGACGGTGCGGATCCAGTCCGAGTTGGTTGCCCAAGGCCGGCTGGCCGTCCGGCTTTCCTTTCCGCGAGGACATGACTTGGCGGTTAAAAATACGCCAGGACTGGACTGGAGTCATCCCGAGGCGCACCAATCCGTGCTGACCAAGACGGGCGATGCTCTGGCGACGATCGCCCGCACGGTCGGCACCACGCGCTACTCGGTCACGGTCAATGCCTCAGTCACCGAAGCCGCCCCGCATGTTTTTCGCATCACGAACGCCCCGACCAACGGCAAGGTGCTGGATTTCACCGTCACCTACACCGATGACGGCAAGCCGGTTGCCCGCATTGGGGTGGTCGAGGCTTTCCAGGCCAGCGCCGCCCACTGGGAAAAATTCTGGCGCACGGGCGCCGCCGTGGACTTCACCGGCAGCACCAACCCGGAGGCCGCGAAGCTCGAGGAGCGCATCATCCTCTCACGCTACCTGCTGGCCGTGCAGGACGCCGGCGACGTGCCGCCGCAAGAGACCGGCCTTACCTGCAGCACGTGGTATGGCAAGCAGCACACCGAGATGATCTGGTGGCACACCGCGCAGTTCGCGCTCTGGGGCAGCGATGCGCTGCTGGAAAAGAACCTCGCGTGGTTCCAAGCCCATCTCCCCGACGCCCGCGCGCTCGCGGCCAGCCGCGGACTCAAGGGCGCGCGCTGGGCCAAGATGGTCGGGCCCGACGACCGCGAAAGCCCCGGCGGCAACCCGCTCATCATCTGGAACCAGCCGCACCTGATCTACCTATGCGAACTGCTTTACCGGAACCACCCGTCGCCCGAGCTGCTCGCGCGCTACCGCGACCTCGTGCTCGAGACCGCCGACTGCCTCGCCTCAATGGTGCACTGGAACGAGGCGAGGAAACAATACGACCTCGGCCCGCCGCTCTGGATCGCGCAGGAGATCTACGACCAGGCCACGAGCCAGAATCCGTCCTTCGAACTCTCCTACTGGCGCTGGACGCTCGGGGTCGCGCAGCAGTGGCGCGAACGCCTCGGCCTGGCACGCGACGAAAAATGGGACCACGTCATCGCCCACCTCGCCCCGCTCCCGCAGAAGGACGGCAGGTATGTCGCCCTCGGCTCCAATCCGGACACCTTCGACAACATCGCCAGCCGGCACGACCACCCGACGATGCTCGCGCCGCTCGGCCTGCTGCCCGGCGGACCCGACGTCGACCGCGCCACGATGAACCGCACCTTCGACGCCGTGCTCCAGACCTGGGACTGGGAGACGAAGATCTGGGGCTGGGACTATCCGATGATCGCGATGACCGCCGCGCGTCTCGGCCGCCCGGCCGAGGCCGTGGAGATCCTGCTCCGCGAGGGTCCGAACAACCACTACCTGCCCAACGGCCACTGCCCGCAGCGCAGCGACGAGGCCGCCGTCCGCAACACCAAGCCCGGCGTGCCGCGCCGCGAGATCGCGGTCTACCTGCCCGCCAACGGCGCGTTCCTCTCCGCCGTCGCCCTCATGGTCGGCGGCTGGGACGGCGCGCCGCGCGCCACCCCGGGCTTCCCGGACGACGGCACCTGGAAAATCCGAGCGGAGGGATTCAGGCCTCTGCCGTAAGCAGAGCCTGAGTTGACCGCCCTCCGCTGTGCTTAACAAATTCATCAACCCCGCCGTTGCCGTGCGCCGGTTCCCCGCCAACACTCCCGCCGCTTTCGTTCCGGCCGGTCCCTTCACTCCCATGAAAAATCTCCGCGTTTCCTCCCTGCTCTGTCTTGCCGCCCTCGTCCTCGCCGCCAGCCCGGGCCTCGCGGCCACGCCCGCCGCCTTCACCGACTGGCCGGCGGGCACCGCGCCCGCCGAGGTCGGCCGGCGCGTCGCGGAAAACTATGCCGCGCGCCCGTTCGAATGGCAGACGAACCCCAAGCGGAAATACGTCATCTACCCGGAGATCTGCGGCTGGTATGGCGCGCTCGAGGTCGCGAAGCTGACCGGCAACGCGGAGCTCCAGCAGCGGCTGGTGAAGAAATACGACATCCTCCTCGCCCCCGGCTCCGAGGGAAAGATCTCTCAGCAGGGCCACGTCGACTACCGCATCTTCGGTGCCGCCCCGCTCGAGATCTACCTGTTGACGAAGGACAAGGTCTTCCTCGACCGCGGCCTGCCCTACGCCGACGCGCAGTGGGAAACGACGACCCCCGACGGCATCACCACCGAGGCCCGCTACTGGGTCGACGACCTCTTCATGAGCACGATCCTGCAGGTGCAGGCCTTCCGCGCCACCGGCGACAAGAAGTATCTCGACCGCTCCGCGCTGATGATGGCCGCCTACCTCGACAAGCTGGCGCAGCCCAACGGCCTCTATTACCATGCGCCGGACTCGCCGTTCTTCTGGGGTCGCGGCAACGGCTGGGTCGCCGCCGGCATGACCGAGCTCCTGCGCGAGCTGCCCGCCGACCACCCGCGGCGCGCGCGGATCCTCGACGGCTACCACAAGATGATGGCCGCGCTCCTCGCCATGCAGGGCGCGGACGGCATGTGGCGCCAGCTGCTCGACAAGCCCGAGTCCTGGCCGGAGAGCTCCTGCTCCGGGATGTTCGCCTACGCCTTCGTCAGCGGGGTGAAGAACGGCTGGCTCGACGAAAAGACCTACGCCCCGGCCGCCCGCAAGGCCTGGCTGGCCCTCGTCGGCTACCTCGACGCCGACGCCAACATCCGCGAGGTCTGCATCGGCACGAACAAGAGCCACCAGGAAACCAAGAGCGACGACCTGAAGGTGCAATACGACTTCTACATGGCGCGCCCCCGCCGCAGCGCCGACCTCCACGGCCAGTCCCCGATGATGTGGACGGCCGCCGCGTTCCTCAGGTGAGTGCGGGGTTGGCTCTCCTCAATGGAGGCGGGACCATCAGTCCCGCAACATTAGTGGAGGGCTCGGCTCCAGCTGAGCCGCGCGGCCCAGCTGGAGCTGGGCCCTCCAGAAGGCAGCGCCGCCCATGCCTCGCGGGACTACTAGTCCCGCCTCCAACCAGACCCTGCACATGAAAGTCCACCACTGGGACAGACTCGCACCGATCTACGAGGCCGAGGTGTGCGATATCTTCGTGCGCGACCGCCGGCGGGTGATCGCCGGTTGGCTGAGGCAGGCCGGGCTGCTGCGCGGCCGGAAAACCCTGCTCGATATCGGCTGCGGCATCGGCTCGTTCATCAAAAAATACGGCCGGCGCTTCGGCGCGAAGACCGGCACGGACCACTCGCGCCAGATGCTGCAGATCGCCGCGCGCCGCTGCCGCGCCCTGCCGGACTGTGCGTGGCTGCGGGCCGATGTGCAGGCGCTGCCCGCGGCACTGCATGACCGCGGCGACCTGGTGGTCTGCTCCAACGTGGTCACGTTCGTCTCCGCCGCCGCTTGCCACCGCACGATGCAGGAGGTCGCCCGTTGCGCCAAGCCCGGCGGCTCGCTGATGTTCATTCTTCCCTCGCTCGAGAGCCACGACATGGTCGTCGCCCTCGAGTCCGGCCACACCCGGCCGGAGCGCGGCGCGACCGCCGTCGTCCGCCGCGATGACCGGATGCAGCGTTTCTACACGGCGGCCGGAGCGCGGCAGCTCGCCGTCCGCGCCAGTCTTCGCGACGTCAGGGTGCGCAAGGTCTGGTATCCGTGGATCGACGAAGGCATCACCAACGCGCCCCGCGGCCGGGGCTTGCCGTGGGACTGGCTGGTGACCGCCCGGCGCTGATCCCCGCGGACTGTAAGAAGAGCTTGGGTTTGCGGCCGGTCCGGGGCTAGCGTCCCCTGTCCACTCCGCCATGAAACTGCCCCCGCTTTGCCTGGCCGCCAGCCTGCTTGTCCTGACCGCCAGCGGAGCCGCGCCGCTGACGATCACCCTTCCTCTGCCCGGGAATCCGGCGGAGCATGGAGGAGTTCCCGGGACAAACACCGGGCCGGCAGCAGCCGGCAACGGGGCCACGCAGGCGGAAACATTCCACATGGGCGCAGCGCGTGCTCCCGACGGGACGACGCTCACCGTCGACTCGCGCAGCCTGCGGCTCAACGGCGAACCTTGGACGCCCGTCATGGGCGAGTTTCACTACGCCCGCTATCCCGCCAACGAATGGCGCGGGGAGCTGCGCAAGATGAAGGCCGGCGGCATCGACATCGTCGCAACCTACGTGTTCTGGATCCATCACGAGGAAACCGAGGGCGCGTGGGACTGGAGCGGTGACCGCAATCTCCGCGGCTTCATCGAGGCGGCCCGGGAAGCCGGACTCAAGGTCATCGTGCGCTGCGGCCCGTGGTGCCATGGCGAGGTCCGCAACGGTGGCCTGCCCGACTGGATCGTCGCGCGCGGCCAGGTTCGCACCGAAGACCCGGCGTTCCTCGCCAGCACCGCTAAGCTCTACGGCCAGATTGCTGCCCAGCTGCACGGCCTGCTCTGGAAGGACGGCGGCCCGGTCATTGGCATCCAGCTCGACAACGAATACGGCGGCCCCGCTGAGTATCTGCTGCATTTGAAGAAGATCGCCGTGACCGCCGGGCTCGACGTCCCGCTCTACACGCGCACCGGCTGGCCGGCGCTGAAGACGCCGATGCCCTTCGGTGAGATTGTGCCGCTCTATGGCGTTTACGCCGAGGGTTTCTGGGACCGCGAATTGACTTCCATGCCGGGCAATTACTGGGCCGGCTTTCATTTTTCGAATCTCCGCGTCGACGCCAACATCGCCAACGAGGCGCTCGGCCGCCGCGACGCCAGGGACGCACCGGATGTCGCGCGTTATCCCTACCTGACCTGCGAAATCGGCGGCGGCATGATGAGCAGTTATCACCGCCGCATCCTCGTCGACCCGCGCGACATCGTGGCGACGACCCTCGTGAAGCTCGGCTCCGGCAGCATCTCGCCCGGCTACTACATGTATCACGGCGGCGTGAATCCCGAGGGCCTGACTACGCTCATGGAGAACCAGGACACCGCCATTACCAACTGGAACGACATGCCGGTGAAGAACTATGATTTCCAAGCGCCGCTCGGGCAATACGGCCAAGTGCGATCGCAATTCTTCCTGCTGCGCCCCCTGCATCTCTTCCTCCACAGCTTCGGCGCAAGGCTCACGACCATGGACACGACGCTCCCCAACCAGCGGCCGGCCGGCAAAGATGACGTCACGACACTCCGCTGGGCGGCGCGCTCCGATGGCAAGAGCGGCTTTGTCTTCGTCAACAATTATGAGCGTGCCCGCACGCTGCCCGCCAAGGACGGCGTGCAGTTCGCGCTCAGCCTCGCCGACGGCAAAACCCTCACCTTCCCCGCCGCGCCGGTCACGGTGCCGGTGGACGCGGACTTCATCTGGCCGTTCAACCTCGATCTCGGTCAGGGTGTCACGCTGCGCTGGGCCACGGCGCAGCCGCTGATGATCGAGGATGCGGACAAGGTGCGCACCGTCTACTTTACCGAGACCCCGGGCGTGGCGCCGCAGTTCTGCTTCGGACCGGAGGTCGACCCGTTGGATCAGGCGGCGCTCGTTTCAACCGATGCCGGCACGGCGGGCAAGGTCTACACCATCAAGGCCGGCCACGCCGCGACCGTCGCGCTGGCCCGGCGCGACAGCACGCAAACCCTGCGGGTCGCCGTGCTCAGCCCGCGGGAGGCCCAGGAGTTCGGCGTAAACCAGGGGCATACGGGCATTGCCGAGAACATCGGATTCGAGCTGATCCATCCCGCCGGACCGCTGCGCACGATCGCGCCGGGCAAAAGCCCGAAGCCCGTCGCGGCTGCGCCGGTCGAGGCCGACTTCGCCAACGCCGCGGTGTGGCGCATCAAGCTGCCGGCCTATGCCGATCGCCTCGATGACCCCATCCTGGTCCTGCGCTATGTCGGCGATGTCGCCCGCGTGAGCATCGGCGGCAGGTTCATCATCGACGATTTCTACAACGGCCAGCCGCTGGCGATCGGGCTGCGCCGCCATGCCGCCGAACTGAAGAACGGCGAGCTGACCATCGCGATCCTGCCGCTGCAGAAGAACGCGCCGATTTATTTCTCCTCGCCCGCCGCTCTGCCGGACTTCGGCGCGGCCGGCAGCGTGGCCCGTCTCACCGGCGGGATTGTGCTGCGCAACGAAACGGCCCGCAGCTGGGACGAAACCAGAACCGTTAGCGGCAATGAGCTGATTCAGACCGTGCGCCTGCCGGACAACACCGTAATAAAGCCATGACGCCTGCCCGCTGCTTCGCCCCGGGAAAAAGCCTCCTCTTTCTCGCCAGTATCACGGCCGCCGTAGCGGCGCCGTGGGTCAGCGAACAAAGCCATCCCGGTGACTTCCCGCTTGCGGGCGCCGGTCAGGCTGCCGCGATTGTCGTCTCCGCGGAGGACTTCAAGGTGGTGCACATCGCCACGGGCGACCTCGCGACCGACATCGAAAGCGTCACAGGCCAAAAACCCGCGGTGCGCAGCGATGCCACCGGCCTCGCCGCCCCCGCCGTGTTCGTCGGCACGCTGGGTCACAGCGCCTTGATCGACGGGCTCGCCGCCAGCGGCAAACTCGACGTGGCCGCGCTGCGCGGCCAGTGGGAGAGCTTCATCATCACGACGGTCGCGGACCCGCTGCCGGGCGTGCCGTCCGCGCTCGTCATCGCGGGCAGCGACCGGCGCGGGACCGCGTTCGGTGTCTACGAGTTGTCGCAGGCCATCGGTGTGTCGCCGTGGTATTGGTGGGCGGACGTCACGCCGACGAAAAAATCCGCGCTGTTCGTCGCGGCTGGCACGCGGCGCTTCGGGCCGCCGTCGGTGCAATACCGCGGGATTTTCCTGAACGACGAGGACTGGGGCCTGCAGCCGTGGGCGGCGAAGACCTTCGAGCCCGAGGTCGGCGACATCGGCCCGAAGACCTACGCAAAGATCTGCGAGCTCCTGCTCCGCCTGAAGGCCAACACGCTCTGGCCGGCGATGCACGCGTGCACCAAGGCCTTCAACCTCTACCCGCAGAACAAGGTCGTCGCCGACGACTACGCCATCGTCATGGGCTCGTCGCACGCCGAACCGATGCTGCGCAACAACCTCACGGAGTGGACCGCGCCCCACGACCAATACAACTACCTGACCAACCGCGAGGGCGTCCGGGCCTACTGGGAGCAGCGCGTGCAGGAGAACGGGCGATACGAGAACATCTACACGCTCGGCATGCGCGGCATCCACGACTCGGCCATGCAGGGCCCGAAGACCGACCCTGAGCGGATCGCCACCCTCGAGCAGATCTTCGCGGACCAGCGGGAGATGCTGGCGAAATATGCCAGGCCCGATGTAGGAGCGCCGCTTGAAGGCGCCCGCGGGCATCCACCCTTGTCGGCCATAGGCCCAGCGACGGCTGAAGCGACGCCCCTGCAAATCGAGCAGATCCCGCAGATATTTTGCGCCTACAAGGAGGTCCTCTCGCTCTACCAGCAGGGCCTGAAGGTCCCGGACGATGTGACCATCGTGTGGCCCGACGACAACTTCGGCTACATCCGCAATTTCGCGGGCGCCGAGGAACAGAAGCGCCGCGGCGGCTTCGGCGTTTACTATCACCTCTCGTATCTGGGCGCGCCGCTGTCCTACCTCTGGCTCGAGACCACGCCGCCCGCGCTCATCTGGGAGGAGATGGACAAGGCCTACGACCATGGCGCGCGGAAGATATGGATCGTGAACGTCGGCGACCTGAAGCCCGCCGAGATCGGCACGGAGTTCTTCCTGCAGATGGCGTGGGACATCGGTCGCTGGCGGCGCGACAACCTGCCCGACTTCCTGCCAGCGTGGGCTGCGCGTGAATTCGGCGCCAAAAGCGCCGACGCCGTCGCCGGCAGCCTGAAGCTGTATTACCAGCTCAACTTCCAGCGCCGGCCCGAGCACCTGCAGTGGTGGCTGCCGGGACAACCGGCCCGGCCGAGCACGCTGAGCGTGGTCGAGGTCTTCGACCGGCTGAACCGCTTCGGCACGCTGCAGGCGATGACCGACCGCGCGCGCACCACCGTGCCACGGGAAAAAACCACCGCCTACGACGAGCTGGTCGGCTATCCGGTGCGAGCCTCGACGCTGGCCAACAACCGCTATTTCAACGGCGAACTCGGCCGCAAGCGGGAGGCCACCACGGCCGACACCGAGCTCAAGGCCATCACGCGCCGGTTCAACGAGGAACTGGCCGGCGGCAAATGGCGCGGCATCATGTCCGCGGAACCGGCGGACGACCAGTGGAAGAGCTTCCGCATCGCCCCGTGGCAGCAGCCGGCCTTCCCCGCGGCCGCCGTGGTGCCGGACAAATCCCGGACGATCAGCGCGGAGCAATTCCAAGCCGTGCCCGGCACGGGACCCGCCCGCTGGGAACAGATCCCCGGACTCGGTGCGGCGATTTTTCCGACCACGGCCTCCGCCCCGGACGAGAAACGGCTGGCCGTCACCGCGCCGCGGCTCACCTGCAGCCACGAATTTCCCACGGCCGGTGCCTTTGAGTTCACCGTCCACCTGCTGCCGACCCACCCGCTCGAACCCGGCCACGGACTGCGGCTCGCCCTCGGGCTCGACGACGACGCACCGCAGGCGGTGACCTGCAATGTCAAGGACGGCTCGCCGGAATGGGCGCAGGGCGTGCTGGACAACCAGGTCGCGGTGACGGTGAAACTCGCCGTGCCGAAGGCGGGCAGACACGAGGTGCGGGTCTATGGCGTCGATCCGGGTGTGGTGCTGACCAGACTGGTGATCGGGCCGCCGTCCATCCGGCCGTAATTTCCGACCGCCGGTCCTGCCAAAGAACCGCCGCCATCTGCAGGCTCGCCAAGCGCGGGCCGGTTCGTGAAGGATGCCGGGATGGACAAAGCCTCTCCACGCCAGGCTGGCGTCGGTTTCATCTTCGTGACCCTCGTGCTCGCCGTCATCGGCTTCGGGCTGCTGATCCCGGTGCTGCCCAAGCTCGTCGTCGAATTGAACGGCGGCGAGATCGCCTCCGGGTCGCACACCTACGGTTTCATCATCGGCTCCTACGCGCTGATGCAGTTCATCTTCTCGCCCATCCTCGGCTCGCTCTCCGACCGGTTCGGCCGCCGGAAGATCATCCTGATCGCGACCGCGGGCTCCGCATGCGACTACTTCATCATGGCGAACGCGCCGACGCTAGCGTGGTTCTTCGTCGCCCGCATCATCGCCGGGGCGACCGCCGGCGTGCTCTCCACCGCCAACGCCTACATCGCGGACGTCACGCCGCCGGAGAAGCGCGCGCAATCGTTCGGCCTGCTCGGGGCGGCCTTCGGCATCGGCTTCATCATCGGCCCGGTCGTCGGCGGCCTCCTCGGTTCAAAGGGCGTGTGGATGTCGGAGTTCGTCACCTCCCACCTCGGCGCGACCACCGCGCAATGGCTCGCCGACCATTCCCTCCGGCTGCCCTTCTTCGTCGCCGGCGCCTGCTCCACCGTGAACTGGCTCTACGGTTACTTCGCGTTGCCTGAGTCCCTCAAGGCCGAGAACCGCCGCGAATTTTCCTGGGGCCGCGCCAATCCCATCGGCGCCCTCTACGCGCTGAAGCGGCTGCCCTCCGTCCTCGGGCTGGCCGAGTGCTACTTCATCATGATGCTCGCGCAGACCATGCTCCAGACCACGTGGGCGCTCTACACCGGGCACCGCTACAACTGGGGCCCGCTCGCCATCGGCCTCTCGCTCATGGCGGTGGGCGTGCTGACCGGCCTGGTGCAGGCCACGCTGATCAAGCGCCTCGTGCCGAAACTGGGCGAGACGAGGGCCGTGCTGACCGGCTTCTGCATCTCGATCATCGCGCAGGTCGGCTACGGCCTGGCCACGCACGGCTGGATGATCTACGGCATCATGTTCGTCGGCGCCTTCGCCGGCATTTCCGGCCCGGCGCTGCAGGCCTACATCACCAAGCATGTCCCGCCGAACGAGCAGGGCGCCGTGCAGGGCGTATATGGCGGGCTCGCGAGTCTGGCGGGTATCCCCGGGCCTCTGCTTGGGAGCTGGAGTTTCGGCTGGGCCGTCGCCGCCGACCGGCCGGAATGGCTGGCGGGGGCACCGTTCTTCATCGGCGCCGTGATCACGGGTATCGCCCTCCTGCTGGCCATGCGAACGTTCCGCCGGGACGCCGCGGTCCACGGGGCCGCACCGGTGTCCGCCCACAAAAACTGAGCCGGCCAAGCCCGACTTCGCGATTGGGCTCGCCCCGTCGCGCGCCTACTTTTTCTCCGGCGCCGGCGGCGGGACGTAGTCCCTGTATTCCGCCGGCCCGAGGATGACCTTCTCTTCCTTCGGCGGCTGGCCGCTGTCGATCCACCCGGGCGCGGTGTCACGGCCGAAGGCCGGGCCACCGCTGGCGATCAGCGCGGGAAAGACCGCCGGCAGGTCCGTGCCGACGGACTCGGTGCTCATCTTGGCCATCCACAGCAGCTTCTTCTCATGCCGGCGGGCCGCGGCGAAATCGAACGCCATCACGATCACGAAATACCGGTCGTCCCGCGCCGCCGTCCGCAGCCGGTCGGAGTCCCAGGGAGCCAGCTTGGTGGTCTTGTAGGCGCCCACCAGCGCCAGCATCTCGCGCTCGTTGAAAAACACCTGCTGGGTGGGATCGTTCGACCCGAAGTCCTCGATCTGCGGATTCATGCTGCCCCACCAGAAGACCAGCAGCTGTCCGGGGGCGTGCTGGGCGTCCATCAGCAGATAATGCTGCTTCGCCAGGGCCACCGCCAGGGCGTGGGAGACGTCGTTCTTCGCCGGCTGCTTTTCCCCGGCGATCACTCCGCCCACCTCCTTGTAGCCCACCACCAGCGGGAAGTAATAGACCGGCTGGTCCGCCGTGGGAGGGGCGAGCTTCCGGCCGGTTTCGGTCACATCACCCACGACCAGCACCTGGGGGGGCAGCGGGTTGGCGCAGCCCGCCAACACGGCCAGCCCGGCCGCGCCCAGCAGCCGGCCGATCAATCGCGTTCGTCGTGTGGTTTGAGCGTCGATGCGCGATAGACGCCTCAGCCGGGACCGTGGTTGCGTCCGCGGAGGATTTCTTCGGGTCAGTTCGCGGAAGGCGAGCCGTAATGCGCCTTGCTTGCCAGCCGTAGCCTTGGCGACGGCTGGTTCGCACACCTGCCAACCGATGCCCTGAGGGAGCCTACATCTAGCTCGATGGCGGCGAGCCGTAGTGCGCCTTGTGGGCCGCGTAGGCCGCCGTGTCCGCCAGCATGGCGTCGATCGTCGCCGCCAAGGGCTCGATTCTCACGAAGCCCGAGAACACCGCCTTGTCGCCGATGGTGTCGGTGATGATGAATGCCGGGCGCTGGTTGATCTGGTGCGCGAAAAATTCCGCCGTGCTGGCCTCGATCCGCTGCGCCACCGCGGCCGATTCGGCCGCCGCGCGCAGCTTCCGGCCGTCGAGCCCGGTCGCCTTCACCGCCACGTCGATCGCCGGTTCCATCGAGGCGACCTTGAGGCCCTCGCGATCCGCCGCATGGGCCAGCGCCAGCCGCAGCCCGTCGCCGGTGATCCCGAAGTCCTTGCCCGCCTCCGCCACGTAGCTCGCAGCCGGGAAGAGCCCCTCGCGGTGCGGCTCGAGCCAGCCGGAGTTCAGCATGAACGGCGAGCGCACCATCAGGCCGCTCCGGCGGTAGAACCAGTCGCACTGCTCGCGGGAGACCGGGTAGTCGTCCTTCTGCATCTTCGCGATCTTCCACTCGAATTCGACGCGCCCGGCATAGCGGGCCTGCAGTTCCTTCCAGGCCGGCTCGGCCCAGTAGCACCACGACGAGATGACTTCCAGGTAGTAGGTGACTTTCATGCCGCGAAGCTCGCCAGCGGCCACCGCGGCGTCAATGCCGCACGCTCCCCGGACCGGCACAGCGACCGCGCCCCGCGCCCCTCGGCTGTGCGCCTAGCCGCCGTGGCGGCTTTTCTTCAGCGCGCGCCACGTGGCGTCGAGCACGCTGTCCGGTCCGAGGTAATCGTTGCCCTTGAAACTGTCCGCGAGCACCCGTCCCTCGCCGTCGATCAGCACGAGGCAGGGGATGCCGGGGCCGCCCAGCCGGCGGATCTCGTCGGCGTTCCCGATCTCGCTGAACTTGATCGCCGGCCACGGCATGTTCTCCTCGCGCATGTAGGCGAGCATGTCCGCCGGCGAGTGGTCGTTGCTGACGAGCACGAGTTCGAACTCCGGATAGATGTTCCTGATGCTGCGGTAGCTGTCCAGCAGGTGCGGGGCGAATTCGCGGCAGGGCCCGCACCAGCCGGCAGAGAACATGATGCCGTAGAATTTCACGCCGTTCAGCTTCCGCATGTCGTAGGGCTTGAGCACGCCGTTCTCCAGCTGCACCAGCCGGCCGAGGAGAGAGCGCTGGACCGCCGTGATCGGGCCGCCGGGATTTGGGGCCGCGACCGCGCGGGCCGCCCGGGCCGGCGGCTCCGGCTGAGCCGTGACTGCGGACACCGGTTCCACCGGGGCGGCCGCCGTGGCCGTGAGGATGTTGGTCTTGTCGGGTGGCAGCAGCACGTTGGCGCTGCCGGAGCGGACGACGACGCCGTCGGCGCGGAGTTGCAACACCGCCAACCGGCGGCCGGCGCCGACCAGGGCCGCACCGGTGATCTTGTCGCCCTGCAGCACGCTGCCCTTCGTCGTGGCCGTGACTTCGATCTCCTTCGGCCAGCTCGCCGGGTCGGCGAGTATCGCCTCGTAGGTCTGCGCCCCAAGGTTGACCGCCAGCAAGGTCGTCAGGATCGCAAACCGGAGTCCGGGCGCGGAACGGGGCTTCATACCCGGGCATAATCGGCACCGGCCCCGCCCGGGCAAGGCAAAGCTCCGGCGCCCGCCCCCGAATATCGCTCAAGCCCGGTCCCGCCCGGGTCGATTTACCGGACATGCACCATTTTCTTCCGGTCCTCCGCCGGAAGACCTTTTTCCATTTGAACCGTGAAACACGCCCATATCCTCGTCCTTGAGGACGACCCGATGTCCAGCGCCATCCTGGAAGGCTGGCTGCGGCATGTCGGCTCCAACGTCACGGTGGCGGCCACCACGGCCGAGGCCGATGCCGCACTGGCCAGCTGCAGGATCGACCTGATCATCAGCGACGTCCAGTTGCCGGGAAACTGCCAGCTGGAGTGGGTCGAGCGGGTCCTGCAGACGGACTTCCCCCCGCCGCTCGTGTTGTTGACGGGTGACCCGCGGCTGGAAAGCGCGGTCAAGGCCGCCAACCTGCCGGTCGCCGGCTACCTGGTGAAGCCGCCGGATTTTCCCACCTTGCAGGTCCTGCTGCAGCGCCTGGTGACCAACTATCGCCACCGCCAGGAACTGCGCGCCCTGTCACGCGAGGCCGCCTGGCTCCTGACCGAGCCGAAATCCGGGACGGAATCGACCAGCGGCGCCGTCCAGGACAAGCTCCTCCAACTCTCCCGCTGCCTGGCCGCCGAAGCCGACCAGCCGTCGCGCAACGCGCCCGGCGCCGGCGGCGACCAGCCCTGGCGCACCGCGATCTGTGAAACCATCGGGGTGCTCGAGAAGACGAAACACAACTTCCGTTCCAAGGAACTCGGCCAGCTGAGGGTCCGTCTCCAGCAGATGCTGGCACAGAAAGAGGCCGCATAAGCCGGGCCGATGCTCGCCATAAGGGGCGCGGTCATCGCAAAATATCCGCTCAACCTGGTCGGCCCAGGTGCCGATACAGCCTTTAGTTCGTTGCGGTGTGCCCCCAGTGCACGACCGCCTCTTTCGGGCAGGATCAGACCTGCAAGGAAAGGAGCAACGTCCGGCCGGATCCCGCGTGGATCTGGCGACTTTTCCTCCCATGCCCGAAGCCCCACCTTCTTCCGCGAAACCGCCCCCCATTCACCCGGCCCCCGCGGCCTCGTCCGATTCTGCCGCCGCAGCCCCGCTGCTCAGGGTGCTGTGCCCCGCCGGTCTCGATCCCGCGTCCTGCCGGCCCGACGGCCGCTCTCCCCTGATGGCTTATGTCATCTATTCCGGCCGCCCGAACCCCGGCCAATCCGCCTTATGAAAAACTGGACCATTGCGAAACGTATCATCGCCGGCGGCACGCTGCTGCTCACCCTCCTGCTCGTCGTCGGCAGCGCCGGCATCGTCGCCCTGCGCGCAATCGAGAACCTGGCCATCGCCCGCCTCCGCGACGATGCCATCCCGGGCATCATCTGCGCGTCCGACATCAGCAACCACATGCTGAACGCGCACATCGCCACCCTGATGGCCGACCAGGCCGACAACGTGGCGCTGCGCGATCGCTATCTGGGCCAGGTCACCGCCGAGGCCGCATTGATCACCGAGGCGATGAAGGGCTACGAGGCAACCATTTCGCTGGCCGATGACCGGGCCAATTTCGAGGAGCTCAAGGTCCGCCGCGAGCGCTACCTCTCGGCGCGCACCGCCTACGTCGAGCTCATCAAGAAGGGCTCCGACGTCGAGTCCCACGCTTACCTGCTCGAGAAAGTGGAGCCGACCTTCAACGCCTACCGCGACCACACCATCATGGTCCTCAAGTGGAATCAGGACGCCGCCGTCAAGGCCACCGGACAGATCATCGAGACTTCTTCCGGTGCCGTCACAACCGCCGCCATCATCGCCACAGTCAGCCTGCTCATCGCCCTCGTCGCCGGCTGGTTCATCATCCGCGGGGTCAACGTGGCGCTGCGGCAGATGGCCGTGGTGCTGGACGATGCCTCCGGGCAGGTCGCCGCGGCGGCCGGCCAGGTGTCGGCCAGCAGCCAGTCGCTCGCCGAGGGTTCCAGCGAGCAGGCCGCCTCGCTGGAGGAGACCAGTTCCTCCCTCGAGGAACTCTCTTCCATGACCAAGCGCAACGCCGACAGCGCCAGCAACGCCAAGTCCCTCTCCGGCGAGACCCGCGCCGCCGCCGAGGCCGGCAACAACGACATGACCGAGATGCGCCAGGCCATGGACGCCATCAAGACCTCCTCCAGCGACATCGCCAAGATCATCAAGTCCATCGACGAGATCGCCTTCCAGACCAACATCCTCGCCCTCAACGCCGCCGTCGAGGCCGCCCGCGCCGGCGAGGCCGGCGCCGGCTTCGCCGTCGTCGCCGAGGAGGTCCGCGCCCTCGCCCAGCGCTCCGCCAACTCCGCCAAGGAGACCGCCGAGAAGATCGAGGTCGCCATCAAGAACGGCGAGCACGGCGTCACCATCTCCGGCAAGGTCGCCTCCTCCCTCGGCGTCATCGTCGAGAAGGCCCGCCAGGTCGACGAACTCGTCGCCGAGATCGCCACCGCCTCCCACGAACAGAACTCCGGCATCGGCCAGATCAACACCGCCGTCGGCCAGATGGACCGGATCACCCAGTCCAACGCCGGCAACGCCGAGGAAACCGCCGCCGCCTCCGAGGAACTCAGCGCCCAGGCCGCCACCCTCAAGGACACCGTCGGCCACCTCCGCCAGCTCGTCGGCGGCGCCTCCGTCTCCACCCAGCTGACAGCCTCCGCCCAGGTCAAGACCTCCGCCCCCACCCTCCGCAAATCGTCCACCCAATCCACCCGCACGATCACTCCCCGCAGCGTGGACCTGAGCGCGGGATCCGCGCTCACCCACGTTGAACAGATCACCCGCGCCATCGGCGCCCACGGCACCTGGAAAAACCGCCTTAAGCTGGCGATCGACAGCGGCGCGGCCGACGTCACGCCCGAGAAGGCCTCGGCCAATGACCAGTGCGAATTCGGCAAATGGCTCCTCAGTCTGCCGGCGACGGAACGCCAGTCAGACGAGTATCGGCAGATCGCCTCCCTCCACACCTGCTTCCATCAGGAAGCCGGCGAAGTGCTGCGGCTCGCGCTCGGTGGGAAAAAGGAGCAGGCGCTCCAATGCCTCGCCGTCCACTCCCCCTTCGGCGCCACCTCGGAGAAACTGACCGCCCGCATGATGGCGTGGAAGGCCCGGCTCAGCGCGCCCCGCCCCGTCCTCGCGGTCGCCGGCAATGACGAAGACGACGGCAACGACTTCTTCCGCAACGCCTGATCCCATGAGCACCATCACCAAGGAAGTCTCCGCCAAGCACGCCACCAAATACCTGACCGTCGTCCTCGCGGACGAATCCTACGGCCTGAATGTCCTGAAGATCCGCGAGATCATCCGGCACCAGAAGGTGACCCCGGTCCCGCAGATGCCCGACTACGTCAGGGGCGTGATCAACCTGCGCGGCCGCGTCATCCCGATCATCGACCTCCGCGTCAAGTTCGGCCTGCCCGCCGCGTTCACCGAGCGCACCTGCATCGTCGTCGTCCAGGTCGCCCTGAACCCGGAGCGCAGCATCCAGATGGGCCTCATCGTCGACGCCGTCGAGGAGGTCGTGAACCTCGCCGCCACGGACATCGAGCCCACGCCGGAGTTCGGCACCAAGGTCGACACCACCTACCTCCTCGGCATGGCCAAGGTGAAGGGCGAGGTGAAGATGCTCCTCGACCTCGACCGGGTCGTCTCGCGCGACGCCCTCCAGGCTCTGGCCGTCCGCTGAGCCGACGGTGAAATCAGGCGCACGCGGCACTGCGCGCTTGATTAACACGCCCCTCGCCACCTAGATTCAGCCTGTCGTTGCGGCGTCTTTAACCAGGATGGCCGCCTCTTTCGGGTAGGGCCACGACCTGCAAGCAGAGGAGCAACGTTCCCCAGGAATCCGGCAACGGACTTGGGTTATCCTCCTTTGCCATGCTCAACTCGCTCGCCCCTGCGCCCCGACCGACCGATACCAGCCTGCCCGCTGACCTGGACGGGACCGCCGTCGTGGTTCGCGTGGTGAACCAGATCCCCGCCATGCTGGCCTATTGGGACGCAACGCAGCGGTGCATCTTTGCGAACCGCGCCTACCTGGATTGGTTCGGGCGGACGCCCGAGCAAATGAAGGGCATCGCCCTGGAGGAACTGCTGGGCCCGGAATTGTATGCAAAAAACCTCCCTTACATCCGCGGAGCGCTGGCCGGCGAAAAGCAGGTGTTCGAACGTCAGATTTCACTCCCGAGTGGCACGGTCCGGGAATGCATCGCGACCTACATGCCGGATATGGCCGGCGGCGTCGTGCGGGGGTTTTGCGTCCATGTGGCCGATGTCACCATCCTCCGCCAGCGCGAGGACTACCTGACCCGGGCCATCCTGGAAACCGTTGTGATCCTCGAGCAGACCAAGCGCAGCTTCCACTCGAAGGAACTGGCCCTCCTCCGGACCCGGCTGGAACAGCTGCACACCGGGCTGAGCACGGAAGCGAAACGGGGACGGACTCCCCGGCCATGATGATCCGCCTCGTCCAAGGCCGCCCCCCCTGCCTTCCGCCCCGGGCCACTGCCTGATGGCCCTCGCGTGAAATTCCTCCGCCAACTCTTCCAACGCGCCCGCCAGACGGGCGGCGCGACGGGTCCCCTCGCCAACCTGGAATTGTTCCGCCGCGTCTTCGACCACAGCCCCATCCCGATCGTCCTGGTCGCGCTGCACGGCGACAAGCGCGTGCTCGAGGCGAACACCGCCGCGATCAGCGCCTTCGGCTTCGAGGAGCGGAACCCCGTCGGCCTGCCGCTCGAGCAACTGGGCATCTTCATCGACCCCACCGACCAGGCCCGCTACCGCGAACAACTCCTCCGGACCGGATCAATCACGGGTTTCGAGATGATGCTCCGCACCCAGCAGGGCCGCACCGTCGACGTCCTGCTCAGCGGCAGCGTCGTCACGGTCGACGGCGAGCCCTGCAGCATCAACTTCCTGCTCGACCTCACCGGACGCAAGGCGGCGGAGACCGCCCTGGCGCAGAGCGAGGCGAAATTCCACCGGGTCTTCGACCAAAGCCCCGCCATCATCGCGCTGCTCACCGTGCCCGAGGGCCGGGTCATCGACATCAACGCCGCCGGGCTCGTCGCCTTCGGCTACGCGCGCGAGGAGCTGGTGGGACGCACCACCGCCGAGCTGGACATCTGGGCCGACGCCGCCGACCGCGAGGCCTACCTCCGCCAGCTCACGGACACCGGCCGGGTCGACATGATGGAAACCCGGATGCGCCGGAAGGACGGACGCATCCTCACGGTCATCAACAGCGGCAGCTTCATCCGCATCGGCGACCAGACCTGGAGCATGAACACCACCCAGGACATCACGGACCGCAAACGGGCCGAGGCCACCCAGGAGCAGACCACGTCGCTCGCCCGCGCCACCCTGGAATCCACGGCGGACGGCATCCTCGCGGTCGACGCCGCGGGTCGCATCGAGTCCTTCAACCGTGTCTTCACGGAGATGTGGGGCCTCCCGGAGGACATTCTGGCCTCGCGCGACGACGAGCGCGCGATCGCCCGCGTGCTCGGCCAGCTCCGGGATCCGCAGGCCTTCCTCGACAAGGTCCGCCATCTTTATGCGCACCCGGACGAGGAAAGCTTCGATACCCTCGAGTTTATCGACGGCCGCGTCTTCGAGCGCTACTCCCGCCCGATGCTGGTGAACGGCCTCGCCTCGGGCCGGGTCTGGAGCTTCCGCGACATATCCCTGCGCCGGGTCGCCGAGGCCGCGCTGCGCGCCAGCGAGGAAAAATTCCGCGGCGTGTTCGACAAGAGCCCCGTCATCATGGGCCTGCTCACGGTGCCGGAGGGCCGCTTCGTCGAGGTGAACGAGGCGGGGGTCGCCGCGTTCGGCCACGCCCGCGACGAGGCCATCGGCCGGACCTCCGGCGACCTCGGCATCTGGGCCGACGAGGGGCAGCGGCAACGCTATCTCGCCCTGCTGCAGGCCCACGGCACGGTCTCCTCCTTCGAGGCCGAGATGCGCCGGAAGGACGGCTCCACCTTCATCGCGCTCTACAGCGGCAGCCTGATCCGGATCGGCGGCGCCACCTACAGCCTGAATTCCCTGCAGGACATCACCCCGCGCAAACGCGCCGAGGAGGCGCTTCGCGCCAGCGAGCAACGCTACGAACGCGTCGTCCAGAACATCAGCGATGCGCTGCTCATCGACGACCGCGAGGGCCGGGTCGTGTTCGCCAACGCGCGCTTCCGCCAGCTCTACGGCCTGCCCCCCGGCGCGGATGTCCGCCAGCTGCGGCTGGAGGACTACGTCGCGCCCGACAGCCATGCGGAACTGCGCGACCGGCACGAGCGCCGGGTCCGCGGCGAAGCCGTGCCGGACCACTTCATCTACGAGGCCCAGCGCGCCGATCGCACCCGTTTCTGGGTCGAGGTCAACGTCACGCCGACCATCGTCGACGGCGTTATCACCGGCACGCAGTCCCTGAACCGTGACATCACCGACCGCCGGATCACCGAGCAGGCGATGCTGCTCCTCTCCACCGGCACCGCCACCCTGCGCGGCCAGCCCTTCTACGAGCACATCGCCACCGAGGCCGCGCGGCTGTTCGACGCCGACCAGGGCCTGATCGCCCTCCACGACCGCCCGCAGCCGGACCGCGTGCGCACGCTCGGGATCTGCCTCGACGGGCGCGTGCTGCCGCCCGCGGAATACGCGCTCGCGGGGACGCCCTGCGGCACCGTGAGCGCCCAGGGCTGCGTGGTCTACCCGGCGGGCGTCGCCGCGCTCTTCCCGGCGGCGGGCTTTCTCCGCGATCTCGGCATGGAGGGTTATGCCGCCGCCCCGCTCCGCAACCCCGCCGGTGAAGTCATGGGCCATGTGGCCATCCTCAGCCGCCGGCCCCTGCGCCACAGTGCGACCTTGCTGGAATCCGTGCTCCAGATGATCGCCTTCAAGGTCGCCGCCGAGATCGGGCACGAGCAAGCCGAGTCCAAGTTTCACGACCTCTTCGCCTTTTCCCCCGACGCCATTTTCATCGCCACGCAGCAGGGCGTCATCACCGACGCCAACCAGCGCGCGCTGGAGATGTTCGGCTACACCCACGCGGAACTGACCGGCCTGGCCGTCGGGGAACTGATCCCCCCGGACGTCCGCGATGAAATGCTGCAGCGCCTTTCCCTTTATCTGGCGCACCCGGTGCCGCGGGCCATGGGCACCTCGGCCCCGGGCCTCTTTGCCCTCAGCAAGGCCGGCCGCCGCTTCCCCATCGACATCAGCCTGAGCCCGCTCCACTCGGACCACGGGTTGCTGGTTGTCGCCGCCATCCGCGACACGACGACCCAGGTGCGCGCGGCCGAGCAGCGCCAGCAGATCGAGGCCCAGCTGCGCCAGGCCCAGAAGATGGAATCGCTCGGCACGCTCGCCGGCGGCATCGCCCACGACTTCAACAACATCCTCACCGGCATGCTGGGCTTCATCGAGCTGATGCATGTCGACCTGCCCGCCGACCACCCGGCCCAGCAGTGGGTCCAGAGCCTGTCCGCCTCCGGCGACCGCGCCAAGAACCTCGTCCGCCAGATCCTGACCTTCAGCCGCAAGCAGGAGGGCGAGCGTGTCCCGCTGCGCCTGACCGCGGTGGCCGAGGAGGCGATCCGGCTGCTGCGCGCCACCATGCCGGCCATGATCAACCTCGAGACGGACTTCCCGCCGTCGTGCCCGCCGGTCATGGCCGATTCCAACCAGATGCACCAGATCATCGTCAACCTGTGCACGAACGCCTGGCATGCCCTGCCCGCGCGCGACGGCCGCATCCGGGTGACGCTGGACACCTGCGAGCTGCCGCTCGCGGGTTCGGGCCCGGCGCAGCCGCTGCAACCGCCCGGCCCCTACGTGCGGCTGACGGTCACGGACAACGGCGCGGGCATGGACCCGCACACGCTGGAGCGGATCTTCGACCCCTTCTTCACCACCAAGAAAACCGGCGAGGGCACCGGCCTCGGGCTCGCGGTCGTGCACGGGATCGTCGTGGCTCATGACGGTTTCATCAAGGTGCGCAGCGCGCCGGGCGAGGGCAGCGTCTTCGAGGTGTTCTTCCCCGCCCTCAGCTCCACGGCGCCGGCGCGGCCCGCGGCCGTCGTTCCCCATGGTCCGCGCGGCTCGGGCGAGTCCATTCTCCTGGTCGACGACGACCTCGCCAGCGGCAAGGCAATCACAGGCCTGCTGGACTGGCTCGGCTACAACGTCACCCTGCACCACACGCCCCTGGCCGCCCTCGAGGCCTTCCGGATCGCGCCCGCGGACTTTGCCCTCGTCATCAGCGACCTCGCGATGCCCGGGCTCACGGGCATCCAGTTTGCGCGCCAGATCCGCGAACTGAACCCCGCCGTGCCCCTCCTGATCATCTCCGGTTTCGTCACCCCCGCCCAGCAGCAGGAGCTGCGCGACCTCGGCATTCCCGATCTTCTCCGGAAACCACCCACCCTGGACGACCTGACCCTCGCCGTCGCGCGGAGCCTGGGCCGGAACCCGGCGGGTTGACCCCGGCGGTCCCGTCAGGCGACCGGGCCGTCGCACTCCATCCGGTAGCCGCCCGAGGTCACGGTCTGGATCCACCGGGGCTTGCCTGCGTTGTCGCCCAGTTTCTGGCGCAACCGCCAGATGTGCGTCTCGACCGTGCGGGTGTTGGACTCGGGGCCGTAGTTCCACACTTCCTTCAGCAGCGTCTCCCGGGTCACGAGCTTGCCCCGGTGGGACGCAAAGCACTCCAGCATGGTGTATTCGGTCCGCGTCAGGGCGACCGGCACGCCGGCGCGCAGCGCCGAGCGGTTGGCCAGGTCCACCTTAAGCTCGCCAAAGGTCAGCACGGCCGCCCGGCCGGGCGGCCTCGGCTGCCGGCGCCGCAGGACGGCCTGCACCCGCGCCAGCAGTTCCCGCATGTCACAGGGCTTGCCAAGGTAGTCGTCGGCGCCGGCGCCGAGCCCCTTGACGCGATCCTCGACGTCCGTGGCGCCGGTCAGGATGATGACCGAGGCCTCGTCGCCGCGCTGCTGCAGCCGCTCGAGCGTCTGCCAGCCGTTCATGACGGGCATGTCGACATCGAGCAGGACCAGCGCCGGCCGTTCCCGCTCCGCCACGGCGAGCCCTTCCTTGCCGTTGCCCGCCTGGACCACCTCGTAACCCGCGCTCCGCAGCGCCTCCGCGTAGATCGCACGGGTCGGGTCCTCGTCGTCCACAATCAACAGCTTGGGCTTGGTCGTTTGAAGCCGCGGTTCAGGCATGCCCTTTTCTGCAGGCGAATTTTTGCCGGCGCAATGCTCAGTTACCGGGAGACCGGCGGCGACGCCCCCCCGAATCGCGCTTGCCAGCCGGCGCACCGGGCCCTCTGTTTCAACCGGCAGCCGGCTCCGGGTCTGCCTCGCAACTCTCAACCCTCCGCTCTCAACTCGGCGCCACCGGCGCCGCCCCCATGGCGTCCAACTACACCGAAGCCAGCATCAAGACCCTCAGCTCCCTCGAGCACATCCGCCTCCGCCCCGGCATGTATATCGGCCGGCTCGGCAACGGCGCCCACGCCGAGGACGGCATCTACGTCCTCCTCAAGGAGACCATCGATAACTCGATCGACGAGTTCATGATGGGCCAGGGCCGGAAGATCGAGGTCGAGATCACCGACCGCACCGTCCGCGTCCGCGACTTCGGCCGCGGCATCCCGCTCGGCAAACTCGTCGACTGCGTCTCCATCATCAACACCGGCGCGAAATACGACAGCGAGACCTTCCAGAAGGCCGTCGGCCTGAACGGCGTCGGCCAGAAGGCCGTCAACGCCCTCTCCATCGTCTACCGCGCCCAGGCCTTCCGCGAGAACGAGACCCGCGCCGCCGAGTTCGAGAAGGGCAAGCTGAAGAAGGAATCGAAGACCACCAGGACCGACGAGCGCAACGGCACCCTCATCGAGTTCACGCCGGACGAGGCGCTCTTCGGCAAGGACTTCAGGTTCCGCATGGAGTTCATCGAGGACATGCTCTGGAACTACGCCTTCCTCAACCGCGGCCTCACGCTCACGCTCAACGGCAAGCCGTTCAAGTCCGAGCACGGCCTGAAGGACCTCCTCACGAAGGAACTCAGCGGCGAGCCCCTCTACCCGATCATCCACCTCGAGGGCGAGGACATCGAGGTCGCCTTCACCCACGGCAACCACTACGGCGAGGAATACTGGTCCTTCGTCAACGGCCAGCACACCACCATGGGCGGCACCCACCTCGCGGCCTTCCGCGAGGCGCTGGTCGAGACCCTCCGCAACCACTTCAAGAAGGACTTCGACGCGGCCGACGTCCGCCAGGCCATCGACGCCGCCATCGTCGTCCGCGTGCAGGAGCCCGTCTTCGAGTCGCAGACCAAGACCAAGCTCGGCTCCACCGACCTCGGCCCGAAGGGGCCGACGATCAAGGAATTCGTCGGCAAGTTCATGCAGCAGTCGCTCGACACCTACCTGCACAAGAACCGCGAGACCGCGGAGATCATCCGGAAGAAGATCGACGAGAACGAGCACGAGCGGAAGGAACTCGCCGGCATCCGCAACATCGCCCGCGAGCGCGCCAAGAAGGCCTCGCTGCACAACCGCAAGCTCCGCGACTGCCGCCTCCACCTCGGCGACCGCAACCCGCGCGCCGAGGAATCCACCCTCTTCATCGTCGAGGGCGACTCCGCGGCCGGCTCCCTCACCGCCACGCGCGACGTGCAGACGCAGGCCGTGTTCGCCCTGAAGGGCAAGCCGCTCAACACCTATTCCCTCTCGAAGAAGGTCATCTACGAGAACGAGGAGTTCCACCTCCTCCAGTCCGCGCTGAACATCGAGGACGGCCTCGACGGCCTCCGTTACAACAAGATCGTCATCGCCACCGACGCCGACGTCGACGGCATGCACATCCGGCTGCTGCTGCTCTCGTTCTTCCTCCAGTTCTTCCCGGACGTGATGCGCAACAACCACCTCTTCATCCTCGAGACGCCGCTCTTCCGCGTGCGCAACAAGAAGAAGACGATGTATTGCTACAGCGAGCAGGAGAAGCAGGCCGCCATCGCCGAGCTCGGCGCCAGCCACGAGATCACGCGCTTCAAGGGCCTCGGCGAGATCTCCGCCGGCGAGTTCAAGGACTTCATCGGCGAGAACATCCGCCTCGAGCCCGTGAACCTGAACCACCTCTACAGCAGCGACGAGCTCCTGAGCTTCTTCATGGGCAAGAACACTCCCGAGCGCCAGGACTTCATCATCGACAACCTGAAGATCGAGAAGGACCTGGTGGAGACCGAAGCCTAGTTGATAGTTGATGGTTGAGAGTTGAGAGCGGGTGGAACGCGGCCTTCCGCCGCCGCCAAGGCTATGGCGGACAGGCCGGACACGTTTGCCTTCTGCCTTGGTGGAGGGCCCAGCTCCAGCTGGGCCGCAGCTCAGCCGGAGCTGAGCCCTCCAAAAAACACTCCGCTTCCCGACCAAAGCCCCGCCCTGCCCGCGGGGTTTTACTGCGGGAATCACCCTACATCGGCTCTTTATTGTGCCGATAAAGGGAAATGAAGATCGAACAGGCCCATTGGAGTCCCGCCACGGGCTGGTCGCACCGTCATGGCTCGCTGGATGGCCGCGCCGCCCATTTTGTCCTGGCGTTCGGCGGCCGCCATCTGCTGGAGGATCCCGCGCGCTACCACGAGTTGCGCGACCGCTACCCCGGCGCCCACGTCATCCTCGCGTCCACCTCCGGCGAAATCTCCGATACGGAGATCACCGAGGACGAACTCACCGTCACCGCCGTCGTGCTGGAGAAAACCCGCCTCGCCTGCGCCGCGCTCAACATCGCCGACACGCACGACAGCCACGCCCTCGGCGCGGAACTGGCGCACCGGCTCGCCGGGCCCGACCTCGCGCACGTCTTCGTCATCAGCGACGGCAGCCTGACCAACGGCACGGAACTTTCCCGCGGGCTCAACGCCGGCCTCCCGCCCGGCGTCCTCGTCACCGGCGGGCTCGCCGGCGACGGCGCCCGTTTCGAGCGGACCCTCGTTGGCCTTGACGAACCGCCCGTCCCCGGCCGCATCGCCGCCCTCGCCTTCTACGGCCGGAATTTCCGCTCCGCCTTCGGCTCCGCCGGCGGCTGGCTGCCCTTCGGTCCCGAGCGCATCGTCACGCGGTCCGACGGCAACCGCCTCCTCGAGCTCGACGGCCGTTCCGCCCTCGCCCTCTACAAGGACTACCTCGGCGAACAGGCCGCCGGCCTCCCGGGCAGCGCCCTGCGTTTCCCGCTCAGTCTCTCGCCCGCCGACGGCAGCCCGACCATCGTGCGGACCACGCTCTCCATCGACGAGGCCGCCCAGAGCATGACCTTCGCCGGCGACATCCCCGACGGCTCGCGGGTCCGCTTCATGCACGCCTCCTACGAGGATGTCCTCGACGGCGCCTTGCAGGCCGCGGAACAGACCGGCACCCGCGGCGCCGAGCTCGTCGTGTGCATCAGCTGCGTCGGCCGCCGCCTCGTCCTCGGCCAGCGCACCGAGGAGGAGCTCGAGCTGGTGCGCGAGACCGTCGGGCCCCGCGCCGTCATCGCGGGCTTCTACTCCTACGGTGAACTCGCCCCGGCCGGACGCGAGGCGGGCTGCCGGCTGCACAACCAGACGATGACCATCTCCGCTTTTTCCGAGGAATGACCTTCCGGCACCGCCTCCTGCAGCGGCAGGTCCGCAAGCATTTCGGCGCCACGCCCCCCGACGCGCCGGGATTGGCCGCGTTCCTGCACGCCGTCGACGAGGCCTACGAGCAGCAGGACCTTGACCGCCGCCTGGTCGACCGCGCGATGAACCTCAGCTCGGTCGAGCTCGGCCAGGCCATGGAGCGACTCAAGGCCCAGCACGCCGTCGACCAGGCCGTGCTCGGGAAACTTCACGCGTCCGTCCGCGCCCTCGGCCTCGCCGACCAGCCGGCCGGCGATGCCTCCGACGACCTCCTGGCCCTCACCAGCCTGCTCGACAAACTCATCGGCCAGCGCAACGCCACCGAGGCCGCGCTGCGCGCCGCGAAGGACGCCGCCGAGGAGGCGAACCGCGCCAAGAGCGAGTTCGTGGCCAACATGAGCCACGAGATCCGCACGCCGCTCAACGCCATCATCGGCTTCAGCGGCCTGCTCGCCGACCAGCCCGACCGCGCGAAGCGCCAGGAGTTCGTCACGACCATCGGCCACAGCGCGCAGCACCTCCTCGCGCTGATCAACGACATCCTGGACTTTTCCAAGATCGAGGCCGGCCGCGTCGAGCTCGACCTGCGCCCCACCGACCTCCCCGGCGAGCTGGCCGAGGCCCTCGGGTTTTTCCGCGCCGAGGCCGCGCGCAAGGGTCTCGCGCTCCGCCTCGAGTGCACGCCCCCGATGCCGGGCCGCATCATCACCGACCCCACGCGCCTCCGGCAGATCCTGGTCAACCTGCTGGGCAACGCCGTGAAGTTCACCGAGCACGGCAGCGTCACCCTGCGCGTGGGCGGCGAGCCCCGCGCGGACGGTTGGTTGCTCCGGTTCAGCGTCACCGACACCGGCCTCGGCATTCCGGCCGACCGCAGGGACCGGCTCTTCAGGGCGTTCTCCCAGGTCGACGCCTCGAACGTCCGCCGCTTCGGCGGCACCGGCCTCGGCCTCGCCATCTGCCACCGCCTCGTCGGCCTGTTGGGCGGCGAACTCCGCGTCACCAGCGAGCCGGACCACGGCTCGGATTTCCACTTTGCGGTCCCGGTCGAGACGCCGGCCTCCGCGGCGCCCGTGCCATTCTTTCCGCCGGCGCCGTGCGCGGCCCCCGCCGGCGACCTCCGCATCCTCGTCGCCGAGGACAACCAGAACAACCAGCGCCTGATGAAGTTCATGCTCGAGGCCTGCGGCCAGCGCTGCGTCTTTGCCTCGGACGGCGCCGAGGCGCTCGCCACGCTGCAGCGCGAAACGTTCGACCTTGTTTTCATGGATCTCCAGATGCCGGAACTCGACGGCCTGGAGGTCACCCGGCGCTTCCGCGAGCGCATCCCGGCGAACCATCCGCCCTACATCGTCGCGCTCACCGCCAACGTCCGGCCGGAGGACATGCGCGCGACCGAGGCGGCCGGCATGCACGAGTTCCTCAGCAAGCCCGTCAGCCTCGCCGCCATCCGCTCCGCCCTCGAGCGCACGCGCGCCTGGCTGCCCTGCCCCAAGACCGCCGCGCCCGCCTGACAATCTCTGGCCGGTTTCTGGAGGGACGGTCTCCGACCGTCCGTCCCCGTGGAGGGCCCAGCTCCGGCTGGGCCGTGTTTTGGTGGAAGACGGGCCGGGCGGGCTCGCACGGCTCAGCTGGAGCTGAGCCCTCCAAAAAATTCCTGTTCCCTCCTCTCAACTCTCGGCCCTCAACACTGAACTCTCAACTCGGTCGCCGTCTCCTACGGCAGGATGCCCTCCCGCCCCGCCGCGCTGAACTTGTGCCGCAGCTCCGCCACCATCCGGCGGCTGGCGGCCAGTGGCGGCACCGGGGCATCGAGCTGGAAAAGCACCTCCTCCTCACCCTTGCGCTCGATCTTCCTCACGCGCGCGAGGTTGACGAGCGCCTGCCGGTGGATGCGCACGAAGAGTGATTCCGGCAGCAGCTCCTCCCACGACTTCAGCGTCCGCAGCACGAGCACGCTCTCGCCGCCGACCAGCACCAGCTCCGTGTAGTTCTCGCAGGAGCGCACCGCGCAGATCGCGCTCACCGGCACGAAGCGCGTGGCCGAGCCGGTGCGCACGTAGACACGGTCCTCCGCCGTCAGCCGCTGCGCGGGCGCCGCCACCGGCGCCGGCTCGGCGGGCGGCGCGACGCGTTCCTCGGCGAGCCTTTGCAGGCTGGCCTCCAGCCGGGCCGCGGCCACGGGCTTGAGCAGGTAGTCGAGCGCGTTGACCTCGAAGGCCCGCAGCGCGAACCGGTCGTAGGCCGTCACGAAGATCACCTGCGCCCCGGGCCGCACGCTGTCGAGCAGGTCGAAGCCGCTGCCGCCGCGCAGCTGCACGTCGAGGAACACGATGTCGTAGTCCGGCCGGCTCAGCCGCGCGCGCGCGTCCGTCACCGTGCCGGCCTCGCCGGCCACCGCCACGCCCGGGTGCGCCTGCAGCAGCCGCCGCAGCTCCATCCGCGCGAGCGGCTCGTCGTCGATGATGAGGGCCTGGCGGGTCTTGGTCATGGGATAAGAAATGTAGGGTCGCCGCTCGTCGGCGGACCGTTGCGCAGGCGAGCATCCCTGCCACACCCCGCCCTCCCGGGCACCCCTCTCGAGTGGGGATCCAAGCCAGTGCGGCCGCGATTTGGGTCCCCTCTATGAAGAGGGGTGGCGCGCAGCGACGGGGGGTGTAGGGCGGTCCTCATATTACCGCATCATTCACGCTCGCAGATTTCGCCGCGGCCTGCGGCAGCCGCAACCGCACCCGCACCCAGCCGCCCTCAGTAATCCGCTCCAGGTCGCAGTCCGGACCGTAATGCCGCCGCAGCCGCTGTCTTAGATTCTCCAGGCCGATGCGCGTGGATTCCCGCGGTGTCTCGCCGTTCAACTCCACCCAGTGGCCGGTGTTGGCCACCTCGCACACGAGCAGGCCGGCCTCGCGCCACACGCTGACGCGCACGACGAGCACGTCGGGGCTCGTCTTGCCGCCGTATTTGATGGCGTTCTCCAGCAGCGGCAGCAGCAGGAACTGCGGCAGCGCCAGACCGCGCGCGTCGTCCTCGATCTCGACCTTGGCCACGAGGCCGTCCTGCCAGCGGGTGCGCTCAATGTCGAGGTAGGCCTGCAGCATCTCCGCCTCCTCGGCGACCGTCGTCATCTCCGCCGCGCTGCGGGTCAGCGTCCAGCGGCAGAACTCCGAGAGACGCGTCACCATCTCGCCGGCCGCGGCGGCGTTGCTGTAGATGAGGGCGCGGATCGAGTTGAGGGAGTTGTAGAGGAAGTGCGGGTTGAGCTGGTAGCGCAGCAGCTCGAGCCGCGCCTTCTCCTCGGAGAGGCGGACGGTGAGCTTCTCGTCCTGGTCGAGGCGGTGCAGGCGCTGCAGCTCCGCGTTCGAGTGTGCCAGCTCGGCCGTGCGCTCGGCGACGATGGCCTCCAGCCGCGAGCGCTCGCGGGTCAGCCGGCGGATGCGCCAGCGGACGTAGCCGAAGAGCAGCAGGCCGAAGCTAACCACGTAGGCCGCCCAGGCCCCCGGCGTCTGCCACCAGGGCGCGAGCACCAGGAACGCGATCCGGGCCGGCTCGGTCCACCGCCCGTCCGCCGTGCGGCCGCGCACCTCGAAGGTGTAGCGGCCGGCCGGCAGGTTCGTGAAGGTCCGCTCGCTGCGCGGGGCGAGTTCGGGCTTGCCGTCGGCGAAGCCCGTCAGGCGCGTCTCGTAGAGCGGGTTGGTCTCGCCGGCGAGGCCGGGCGCGCCGTAGCTGAAGCGCAGGGTGTTCTCGTTCGCGCCGACCTGCGGCGGGTTGTCGGGCGCGCACTCGAGCACGCGGCCGCTGCCGGTCAGCGCCTCGCGGCCGAGCACCCGGCCGACCGGCGGCAGCGGGTTGGCCTTCGCGAGCGCCAGGTCCACCCGCAGCACCGCGGACTGCCCGAGCACCCAGAGCAGTTCCCGGCCGTCGACGGTCTCAAATTGCAGTTCCTTCTTGCCGGGCAGCCGTTCCAGCTCGGGCACGGGCAGCTGCATCCAAACCCCGTGCTCGACGTGGCCGAGCTGCGAGCCGTCGGAATCCGCGCTGCCGACGGGGTCGACCACCAGCCACACGCCGCCGCGCCCGTCCTCCGTGATGGCGCGCACGAAGGTCGACCCGTCTCCGAACCGCGCACCATAGGCCGTCTCCGGCCGGAATTTGCCGCTGGTCTCGTCGAACCGGCAGAGGCCGCGCCCGGTCAGGAACAGCGGCGCGCCGCCGATCTCCATCACCCGCACGCGGCTGGCCGCGTCGGGCAATCCCGCCTCCGCGCCAAAGCGGACGGGGTTCGGCACCGGCGGCTGGCCCGCGGCGCCGGGCTCGAACCGCACGCGCCACACGCCCTGGTTGTCCGTGCCGAGCCACACGCTGCCATCGGCGGCCTCCGCCACGGAGTTGCCGCGGGCCTCGCGCACGATCGACTCGAACTGCAGCTGGTCGCCCTGCCACCGCCAGAGCGCGAGCCCGTTCATCGACGCCGTGAACAGCCGGCCGGGCGTCGCGCGCGACTCGGCGATCCCGAAGATGTTGGACACCGTCCTGATCTTCCGCGGCGCGCCGCCGGGCGGGATCTGCCACAGGCCGCCAAGCCCGCCGGCAATCAGGCTGCCGTGCGAGACCGCGAAGCTGTCGATCTTCTCGTCCACATCGGTCCACCGGGAGAACCGCGCCATCCCCGGCAGCGTCGCGGGTGGGTCGAGCGCCAGCAGCCCCTGCACCCCGGCGGCGTGAAGCCGGCCGCCCCAGCGGATGATCGCCGATGTGCCGCGCCGGCCGAGGCCGCCGGACACCCCGAACCAGGTGTAGGCCGGGTTCAATTGCAGCCGGCTGAGCCCCCACTCGGTGCTCAGCCACACGGCGCCGGTCGCATCCGCCGTGGCCGCGATCGCCACGTCGGACTCCATCCCGGCCTGCTCGTTGACGAGCGTCTGGAACTCCAGGTTGGGCCCGAGCACGACCGCCCCGCCCTGCAGGGTGGTGACGACGTAGCGTCCGTCAGCCAGCCGCAGCGCGCCTGAGAAACGCTTGGTCTTGAAAAACTCGTCGAGCGGGTGGGGCTCGATCGTGAGCTTGGCCCCGTCCCAGCGCGCGAGTCCGATGACCTCGCCGTGCGGCCCCTCGAGGCCCATCCACCAGCCGCCGGCCGGATGCGGCACGCAGAAGTGCGGCAGGTAGTCGCCCAGCTTGTCGGCCGGGTTGCCCAGTTCCTCCCACTTGCCGCCGGCGACGGGTTTCAGCCAGCCCCGCGTCAGCGCCACGAGGAGGTGGTCGCCCATCCAATAGGACAGCACGATGCTCCGCTCGCCCGTGGCCCAGTAGTCGAATTTCCCCTCACGCCAGCGGAGCACGGCCGTGTTGCCCTGGAACCACACGCCCTGGTCGGTCGCATAGACCTTCCACAACGCGCCGAGGTCGCCGGCCTCCTTCGGCACCTCCGCCCGGAGCGAGGTGAAGCGCCGCCGGCCGTCCGGGCCGCGGTCGATGCGGCCGAGCTCGTTGACGCCGCCCACCCAGAGCACGCCGGCCGGGTCCATCGCCAGGCCGCGCACGTGCGCCGCGCCGGGCAGCGGGATGCTGTCCCAGTTCTGGCCGTCGAACTGCAGCACGTTGTTGTTGCCGCCGAAAAACAGCCGGCCGTCCGCCGCCACCGCGCCGTCCCAGATCTGGTCGGGACCGCCATAGGTGCCAGGCGGAAAATTCCGGATCAGCGGCAGCCCGCGCTCCAGCTCCGCGGCGGACGCGAGGCCGGCCGCGAAAATGCAGGCCCAGACGACGACAGTGAAGAGGCGGCGGAGCATGGCGGAAAAGGGAAGCAGCCGGCGCGCCCGGGGCGAGCCTGCAATGCGCGGCGTTTCAGCCGAGCGGCGTGAGCAAAAAGCCGCGGCGCCGGCCGTCGCGCAGCCCGACGCCCGCGATCTGCCCGCGGGCGTTGACCGCCGTCGCCTCCTGCAGCGTCCAGCCGCCGGCCAGCGCCACGAGCGCGTCGAGCCCGCGCATGCCGTCGACTGGCGACCAGCGGAAGGCGTGGTATTCCCCGCGCGGGTCGAGCAGGCGGCCGACGACGACGCACCGGTCGTTCGCCCCGAGCGCCTCGCTCTCCCAGCAGCCGCCGGGGTTCAGGTCGTAGGTCCGCCCGAGCGACCAGAAGATCGCGTGCCGGCCGCCGAACCGGTCGAGCGCGTGCCCGGCTACCCGGCCCTCGGGCGTGAGCGCCGCCCCCCAGGTGCTGCCGCCGCCGATGTTCTCCACGAGCTGGAAATGCCCTTCGCGCCACACCCAGGTCTGCGTCAGGTTCGCGCCGGACCCGTGCGGCTCGTTGTTCACCAGGATCGCGCCGTCGTCGTTGATCGCCGTCGGGCAGGCGCTGTCGCCGAACGGTGGCAGCAGGTAGCGCAACTGGCCGGTGCGCGTGATCAGGTAGGCGCGCTTGTCCACCACCAGCGAGCCGGCGGGCTGCGCCAGCAGGTGGCCCGTGACGGTGCCGCGGGCGTTCACGCCGGTGCAGAAGCTGGCGGCCGTGGGCCAGAAATCCGCCCCGAACATCCCGAGGTGCGAGGCCCAGGCGCGGTGCTCGCCGTGGCGCGTCGTGGCCGTGCCGGACAGCAGCCCCGTCGCGCTCAGCCCCGTGAGCGGCGGCCGGCCCTGCGGGATGCCCGTGCTGATCCGCGCGCCGTTCTGGAGCAGGAAGCCGCGCACCTTCCACGACTCGGGCTCGTTTTCCGGCATGAGGGTCTTCAGGGCCAGCTGGCCCTCGTCGTTGAGCGCGACGGGCAACAGGGGGGAATCGTCGGCGAGGACGCCAAGGTCGCTGAGCGTGTAGGCGGCCGGGGGCGCGGCCAGCTCGCCGGATTCGACGGGGAACGGCGGGTTCGAACTGACCGGTTGGTTGAGCGCGGACATTTGTTCTTCCGCCAGATGGTCAACTCCATCTCCGCCCCGCGACCGCCGATTGACCAACGGCCGGCCCCGGTTGACGAACGGCGGTGACCTGTAGGGGCGTCGCTTGACGATGCCCGCGGCCTCAGGGCCACCAACGCACGGGCGCCGTCAAGCAGCGCCCCGACATTTATCCTCTCCCTCGCCTCGCTTGACGATCCACCCCGGACGCCTAGCTTGCCTCTCGGATGCGGCAGATGCCGCATCCATTTCAAATCTGAAATCTCAAATGCCGCCGCAAGGCGGCGGCCCGCCATGAATATCCGCGCCTTCTCCCTGGTCTCGTTCCTCTCGCTCGCCGCCGCTGGCGGAGCCCTCCGCGCCGCCGATGCCGCGGCCAGCCCCGGACCGGTCACCGTCCTGCTCCGCAACGTCCATATGTGCTGCGGCTCCTGCGTGAAGGATGCCGACCAGGCCGTCGCCACCGTCCCCGGCGCCGAGGCGCTGGCCGATCTCTACAGCAAGTCCGTCATTATCACCGCGCCCGACCACGCCACCGCCCAGCGCGCCATCGACACCCTCGCCAACGCCGGCTACTACGGCACCCCGACGGACGCAGCCTATGCCTTCAAGCCGGCCGCGGACATGAAGGAGACCAAGGTCACCGCGGCCACCCTCACCGGCGTCCATCTCTGCTGCAAGAAGTGCGTCACCGCCGCCACCAACGCCCTGGCCACGGTCAAGGGCGTCAAGACCAACACCGCCGCCGAGGACGCCGACAGCTTCGAGGTCACCGGCGAATTCGACCCGCACGAGGTCATCGCCGCCCTGAACAAGGCCGGCTTCACCGGCCGCATCGCCGCGAAGCCCTGAGTTCGGGTCAGAGCGGTTCCTGGAGGGCCCGCGTCCCTGAGGGCCGGTGTTCCCTGTAGGGGCGTCGCTTGTCGACGCCCGCGGCTTTAGCGCCACGCAACCACGGGCGCCGTCAAGCGGCGCCCCTACACCCCCGCATGCAACCCCCGCTTGACGCGCTCCGCGCCGGACCCCTAGCCTGCGCCTTCATCCGGTAGGGGCCGTTGCCCCCAACGGCCCGGGCGCTTGAGGGCAAGCGCCCCTACCTCACCGATTCCGTATTCCCCTTTCCTAGATGGCCAAAAAGAAACCTTCCAAGAACAACGACCAACCCGAGCTTCCTCTCGGCGGCGAAACGCCGTCCGCAGGAGCGAGGAGTCAGGAGTCAGGAGTCACCAAGGGTGCAAATGCGCCCGTCTCCGAAACTCCTTCCTCCGATTCTTCTGTTTCAAAATCCCCCCCCCTCCTGACTCCTGACTCCTCCCTCCCCCCGGCTGCGGCCGTGCCGCCGCGCAAGAAGGGCGAGAAGGTCCAGGACGACAAGGCCCCGCTCGCACAGCACTACCGCAACTGGTTCCTCGACTACGCCAGCTACGTCATCCTCGACCGCGCCGTCCCGCACATCGACGACGGCCTGAAGCCCGTCCAGCGCCGCATCCTCCACACCCTTTGGGAAATGGACGACGGCCGCTTCCACAAGGTCGCCAACATCGTCGGCCGCACCATGGCCTTCCATCCGCACGGCGACGCCTCCATCGGCGCCGCCCTCGTCGCCATCGGCCAGCGCGCCTGGCTCATCGAGCCGCAGGGCAACTACGGCAACATGCTCACGGGCGACGAGGCCGCCGCCCCCCGTTACATCGAGGCCCGCCTCACCAACTTCGCCAAGGACGTCCTCTTCAACCCGAAGACCACCACCTGGCAGCTCAGCTACGACGGCCGCGCCAAGGAGCCCGTCACCCTCCCGGCCAAGTTCCCCATCGTCCTCCTCGAGGGCGCCGAGGGCATCGCCGTCGGCCTCTCGACCAAGATCCTCCCGCACAACTTCAACGACCTCTGCCGCGCGGCGATCAACCACCTCCAGGGAAAAACCTTCCGCATCCTCCCCGACTTCCCGACCGGCGGCACCGCCGACTTCGCCGAATACAACGACGGCGAGCGCGGCGGCAAGGTGAAGGTCCGCGCCAAGATCGAGGTCCGCAGCAAATACCTCCTCGCCATCACCGAGCTGCCCTACGGCACCACCACCGAGTCGCTCATCGAGTCCATCCTCGCCGCCAACGCCAAGGGCAAGATCAAGATCAAGCACGTCGACGACAACACCGCCGACTCCGTCGAGATCCTCGTCCACCTCCCGCAGGGCAGCGAGCCGGAGAAGATCATCCAGCAGCTCTACGTCTTCACGAGCTGCCAGATGCAGCTCAACCCCGCGGCCTGCGTCATCGAGAACGACAAGCCCCAGTTCCTCGGCGTCCGCGAGATCCTCAAGCGCAGCGCCGAGCGCACCAAGGCCCTCCTCAAGCAGGAACTCGAGATCAGGCTGGCCGAGCTCGAGCAGCAGTGGCACTGGGATTCCCTCGAGCGCATCTTCATCGAGGAGCGCATCTACCGGCTCATCGAGAAGTCCAAGACCTGGGAAAGCGTCCTCGCCGAGATCCGCGGCGGCCTGAAACCCTTCCTCAAGCAGCTCCGCCGCGAGGTGACGGACGACGACATCGTCCGCCTCACCGAGATCCGCATCAAGCGCATCTCCGCCTACAACCGCTTCCAGGCCGACGAGGCCCTGAAGAAGATCGAGGAGGCGATGAAGGAAACGAAGGCCCACCTCAAGAACCTCACCGGCTACGCCATCGCCTGGTTCGAGATGCTGCAGGAGAAATACGGCAAGGGCCGCAAGCGGATGACGAGCTACGATGAGATCGAGCAGATCGACGCCTCCGAGGTCGTCTCCGCCAACCAGCGCCTCTACGTCAACCGCGAGGACGGCTTCATCGGCCTGAACTGGCGCCAGCACGAATTCGTGCAGGAGTGCACGATCCTCGACAGCGTGCTCACAATCATGGGCGACGCCTCGCTCAAGGTCACGAAGGTCGCCGACAAGACCTTCATGGGCCTGGATATCCGGCACGTCGCCGTGTGGCCGAAGGACGGCGACACGAGATTCTACACGATGGTGTATCGCGACGGCCCCGAGGGGAAGTGCTACGCCAAGAAGTTCCAGATCGGCGGCCTGAGCCGCGACAAGCTCTACCCCCTCGCCAAGACCGAGGGCTCGAGACTGATCTGGCTCGACGTCGCCGAAAAGGAAAAGGACATGCCCAAGTCCATCCACGTGAGCCTCGACGGTCGCAGCGGCGCCCGCGTCCGCGAACTGGACTTCGACCTGACGCCCGTCCCCGTCAGCACCAGAACTTCAAAAGGCCTGCTCGTCACGAAATGGGCCATCAAAGAAGTCAAAGTGAACGATCTGGCGCTAAAGTAACCTCTGGCTTCTTGCTCCGAGCTCCCTGCTCCTGGCTTACGCCGTGGGCGATCAAGGAAGTCAAAGTGAACGATCTCGCCCTGAAGTAAGGTAGGGGCCGTTGCCCTCAACGGCCTTTACTGGAGGGCACATCTCCAGATGTGCCGTGCCTTAGTCCTGTAGGATCGTCGCTCGTCGACGGACTGTTCTGGTAGGGGCCGCTGCCCCCAACGGCCTTGCCCGTGTAGGGTCGCCGCTTGTCGGCGGACCGCCGCCGCAAAAACCCGCCCTTGCCTGCCTCCCTTTCCCCCGCATGGTCCCGGCATGAGCGCCGTGCAGGAAACCGGGCGCTCCGGTCAGCCCTCCACCCCATGAAAGCCCTTGCCTCGCTCCTCGTCGCCAGCCTCGTCTTGTCGATGACCCCATTCACCCACGCCGCGCCGGCGCATCGTTTCGAGATCGGTGACACCGACTTTCTCCTCGACGGCCAGCGGCTGCAGATTCGCTGCGGCGAGATGCACTTCGCCCGGGTGCCGCGCGAGTATTGGCGGCACCGGCTGCAGATGGCGCGGGCCATGGGCCTGAACACCATTTGCGCCTACCTGTTCTGGAACTACCACGAGTGGGAGGAGGGCAAGTTCGACTGGAGCGGCCAGCGCGACGCCGCGGAATTCTGCCGGATCGCCCAGGAAGAGGGCTTGTGGGTCATCCTCCGGCCCGGCCCCTACGCCTGCGCCGAGTGGGAGATGGGCGGGCTGCCCTGGTGGCTCCTGAAGAAATCGGACCGGGAATTCCTCCGCACGCGCGATCCGCTCTTCCTGACGGCCTGCCGGAGCTGGTTTGCCGAGGTCAGCCGCGTGATGGCGCCGCTGCAGGTCACGAACGGCGGCCCGATCCTGATGGTCCAGGTGGAGAATGAATACGGCTTCTTCGGCCAGGATCCCGCGTATATGCCCGCCATGCGCCAGATCATCCGCGACGCCGGTTTCACCGTCCCGCTGTTCGCGTGCAATCCCACGGACGAGGTCGTGCGGTCGCACCTGCCCGGACTTTTCTCCGTCGCCAACTTCGGCTCCGATCCCGCCAAAGGTTTCGCCGCGCTCCGCCAGGTCCAGCCCACGGGCCCGCTCATGTGCGGCGAATACTACGCCGGCTGGTTCGACATCTGGGGCAAGCCGCACAAGACCGGCAGCCCCGCCCAGATGCTCGCCGACCTCCACTGGATGCTGAATCAAAACGGTTCGTTCAGCCTCTACATGGCCCACGGGGGCACCACCTTTGGCCTCTGGGGCGGCGCCGACCGGCCCTTTCAGCCGGACACCTCCAGCTACGATTACGACGCGCCCATCAGCGAAGCGGGCTGGATCACCCCGAAGTATACCCAGTTTCGCGAGCTCATGACCCGCCACCTGATGCCCGGCGAAAAGCTGCCGGAGCCACCGCCGGCCAAGCCCGTCATGGCCATCCCCGAGTTCGCGTTGGACGAGAGTGCCGCCGTCTTCGCCAATCTGCCGGCCAAGCCGATCAAGGACGTCACGCCCCGCAACATCGAGGCCTACGACATCAGCCGCGGGGTCATCGCCTACCGGGCCACCCTGCCCGCGGGACCCGCCGGATATCTTGAAGCCGAAAACGTGCGGGACCTCGCCTGGGTGTATCTCGACGGTCAGGCCGCGGGCGTCATGGATGTCCGCACCCACTCATTCAAGGTCCCGCTGCCCGCGCGGACCAAGCCCGCCCGGCTCGAGGTGCTCCTCTACACCATCGCCCGCGTCAACTTCGGGATCGGCGTGCACGACCGCAAGGGCTTCCAAGGGCCGGTTCGCTTCACGACCCAAGCCGGGGCCACCCAGGACGTCACCGGCTGGGAAATCCGGCCGATCGATCTCGGCGCCGAGGCGAGCCTGCCGCCCCTCCACTGGACCAAGGGCCCGGCCGCCGCCGGTCAGCCCGCTTTCTGGCGCGGCCACTTCACGCTGGCCGCCGCCGCCGACACCTTCCTCGACGTTTCGAAATGGGGCGTCGGTATCGTCTGGGTCAACGGCCGGTGCCTCGGCCGCTATTGGAACATCGGACCCACGCAGACCATGTATCTGCCCGGCCCGTGGCTGAAGCCCGGCGCCAATGAGATCGTGGTCCTCGATTTCACCGGCCCGGAAAAACCCAGCCTCCAAGGCCTGAAGGCCCCGATCCTCGACGTGCTGCGGCCGGAAAAGGATTTCGTCTCCAGCAACGGCGCTGCGCCAAAGTAAGGTAGCGCGCGGGCTCCGCTCCACGCCTTCCGTCTGTAGGGTCGTCGCTGGTCGACGGACCGTTGGAGGGCCCAGCTCCAGCTGGGCCGTGCCTCGGGCCTCTCCGCCTGCTCCTCAGATTCTGCCCCTCCGCCACCAATTGTGACTCATAGTCCGTGGTCTGATAGCTCACATTCGGCTAAGGTCTGCGGGTGCCAGCCACGGAACCCGCCCTCAGGAAATTTGGAGCCAACGTCGGCTCGCGCCGCGAGGCGCTGGACTACTCCCAAGAACAACTCGCCGAACCCGCCGACCTACCATGAAGAAGCATCTCCAAATCGTGCTCAATCAACACGACCTCGGTCAGCTGCTCGATGGTCTACGCATTCGCGCAGAAGCATGGAGCAAAACCGCAGACTATTTGGATTCCGGTTTCAACACCGAGGACTCCTTCATCTGCGAAGAATGCAGCGATCCCCACGAAGCCCGCCGGATCGCCCGGCACTACGAAATGATAATCACCGGCATTGAAGCGCAGGTGACGAACCAAGGAGGCTGGCCGTGAAAAGAAAACCTAAGCAACCGATTCGCCCCGGCTACGCGATCTTCTGCCCGACAGTATTTCAGGGCGCCATGCCCGCCTGCTACGAGGGCGACTACCCGGTTGTCTTCGCCACTGAGTTGGAGGCTCAGCGCGAGATCGCCGATAACCAACTCACGCGCATTCAGCAGTTCCTCGACGGCGAGAGAGATTTCTCAGATGCCATCGAGACCGACGAATTCGTGCTTCCAGTCAGCGTCTGGCCCGACGGTAGCATTTCCACCGAGAACGGGCGCAAATACGGAAAACAACAATAGATATCAGGACCGTCTCGCCTCAACTGGCTTCAATAGGAACGCCCCCGATGGGGCCACCTCAATCGACAGTCTCGAACCACCCTTCAGACCAAACTTCCTCCGTATCGCCACAGGGATTGTTATCCGACCGCGGGTCGAGAACCGGCTCTTGTATGTCGGCGGCGTCGTTTTCATTGTATCTTTTTGAAGACAATTTCCCGGTGCACCGCGAGGAACTTCTCATCCGGCAGCACAGCATCTTTCGGCAATTGCAGGGCCTCACCCGCATAGGCGGCAAAATTCTCTTTTACGGCCCGCTGCGGCAGTGCTTCCTTGAGTCGCGGTGAAAGCAACAGGCACAGCTTGTCGTCGAATGAGATTAAATAATTATCGAAAGCCGCGTCATGCAACCGGGACAAACAAAGGCCGTTTCGGACATTGAGTCGCTCAGACTCATGCTTGCCCCACGGCAATATGTGGGACGCGATCAGCAACTCGCGCACCGCTAGCCCAGTAATCCCACAACGGCCACCGAAATTATTCAGGACCGAATCCCTGAAGTAATCCTGACCACGACGAACCTTTACATTAGCCGTCGTCTCGGTCGGTCCACTAGGAGCCTTTCTCGGACGAATCCCTTCTTTCAGCGTCACCTCAACTCCATCGCCTTTTTCGGCACCAAAGAGCTTTTGGAATGCCTGCTCACTTGCAGGAGCTAACTCCGAAAGATTCTCATGAAACTCGAACCAAACTGACCGATCCAAAGCGCTCGCACCAGACAGACCTTTGATGCCACGCATCTTCAGCGCCGGGTCGAGCGATGCGAAATTGCTGAGCTTCATCGCCAGGCTGTTCGAACCTCGATCCAGTTTCCCAGCTGTCGCAATAATCGCCGGCTGCCGGCTGTGCATCTGTCCGAAGGTCAGCTTGTGGTAGAGATTAAGCGCAATCAGCAATTCACTTCGAGTCCACTGCCGCCTAGTTGCTATGCTCCCACTTTGCGCGACTTGGCCTTCAGTGGCTTCAAGTCTACTGCGAACTTTCTCCAAAATGCTTACCATGTATGAACGCTCTCGCCATTCCTTCGGATAAGGGGTCGTTCGTTTGGCATCCTCAAGAGATGTCATGTTGTAGCTACCTACATATAGGTTCGCGAATTCCCTGTTAACGTTGAAATGGCTGCCCGAAGGCAGCTCAATTCGGATGCGATCTGAGGTGGCAAAAAGCGTGAACGGGCGAGCTTGAGCTATCGTCGTGAAGTCAGCGCCATCATTACGCAGCGCAAAGGCAAAAAGCTCCTCAACGGTAATAGCTTTCTTCTTCATACTTCGAGTGTGGTGACTCCACTCAACGGGTAAAAGGTTATTTGAAGCCCGCATAGGAATCGTTGCTTTCAATATGAAGAACCGTATCCAGGAAGCCGTGGCCAACGCCGTGTTTATCTCTAAGATCGACGCTGGATACGACGATGCTGTCGAGGTGAGGTATCACTTTCCCAAAACGTATCTATCTCGGGTCGAGCGAGCAGTCGGGGACTGGATCATCTATTATGAATCCAAACGGGACGGTGGTCGCATGGTCTACTTCGCTATGGCGCGCGTGCTGGGTGTGGAGCCTGATGGATCTCAGTCAGATCATTTTTATGCGCGAATCGGTGACTATGTTGAATTCCCGGAGCCAGTGCCTTTGCGCATCAACGGAAACCTTGTAGAATCGTTTGTGCGGAATCCTGACGGTTCTACCAATCCAGGGGCCTCAATTAACTCTGTTCGTCCACTTCCTCAGGATGAGTTTGAGAATATCTGCCGGCTTGGAATGGCACCAGCCTTGGAAGACTCGAAGGATACTTCTGAGGCGGTCGTGGCTGAGACGCAGTCCGCATATGGCGGCCCACGACGGACAGTATATACCGCGCGCCCCCTTCGGGATGCTGCCTTCGCACGCATCGTCAGGAAGGCGTATAATCGAACATGCGCGATGACTGGCTTGCAGTTGGTCAATGGTGGCGGTCGCTGTGAGATCGAAGCCGCCCATATACGGCCAGTTGAGAACGACGGTCCTGATTCTCCCAGAAACGGCTTAGCTCTCAGTCGCACGGTTCACTGGCTCTTCGATCGCGGGTTTCTGTCGCTCAAGGACGACGGCACGATTCTGCAGGCCCCCAAGCTAGTGCCTGATCCCGTGAAGCGGCTTCTGAACCCCGAAGGAGTAATCCATCTCCCGAAAGATCGAAATTCTGCTCCGCACAGCGTATTCCTCCGTTGGCACCGGGAGAACAAATTCAAAGGCTAACTGCATATGGCAAATACTGGCGAAATAATCACTACAGTTCTGGCAGTGATCGGAGCACTAACGCTAATTGCGAGCGGTGCGCGAAGATTTTTTGTATCGGCCCGAAGCTCAATCAAGGAATTCAAACGCTTAGTTGACGAAATAAAGCCAAAGAACAAAAAAGCGCGCGAGCGAAAACCTGTTTCGGAAAAGGAAGCACAAATCGAACCAGTTCAAACCCAGCGAGAGCCCAAATCTATATTGTGGGATAGATTAAGCTTTATCGGATCAATAGCGTTATTGTTGTTCAGCCTTGCATGGGACTTATCTGCCACAGGCCCAGTAACTCGCGTCGAGATCTTTCTAATTTCCGTGAAAGTAGTCCTTTGGGGGATGGTGGTAATCATGGAAATTATCTGGAGACTGGTTGCGATTTTTAAGGATATCGCGCGCGATTTCGTAGAGATACTCAAAGATTTCTTAGAGGTGAACAAAGGCTTCATCAAACATGATGAAGGCGTTAATAATATTCTTTCCGACATGGCCAAGCTTCTCGATAAGCACGCGCAAGTCCTCGAAGAAAAGCAGAACCCTCAGAGTCAGAACTGACCAAGATGTCGACGGCTGCTTCTGGCACGGCTGCCCGCAACACGCGACCTGGCCGAAAACCCGCGCGGCATTCTGGAAGGCCAAGATCACGACCAACCGGGCCCGGGATCGAAAGGTGAACCGCCTGCTACGGGCGAAAGACTGGACCGTCTTCCGCGTGTGGGAGCACGAGTTGCGGCGCCGCAACGAATCCAAGCTGCTCAAGCGGCTTCAGCCGCTGGGTAGCCTGTAGCAACTCCCCTTGCGCGCCTGTCTTTGAGGTCGATCCGACCGCTTCGACCGGGAAATCGCGCGGTTTCCCGGCAAAATCGCCCTTTTGCCCTCCGGTATCGCGATACTCGACCGGTGTTTTACGATTCCCGACCCCGGTATCACGATTCCGGACCGAAGTATCGCGATACTTGATCACGGTAACGCGACACCCGACCGCCGTGGCACGATACTCGGCCGCGGTATCACGATACCCGCTCACTCCAACGCGATACTCGCTCAAAGTATCACGCCCCTCGTTCAATGGATCGCGATACTGGAGTCGTCTGACGCGATACCAAGCCCCGGTAGCGCGTCACTCGACCGATCCGACGCGATACCCGACCACAGGATCAGGATACCAATACGAAGGATCACGCCATCCGGGCCCGACCTCCCGGGCTTTGACGCCAGTGCCGCGAGCTTCGCCTCGGCCGGAGATGACATTAATCGGTCTCACAAGAAAAACGACCGGTCGCGGCATGCTCCGCGCTCTTTGTGTCCCTCGGGCCGATCGCACCTCAGTTTCGACCGATCCTCTGCCGGCGCCAGGCAACCAAGCCCAGCGCGCCCAGGCCCAGGATCGCGGCGCAGGTCGCCGGCTCGGGGATCGCCGGGCCGTTGCTGATGATGACGTTCGTCACCTGGAACGTGGCCCCGTCAAAGCTGCCGCCATACAGGCCGACGGTGCCGCCCCAGGCGTGGTAACTCCCGAGGTAGGCTGAGAAATAATTCGCGGGATTGGTGTAGTTGGCCAGGTTCGCGAAATTGATGCCCGCCAGGTTCATGTTCGCAATCATGTGCGTCAGCGGTGCGCCGGCGAGCGTGGTCAGGCCGATGTTGCCGGCGTCCGCCCCCGCATAGAGCTCCATGAAGTTGGAGTTGCTGGTGCACACGAAGGAAAAGGGCGAGCCCGAGGTCCTGATCGGGTCGGTGTAGGCGCCGCCCGTGCCCGAGCCGCCCACGGCCGTGAAGAGGGCGGGCTCGGCGGTGATATCCTTCTCGAACCACGCGTTGTCCTGGCCGGGAAAATAATTGTGGTTCTGCGGATAGTCGGTGGTGAGGGTGTAGACAAAGGTGTAGGCCTGGCCGGCGACGTAGTTCTGCCTGGCGTCGCCCACGGTGTTGTCGGCGGTGGCGGTCACCGTGAAGGTGATCTGGGCGGCGGCCGTCAGGGCACTCGCCAGCAGCACCAGCATCGGGGCAAAAACGGAACGGAGTAGGTGTTTCATCGTGATGGTCATCGACACAAGGCGGAGGAGCCTCTTCCCATTGCCACGAAGCACTGCACTCGTTGATCAATGGCCGCAGCAGGTCACCCACGCGGTGCTTCGCAATGACCGATCCATCAAACCCGATGATTAGCATCCCGTTAACACAGATCACATCCTGGTAACGACGGCGATTTTCAGGCCCTCGCGTCTACTTGCCGCTCCGGCGCAGCGGCTTACCCCTGACGAAAGAATTAGGGTATCCCTGATGGCTGCCTAATGGTTCGGCTGAACGTGGCGGGACGGAAAAGCCGGGCGAACGGCAAAAGATGAATTCCTCCCGCGCCATCCGCGGAACATGGGCGTCCTGCGGGCGCGAGGAACTCAGCGATGGCATGAGCCCCACGCGCGGCCGCGGCCCAAACCGTGATCCCGGGCGCAGTGTGTGTGAGCGCAACCCGCGACGTCATCCATGGGGTGATGTTCTCGTTTGTGCCCTCCCCACTCCGCGCGAGTCGGTCTACCACTGCGACGTGGTGGCCATCGCCTGCGCTCCACGTTCGTCGGCGGCCGCAGCCATGCGCGGTCATACCCTGCCTCCCGGAAAAAGACCTGATTTGACGCAGTTAGAAAGTTGGGACACTCTTTTTCATGCAACGCCTGAGGCTGCCAGAGAAGCCTGAGTTCGCCCGGTCCCGGCCGCGGGTGGGAGTCTCCTTACTGACCGTCCTTGCCCTCGGCAGCGCCGTCGCGGGCTGCGCCCAGGCGCCCTCCTACACCGAGCCCGCGCCGTCACCGCTGGCTTACAACATGCCCGCCGAGGCCCTGCGCACGCCTGAGGAGCTCGACGATCTGCTCGCCCCCATCGCCCTCTACCCGGATGTCCTCGTGGCGCTGATCCTGCCGGCGACAACCGCGTCCCATGACGTGGTCGAGGCGGCCGCCTTTCTCAAGGCCAACGGCGACCCCGCACTGCTGGCCGCCCAGCCCTGGGATGACAGCGTCAAGTCGCTGGCCCACTATCCCGAGATCGTGCAATGGATGACCGACAACCTCACCTGGACGCTGCAAGCCGGCCAGGCCTTCCTCCTGCAGCCGGCCGACGTGATGAGATCGATCCAGCAGTTGCGCGCCAAGGCGCTGGCCGCGGGCACGCTCGTGAATACACCGCAGCAACGGGTGGTCCTGGACGGCGCCGAGATCCGGATCGTGCCCGTCCAGTCGGACGTGATCTACGTGCCGCGCTACGACCCCGACTTCGTCTATGAGGAGCAGCTCGCGGGTTACGGCTCCTGGGTGACCTTCGGCGTGGGTTTCCCGGTGGGAGACTGGCTCAACTGCGATCTCGACTGGGACCACCAGGGCATCTGGGTCGGCGACTGGCAGCACGTCCGCGACTACCGGCACCCGGGGTGGCGGAACGGTGGCCGTGGTGCGGGCGGTGACCGGCGCCCGCCCGTCGGGCACCCGTGGCAGCCGAAGCCCGGGCAACACCGGGAGCCTCCGCACGGCGCGGATCAAGCCCGCCCGCCGATCGATCACCCGCGTCCCCTCCCCGGAGCCCCGGAGCACGGGCGCCGGCCGTCCAGTCCGGCTCCCACGCCGGGTCGTCGCCCGGAAACCCAGTCCGCGAACGCGCAGCCGGCGCCCCGCGAGAACGCCCAGCCCGCTCCGCGCCCGGCCGTGCAGCCTGCGCCTCGTCCGACGTTGCAGCCGGCCCCTCGCGCGACCGCGTCGCCGGCTCCCCGCGAGAACGTGCAACCCGTTCCTCGCACGAATGTGCGCCCCGATCCCCGCGGCTACCCGCCGGCGAACCAGGGACGGCCCGCCGTGCAAGCGCCGCCGCCCACGAGCGTATTCGGCGGCTACGGCCGGGGCAGCGACGCCCGCGATGCCAGCCAGCGCGGCATGTCCAGCCGGCAGGAAGTCCAGAGCGCCCCGGCCGCACGTTCGTCGCCGCCGTCGAGTGACAACCGCGACCAGCGCCGCCAGCCCAACTGACCGTTACCGGCACCCAGTTCCCGAGCCCATGAAAACCGATTCAAGATTCTACCTTCTCGCCGGATTGCTCGGCGCCTCGCTCGTTTTCGGGAACACGACGCGGGCCGCGGAACCGGTCGCAACGCCGGCCGCCGACGCGCCCGCGCCGCCCCAGCGCCTGTTTGCCACGCCCGACGACGCCGTGAAGGCCCTCCTCGCGGCGACCCGGGACCACGACAAGCCCGTCCTGCGCGAGATTTTCGGGCCGCACGGCCGCGAGCTTGTATCCGGGGACAAGGTGGCGGACGCGCGTGAATTCGCGGACTTTGCCCAGGCGCTCGCGCAACTCTGCCGGCTGTCGCCCGCCGGCCCCGACAAGATGGTGCTCAACATCGGCGCCCAGGACTGGCCCTTCCCCATCCCGCTCGTCTACCAGAACGGGAAATGGTTCTTCGACACCCTCGCCGGCAAGGAGGAGATCATCAACCGGCGCGTGGGCGGGAACGAGATCACCGCGATCGGCGTCTGCCGCACCTACGTCGAGGCCCAGCGCGAATACGCCAGCCAGGAACGCGACAACAGCGGCGTCCTAAAATACGCGCAGAAGATCAAGAGCACGGCCGGGCAGAAGGACGGATTGTTCTGGGAGCCCGCCGCCGGCGAGGACCCGAGCCCGTTCGGGCCGCTCGTCGCGAGCGCCCGCGCCGAGGGTTACGGCCCGCGCAAGCCGGGCGAGGAAGGCCCGCGGCCGTTTCACGGCTATCTCTTCAGGATCCTGACCAAACAGGGTGCCCATGCTCCCGGCGGAGCTTACGACTATGTCATCAACGGGAACATGATCGCCGGCTTTGCCCTCGTCGCGTATCCGGTCCAGTGGGGTGACTCGGGCGTCATGACTTTCATCGTCAACCAGCAGGGCCGGGTCTACCAGGCCAATCTCGGACCGGACACCGCCGCCAAGGCCGCCGCGCTGACCGAATTCGATCCCGACAGCACCTGGACCGTCCTCCCGGCGGGCCAGCGCTGATGCCCCCGGGCGGTTGCCGGCAACCCCACTGTTTCGGGGCCCGGTCCAAGGCGTGGCGTCCGTCCTTCAGCGCTTGGGTTTCCTTTCTGATTTGTGGGAGCCTGCGCGCAGGCGATTCGGCGTGATCCGTTGGCGCGCGTTCCAAATCGCCTGCGAGCAGGCTCCTGCACCCAAACCAACCAGCCTGTTGCCCTCGGCGAAGAACTGGCTATCGAAAACCGGAGCAGCCCAACCCCCGAGAACATCCCCATGAGCGATATCGATCCCCGACTCCGCCGCGTCTGCGACGGCTACACCCACGCCGTCCATGAGAAGGACGTCGCCGCCTTCCTCGGTCTCTACGATCCGGCCGCCCGCGTCTTCGACACCTGGGGCGTGTGGGCCCACGAGGGCGAGGCGGCCCGGCGCAAGGTCGTCGAGGGTTGGTTCTCCTCCCTCGGCGAGGAACGCGTGCGCGTGGCCTTCGACCGCCTTCAGGCCACCGTCACGGGCGACCTGGCGACGCTGAGCGCGCGCGTGGTCTACGTGGCGCTGTCCGCCGCCGGCGCCGAGCTGCGCGGCATGCAGAACCGGCTGACCTGGGTGCTCCGGCCCGAAGGCGGCTCATGGAAGATCATCCACGAGCACACCTCCGTGCCGATCGGAAACGACCTCAAGGGCCTGGTCCAGCGCGACTGATGGGCGGAAGCCGGGACGATCCCGCCAGTCCGGCAGCTCTCCCAAGCCGGCCGCCACCCGCGGACCTGCAAGTTGTCACGGAAAGCCTGCCGCTTCCACCGCACCGGGGCCGGCCGGCGGGGTCATAGGAGATGCCCATGAATCTGTCCGACGAACTGCGCAAGCTGGCCGACCTGCACCGGGAGGGGCAGTTGAGCGACGGGGAATTTGCCGCGGCCAAGCAACACCTGTTGCGGGATGCGCCGGCGGCGGAGGCTTCGTCCGGCGGCGCCCAGCCGGTTGACCCGGGCACCGGCGAGAGGATCTACTATTCCAGCCGCTGGTCGGCCGGGAACCTGTTCTTCCGGGACCGGCTCAAGCTCGCCGACAACGGCATGCATTTTCGGAAAGGTGCGCTCTTCGGCTCCCAGGAAGAACACATCAGCTACCGTGCGGTCGCCTCCCTCCGCATCACCAACGGGATATTCCTGGCCAAGCTGAACGTGGAAACCTCCGGAGGCAGCCAGCCGATCTTCATCAACGGGCTCTGGAAATCGGACGCCCGTGATATCCAGGCCGCGGTGCAGGCCCGGCCGCCGCTCCAGTAACAGGAAGCGGACTTTTCGGCCGCGGAACCTGCCGGTCTGCCGAGGTTGCCCGGCCAAAAAAAGCCCGCGGCTCGGGTGAGTCGCGGGCGGAAGAAAAGGACCGGCGGGCGTTCAGTAACCGCTCTTCTTGTCCTTCATCATGCCCATGTGGCCGGCGGAAAACTCGCTGGCACTCAGGAAACCGTCACCATCGGTGTCCATTTTGGTGAACATCGCGTCGGCGTGCGCCGCGTGCTCGGCCTGACTCACCTGGCCGTCGCCGTTTGTGTCGCACATTTTGAACATCTCCTCGGCGGACATATCATCCTTCATGGCTTTGTCGCCCGTCGT
>Ga0265327_10000586_pt1 | contig 61203 bp, 58 predicted proteins | sample 41621metaG_FD_202089 | JGI IMG/M metagenome (GOLD analysis project Ga0265327, IMG submission 202089) | Rhizosphere microbial communities from Carex aquatilis grown in University of Washington, Seatle, WA, United States - 4-16-21 metaG | ecosystem: Host-associated > Plants > Roots > Rhizosphere...
GGCATTGGGATACCGTACAAAACCTTTCGGCAGAAAAAAATCTGTAGTCCCCCTTGCCGTAACAAAAATTTTAGAGATCCCCGTCAATAGGGCATTCGAGCCGACCTAGCTGCAATGTGGGTTAAAATGATTGCGATTTGTAAATCGCTTTTACTTTTTCGAAAAATTAGATCCACTTCCCTGGTTGTCAGCGCAATCAATTGCTTATACGTTGATTGCGATAAGACGCAACATATCCCAATGGAAACTGGTTAATAAGCCTTGGCGCAATTCAAAAGCTCATAATGACGGGTTTCAGTGGCGCTAGGTTTTCAACCACTATCTTCACCTGGGGCAGCGTGGATATTTGAAATCATCCAAGAGCACTAAAGAATTTCCCTAAATGGAACAATTACCTTGGTATGTAACCGCAATTTTTATAGGTACTATTATTTTGGCTACTTGGTTATTTGTAAAGGCAACGCATTATTCCAGGATGACGCTGATGCTTACATCGGGCTGGACCTGTTTGCAGATCATTCTTGGCATTTCTGGTTTTTATAGAGATCCTGCATCTTTGGCAGGTAGGTTTCCTCTTTTGGTCGTACCACCAATTATCATCCTCGTATCATTATTCGTTACAAGAAAAGGAAGGTCATTTATTGATGGACTTGATTTACCAGCGCTAACCATCTTTCACATTATCCGGCTGCCGGTGGAAATTACGTTGCTCTTTTTGTTTATCAACCATACGATCCCGAAGGCGATGACTATAGAAGGACGGAACTACGATATCCTATCAGGATTGTCTGCCCCTATCCTTTATTATTTAGTTTTTATCAAAAAAGACCTGGGTAAGCCAGTACTAATAATCTGGAATTTCGTGTGCATTGGCCTTTTGCTTAATGTGGTCATCCATGCAGTGCTTTCGCTACCTGGAAGATCAGTGGGCTTCGGATTCGAACAACCGAATATAGCAGTAGGCCATTTGCCATATATATTGTTACCAGCATTGATTGTTCCCATGGCCCTGTTTTGTAATGCTGCTGCTATTATGCAACTTTTACGTCAAAAGAGCAAGGAAGATCACTAGCATTCAAATCAAGCTACAGTCAACGATTTGTAAGTAAATAAAACGATAGTTATATGGACAAAGGCAAGGTTGCGCCAATTGCAATTGGTGCAGAGGATGGCCAAACAATATCAGTGGTCGGTGGGAATTACCGGATACTGGTAAGTGGTGCACAAACCGGTGGTGAATTTGCTACCATAGAAATGTTGATACCTTCAGGCAGCGGTCCTGTACCGCATGCTCATGCGCACTTCCACGAAACTTTTTATGTAGCTGAAGGTGAAGTGGAGGTAAGCTCGGAAGTGGGTACTTACATGGCTAAAAAGGGAGCTTATGTTGTAATCCCTAAAGGCGGGATCATACATAAGTTTCAAAATAAGTCGGATCAGTTAGCAAAACTGATATGCACGGTAGTCCCTTCCGGATTGGAAGAAATGTTCATGGCCATCGGTAGACCTACTGAATCAGGAACTTTTTTACCTCCGCCAGCCATGGACCCGGAAGTGAGGCAGAGCATGACTTCATTAGCTGCGGAATACGGCCAAACATTATATCCGCCGGATTATTTGGGATAGTTTGGAGGAATCAATTCATGAAGAAATAAAAAGCCCGCCAGAGCGGGCCTTTCAAAAAATTGGACCCGATGATAGCCCCTACAGCGCCTTCATTTTTTAATTCCCGCGCAATGCCAAATCCGATGCCACTATTACCACCTGTAATCACTACCACCTTGCCGTTTAATTTGCTCATGTTCTCTTTTTATAAGTGAACGGCAAAGGTCAAAGGATAAAGTTACTTTTAGTAACTTAGTGTTGAAAAATAACAGTATCATCGCAGTAACCAAGTAACATCATGGGGTGCAAAATGGAAGCGTTTCAACAGGAACAGAAGAAACGAATGAAGGCCGTTCAGGATTCCATGGACGTGCTGAATGGGAAATGGAAAATTGCGATTATTTCGTCCATTTGCTGTTATGGAAAGAGGCGCTTTTCCGATATTCTGAATGATATCGAAGGGATTTCTAACAGAATGCTTAGCAAGGAATTAAAGGAATTGGAGTTGAACCAGCTGGTTAAAAGAACCGTCTTGGATACTCAACCCATAACGGTTCAATATGAGCTTACCCAACACGGAAACTCCCTTCAAACCATTATCACGAATTTGACGGAATGGGGAATCGTCCATCGGAAGCAAATTGTTGGGAAATAGCAATTGTCAGCTAGACCGCTGAATTTCAGGTGGTCCAAAAACCGCATACCGAAAGCCCGTTCTTTGCAATTCAATCATGCTTGATTAAAAAGAGTAAAACCGCTAACGCAGTCAATCTCTGATAGCTTTATTTAGATATTGCTAAGTTTCATACAGGTCGCAATATCTTGAATATTTTCACAAACGAACCACAATTGAAACTACTGTTGACCATTCCAACGACACTGGGAACGGGCTTCTTTACTTAAGGGTCTGCAAAAACTTGAAGGTTACAAAATTGTTGAAGATGACTATCTTGTTGAATCCTACAGTCTTGCCAAAGACGATACAACTGTTCCCAAACCCAGTCAGAAAAACAGTAGTAAAGTTGTTCTTAGACCAAGTCTAAGGACATTGGGCTTGCCATCCCCTGACGGCGAATTGAAATTCCTTCAAAGACCCAAACCTCAGATCTCCCTTTAATGAGGCAAAACCAGGCCATCGAGAAAGGTATTTATTTTAATCTCGGGCAATTCTTTTGCTGACTTTGCGTACATAACAGCAATGAACGTTCCATCCGTCCAGCCTTTTACTTTCCAATTTGCATTGCTTTTATCCTGCCAATAATCGATTACTCCCCGGGTATCGTCCCTGTTTCCCAATTTATGCCCTTTACCGTATCCTGCTGATTTGGTTATATTAAAACTGCCTTTTAGGTAGTCGAGATATGCTATAAGGACTGATTCGCTTGTTTCCATTCCACTAAGCTTATCTTTCAGCTTTACACAAATAACGCCATAAGTAATATCATCATTCGTACACTCTCCGGTATAAACTTCAGATGAATCGGGGCTTTTATCCAGAATGAATTTACCCGGATTGCAGAAAAAATAAGCAGCGCAACCACTGCTTCCAATCTGATATTTTTGGAACGACTGTCCAAACGAGTAATCAACGACTAGCAAGAAGCAAATAACAAAAAATAGGGATCGCATAAAATTGAATTTTATAAACTAGTCTAACTACATTATGAGAATTGATTTATTCCTGCAATAATAACGTAAATCGTGATTTCATTTGAATTGATTCGGTCCACACCTATTCAATAAGAATTATCAGGCTCTATCGGTCAGGATCTTCATAAAGTGCCATTTATAAATCGAACACTTTTTAGGGATTGGATATCCTTATAAATAAAGGGCCCAATCCGCAAGTATCAGAATAAAATAGCGGAAGGCACCGTTACATCCAGAGCGAGAAACATGTGAAAGAGCGGCCTCCTTCGTGTTTTGCACTTCGGCGGCCAAGGAGTGAAAAAAAAGAGAGCGATTGGGGGGAATCTTCCGCCCTTCGCTCTCTTTCTCCACTCTCTTTTCGTGGAGCCGCTGGGAGTCGAACCCAGGTCCAAACAGGTGTACTGTAAGCTTTCTACATGCTTATTCACGGCATTGAACTTCAGAATGTTGCCGGAGCCGGACTAACCAACACCATCCCTACATCACTATGGTTTTCGAGTAACGGTCATGACCCCCCATTACCTTATCCTGTATTTGTTTGAGTCGGCGGCGGCTATAGCTACAGGCTGGCTATGTGCGGCGGCCCTAATGGTTACTTAATCACTGATTAAGCAGCCATGGCATACTGAGTATTGCCATTCAAAGTTTGGGTATTCAGATTTACGTGCTAATTATCCAACGCACGACATGCTTACACCTACCTTACCCACTGCTGTCAAAACCGGTCGGCCCCAATTTTAACCCCAACAACACACCCGCAATATCGATTCATCCTGTTCAAGAACAAAAATCCTGGGAGCCTGTTATTTTGGAAATCAAAGGTACAGCTTTCAATTGCCGATAATCCCACGATCCTCCTAAATTTCACTATGCTTTCACTGCCGCTCTATCCTGTTCCTTCCGGCCGCATCGCTTTCGATCCCATCTATTGCCTACCACTACCGGCTGATCATCGCTTTCCCATGCTCAAATATGAACTGATCCCCGAAGCCCTGATCTATGAAGGGATCGCCGAAGAATCCGATTTCTTTAGTCCTGAAGTCCTGGATGAATCAGTTCTACTCCGGACCCTTAGCCCTGATTATTGGCAGCGGATGAAAAGCCTTCAGCTCAGCGAACGGGAAATGCGCGCCATTGGCTTCCCACTTTCCCAGGCCCTGATCAGCCGTACCTGCCGGATTTCGAGAGGTACCATCGACTGCTGCCGCTATGCCTTAAAACATCGAAGTGTGGCCCTGAATGTGGCCGGTGGTACCCATCATGGCTTTGCCGATCGCGGTGAAGGCTTCTGCCTGGTCAATGATTTCGCAGTGGCAGCCAACTACCTACTCGCTCAAAATCTTGTTCAAAAGGTCCTGATCGTCGACCTGGATGTGCACCAGGGAAATGGGACGGCATCCATCTTCAGACATGAAAACCGCGTTTTCACCTTCTCCATGCACGGAGCGCATAATTACCCGTTTCGAAAGGAACAGAGCGATTTGGATATCGGCTTGCCGGATGCCTTGTCCGGAACAGAATACTTGCGGATCCTGCGAAAGGAATTGCCGCAATTACTGGACCTCCAGAAACCAGACCTGGTCTGTTACCTTGCCGGTGTCGATGTATTGGCAACCGATAAATACGGCAAACTGCAACTCAGCCTGGCGGAATGCAATGAACGGGACCTAATGGTATTCCAGGAATGCAGGCAACGGAACTTACCGGTGGCGGTGAGCATGGGAGGAGGTTATAGTCCAGAAATACGCCACATCGTGGATGCGCATGTCAATACCTTTCGGGCTGCTTTTGCAGTCTTCCAGCCAGGATAACTTAGTGTTTAAACCAGGCCTTAAAAATATCCAGGCCATTAGCATAAAGCATCAGTGCCAGTAAGAGTACCAATCCTACGGTAGTAGCATACTCCATCACTTTTTCTTTCACTTTCCGGCCACTGATCATTTCATACAGCAAGAAGATTACATAACCACCGTCTAGGCCAGGGATTGGTAATAGATTCATGAAGGCCAGAATGATCGAAACAAAAGCCACCAGCATCAGGAAATCATGCCAGTCGAACTGTGTTGGGAAATAGCTGGCGAAAGTGCCGATGCCTCCTACACTTTCTGATGGCTTAACTTCTTTGGAAGTAAAGATCATTTTGATTTGGCTGAGGTAATTGCCAAACTGGTACCAGGTAAAGCTGAAGCCCTTGCCTATAGCCGCGATCGGCGAATACCTGATATGCTCCATCTTGAGGAAATGTGATTCATCATACCGGGCAAATCCCAGTTTCCCATCAGGTCCCACGGTCCCATCAAGAAAGCCTAATTCTCCTCCCTTATGCACCACCGAAAGGTGCACGGGCTGTCCCTTCATGGTCATCAGTTGACTTCGCAATTCGTCAAAGAACCGGATTGGGTGATTATTGATTGCAAAGATGCTGTCATCCTTCTTCAATTGCATCCGGCTGGCTTCGCTTTTGGCTGAAACTTCAGCTACCACTGTTGGAACCCGAGGTGCAATGATCTCCTTATCACCTTTCAGAATATTGTGGATCGTTCCGGTAGGAATGGCAATGGTCTTTAATTCACCATCGCGCATCACCTGTAGTGTGGTCGCCTGATTCAGAATAATATCAGTCATGATATGGTTGAAGCGGTCTACCGGCTTGCCATTCACACTAACGAACTGATCCCCGTTTTTAAGGCCAATGCTTTCCCCCAGGCTATCCGTCATAATGCCATATTTCGCATTCTGAACCGGCAGGTAGGTCTCTCCCCAGACCCCGAATACAAACATGTACACGAAGATTGCTGTCAATACATTTACAATGATCCCGCCAAGCATGATAAACAGACGTTGCCAGGCTGGTTTAGAGCGGAATTCCCAAGGCTGTGGTGGCTTTGCCAGCGCTTCCTTGTCCATACTCTCATCCACCATACCAGCAATTTTCACATAGCCTCCCAATGGAAACCATCCGATCCCATATTGGGTTTCCCCTTTAGTCCATTTGAAAATGGAAAAGTTCAGCAATCCTGAAAAGGGAAAGAGAAAATCAAAAAATAGGTAGAATTTCTCTACCCGGGTCTTAAAGAGTTTGGCAAAAAGGAAATGGCCGCCTTCATGCAACAGGATCAGGGCTGATAATGCAAAGAAAAGTTGCGCCCATTGGGTGCCGGCAAGCAGGAGATGAATAGTCAATGCAGAATGTTATGGGATCAAAAAATAGTTCTGAATAAGGATGGGAAATTGAATATTCCTGGAGTAATCGTACGTATGAAAATACCAGCTTAAGGTTAATAATTGGTCAGTTGGCTTTTCTTCACCAGTTCACTGGCATAGATCCGGGCTTCGGCATCTGTATCAATTAAGATATCCATTCCAGGCTGGCTTACCGATGGCATTTTGCCTAATACCTGCTCAATTATATCACTCATTTCTAGAAAACCAACTTTATTGTTCAGGAATGCATCCACGACGACTTCGTTTGCGGCATTTAATACGCAGGGCGCATTTCCTCCACGGATCATCGCTTCTTTTGCAAGCGCAAGGTTACGAAATGTTTTCAGGTCAGGCTCCTCAAAACTGAGTTTGCTGTAATCTTTGAATCGAAAGCGTTTCCAGTTGTTCGTTAAGCGCTTGGGCCAGGCCATTGCATATTGAATCGGCAATTTCATATCCGGAAGTCCCATTTGAGCCTTTAGGGAGCCATCGTGAAACTGCACCAGGGAATGAACAATACTCTGAGAATGGATCACTACATCGATCTGTTCATTTTCCAGGCCAAATAACCATTTCGCTTCAATCATTTCCAAACCTTTGTTGATAAGCGTGGAACTGTCAATGGAAATCTTGGCGCCCATGCTCCAATTGGGATGTTGCAGGGCATGGGAGGCTTTTACATTGACCAGGTAATTCGGCTTCTTTCCCAGGAATGGACCGCCAGATGCTGTCAGGATGATTTTTTCGATCGACGTTATGTCTTCCCCGACAATACACTGAAAAATGGCACTATGTTCGCTGTCGACCGGTATGATACGGGCATGTTTCTCATAAGCCATACGCATGACCATTTCCCCGGCCACCACCAGGGTCTCTTTATTGGCCAATGCCAGGTGCTTCCCGGCCTGAACTGCCGCAAGGGTAGAAGGTAAACCCGCAAAACCGACTATGGCTCCAAGGACAACGTCTACAGAATCCCACTGAACAACATCCTGTAAAGCGGAATGCCCTGAAAACACCTTGATCGGTAAATTGCTTAAGGCCGACTTCACTTCATCATACCGGGCTTCATTGGTCACCACAACCGCATTGGGGCGAAACTGAATAGCCTGCTGGATCAACAATTTGGTATTGCTATGTCCGGAAAGGATCTCGACCTCGAAAAATTCAGGATGTGCCAGGACTACGTCCAGCGCCTGAGTTCCGATGGAACCGGTTGAACCGAGAATGGCGAGTCTTCTGACTTTTTGCTGCACAGTGGGGAGGTTGCTTAAAAGGCTGCCAAAGGTACGATGGGCAAACCTTGATTTTGAAAGCTTTCCAGGTTTAAAAAGTTAATTGCTGCTTTCCATGATCCGTACAATTAAAAGAGAACCCTTACTTTTGTCACCAATAACTACAATTACTTGTCATTATTAAATACAAGCCGTATGGAAAAGCAAACCGTTTTTTGGTCCACTAACCTTCGTCATCTGCGGAACCGGAAGAAATGGAGCCAGGATGAACTTGCTGAGCGGCTGGATATTACCCGATCCAAACTGAATGCACATGAAAATGGAAAAACGCTGAACCCAACAGCCGAGGATCTGGTTACATTTTCCAACTTTTTCAAAATGAGCATCGACTCTCTTTTGAAAATTGATATGCGCAATCTTTCGGAGTTAAAGATCCGGGAGCTGGAATCCGGGAATGATGGCTATGCTATGGGCACTAAACTTCGGGTATTAGCAACCACCGTTGATGATAAGAACCGGGAAAATATAGAGTTCGTACCCATTAAAGCTAAGGCTGGCTACCTCGCGGGACATAGTGATCCCGAATTTATCGCCTCCCTTCCCAGATTCACCATGCCGCACCTGCCGCAAAACCGGACCTACCGGATGTTTCCGACAACCGGCCCTTCCATGTTGCCAATTCCGGAAAACAGTCTGGTCATTGCAGAATTTGTTCAGGACTGGTTATCGATCAAAAATGATACGCTATGCATCCTGATCCTGAAAAGTTCGGGACATGATTTCGTGTTTAAGCAGGTTGAAAATCAGATCAGGGATCATCGCAGGCTGGTACTTAAATCCCTCAATGAGGAATTCAAACCATACGAAGTAATGGTGGGGGATGTCCTGGAAATCTGGAAGTACGTCAGCTATGTAAGTGATGCCGTTCCTGCCGGAAATATTTCCATGGGGCAGATTGCACAGTCCCTTCGGGAAATCAAAGTGGATATCGCGAAGATGGCATCCCGTAGCTAAATAACAATTGGAAATTGACCCTTGTTAATTTTCCAGGAACCGGCAATTGTTCAGGCTAATCGCCTCCGATGCATTTTTATTTACACGGCAGACTCATGCGTATGTTCCGAACATATGCCCTGCAATTCCCTGCTTTGAAATCGATGTCGCTTTCAATGTGGGGATTTATCATGCAACATTTTCATGTTAATATGAGGATGTAGCCATAATTGCCTCCGTTAAGCAAACTGCTTATCCCGGATCCGTATTTTGTTTCGTGTTCGACCTTCGATATAGCTGCAGCATTTTCCCACGTACAGTAAGTAAAGGCATTAAAATAGTGATACGTTCTCGTGCATTTTAATGAATCAAATTTTAAACGTATGTAAAATTCGGGAATTGATCCGTAGTGAATGGCGTTTTATCACGATAAATGAGGGCGATTGCCTTTCTGATTTGCAAAAAAAAAGCTCCCCGGAAGGGGAGCTTTTAAAATTATTCGATCGAGTACTATACTACATTGCAGATAAAACGGGCCAGGCAATGTGAAGCTTTCGCTACTATCTCTGAGGATACCGTGTTATCACATTCAATCCGATGCCAGTTATTTCCTTTGGCAATGATCGGAATCGTGAAGGTCAGGACCGGAATTCCCAATTCTATCCATGAGAACGATTCATCAGAATCCTCAAGTGCGCCAGTATATGGCCGGTGTCGGATCTTAAACCCTTCCGCTTCCAATTCTTCAATGATCTCTTCGATATCCGGGAAATTCCAGATATTCTCGAGAGATACATCATAGCCCTGATAATCATCATTGGCGCATACATCGACCACGATTACCACATCCTCTTCAGGATTCAATTTTGGCGCTTCAAAGAGATAGCCATATTCCTCACCACGGTTGTGGTAGATGCGGATATGTCCATCCTTTTCAAGCTGCCGGATGCTTTCGTGCTGATACAGGGTGATGTAAGTGGTCAATACCCCAATGAAATTATCCAACAAACCGGTATGGACGCCGTCTTTGTAAGTAATCTTTGGGTTATTGAAAACCGTATCTGTGTGTGGTGCCAATAAGATCATGCGGCTAAAATAAGCTACCCGATCTGAGTATTCCCAATTCTATCGGTAATAACCGTGATAGTGATGGTGGTGATGCGGGCGATAATATCCCGGACCTGCAACAATACAGGAGCTGAGGCCTAGTGCGAGAAGTGCAACAAGGATGCTGCCTTTTACAAGATTTTTCATGATGTTTATGCTTTTGTGAACTAAGACAACTAAGGGCGTGCCACGTTTAATGTGCGCTCCATATTCTAACATTTTAGTTACATTTTCCCTTTTTAAGGCCCATCGTAAAAACCTTTTTCCACCAGGTTTGAATTGCCACAGGTAATCCTGAAAAGGTACATTCCCCGGCTCATACCTAATTGTCCCGGATGAATGGTTTCAATATGGGGACCTGCAGCGCGAAGGCTATTCGAAAGTAAAGGAGGCAATTCCCTGCCAAGCATGTCAGTTGCAATGATCGTTACCCGTGACTCCTGATTCAAAGTATAAGGAATATGAAGTTCCTTAAAAAATGGATTTGGATAGAGCGGTTGGTCCTGCAATGGGTAAGCAATCGTTTGGGTAGTCAATGCTTCATCCGCCAAGGCCGTCATGATATAGGTAAAGCCTGCATCCACTGTAGTCCAGATAGGTCGGACTACGCCATTCACCGCCGCTATTCCGGTATAGTCTCCTATAAAAATTTGATTTGATGGAATGAAGGATTGTTGACTCACTTTTATATTCTGAAAGCTGGCACCTCCATTTTTAGAAACACCCATATAAACCTCCGTTTCCGTTGGAAAGCCCGCATTTCTGCGATCATAAAACAGCACATAAATATAGCCGGTGCTTTGATCAACCGTCATGGAGCTCATAAACTGTGCGGATGTGGTCGCATCATCATTTACCCGAATGGGAGCACTCCAACTTAAGCCATGATCGATGCTTTTGCTGATCCAGACATCCGGATCGTTCGGAGCATTTCTTGTGTCCGTCCAATTTACATAGATCGTTCCTCTGTGCGGGCCATTGCTTAGATCGCAGGCTGTAAAAGGTAATCCATTGCAGCGTTGAATTCCGGAGATCGGGTAATCCCAGCCTCCCGGCATGGTTGCGATCAAGGTCTCATTGGAAGGCCAGGTAAGCCCGGCATCCACAGAGCTTTTAAACACAAGGCCATCCTTGGAAGCCCAGGAAACATAGACTTCTCCATTGGGCCCTACAGCAGGGATGGCTCCTTCCACTGTTCCATCTTCATCAAGGCAGTCACCGCCTTTACTGCTGATTACAAATGCCTTGGTCCAGCTATTTCCATTATCAGAGGATGATGAAAATTTTATCCGACTGCTATCGGACGATTTTGTGGAACCATAATAGTCAAACTCGGTCCAGGTGAGGTAGATCCGGTTTCTTACTGCATCATAAGCCACCCCTGGTTTGTCCTCATTTTTAGTGGAATCGAAACCAGTAAATGAGCCTCCATTCCAGGAACCATTGAATTGATCCATGCGTTGGCAGACCATCCGATCAAGCCATCCGGGTGTACCCGCCCAGGCACCACCATTGTTGGATGGATTGCTCAGATGAAAAAAATAGAAGGATCCGGCGGTATCAGCCATGATGATTGGATCCCCCCAGATTCCATAAGGTGAGCTTAGGAGTCCGGCAGTCCATGTTAGGCCGGAATCATTTGAATACCAGTAATGGTTGAAATTGGCTCCCGCGACCATGTGTTTTGGATTCTTGGGATCAATTGCGATAGAAGGCTCATCACCGGAATAATAGGGGAGGCGAATGTTTTTGTACTGGCCAAAGGCAGCATCCGAAATGGTGCATACTAAAATGAACAGGAAGGTTTTGATCATGGGGATGATAGGTTTAGTCGGAAAGAAAAGAACCAGAAACAGGCAGGTGTACTATTATTATAAAGTTATTAATAGCCTTCCAAATTTTTTCTTTCACGCAAAAGGCCGTTTCAGCAAAAGGCGCAAAGGGGGGAGTTTCTCGCGGCGGCGCAATGATGCAACGTGGGATCGGGGCCTCCTTCGTGCCAAGCACTTCGGCGGCCTAAGGAGGTTTCACGCAGAGAAGGGGAGGTGTCGAGATGCAGAGGGATCTTGGTAGCACATAAAAGGCTCCCCACCAGAAAAGAAGCTTGCCTTTTCAAACAGCCTCTTTCCCATTTTACACAAAATGTTACGGGACATCAGTGATTACCCAATCACCCAATTGGCTCCCTTTTCCAAATTACCATGAAGTCGTAACTCCGAAGCGCACACCACTAAATGCGGGTTCGTAGCGGCACACACCACCGGTGCAATTGATGCCATCCGGTTGCTTCACATAGCTAAGCGTGAAGCGGTGCGGACCAGAAGTATAAGCCATGAAGGCATTATAGTAATGCGGGGATTTTGTGAAGTTGCTTGGATTATTCGGATTGAGCTGGGTGATATACATGTCACTGGCTGAAAAACTCCAGCGGGGTGCAATATTGAACTCCAGAAGCGCAAAGGCCCAGGATCCATAATCTTGCTTCGTACTCATATATTCCACTTCCAGCTTCAGGCTCTTTTTAGGGGTGAAGCGATAGGTAGCTTCAGCAAATGGAGTAATAGCTTTAATAAGCGGAGCACCTGGGTCACTTTGATAAACTTCCTTATTATAATTCAGGTATTGAGCCCCACCAATCAGGATCCATTTGTTTATGCCCCGATATTCCACTTCGCCAAAAACCTCGCGGTATAATTTCACGTTGTTCAGGTCGTCAATATGGGTATAGTTGAGGGTAATATCCAGATTGTCTTTTGGGGATAATAATAAATCACCACCACCTGCCAATTCCGATTGATTCTGGGAAGCCGGAGAATAGCGGGACATCAGACGTTGTGGACGAATACGAGCCACTATTGGTTGCCAATTGAGCATTCCCTTTAGCAGGTTTTCCTGTGTTGAGGTGCGCATTTCAAAGTTCTCCGTCCGCTTGCCGGTCAGGTTGATGGCAATTCCTTTTTTGGCATAACCCAAGGTGCTGTAAACAACAGAGCCATCCTTATCGACCAGCATGAGGGTATTGTCAATGGCTTCGTGTGTCTTATAGGCCCCTTCAACATACCAGGAAAAGTCGCCCGCAGTGAGGGTATTGTAAAGCGTGAACGCATACATGTTGTAGGTTGGAACAAATCGAGTGTCCAAAGCCTGGGAGTTGATCGTAGAAACAACCCGGCTCATGGTGGAGGCATCCAGGGTCCGGTTGAGTATGCCAATACCCGGTGAGAACTGAGCTTTGGTGCCCGCACTAAAATCGCCTTCCGCATTGAAGGCTTTGATCACGGGTTGATAGCGGTTATCCAGCTTGTCGGCCGTGATCTGTTTTTGTTGACCGGTAAAGGCTTTGAGAGTAATGTTCTTCATGGGTTTATATTTCAATGAAACCCCTTCCAGGGCATTATCAATCAATAAACCCCGGTCTTCATAAGAACGGAATAAAATGCCGGAACCGATCTGGTCATAAATGTAGCCGGCAGTAACACTCAGGTTGCCAATTTCCTTGGTTAGTGAAAAGGCACCTACTCCATAAGACGAGAAGGCATTTCCGGGATCATATAGGCCGGAATTGTTAAAGATATCAATGCGCAGGAATGCGGTAAAACCATTATTTGAATATCTATTCGTTATCCATGCCTCCCCTCCATTCTTATAATTATCATAAAGATTTCCCTTGGTGCGGATGGATGAATCAGACTGGTAAAAATTATAGTTCGCCTGGAAATCTCCGGTTAAAGTGCCTTGTGCCTGAGCCGTATTAGATGTAGCAAGGATGGCAGCGATTAGCGGTACAAATAGAAATTTATGCATTAACAACTTGTTTTATTCCGGAAAAGTCCGAATTTAGGAGCCCGTTGAAACCCGGCAAGGTTTTTGGCGGACTAATTCCACACAAACATACTTCATGAAATTCTCAAAAAAAATCCTGAGTCTGACCACTGCGATGGGGATGGCTTTTTCTGCTGCTTTTGCGCAGGATGCAAACCTTCCCAACACCCCTATCAAGGACGTGAATTCCGGGAAGAAAATTGCTTTTAATGAAACCTTTACTCCAGGTAAAGTGACCGTAGTTAGCTTTTGGGCGACCTGGTGCATCCCCTGCAAAAAAGAAATTAAGAACATTCGGGAGAAATTACCCGCCTGGCATAAAGAGGCTGATTTCAATTACATGACCGTTTCAATCGACGAAACCCGTGCGGAAGGCCTGGTGCGCTCTTATGCAAAAGCGCAGGGCTGGGATTTCCCTTATTTTATTGATCCGAATTCCGATCTGAAACGCTCCCTGAATTTCCAGAATGTGCCTTTCACGATCATCATTGACAAAAATGGTAAGATCGTATTTTCTCATAGTGGTTATGAAGAGGGTGGAGAAGCAGAAGTTTTTGCCAAGGTGAAAGAACTGGCTAAGCCTTAAGAAAAAGTCGGTACATAAAAAAGGCTGCTCCGGATTGGGGCAGCCTTTTTTCATGGGGCCTAAAAAGTCTTAGTTCCGGAGAAACTTAAGGGTTTTGGTTTCGTGGCTAAGGTTATTAGTAAGCCGGACAAAATATAATCCACTTGCTGAAACTGGCAGACTAATCTCATTATTGTCCAGTGCTTTGCTCAGGAGCTCCTGATTCATGGAATTTGTTACACGGATCGTCCAATCGGAGCGATTTTCTATGCCTGAGATCCGGAAATTACCGGTGTTGGATGGATTTGGATAAAGAACCACGTTTGCAGCGCTGGTTCCTGACTGAACACCGATGATCGTTGAATAGCTAATGGTACCGGCTGCATCCTTATTCTGCAGGCGGTAATAATTCATGCCGTTCAATGGTTTAAGGTCCATGAATTGATAGTTATTCAGACCACTTCCTTTTGTATCCGTGCTGTTGATATCAACCCAGTTGCGGGTATCTGCACTGCGTTGCAGGGTATAATTTCCAGAACCGGCATCATTGGCACTCGTCCAGGTGAGGAGTACCTGATCGCCCTGTGGCAAGGCATCAAAACGGACCAGGGAAATGGGCAGGGGACTGGAAGCGTGTATGGTCTGATTAGCAATATCCGGACCTTGAATGGTCAGGTCGAGATTAGCCAGACAGTTTCTGGTTATCACCGTAGCCGTAGCACAATCCGTAGCACTGGTGTAGGGGTTCGTGGTAGTGGTAGCAGAACCGCTGTGGGCACTGCCGCCTAATGGCAATCCATAGTAGGAAAGATTATCCGTGCCACAGATAATGGTAGGCTGTAGCGTATAAAGACTAGCTGGTGGAGTGCCGGTAAATGAAATGGAATAGTTGAACGTCACATTATAATTATAACCAAAGGCACAACTGGACGGGGCGACGATGGAGACCGGGGTAATGGTTACCGTAACGCTGTAAGGAGCCTGGGTAGCGCCGGTACTATTAACGGTAACGGTCGATGCGAGACTCGGATTTAGCCCACTGGAAGCAAGTATCAGTGTTGATAATGCCAGATTCTTGAATAAAGGAGATTTGCAATTCATGGGATTGGAGGTGGAGTTTTTAGTTATGTTATCCGTTTGCAAAGGTTCTCCAAGTCATGTTAATGAATTGCAAATCATGGGGTTTAAACAAAAAAATACCGCATAAAATGCGGTATTTATTAAGATTATATAAGTAAGCTCTTATGGGAAAATGCCTAACTCCTCATAAGCAACTCCGACTTTATTGATGGCAACGATAAAGGCAGCGGTACGCATATCGGTGCCCGGATTGGCCAGCATGCTTTCACGGATCTCATGGAAGGATCCGATCATAGTATCTTCCAGACCAGAATAAACCAGATCCACTTCATCAGGACCGTGAAGGATCATTCGGCGTTCTACATCAGAAACCTTTTTGCCGGTAAGTGATTCTACAGAGCTCAGGAACTGGCTGTTCACATTCTCTGTAAAACGCTTGTCCATACGGCCAAAACGAACGTGGCTCAGATTCTTCAGCCATTCGAAATACGAAACCGTAACGCCACCTGCATTCAGGTACATATCCGGAACGACGATCACTCCCTTGGCATTCAGGATTTCATCAGCTTCCGGAGTCAAAGGACCATTTGCACCTTCTCCAATGATCTTGGCCTGGATGCGTGCTGCATTGCTGGCATTGATCACATTTTCCAGAGCTGCAGGGATCAGGATATCGCAAGGCATTTCAAGGACTTCACCGCTGTTCTTAACATCGGTAGCGCCATCAAAACCAAGGATAGAACCTGTTGACTTACGATGTGCCACCAGTTTTTCCAGGTCGAAGCCATTCTCATTATAAACACCGCCTTCGTATTCAGCAATACCAACGATGATGGCACCACCTTCCTGGAAGAATTTGGCTGCGTGGTAACCCACATTGCCAAGACCCTGAACGATTACTTTTTTGCCTTTAACTCCTGTTGTAAGACCCAGCTTCTGCATGTCATCTTCAACATTGCAAAGCTCACGGATACCATAGAATACACCGAGGCCTGTTGCTTCGGTACGTCCACGAACACCACCCTGGGAAACAGGCTTACCAGTAACACAACCCAGCGCATTCACATCACCTGGATTCAGGGAAGCATAGGTATCGGCAATCCAGCTCATTTCGCGGGCACCGGTTCCATAATCGGGAGCTGGTACGTCAATACCGGCACCAATAAAATTCTTCTTTACCAGTTCACTCGCATAACGACGGGTGATCTTTTCCAGTTCAAACGGAGTGTAATTCTTCGGATTGATTTTGATACCACCTTTGGCACCACCGAAAGGAACATTCACGATCGCGCACTTGTAAGTCATCAGTGCGGCCAGGGCCATTACTTCGTCCTGATTGACATCCATGCTGTAACGGATACCTCCCTTACAAGGTAATTTGTGTTGGGAGTGTTGAACACGGTATGCTTCGATAACTTCAACCTGATCGCCTATGCGAACCGGGAATTTCATACGATAGACCGCGTTACAGGCCTTGATTTGCTCCAGGATCCCTTTTTCAAAACGGGTGTAAGTGGAGGCTTTGTCGAAATTACGTTCTACCCCCTGAAAGAAAGAATAGTGCGCCTGTGCGGGGCCTGTAGTAGCGGGTGTTGCTACGCTTGCTGTCTCTGCCATGATGTTGGATGAGCTATGTGAAAATGAAAGTTAAAGTGAGTACTAAATTATTTTTCCTGGAGTGATTGACGCTCCATTTTGGAAAGCTTACGTTCCAGATATATTAAAAATGCTATAATGCCTGCAAAGATAGTCGCTAACACTAAGACCACTACGTAAATTTTGCCACTGGACCGGAGTTCGGAGGCCATATCCGGATTCGCTGCAGCGGTGGTCTGTGCCTGCGAAATACCAGTAATAAGAAATGTGAGGATTAAAAGAAGAAAGTAGCGCAACCGCATAGTATAACTGTTAGCATTAATTCATGAAACTAAATGTAGAATCCCGGTGTTCTTCGAGGGAACGGGTACGGATCTTCAGGTCGGTGATCCACAGTCCAAAAAGGATCCAACCCATAACGGCCGGATAGAAGACCATTCGCATATTGCTGTCGAGATCATATTTATTGAACCCGGGATTTCCACCGGAGCCCGGGTGCAGGGAATCCACCATTCTCGGCAGGATGAAGAGTAAGGGGATCATCAGGGCGAAGGCAAATACGTTATAGACTGCAGAAATCCGCGCACGCTTTTCCTCATCTTTCATACCACCCCGTAGGATGAGGTAGGCAAAATAGGTGAGCATGCACAGGGCTGTACCCAATTGTTTCGGATCATTGCTCCAGGGGGTTCCCCAGGTTTCGGAGGCCCATTCCATCCCGGTGAAAAGACCGAGGAGGGAGAAAAAGATTCCGATGTTCGTGAATTCAACGGCCCGGATATCATCTTTCAGATCGCCGGTACGCAGGAATTTGATGGAGTAAAAGGCACCGCAACTAAAGAGAACCATCATGGTAAACCACATTGGAACATGGAAGTATAGGTTCCGGATGGTTTCATTCAGGATGTACATGGCCGGCACTGGCATTAAAAATCCGCCTATGATCGTATAGGCCAATAACAGAATGCACACTAATTTCCACCACTTCAGACGCATAGTCTCCTTCGAAAAATTCGCGCAAAGGTAAGCGGCATATCGTGTAGAATGAAGCAGTTATTGTTATTATGGATTTTAAGAAGTCTTTTAAACAGGAAGTAACAGGAAAGTTCAAATTATAATTCCTGCATTTTCAATCGGGTAATACCGGGAAAGAACTCAAGGGAGCGGATCAAAATCATGAAGAAGTTTGGAATTTCTTTATTCCTGCCAAAGAAAGGGAAACAGGATGATGCCCAGGAAAACGACTAAAATGTCGAGGGACACCAGAATGCCGGCCAGTTTCCACCAATCATTGACATACACATCCGAGATCGCCTTTTGCGCCAGTTTACTCAGCATCATCAGCATCGGCGTGATCAATGGGAATCCAAGAATGGCCATCAATGCTGCATTTTGTCCGGCCCGGGCGGCAATGGCGGACAGGAAGGTGAAGATGATGGACAGGCTGATGCTCCCGATAGCGGCCACTCCGCAGAAAAGGCTTATCTGAACCAATGGAAGGCCCAGGAGCAGGCTAAACAAGAGCAGACTGATTCCTGTCATGACCAGTTGCAGGACGACGCTATAGAGCATTTTGGCCAGCAGGAAAGTCTGTGGTTTGACGATGCTGTAGTAGTAGCGGAAGCGCTGGGTGGGTTCCTGGAGGAAGGAGCGGGCTACGGAATTAATGACGACAAATAACTGGCTGAGCCAGAAAAGGACGTTCCAGGTGCTGGCTTCCGGGTGGCCGGCCATCATATAGATGGCAAAAACGGTACTGCCGATATAGAGGAGTACACCGAAGAGGGTATGTTTTTGCCGCCATTCGAGCAGCAAGTCTTTTTTAACCAGTGAGATGAATGTTCTCATCGCTGCGAAGGTAATTGTGAAGGCTTGATAAGGCTCAAGAAAAAAAGTTGGCAAAAGTGTTGGCTGTTTTACCAGAGGCGGCTATATTTGCACTCCCAAAACGGGGAACAGTTCTTCGGGAAAAATTAAGCGGAAGTAGCTCAGCTGGTAGAGCACGACCTTGCCAAGGTCGGGGTCGCGCGTTCGAATCGCGTCTTCCGCTCAGAATAAATCATTCCAGATCCGGTTATAGGGTTTGGAATTTTTTATTTGCGGTCATTATTTATTTTGCGATGGTGAAATAAATGGTGGGGCAGGCCCTGGTGGTGAAACTGGTAGACACGCAGGACTTAAAATCCTGTTGACTGAAAGGTCAGTACGGGTTCGATTCCCGTCTGGGGCACGGGTTACAGCCGATTCGAGAGAGTCGGCTTTTTTGTTTACTACAACAATGCTACAACAAAATGGCAGGTCAATTTTTACAAAAAAATTGCGCTATGAAAATGGATTGAGACAGAAAACAAAATAGAGACAAATTGGGCCTTGCAAAAGGATCTTTTGCAAAGGTTAATATGTGTTCGCCTCGACTAGGCAATACTATATTTGCTAGCTAATCTAGCACACATATTATATGGTAAATTTTCCGCTTGAGTCGGATGTTCGGATGCAGGTAGACGAACGCCTCAAAAATCTAGGTTGGAAAATGTCAGGTTCGAAGAAAAATGTTTTCCTCGAACAGCCTAAAACAGAGTTTGAGAAAAAGAAGTTAAAAGGTAAAAGGCCTGATTATGTACTTTATGAAAAAGATAAAGACACACCGTTAATTATTATCGAAACAAAGAAACCAGGAACAAATATTAATGCTGCCTTAGAACAAGGTATTTTCTATGCAGAAATGTTGGAAGCACCCATTGTTTTTGCGACTGATGGTGTTTACTATAAAAGTCTTCACTCAAAAACGAAAAAACCATTAGTACTTAATGGTGAAGAAGTAGACGAATTAATTAGAGAGTTAACGGCAATTCAATATCTCCAGGAAGGAACTAATGAACTAAATACAATCCCTAAAGAGGTTCAATTGTCACGGCAGGAGCTCATCAATATTTTTGAAGATGCGAACAATACTTTGAGGGTTGAAGGGTTACGTGCTGGAATCGAACGATTTAGCGAATTTTCTAATATATTATTCCTTAAATTGTTGAGTGAAATCGATAATTTGAAAGAACATCCAGAATTTGATAGAAAATTCAAGTGGGATTTTTATAAGAGTAAACCTTCCGATGAAATACTAGACTATATTAATGGAATTGTTTTACCCAAAATAGGCTTGAAATACAAGGATGATAATATTTTTAGCCCACTGCAAATCAGAGATGGTAAGGTTCTAAAGAGGATAGTAGACAAACTTGATCCATTGATTCTTACAGATATTAATTCGGATATAAAAGGTGATGCCTTCGAGTATTTCTTGAAAGCTACAACTGCCACAGGCAATGATCTGGGAGAGTATTTTACTCCGAGGCATATAGTGAAAATGATGGTAAAGCTGGTGAATCCGCAGATAGGCGAAAAAATATACGATCCGTTTTGCGGTACTGGTGGTTTACTTATTGAAAGCTTTCGACACATTTATAACACGATGCCGCGTAATGATAGAACCCTGCGTCAACTGAAGGAGAATACAATATTTGGCAATGAGATTACTAATACGGCGCGGATTACAAAAATGAATATGGTTCTAGCTGGAGACGGTCATAGTAATATTCAAATGAAAAATAGCTTGGCAAATCCAGTGAGTGATGAATACGATATTGTTGTAACGAATATGCCGTACTCTCAAACCACGGAATATGGTAGCCTGTACGATATTCCTTCAAAAAATGGAGATAGTGTTTGTGTGCAACATTGTATAAAGGCAATTGAAAAAACTTCAGAAAATGGACGAATCGCGATGGTTGTTCCGGAAGGGTTTCTTTTCAGAAAGGATCTTCAGAAAACACGAGAATATTTGATGTCTCGGAGCGATATCCAGAGTGTAATATCGCTGCCACAAGGCGTTTTCCTTCCATATACAGGAGTGAAAACCAATATTGTATATCTCACCAATATTAAAAAGAAATCTCAACGGCAAAAGGTTTGGTTTTTTGAGGTTAAAAATGATGGATTTACCCTTGATAGCCATCGTCTAAAAAAAGATGGTGGTAATGACGTTGAAACTTTTCTTGCAAATCGGAAAATTGAAGATCAAGTAAGCTCAGAGTTATTGGCTGTCGGTTTCCACGCAGTAGATAAGAAAATAATTACAGAAAACAACTTTATATTAAGCTTTAATAGGTACAAATCCACGTTTGATTACAGCAGTAAGTGGGAATTTGTTCTATTAAGCGATGAGCGGTATTTTAAAATTGAAAGTGGCGGAACTCCGGATACAAAGGAGGTAGAGTATTGGAATGGTAATGTAAACTGGGTCACACTTGCTGATATACCATCAGGAAACATTATCTCAGAAATTACTGAAACTGAGAGATTAATTACTAAAAAGGGATTGGAAAATTCATCAGCTAAATTATTACCTGTAGACTCTGTTCTTGTCTCATCTCGCGCAACAATAGGAAGAATTGCTATAAATAGAATCCCGGTTGCAACGAATCAAGGTTTTAAGAATGTAATAATTATGGATAAAAAGGCAGTAATTCCAGAGTTCTTAGCACTCATGTTATTAAAATTAGTTCCTGCTATGGAGCAAATGGCATCAGGTGCTACATTCAAAGAAATATCTAAAACTGATTTTGCAAAATTGAAGATTCCATTACCTCCTTTAGAAAATCAAATTCTGTTTGTAAATGAGTTTAAGAAAAATACTAACGAGATAATAGAACATAAAAAAGAGGTAAGTGAATTGCAACTGAAAATATTAAATAATATAAATAATTTCTGGGAAAATTAGATTTATGGAGCAACATGTATACACCGTTAGATCATATTTACCAGTTGAGTTTAACGCTCCAAAAGAATAGAAATAAAGGGAATGATGTCAGCATTCATGAAAATATGCGAGTTATGAACCAAGAGGCCCTGGATTCTCTACTGAACAACCTTGACCAGTTTGTGAATGCATTGCGATCGGAAAGTACGAAGGCACATTTGAATCCTAGTAATTCTATTACTTAACAATGTTTTTCTTTAAAACTAACTTTGTATTTTACTTTTTGATGGAGGTAAACAATGTTTCTTGAAATTAGTGGGAAGACTATAGAATACATATTTTGCCAAGATCCACAAAATCCAACTTATTGGCATGCAAGTAATATGTCTTGAAGAACCAGCTTTTTATGCACTTATTGAACAAGTCATACTTCATATAAAAGAAAAAAACACAATTACCGAAGACAAATGGATTTCAGGAGAGGAAGCAATGGTCAAATTGCGTATTACTTCGAAAAGCACACTTCAAAAGCTACGTGATGAGGGTAAGATACGGTTCTCTCAGCCTCAGAAAAAGATAATCCTATATGAATTAGATTCCATCAACGACTACCTTGAAAAACACGCAAAAAACACATTCTAATGGAAGATCAAGAAGCACTTTACACAAAGGGATTCAACGGTGGTTATTTGCTTGAACAATACGAGCCCAACCTGCTTGCGAAAGTGCTTACGAAACTTAATCTTTCAAATGACTACTTTGTCGGATTAAGCGCAGGGCAGAAAGAATATCAGCAGGAACTTATTCGCCTGGAATATGAAAATCTCCATATATTGAGAGAGCGTGGTAAGGACACTGATCACGATTTAGAACGGAAATGAGTTAATCATATTGCCTTCTAATTATGAGCCATTAACTTCATCGGGCTAATGTAATCTACCGCAAACATGAATATACAAACTGACAGCAAAGGACAATCTTACATTGAAGTACCGATGTATGATGAACAGGTCCGCATTACTTATATCAATCCAAGCTGGGATGGTGGTCCTACTATCAGGATGCAAATTCGTGATGTTGGCGGCCATCTTCGACAAGGACCAGATATGCCACTGGATGTAGCTGGTGATGTTATAAAGGCCATGTGGGAATTGTTACGGGATATGAATCCAAAGAAGCCATCAGGGGTGTGATATTTGGCTATTGCGATTTTCTAGTCACTTTGCGTTTATATGCCGAATCATATTGCTAATCAGTTGCACAAAGGAAGGCTAACCCTTTTGACCCTCTATTAAGACTAGAATAATGCACCAGTCAATGGGTTGCAAAACTTAGTTACAGTTACAGATTGTACAAAAACTCCACCCACTTTCTGAATAAATAAATTTATTCTTCGGTAATAGATTTTGAGTATTATTATGGCCAAGTAGTGCAATGTCATTTTGAAAATCCTGCTATGGTTCAGTAATGATTTGAGAATTAGCAATTTCAAAAAAACTAAAAACCTACTTGCGTCGTATTATATGTCAAAGGATATAAAAAAATGGATTTGTAGTTGGGTACTTGCTGCGTCTCCGCTTGCTTACGGCATGATTGATAATCACATAATTGATGATAAAATTAATTTTACCGAACTTTGTTCTACAGGGGAGTTATTATTTGTTTCAATAATAATGGTGGCTGAGCCTCTAGTTGGGCTCGGTTTAAACAAGTCACCTGATCGACGGGGGAATATTGTGACACTAAACTTTCTTTCTATTGGCGTGCTTTTGTTCTCGACGTATGTTTATTCTTTGGCCCATCGGTTAAACCATAATTTCCTAACTAACCCATCAATGCAACAGACAACAATTGAATCAACAAAATTGAGGATCAGTATATTGTCTTATTGGGGTATCGGCATAGCTTTTATCGTTGGGTTGTCAACGGTACTATACGACCACTATTCCAAGATAAACATGTATAATAGAGCATAATAATTATTTCACAATTAAATCATAACAATATGGACACTGTAATAATGATTGCACTCCTGATTATGGCGATCGTTGCCCCCCTATGTGCATTTAACGAGTATAGGATTTATACCAAAGGCAAACGAAATAGCACCGTAGTCAAGGGTGAAGAAGTAGTCAGATCAAGACAATATGAAGCACCTACGCATTCAGTGCACGCTTAATCTCAGACAGGGAATTCAAAAAATAGCCACTAATTAAGGTGGCTATTTTATTTATGAGCAGTCCAAATCATATTGCCACATTGCTATTGGCTTCTTCCCTCAGCAAAAGGAGCAATGAGTACATCGTCCTTTTTGAGTGAAGAAGGCAGTTGATATATTGCGAAAGATGGCATCCTGGCCAAAAGGAGAGGGGGGAATGCATTTGCCAAGTATCCCAAGCAAGCTCGGAAATCCAGGACAAATGACGGACCTCCCTTTGGTAGGCTACCAACCTTCGCAATAGAATGCGATTGCAATCTTGAGTTTCGTTTTAGTGTGATATAGGTGCTGCGTTCTGGCCGCACCATATCAATGCAAGCATTGAAAAGATGCGTCCAGATCCGCATCATACGGCTGATTGGTGTGTTCATTATTCTCATTCTGCGATTGATTTTCTCGCACGATAAAGGACATCAGAGCTGTCCTTTATGGCTCGAAAAGCTATCCGATATTTATTTGCGAGATTGCAATTCGCCCGGTGAACGATAGCGTTCACGGTCTGTATTGCCTTTGACAGGGGCAAGCCCCCGTACCCCCACAACTCAATTGCAGCAGTATAAGGGAACCTTCATTTACCTGGAGCGAGAATCACTTTCATCCTCTACAGTAGGAGTATTATCAACCTCCTTTTCTTCCATTTCCACTGAGGATTGCTCGTCATTTTTAGACGCGATATCCTTTGAACTTACCTCTTCTGTATCTCTACTCTGGGAGGAATCTGATACCTCAAGGGATGAAGTAGGGGACTCTGGTTGTAGTGCATTCATTGCGGATATCCTCTCTACTACTGTCGCTCTGTTTTTAGCATCCCGCAGTCTATGTAATTCTTCAAGTTCCTTTTCTTCTTTCTCCTGTAGTAAACTAAGTGCCTTAATCTTCTCCTGGGAATATCCCAGTCTGCTAAAGCGGAATCGTAGATTTTCTACTGAAACTCCAGTAAGCGTTCCGGATCTGTAGTAGGGGGAATATCCATTATCCTGTAACAAGGAAAGAAATTGCTCAGTTGAAGTAGAGGATTGGTAGGCCGATTCGAGCACTGTCAGCAATATATCCTTCTCCAGCGGTCGTTGCGTTTTACTTTTTTCAACCACCCGCTCCCTATCCTTCATCCGCTCCTTCTTCCCATGCTCCGGTAAACTATGCACGAGATTAGGCCAATGCTCCTTTTGGTACCGGTCCAGTTCCTTTTTAATCTCCTGAAACTTACTTTTTGAAATCCGCACTGACCTGCCAGCTAAATCTACTGCGCTCATAGCCAAATGAATATGAATATGGTCATGGTCTATGTGCTTTGTGCCAACATACAGACAATCTGGCGCACGGAGGGCTATGAGCTTATCTGCCATATCCTTCAGCATGGCATCTGTCACCTGCTCTTTATCCTTACTCGAAAACGAAAGAATATGATGAAATATGGATACGCTAGCTTTCGTCCTTGTTATCCTTAGGGACTCATTTTTCTCAAATTCCCGTATGTATCCTTTGATGCTCCGACTTCTCAGGTTATGCCGTATGATGAAGGGAGCTTCTTTGGGATTCTCTTCTATTTTTTGAGAGGTGAACAGTGTCGGGAGTGATATCTTATACAGCTGATCTCCTTCTGTATTCCGGGCAATGAGATACCGGGAGGAAAGATGCAGTGAGGTTTGCTTTAGATCCCTTCCGTCTGCCTTCATCCTGGTTGCCAGTTCCTTGGCAATGGAGGTGGTTTTCGAGATTCGAATGGCAGCATTAAGTTCCTGTTCCAGCTTGCTTTTACTTTTCAATATCTCCATGTCTGGAGGACTATCAAAATTGAGCTGACCTTCTTTGAAGGCTTCATAGTACTCGGGAAGATTTTCTTTGGTAAAGGGGACTGATTTCGCCTCTTTTTCTTCCTTCTCTACTTTCTCTTTTTCTAGGATGTAGCGAAAAATGTAGTTGACGAGCTGCCCCGTGCTGCCAGAACTTCGGGAAAGACTTTTGAGTATCACAACTCAAGAGATTGTAACAGGGTGATGAGCTTACTTCGAAGGCCAGGGTATTGTTGAACAGCTTCATTAATTAATTTTTCAAGCGAATGAGGAGAGGTTAAAACATCCAGCACTTGTTGTTCTAGATGTTCAAATTGAACTGCCAGGGTTTCACTTATCATATCTTCCTCCTGCATGTTCTGCAGGAGGAGATATGTTTTGGAAAGGAGTAGCCGGATGTTTTGAATTTTCTTGGGATCAGGTGTAATGAACGTGCTGTGGAGGTAAGCAAATAGAGCCTTTCGAATGAATGTTGTTGGTGTTATATGATGGGTCTTTGCAGCACGAGCTAATTCTGCGACTTCAGTACTGGTAAGGCTTACAGTGTATGACTTGTGATCCGAATGCTTCCAGTTTCGTTTGTATTCCCGCCAATATGCTTTGCGTGCTGCCTCAATTTCATCTGGTGTTCCATGCTCGAGTATTCCGGTTTGAATAAGATATTGCCAGATGCCACTCTGGGCTTTTACACCCCGCTTCATAGTAATGGTATGAGTGGAGGAATGATATGCGCAAAAGGATTCGGCTCGGGTTGATACGGAGGCATTTGAGCATATTTCCGGAGGGAATCCCTTTGAAAGAATTGAGTCATTCGAACCTTCATAGGGGCATGGTTACCACATAGGATGATAGCATCATCTGACATACGAATTTCATCAACAGTCATTAATTGCCTTGTCCGTTCCGTGTGCCCATCGGAATGAGAAAAACGACCTAATATCGTCTCAAGTTCCCGGCAGGTTTCCAGTGGCTGACCTTTGAGATATACCTGAGCAAATGTGTTCGTCCGAATATTGTGAGCCTCTGCGGAACCATACAGTGCCAATAAACTTTGAAAATCCTGCGTTAGAAGCATGATTCCTGCACGGTATTTTCGAATGTTCGAAATGGTAGTAGAAAGGGAGGTAAACCGAATTGTAGCAGCCTCATCCAAGATGAAGAAAATGCTATTCGCAGTCATTTGAGGTATGCGACTCATGGTCTCATTAAACAGACTTTGAAAGAAGAGTGCTGAGAGTGGTTTGAAGTACTCCGCATCTTGCACTGGGTTGCAGACAAATATGGCTGTTCGCTCAGTGCGGAGTAGTGAGAAATCAATGCTGTCACCTGTTGTAGTACGAACAACAGCCGGATCAGAGAATATGGCAAGAGCCGCACGGGCTGTGGCTATGATGCTTTGCAACGTTTTGTCGCCAGTTACAAGTATTGCCTTATACGCACTAAGCAATTCTTCATCGCGGGTTGCTGCAAATAGCCGGTCAGTCTTTTCAGGATGCACAGCAAATGCCTCAATCAACCGAAGCACATTCGCCATAGTCCTGTATTCAGGAGCGGCATGGAATAGCAGATACCGGGCAAAGAGTGCTATTAGCATAGCTGCACTTCGCTCCCAGAATGGATCTGCTTTGGAATCTCCCAGAGCATTTTTCAGAATGAGCGAAACCACCTTGAGGATATCTGATACTGTTTTGCACCGAGCCAGACAGTTATAGCTCGCACTAAATGGATCACTAAAATCAATCCGATAGATGGTATATCCGAGGCTGGCGAGATAACCGCTGCAAGCAGCATATATTTCCCCTGATGGATCATTAATGCAAATTGAGCTTCCACCTTTGGCAATACTGAACACAGACGGAATACTCACTGAGGTACTTTTCCCAGAACCAGAAGGACCATATACGCTTGCGTTAGAGTAGCTCTGAGAAATTGTCAGTGACTTTTTTCCTGTAATACAGAATCCGTGATTATGCACACTGCACAACTCACCGGCAGGAATAAAGGAGGCGGTATAGTCAGTCTTTTGTTTAGGATGGAGTAGCTCCTGGACTAAACCACTGAAGACTTCAAATATGCCTCCTACCATCCCGATAATGCCGCTAAATATGGCACTAATGAGCTTGTCCATATCCTGATGCTTTTTGGAGTAATTCGGCCAGCTTGCCGAAAATGATTGCGAGTAGATTGAGGACAAAGGCAAGTACCAAAGCGCATAGTTTTAAGCCAGAGATTACAATGGCTTTGAGTACGCCAACGACAGTCGGAAGATGCGAATCACTGTTACTCATCGTCAAGCATTATTTTATCTGAACTTGCCTGGAACAGGATTCGGGCACCTCTTTTTTCGAGAGCTAATTGATATACCTGCGCCATTGCTAGATACAGTTGATCTTCCTGTCGGTTCTTCGGTTGAAAACAAAACACAATAGTTATATCTTCCAGTGATTTCGGTACTTCACAACGCTCACTAAGCTTTGCAGCCACCTCCTTCGGATTATTCCGAAGCAGTTTCCGATTATCCTCAGAATATGCGGAAAAGTTGGAACTATTTTCGTTTAAATCTCCAAAGACGATTAGCAGCTTCTTCTGAAAGTGGGTGGCTTTGAGTTTGCGTAATTGGCTGATGATGGTGCAAAAAACTTCTGAATGATCAACTGGATCTGTTGTCTTGAATCGCTGTGGTCCTTCAGTAAAAACCCCTCTGGCTTTGGAGTAGAACTTCTGAATGAGTTTAGTCCGATATGTGGCATCATCTTCCTTGTTATCCACCTCACTGGAAGCGGCATCTTTCAAATGAATACTCTGCACTGGATTAAGCTGCCGATCAGTAATGAAGGCCAGATCAAGCTCTGCCTCCATATCCTTGTTATGTGCTAAGTCAAATATTGCCAAAATCGGCTCTGGTTGCGGCTGTAGGGCAAAACTGTCGGTCAAATCTTGGATGACCACAATCTTGGTTGATTTCACAAGGTGGTCAGTACGCTTGCTACATGAGCAAAGCAGTAAAACTGTTGCAAAAAGAAAATACTGTTTCATTATTTGATTGTTTAAGATTGATTGGATTAGTTACCGGTATGCTGAAATACTGCCTTGTACTCATGAAAGGGAGGGGTCAGTAAGAACTCAGGAATATTTCCATCTGAGCGGTGATTAAGGTTGGTTTGGCAATACGTACTGAAGGCAGTAGCACCGCAGTCAATGAGCCGCTGTTGGTGGGCACATGCATATTCATATGCCTGAAGAGCCTTAGTTTGTGCAGCAAGAGAATCAGCTTGAATCTGATTGATTTCTGACTGCCGACTTTGAATGGAATGTCGTAGTATATCTGCCTGCTTTTTCTTCTTCTCATACTCATCCTCCTCACGACTTTCCTGAATGGATTTATGATACTTCATTGCAGTAAACAGGCTAATAACACAAAGGCCAAACGACACCAAAATGACAGCCCAGAGTGTTACGCAGCTCGGAGAGGATGCCTGTACTGATACTTCAGATGGATCAAGACTGTCGAGTGTAGGAATGTTTGCTGCGTGTAACCGTAGATTTCCCAGGAGGTAAAAAACGATGAAATACGCACTTAAAAACAGTCCGGTTTTCAAACGAAATTCATTGCGGTTCTGGGCTTTCAGCAGATATCCGGCAACAAGGGGAATACTCAGAAATACACCGGCTGCAACACTGGCAGCAATAATCAGAGCAGTATAGAAAGGGAATGAATTACGAAATGCAGGAAAATTCAATAGCCCATCTGAAATGGCAAGGAGAGCAAGAAAGGCAGTTACCAGTTTTCGACGAAGAGCCTTTTTGGGATTAGGACAGACCCGCTCCTTCTGCTTATCCAGTACCTCAAGCTTTACCTGATCCTGGGTGATTCCGGCTTGTAAAAGGTGTTGCTTTTGTTTCGCGGTTTGTTCAATCTTTTTTGATACCAGAACTCCACTTATGTTCTGGGTACTTAAAGCAAATTCATTCAGCTTATTCTGAATAGTGGTATGTACCACATTCGCAATGGACTTGTACTCTACTAGCTGTACAGGACGATTAGCCATACCGTCAGCCTTGCCTTGCGCATGCGCAAGGCATTGTAATTCTGTTGAAACTTCCTCATACTCATTTTCCGAGAGGGGATCACGGTACAGGTGGCGAAGATTGATGCTTGTGGTTTGCATGATTCTAATTTTTTAGAGGTTTTTGAAAACTGTTATTGAGAGAAATGATTGCCGAGAAGGGTATCCAGATTGAGATGCCGTTTTTGAGACTGGAGATAGAAGAGGAAAGGGTCAGGAATGACCTTTGGCTCCATGACTTTTTCGGAGGCGCGTGCTTTTTGGGGCACCAGCGTAGACGGAACTTGTCCTGGGACTACTTGATTTGTACTTGCATTTGTTTGTTTCATGCCTTTGTGTTTTTAGGCAGAACAAACTCCCGACTTGCAGCAGTCATAGAAGGATGATAGTATCCCTTGTATGCTTTTAAGTTGCTCTAACAACTTAACGGCTACATCAATCGGAGTTTCGTTCCGCATTGGTGGCCCACCAACAATTTGGTGGGTTTTTTATTGCCTCACAAAGCTCATCTGTCTATATTTCACTTGGTGATTTCCACTTGTTCATATCCTGTTCTTATCTTCAAGGCATGGAAGGTTTGCACCTCTATATCGACATGCTTCGAGCTGAACTTATGGCAACATTTGAGCAGCTTGATCCTTCGGTAAGTGCTACTTCAATCTTGCGTAATCAGGACTTTATAACCTTTGCAAGACTTGTTACAAGTGCCTTAGAAAAGAGTAGTGTGTTTGCAACCTTTGCGGGTATCACTCTTACTAATACGGTAACAATGGGCACTGAGGCTCAAATTTCAGCAAGTACTATAGAACGAATTCTTACTTCTACCTATACCCCAAGTCAGCCGTTTGATGCCCGTGTATTAAAGACCTTGAATAAGCTGTGTATCTTTTTAGACTACCAGGGCTGGGATGATTTTTTAGCAAGAAAAATGCTTGCAACAGACACGACTAAGAGTCTGAACCAGCAGTTGATTGAGGCGGTTGAAATGGCCGATGCTGCCGAGTTTGCAGCGTACAAGGCGTTGCCAACTATTGATACGAGTAACCTTGATAAGTATTTTATTATCGGTGCCCAGGCCTATAACCGGATATATAATATCCTAGTCAAACACCATTTCCGGAATTGGATAATTAGTGAACCTTTGAACCCTTCAGACTATGAGACTTTCTCAATAGCTGTAAAACAGGTCACCGCTAATTCGGCGATTGTGATAGCCGACGAATGGTGGTATCTGCGCTGGTTTAATTTCAAAAAGTTCAAGACAGGAACCGTCTATGATATCCGCAATACTCAAACCTTTTTATTACAAAAGACTGAGGAGGGGATATGGAAGGTAAAGGCAACAGAATATCCAACGAAAGGAGCGTTGCTCATTAAGGGTAAGAGATATTGAGAACCATGACTTCGATTATTGAGCATGAAATATTCATGAAAACCACATCAGCAATTTAATTCCCTAAAATCAAAAAGACGGGGCTGTCTCAAAAGCGATTTTGGGGCGGCCTTCCTTTTTGGGCCGGTTTTCCTTGTGGCGGATCTGTTGACTGTGTTCCGGTACTCTTTATCGGCTCAGAGCGGCAGATATTGGAAAAACAAGCCTTTTCAGGCCGCTTTCTTTAGATTTTGGGTCGTTTTCTTTCGCAGGTTCTGCGCCAGAGCCAATAGCGCCGTCTCAATCCCCACTTTTTCTTTGCCTCGCAGCATGAACCTTCGGAACCCGTGGTTCTGTTTTATGTTTCCAAACACCGGCTCTACATCTACCGGCCGCTTTTTGCGGTGGTGTATCCCGCGCTCTGAGGTGAGCCGGTCGCGGGCCAATTCTTTGTGTCGGTTCAGGTTGTGGTTCACCGCGATCATCCTGGGGCCTTCGCCTTTATGACAAGCGTCGCGCAAAGGGCAGCCTTCGCAGCTCTTTACCTGGTATAGGGTAATGGTCTGCTCAAATCCCGTCGTTGTCTTCCTGATTTCTGTTCCTATATTTTCCATCACGTGCCCCGTCGGACAGATGAAGTGATCGTGCTCTTTGTCGTAGCAAAGCTTGTCCTGGGCGAAGGGCCGCTTGTTACGTTCTGCCTCGTTCTGATCTTTGTCAAAATAATTGTACTTCACATAGGCTGCTACCTGAGCCTTTTCCAGGTGCTCGTAGTTCTCCTCGGAGCCGTAGCCCGCGTCGGCGGTAATCTCTTCCGGAAGGCCACCGTAGTCTGCCGCCAGCTGTGCCAGGTGCGGAATCAGGGTGGTAGTATCAGCCGGGTTGGGATGGATGGTATAGTCCACCACATATTGGTTAGAGGACGTTATCTGAATATTGTAGCCTGGCTTGAGCTGACCGTTGCCCATGTGGTCGTCCTTCATCCGCATGAAAGTCGCATCAGGGTCGGTTTTGCTATAGGAGTTGCGGCCATTGAGTATCTCTTCCTGCGCTGCATAGCGCTTCAGATTTTCTGGCCAGTCTTTTTTCACCCGGCTGAGCTTTTCCTTTATCTTCTTGTCTGCTTCCGGCTTTTCACGCAGGGCGGCGTCTATCTTTTCGACCGTGGCCTTTACTTTTTCAGGGCTGATGTCGGTAAAGTCCAGCGGTTCGGGACTGTCCAATTCTTCGGCTGCAACGGTCTGGGCGTATTCCCAGAGCTCTTCCAACTGCTTTGCAATCCTCTCCCGGTTGGTTTTAATGGCCGCTCCCCAGACGAACGTATAGCGGTTGGCCACCGATTCCATCTTGGTACCGTCTACATATACTTCTTTGAGAGAGAGCAGACGTTCAGCAGCCAGCAGCTGCACGACCTGGGTAAAAATCCGGTGCAATACTTCTTTGAGGCGTTCGCCGCGGAAGCGGTTGATGGTGTTATGGTCAGGGGTCTGCATACCGCAGAGCCACATGAAATGGATATTGGTGCGGCAGGCCTCCTCTATTTTGCGGGAGGAGTAGATGTTGGAGATGTAAGCATAGATCAGCACCTTGAGCAGCATCCTGGGGTGGTAGGAGGAGGTACCGCCGCCTGTATACTTCTTGAGCAGGGGCTCAATATCAAGGCTGTCGAGTACGGTATTGACGATACGAACGGGGTGATTGGCTGCGATCAACTCATCAAGGGAGGGAGGAAGCAACATCACCTGCGTCTGGGCGTATGTCTTGAATACCGGTTTAAGGATTCGTTTTGCCATACCCTATAAGACGGCTAAAGCCTTGCTGGTGTTGGCTTTTGGCCGAATTACTTATACAGCCCGAATGTGAATAAACCCGTACGGAATTTTGTTTTTTTTTTAAAAAAAGAGAGGCTGACCTTTTGAGACAGCCTCGTCTTTTATTAGATAGGGTAATAACTAGTGCCCTTCGGTTTTGATAGACACTTATAAGAACCTGATAATTGAAGCACTCCCCAGGTCTCAATATATTCTGGTCCACGTCTTAAAAAATCTAATCCCTTCCAGTTGTGTAGAATATTGTTATGACATGCTTGTTACTGGTTGAACCTGATTTTTCTATAGTTGAGAGATTGGTAGAAATAATTGTGATTGAATCGAATTCAGATAGCCATTTGTTTACTTTCTTCTCTAAAAAAGAAGCTCCTGATTCTTCGAAAATTTTGACTTGAGGATTCATGTACTATAAGTTGTGTTTTAATAAAGATACCCAAAGAAATATATGCTACAACTACCAATCGAAATGAATAGAACTATTCAAAAAATACAGTAGGTGATATTTCTAAAGCTTTTGCCAGATTTAGAATTTGGCTCAAGCTCGTATTGATAATAGCTCTTTCAATTTTACTAATCTGCATTGGCTCTATGCCAGCTTTCCAAGCAAGACCTTCTTGTGTATATCCTTTTGCAAGCCTGAGTTCCTTGAGTCGTAGACCGAATCGTTTAACTCCATCATCATCCCGTAGATACTTCACCCGTCAAAGTAGAGGTTGCGTTCAAAATTTTATATAGTCAAATTTGGTTAGTTCGTCTTCTGTTTCTAATTTGTGTGGATACAAATCATAACCACACGTATGAACAAGATCTCTTTCTTAGTAACTATCCATCTCTTTCTTTTTGCCTTTATGTCTGCGCACGCTCAGCCATTAAATCCAGGCTACCATAAGGAGCAAGTCGCAAATCAACCGTCACTCCGCAATGCATTAACTGATGTCTCCTTAGTCCAATTAAAGACACCTCAACAAGCAATCACACCGCCCGTGTACTTTACTCTTTTGGGAGAAAAGGAAAATGGTCGGGATGTAAATACATACCATGGAACGTATCATGGTAAGCATGTTACTGCTATCGTATTTCTCGGACTGTCGGCTCTCTTTCTAACAGCAGGAATCATATGCATAAAGGCCTCCGATGGTGATGTTGCTGGCACTCTGTTCAGCGCAACTGGCGGCACTATGGGCTTTCTCGGATTTGGTATTCCTGGAGCAATTAAGCTTGTCCGGTATCCGCATAACCAACCAAAATTGAAAGAATAGTTCATGCTCTGGACACATCTGCTTACCTAAATAGCGGCGCATTAAAATTCTTTTTTACACACAATTCCAAATTCAAATCTGCCAATGAAACTCGTTTACTTTTTACTTCTCTCCGCCGCCCTAGTTGGCTGCGCAACTACTAAACTGCCAAGCTCCGCTACCATGCGCGTACCGGCAACCTTTGATTTCAGCCCGCCGTCCCGCGCGCAGATTGGAGCTGCGAACATGACCGTGGCACTCATCCGACCAACCTTTGTTAGTAAAGAACCTGAATACCTGGTTCCGCCTTACTCTGAGATGGCAACCAGTATGGGTAATGATTTTGAGGAAATGCTCACGGCCAAAGGCTTTACCATTCGTGGCCCATTCGGTAGCCGTGATGAAATGGTGTACAACGACAAAACGACTTCAGACTTTGCCATAGAGGTTAGTATTGACCTCCGGCATAACTACAACCGCAAATACGCTACTGTAGCCAATTGGGGCACATTAGTGAATCAAAATGCCAACACCAATTTCTACAAAATGAATGGAGAAATCACTTTCAGTGGCGACCTCATTATCACTGCCTCATCACCACAATATGGAGAGAAACTCTGGAAGAAAAATATCCATTTACAGCCTCAATCCTTTACCTATTCCGGATCTGCAAAGTGGAATAGTGTCCCAGGAATGGCTGACGAATTAAAGCAGGATAATGTGGTGTACAACACGGTCGCAAGAGAACTTGAAAAGTACTACCAGGGCGCGCTGAGCTTATGCTGGCAACAAATTGATCCAAAGGAAATGCAGACTATTTCTGCCCAGGCGAAGAAGGCTGATAGGAAATAAGATCGCAATAGAAAGTTCAGACTTTTTAGCTTAAGCAAAAGGCAGCTAAAAATAGTTAAATGAAAAATGGCTATTTATTTGTTCAGTTGAAACTAAAAAATATTTCTAGTTATATTTGTATTACATGGGTGGCCATTTTTTTATTAAACGCGCACTTTACCTAACGCTAGGATGCGTTATGTTGATTTCATGTAAAAAATCTTTGAATACCAACTATTCAATTTGGTATGTAGATTCCAACAAGTATGTAACAAGTAATGTAGTTACAAACTTTGATAGAACTGAAGTTCATGTATTATGTTACGACAGACCCCATTATTTCGCTTTCAATTTTCCCATGGGTGGTTTCACAGATGGTCAATCTTTTAAATTGACTGGAGGACTCATTAACTTTGGTCTTTGTGCAGCCGCATTTATTCAAGATACTACAGTTTATTTGCCAGCTCCAAACTCTAGCACTAAATTCGTAACTAATATTATTAATAACAAGGCGGTATGGGTTATTGATTCAACTGTTTGTATCAATCGTTACTATCCGTTTGATACTGTAATAATTAATGGAATATTCAGAGAACAGTAACCTTAATAAATAAATCATATAGTCATGAAAACTAAATATATTTTTCTTTCAATTGTATTATATTATAGTAATGCGCTTGCTCAGGAACAACCTCCCGTAATTTTCCCTTCCGGTGCGACTGTTTGTGATCCCACTCCTTATAAATTAGTTTTTGATGAAGAGTTCGACGGAAATTCAATTGATTTAACCAAATGGCACACTTGGTGTAACTATTCTGGCCCATATGAAGGTGATGATTGGTCAAATGGGAGATGGGATTTCCAAGGCAGTACCACTATCATTAGGGATCAAAATGTTGTGGTTAGTGGTGGAACTGTTAAACTTCAGATTAAGCATGGTCCTGAATCTTGGCAATGCACAGGTTGCCCTATTAAAACTGCAAATTATTCAAGTGGATGGTTAACTACCAGATATAATCCAGGTTTTTGTTATAACTCGGGCAGATTTGAGGCAAAAATAAAATTTCCTAAATCGAATTATACATGGTCTACTATGTGGCTATATCATGGAGATGCAATTGGGGTAAATGAAATAGATATAGCAGAAGCACATGGCGGACCATTTTTCCCTGCAGGACCATTTGGCCAAAATAATCATTTCACTTGCAGTTACAGCCTACATGCACAATCTCCACCTAGTGGAAGTAATCCTTATAATTTAGGAGATGTTGAAATAGCCAATTCTTATCCCCATCAATCTTGGTGGGATAAGGTTAATGGCACATATTTTGATTTGGATAACTGGCATACATATACATGTGACTGGGACACTGCTCTTATAACAACATATTTGGATGGGAATATTGTTAATAAAATACCAAAGTATTATTACTATCAACTAGTTCCTGTTTATCATACTTTTTTATTCTATACCTGGACAACTTATATTAAAGTATATCAACAAGCATTGTGCGCTACTGTTCCCAATCAAATATACCATATTACAACTGGTTTTCCTTGGAATAATAGTTCAGCTTCCCAACTGCGATTCAGTACTCAAATGTTTCAAGATGAAGCGAATCTTGGAAGCTATTCCTATGGGCAGTTAAAGGCACAGATGGAAATTGATTATGTTCGTATTTGGCAGAGACATCCTGAGGCTGATTTACATACAGATTTATGCGCTGGAACTACTTTAGCTAAAATAACAGGACCAGATATTGTATGCGGTTCTGCCATATATAATGTTGATCAAAGTATAGATGGTACTTGGTCGGTTAGCGACAATCTAAGTATTACTGGAAATAATAGAGGCATTCATTGGGTTTCAGTTCAGACTTCCCCTTATGATGTTGGACAAATTAAATTCCATTATGGACCAGCGGGATGTCCAGGGCATGATATTGTAAAATGGGTGGATGTCGGTCCTCCAAATAATGCAGCAGCAAATGTTGTTAAAACCGTAGTTGGAGCAAATGCAGGATATAATTTATTCGCAGTTAGTTTGAATATAGGTGTTCCATCTTTTAATTCACCTACGACATATGAGTGGATGATTCATTATGGTCCTCCTGGTAGACCGTATTATGCCCATTTATATGGTCAACATGTAAGTACACTTCCTTTGCCTAATAATCCTACTTATGGAATATCATGGACTTTGATAGTTACAAATGCTTGTGGAAGCCAAACAATTACAGGCTCACGATCAAATAATGAATGGGCAAGGATGATTCAGCCAGAAGGACCAAATATTACTTATTATAGTGCTGAAATTACTGACTCTATTCAATTTCAAAGTAATGTTGAAAGTAGAATGCAAAAACATTATTTTACCGAAGAGGAATCCAATGACTCAACAATCATAAGTCAGGTTTTTGAAAAAGCAATTGCTGAAGAACTAGCTCCATATATTTTAGATGATAGTATTTATACTATTCCTGAAGAAAAAAGAATTAATGTCAATGGTCTCTCAACAACAGTAGATAAGAATTCAAATATTGTTCCAAATCCAACTAGTTCTAAGATAAGTATAAATCTATCAGATAGATATGATATTAATTCTTCTATTTCAATTGTAATACAGAATACAAGTGGATTTACAATTCTTAAGAAAGAAACATCACAACCAAATATTCCAAAAATAGATATTGATGTATCCAGTTTTCCAACTGGACTATACTATGTCACGCTTCAACAGTTAAATAAAAGTGAGCATATTAAATTAGTAAAATTATGATTATGCACTAACTACATCTGAATTGTGCAATCGTCATATTGCAAAATCATTAAAAATTTTAAGTCGGTCCATAATCTTTATAAAAAGAATATGAATTTGAGTGAAAATATTTTTATAATTAAAATTTCGAAGTTAATTAGGGCTTGCTTATAAACTCCAGCTCCAATAATTTGGACAAATTAATAATTTTATTTCTATCAAAATCCTTCTATAAAAACAATGAGATGCTAACCTCGTCAGATTGACGAGGTTGAGCACCAAGGTGATGGTAGTAATCCACGATTCGCTGGTGGTTTTCAGTTTAGCCTTGATGCTGTCTAAGCCGTAACCCACCTTGCCCTGGCCAAATTTGCCTTCGATTGGATTGCGTTCACCTGGTCTTACATGATTGTACAATGCCTCTTTTCCCGGTCGGCCTAACGCTTTTGCGTGGAGCGTTATTCCCAACTCCTTTAGCCATCGTCGGTTTTCCCGATTGCAATATATTTTGTCTGCCAGCACCATTGCCGGATAATATCCAAACCGTTTCCGATATTCCTCCACACGCATCCTAAGGCTATGACCTTCATTGAAGGACTCCCAGGATAGCTTGTTGATTACCGTAAATCCATTGATAAGTGACACCTGAAGCTTACTGCCGAGCTCCACCTTTTTACCATCTTTGCCTCTCACTTTCGGACGCACGTGTGGCTGATGAATATTCACAATCCGTTCCGGCACCACATGGGTCCGGGTAGTGTGCATCAGGTGCTGTTGCTCATACACCTTCCGGATCGTTTCCAGGTATTCCAACTCACGTGGGTTCAATGGCAACGCTTTATCCAATTCATTGTAGCGGTCCACCAGGGTTTTAAGATGACCCAGATTGCGCCGTAAAAACCGCAACTGACTTCCATTGGCTTTGTATATCTCTTTGCTGGTCTTCTGTTTCTTCTTCGCGGTATTGAGGAACCGTTTGTGGGCGATCCTTCTGTAGGTTCTTACCTTGACCGGACCATGAATCGCGGCATCGTACAAGAGATCAATCAGCTCCTCGCTTTTGCGCAGGCTGGCATTGAGGACTTTGAGATCCGTCGGAAACGTGATGTACTGTGGTGCCACCGTAGCATCCATCAATAACTTCCCCTGATTCGCTGGGCGCAGCTCCACAGCCGCTTCGGTCTCCGAGGATTCATTTAATGTTGCATCAGCTTCCGGAGCTGAAGATTCCGGGGGATCAGGATCATCTTTTTCAACACGAACGGGTGAAGGCTTTTGCTCATTGCCGGTTTGCAAACTGCTGGCATGAGCAATAATGGCATCATTGATTTCACTCATTACCTCCAGTGTCAGCCGTTCACGGATCGATACAAATAGCGTAGGTGAAAAAGGTTCTTCATTGGTGAACGAAGAATAGCCCAGGAAGTATTGCATGAACATATTCTCCCGGATCTGATCCACGGTCTCCCGATCCGTCAACACCAGCATATGCTTTATGATGATCGCTCCAATGACGATCCGGCCACTGATGGGTGGTCGGCCTTCTGCAGATTTGAAAAGTTTATCATATTGATGAACTATCTTGTTCCACGGAATGACCGCTGCGAGTTTAACCCACCTGTTCTGAGAACTGAGCGCCTGTTCGAAAGGCGTCTCAAAACCTGATAGGGTCAGTTGATTGGGATTGATGTATTGGGGAGTTACTGCACGCTTTCTGCGCTCTTGAGGCGTTTTTCCATGCATACGCTATGGTATTTATTCCCCTACAGGATAATAATACCAAGGATTATGAAGTAAATGAGCAAGCCCTAATTATACGTCAAAGTATGCGTGATAGGACCCTAGCTTAGGTATACTAGCACGAAGAATTAATATCATTTTGTAAAGTCTAGTGCTTCTACTAAAATCAAGACATTTTGCTCACTTATCCATAAAATTGACACACTTATACAATAGATTTCACGAAGTTAAAAATGACTATTACCTTTAGGTTTGATAAGCTATCCTATCTAACAACTTTTAAAAATTTAGATCATGAAACTGTCAATAAGTAAAACCTCTTATCTACTAATATATATGGTTTGTGTTTCAAACTATTTTATATTAGCTCAAAAGTTATCGTCACAACCACCTGTAACTTTTAGTGTACCAACCCCAATATGCGATTATTCGCCATATAAATTAGTGTTTTATGACGATTTTAATGGCAATACTATAGACGTAAATAAGTGGCATACATTTAATGTTTATTGTGGAGATGAAAATGATCATTGGGAAGAAGCAAGGTGGAGTGAAGGTATTGGATATGATGTAGGAAGTATTTTTCATGACGATAATGTAGTTGTAAACAATGGAACTTGTAAGTTGATAATGAAACATGGAACTAATTCTTGGCAAAATCACACAAGTGAATATTCAGCAGGATTAATTGAAAGTTATTTTTCTAATTATTTTAATTGTGGAAGTTTTGAAGGCAGGTTTAAAATGCCTGTATATAAATATGCTCATTCTGATTTTTGGACTTGGCCTTGCATACTACCTAACAGCATTGATATAGCGGAAGCTTATGGTGCACCTTTCTTTCCATATTTTATTAATAATTCTAATAATCAATATTGTGACCGAAGTTTACATGATGACATATCTCCAAATGAAATAATGGAACGATGGCCGCATCAAACATGGTTTGATTTTATTTTTGGCACATATCTTAAACAGTATGAATGGCATACATATAAATGTGATTGGGACCCAAATTTTATTACTATGTATTTTGATGGTAAGTTTGAGACTATGCATTGTAAGTATAGACAGCCAAAGACATACCACTTATTATGGTGGACTTATACAGTGTATGTATCTCCCTATTGTTACGCAGGACCTGGTACATATGAAATAACTCCAGGATTTCCATGGAACACTGCAGCGCAAAATCATTTAAGAGTAAATGTAGGATTAGATAAAGATGTATATCCTTCAGGTAATTATAAAATAGGTCAAGTTGAAATTGACTATATAAAAGCATATCAACGTCATCCTGAATTAGATAATCACGTTGATTTATGCGCAGCAGCTCAACCCGTTATAACTGGGCCATCTATTATATGTGATAATACCACTTCAACTTATACGGCTAACCCAAGTGTTCCGGGAGGTACCTGGTCAGTTGCCGCGAATAATCAACTTTATTTATATGGAGTAAGCAATTCAGGAGGTACATCAACGGCAACAATTCATGCGGGATCACATTATGGATACAATGACGGAATTATTAATTATAGCGCTCCTAGTAATGGAATTTGTCCTTCAATTTCAGTCACAAAATATGTTGATCTTGGTTTACCGAAAGGGTATGCAATGATAACACGAGTTAGACCTTCTACATATGAGTCTTTCGAAATATTTTCTGTTCCAGTATACCACAATAACGCTCCTAATTCACCCACTACATTTGAGTGGAATATTGATATTTCTGAGAATCTAGATTGTTCAAATTCTCAACATTACCATTTTTTTGGATCTACCGTAACAACTACAAAATTTACCCACGCGACTCGTGGGCCATGGCCTACATGTTATTCGTATACTGTTAAAATTACAAATAGCTGTGGTACTAAAATAATCAGTGACCATGGAATCATCCCTGTATACAATTATTATGCACCATATAATACCCCATATAATCCTTCCGGTAAACTTAAGGTGACTAATTTATCCAGCAGTGATACTGATGAAGCTCCATACATAACAGAATTTGATTCATATGCAGCAAACATAATTGATCACAGCGCGGATACAATTACACGTATTTTTGATGCCGAAATCACTGACACTTTAGCATACGAACAAAGGGTTTCTGATAGATTATCAAATATTCAATTTTTAGTTTCAGATTCTAATATTTCGGCTGAGGATAGTTTAGTAATTAATGACAAAATTCAAAAAATTCGTTTGGAGGAATTAGGACCTTTTATTTTAGTAGATACAAATCAAGAATTAAGTAAATTGATTCCTGGAATTGCAAGTACATTTCCTTGGAAAAATACTATTGTTTATCCTAATCCATCAAAAAATTATATTTGGGTGATGCCATCAACACAACTTATTGATGCCAATTCATTTGAAATCAGCGTAATTGATAATAGCGGCAAAGTATTTAGTAGTCATGTATATTATAATTATGATCATAAACCGCTGAAGCTGGATATTTCTTATCTTCCTAACGGAATTTACTTTTTAAAGCTCCAAAAAAATAAATTAATTGAATATTCTAAGTTTGATATAATTCGATGAATATTTGCATGTAAAGGGTTATAAGGTAGATTTAGAAATTAAACTCAATTAAAGAGCATTAGACACTTAAATATGGAGTCTAATGCTCTTATAATAATATTGTGTATATTTAAATTGTAATTTTAATTGGATTATTTTGGGAATAATAAGCAAAATAAGATAGTATATTTGGTGGCATAAATTTCTATTAATGTTTCAGAATAAACGTGTAATTATTGGTCGCTACGTAATATTAGTATTCATTATAATAATAGCTTCATTACCAATCTTTTGGCAAATTAATAATAGGGGTATAAATGAATGGGATGAGGCAAGAAATGGTGTTAATGCTTATGAAATGATGCACAACAGTGACTACTTTAATTTGTATTATGATGGGAACGTTGATACGTGGAATGCTAAGCCTCCATTATATATATGGTTTGTAGTATTGTGCAATAAAATATTTGGCAGTAATTGTTTTTCACTAAGATTACCTTCCGCTATTGCCACTTTGGCAATTTTTATTATTTTGTACATAATGATATTGCGTGCCTCCGGTAAATCTATTGCATTGTTAACGTGTGGAATAATGCTGTCATGCAAGGCAATAATTAGTATACATTTAGGACTAACTGGTGATTTTGATTCGACTTTTACATTGTTTTTAATATGTGGTACTTATTACTTATGGATGTATGTTAAAACTAGAAAAAGCAACGCCATGCTTTTATCTGCTATTTTTTTTGGAGTTGCCTGGTATACGAAAGGGACAGCTGTTTTTTTATATCTAGTTGGCATCATATTGTATATATTATTTTACAAGAGAAAATTCTTTTTTAATAAAAAAAATGTATACTTAAGTTTAGTAGTATTTGTCATTATTGTCTTTTCATGGTTTTTCATACAGTATTTATACGGTAAAAGTGGTAGGGATATTAATTATGGAACTGGAAATGCTATACGGACAATGCTTGTGCAGGATACGTGGAATAGATTGATATCTTCAAAGTTTCAGGGAGGGCAACCAAGAGATTTCTTGTATATTATTGAAGTCTTAGATTCTAAAATGAATATTTGGAATTACGTTCTATATATTTTAATAATATTGAAATTATTAAAGTATAAAAAACACGATTATAAAATTTTATATGACCGACTGCATGAAAATCAATTATTGGTTTTAGGATTGTTTATTATTATACCAACCAGTATCATTCTATCATTATCTGCAAATAAATATAGTTGGTATTTTGGACCCTACCTCTGGATCATTGCATATTGTATTGCCATAATGATTAGTACGTTAAGTCGAACTTGGACTAGTATTTTACCGATAACATTGATAATAATTATATTTGGTTATTTGCGGCAGTTATATGAAATTAATACTTTTTCGAAGTGTAATGTAAAAATAGGAGACAACATTGTTGCTAATAGAGATACAATATTTGCCATTGGTTCTTTAAATCAGGATGTTTTACTACAACTTAAATGGTTAAATAAGCCAATAAAGCATATTGGATCTCCCAACCAAGTGAAAAACTTATCTCGAGCATTTATTATTTGGGATTCAAGTCTAGTTGGATTGCAAAATGAAATGATAAAACCAAAAGGGCAAATTCGTTCATTTCTATACAATTAGGATAGTAAAAATGATAAAACGTTACTAATATATTTAAGAAATAAAGGTTAAAAGGTCTCATTCAGAAGGTATGCGCATAGACTGCGCCAGACCATTGAACCTCCTTTATGTATAGGTATTAGTTGAAGAGAAAGGAGGTTCAATGCCCGTAGGGGTGCTTGCAGCAGTCTGTCACACTCTATGCAATGCCTACCTTCCTCATTCGCGCAGTTCCTGTGTCCTTCATGGTAGTACAACTTCGATTCACTACCAAGAAGCCCACCCACTGCGTGCTTTCCTTATGCTCGCCTGCGCTGCCACCGGCTGCGTTACAGTCCAGGGCTGCCGCTTGCAATCCCTCATACCTATCGGTATGCAACGCCCTGGCCTTTCACTGAGCTGCGCACCCGCACTACTCGTGCTCCTGTGCGCACCCCATCCGGTGGCTACTCGCAACTGCATTCCTTTCGCAAAGCCTCCAGTCATTCCGTTTTGAGGGCGAGCGATGACTGATTTTAAAAAAGATTATGTTTAATTGCAAATAGAACGAGACCCGTTTTGCTTTTTATATTAAATTTATCAAAAATAGCTTCTCTATATCCATCCACGGTTCGACGGCTGACACACATATCATTGGCTATTTGCTCGTATGTGTATTCTTCTTCATCGCATACTAGTCGTAAAAACTGTAACTCGCGGTGGGTGCATTTTTTTATAATTGCTTCCCTTTCTAATAAATGTTTATCAGGTTTTGGCTCATCAGTCATCAGTGCTTTATACAAAGCATCGCTATGATGATATCCGCGATTAAGTATATCTTCTATTGCTTCCTTTAAACTGACTGCAGTACAGTCTTTTGGTAAATATCCTTGAACCCCTAGTCTATATAATCGTAGGATTGTTGACTCGTCTGTATTGAGTGTAAGAATTAATACAGGTATATTATATCCCTGCTTTTTAAGCAGTGCTACGGTTTGTTCTCCATCTAACACCGGCATAGTAAGATCCATTAGAATGAGGTCAGGTGTACTTTTAATAAATGGTATTGCATCCATTAAGTCCTTTCCATTATTGTATTGGGCAATTATTTTATAGTTACCCATTACAGCAATAAGTTCAGCTAGACCATTGCGGACCACTACATGGTCATCCACTAAAATTAAGCGAGGCAGTAAAGGTTTCATAGCAAGAGCAATATCTTAAAAATCATGTGGAAGAAATCGAAATGGTACATCCCATTTGTGGTGCAGTTTCAATTGTACATTTCAATCCCATAAGAATAGCACGACGCATCATATTTTTTAGTCCAAAGCCGTGCGAAGTCTTGAAGGCTAATTCTTTATCATAACCTATTCCATTGTCACGAAATTGAAGAAACAAACCGTTTTTACTTTGCAGATGTATAAGAATTTCTGTGGCATTTGCATGGCGTAGTGTATTATTTAAGGCCTCTTGGAGTATGCGAAATACTACAATTCGCATATCCTTAGAAATAATAGGCTCCAATCCATCTGATTCAAAATTAATGTCATGACTACAAAGGCTGCGTATCCGTTGTACTTCCTGGGTAATAATACCACTTAAACTGCCCTCTATAACGAAGTCATTACTAAAGGAATGGCTTAGAAGACGAACTTGCTCAATTGTAGTTTGCAGAGTATTTGAAATTGGATTCAATGCAAAGGATACAGTAGGCTGTTGTAGTTTCACTTTTTCCATCTGCAAATTCATGAAAGTGAGGAGTTGACCAATATTATCATGTAGTTCTGCTGCAATATGTGTTAGGGTAACTTCCTGAACTTCAGATTCTATTGTTCGGAGTTCTGATTCATATGCGAGATGGGTTTCAGTTAGTGCAGTTTGCTGACGGTCTCTCTGACGTGAGGCGATGAAGATTACGATAACTGAAGCTGCAATCAATAATAATATAGCAAGTGTGGTAAAGACAACCGTATATCCAATATCAGTTATATTCATTCTGTTTCTTCTTTTCGCTATTATTATGTTGCCGGAGAAGAAGTACAAAACTAATTCCGGTAAATAAGTATCTAATATTAGACAATATTCTTATAATGTTAAACAATTTTTTAAGTAAGTGTTCGTCTGCTTTACTTAGGAAGTGTAATAGACCAAGGATAGGAATACTACAACCGAAATAAATAATGCATCCAACACAAAGCCATGCATCAGGATTGCCTAACATTGGACCTCTGTAATCAAATGTACTTCTGTATAAAAAGATAAAAAAAAGTATCGCTAAAAACACACTCTCAACAATACAAGCGCGATTGGCAAGAACATAAATGCCGGATGAATATATTTGAAGTACCCATGCAAGCATGAAAATACAGAATCCGCCAACAATAAATATTTTTAGCGGATTCTGCCAAGACAATTCACTATGTTTCAAACCAGCCAAAGCTAGAATGCATGTTTCTGCTACTATGTAATAGTTGAATATCCATTGATTGTTGTACTCTATACCAAAATGAAAATTCAGCCATATTGTTATAACGATAAATATAAAAGCCAGTACGACCTGGAAGAATATTAAAGTATAGAAACGGCGAAGTTTGCAGCAGATGGCAGTACCAAAAATTAGGGCAAATCCAAGGCTTACAAGTTGTTTTAAAATGATTGGCCACATATTTTTATTTTTCTAGCGGCCGAATTTATTTTGTGAATAATTGTCTTGTTTTTCGTACACCCCAGGTAATTCCTAAACCTATGCCTAGCAAAGAGAATAATCCTAAGATAGTTTGAATAGCATTAGGAAGGCTTGCAAAAAATTTAGCTATAGCAGTAAGCATTGGTGGGTTTGTCAAACCATTTTGAATAGTTAGACTACCGCATCCTGGAGGACATAAAGTCCCCAAGTCAGCTGCGATTGTTGACGGTGGTAAATCGCCTCTAGGATCAGCATTGGTTAAAGCTATAAAATGTTTCAAAAAGGTTATTCCATTTTGATAATCCGCTTTAGCAATGCTTGTGAAAAACACACTACCACTTTGATAGAATGCATCAATTTCATTGATCGTAATCACTTCTCCCAAGTCATCTCCATTTTTGTCTAATCCATCATTTTTCCATTGTAAGAAATCTCCAGGATTGCCTGTATTATTCCGGTTTATTCTTATTGTTTTATAGTTTCCACGCCATGCATTAACATCTGCTGATGTCACAGATATAAAACTATTATGATCATCCGATACGATGTAATATGTTTGATGATCTTCGTCTGGCATTAGTTGATATTTATCAGTTTGAGTGGGGTCGGGTGGTGTATCAGCTTGAGGCTTATTCCAATCCGCCAATACTGGTGCAAATATTAATGTAAATTTAAATTTAGTAGGATGGGCAATATCGTCTACTCTAAAGCCGTAGTAAAGTCTAATTGCCTTTATTTGATGGCTTGGCTCATAAGGGCCAGTTTCGAAGACTGATGATTTAAGTAAGTCAAGTGGCACTTCTTGAACCTGATCATTTCCAAAACTTCCATTTGTGTGGTCAGGATTTATCCAAACAAAATTCGTTTGAAGCAAATTTTGCCAAAATTTGAAACTATTCAGATCAACCCGGTGGCTATGTAAGTCGAGAAAACGTGGGTCATTCCAAGGTGATGATACTCCTTGTTGAGCATTGGTAAGTAATGGAACAAAAAGAAGAATTAATATTTTAGTCAAAACGGGAAGTTTCATAAATTGATTTTATTTTGAAGTGAATATATGTATTATAGTAAATGATTTTGAAATTTATATATTGTCTAACTACCTGTTAATCGAAATTTCAATAAATCTACTCCTATCAAGGTTCCAATGGTATAAGTAAAACCTTTTAGATCATCTACATTCAAATTTGATCCGGTATTAAGTATGTATTTCATGTTTGCAAATAGCATCACTTTTGAAAGTTGTAATATAGCTTGAAGACCTATTGTATGAATAGTTGGAGGTAGGTTATTTCCTTTTATAATTGCATTGTAACTTGTAAAATATTTTGGCTGAACATTTATAATGTTATAATATGGAAAGAGCACAAACCCAGCTTCAAAACTACTATCCTTACCAAAAAGTTGAGATTTTGATATACGTATGCCAACCAATACACTTTCTGATTTAAACCCATTAGAAATACTATCCTGAGTGATTTTGTAGCGGTTTAGTGAAAATTCTATCGTTGGATCTATACACCAGCTATTTTTAGCATGAAAAAAGTTCAAATAAGAACCAATTACAAAATCACGCTTGCTAATATCAGGGAATAGAAATGTTTTAGATATCTGATCGCTATCTGCAGAACTTCCAGTACGAGTATTAAAGGCCATATATAAAAATGCAGGGTCTAACCATTGAGAGTTTCTTTTAATTCGCTTATAATCACCAAGACGAAAGGTGGCTACAGCTGAAAAATTTCCACCTGCTTGTACCGGATTTTGAAGTTCACTAATACCACCAATACCTGATATTGTAAGGTGTGGGCTTGAATTTCTATCCGCGATAACCTGCGAAATGAACACGGAGTCGTTTTTGAACAAGGCAGTTGATGTATCTAAGGAAAGTGTAGTTGTTATATCTCCTATTTCTATTAATTTGGAATTAGAATCTAATTTACTACTCAAAGATTGCAAAATTTCATCTCTTTTTTTATGCAAGCTATCAATGTTTTTTTTAGATGCCTTTTGAGTTGGAAGTAAATCACCTTTGGAGGGCATGTTGAATTTATAGGGTGTTGTCCTTTGACTTTGGTATTGTTGAGCCTCACAATAATTTACAAGAAAGATGATGTGCAGGCAGATTACAAAGAATATTTTCATTTGATTGATTTTGGCCTACTCTTTAAACCCGTTTTCGGCTTCCCGGTTAATAAAGGCAAAAATTGGATTAGATTAATAATCCCAAAAGAGTAAAATGACCCGAATAACCAGGGTAATAACACCCCCCCGGAGGGCAGCGGACAATCATGTAAGACCAGGTAAAAGCAATCCAATCGAAGGAAAATTTGGCCAGGGCAAGATGGGATATGGCTTAGACAGCATCAAGGCTAAGCTGAAAACCACCAGCGAATTGTGGATTGCAACCATCACCTTGGTGCTAACCTCGTCAGATTGACGAGGTTAGCATCTCATTGTCTGTATCAAAAACTATTATTAGCAATAAATAGTATCTTTAACCAAAATGCTTTGCTCTGGAGTTTATGAACAAGCCCTATTTAATATTCAAAGCTGTCATATCGCCTGTAGCTTTGAAAAGTAGGCTTTAGCAAACAAACCTTCAATCATTCTGGATAACACACCCTGGCCTTTCACTGAGCTGCGCACCTGCACTACTCGTGCTTCTATACTCACCCCAACCTGTGGCTAATCGTAACCTCGTTCCCTCCGTAAACCTCCAGTTATTCCGTTTTGAAGATGAGCGAGGAAGGAGGTTTAGCTATTACAGTGAAGTGTTATTCTGCATTTTTTGCATGCAATTATTTTATAAAATTTAAACTAATATACATACAATGGTTTGATGCTGGAATACTATTTCAGTAAATGAAATTGACAATGATATTAATCGGTATATTTTAGCAATAGTTTATGTATTTTGCGTTAATAAAAATTCAAAATGACTGCTGATAAAGAAAGAATCCTTCGGCAATTTGAACCTGATATTGCCCCTAAATTATTGGAGTTTGCTGAATATATTTCACGGCATGAGTGTGATGTATTTGTATTTATGTCACGAAAATTTTGTTGCCTTTATGACATTTTACTTTCTATTGGGGCAACGCCGGTCCAAGTCCCAATAGTAAGCGATAAACTGCTTGACATAGAAACCGATTTTTTTGCAGATAAGATTGTAACCATTGTAGATGATATAGTCATTTGTGGAACTACGATATGGAAGGCAAAAGACAAATTAATTAACTACTATCGTGCGAAAGAAGTTAAGACTTTCGTTTTTTGCATTAACGAAAAGTATTGGGTTAAAGAATGCATCGACCCAGAATATAAAGCTATTGTTCTTTCTGAGGATAGATCTTTAACCTTTTGTTCATCCGTGGTAAATGCCTTGTCTATTGCGCCGCGGCCATATGCTGTTGAATTTCCTTATCTCTTAGAAATTGATATCAAGCAAAGGTATTGGCAGCAAATTCTTTCGTCAAAGGACTGGAATGTTTATGACATTACAAACAAACTTCAAGAGGATAATTCAATTTGTGCGCTTACATTTTTCCCTTCAGTAACAGTTTTGGATGAATTAGGTAGAGTATTTGGTGAGTGTGCTAAAAACCTTACAGACATTATAAAGGTCAGAGCCTATGCAAAGAAGATCAGCTGGGGCATAAAGATGTCTATTGTACCCATTATCACATTTAAGGCTCTCTCTAAGGAAAGTATAGACATACTATTTAATAATTTGCTTGAAATTTTATCATCGCAAGGCTTTAGCAATAACAATGTTGATGATTTTATTGAAGAATTTGAAAGCCCGGTTAGCCGTTTGAGAATTATTCAATATGCCGCAGCATTAATTTTAGGGACTAAATTTAAGTTCAATTTAGAGCGCACACTTGATAAAAAATTAAACTTTCAGTTACGTGACTTGGATGTCGAACTACTTTTTGGAAAGTGGCATTTACCTTGGATCAAAGCGTTATCAAAATTTTACTTTGAAAACGAAGATCGGCAATTCCTAAATATTGTTGGTGTTGAGGAGGCCGTTCTAAGCTTAGAGGAAACAGAATTGCACGCACTAATGAATGATGGCGAATTATTAGCAGAATCTGCATTAAGCCACGAAGAAGATTTTCCGAAAGACGATCCCAGGAATATTTTTTCTGATTTTAGTAATATTTTTCTTTCATTATACCACAAAAAAGAAATTCCATCACGACTGGAAGTAAAAGATGCTGCTCCTAAAGGTGATTGGGATAGGATAAAGCGTATAGATCGTTTGGAAACTGGGATTACTTGGATGGGCATATTGAAATATCTGAAGAGCATATTTCATTATGATCTTAAACCAGAGGTAAAAAATGTGCTCTCTTTAGTTTTAGATTACAGCGTTGACAAAGGTATATGTGTTCCCGTTTGTCGATACAATCCAGAAGGCAATATTATCTTTCGTGCCTATAGACATGGGGAAGATGTCAAATTTGCTGAGGAAGAAACGGAATTGTGTGGGCTTGCAATTGAAAATGCTCAGCAAGTGATTAATAAAGGGGAGGTTCCAAAGCTCTTCTTAGAGAAACTACTAGTTTTATTAATAAAGATTGGGGTATCGAAGAATATTCTTCAGATTCAATATGGAACAAGTGGTCAAGAAGGCATAGCCAAGATTGGATTTTACCTGCACGGTGCTGTCGTTAAATTAAAAAAGCGAAGTTCATATAATGCTGAAAGCAATATTTGGCTGTCTAAGCACTTACTTGAAAAAAAAGTTATTAGAAAATCTAGCAAGGGGATGTATGCTTTTTATCAGCACTATCCAGCAGTTCAAATATCGTCTACATCAAGGACAGAAAGCCAAAAGTTTGGACATATCCTTGGATTGCTTTACAGTGGATACTCTTCAAATGGAGTATCCATCAAGTTAAATGATGATGACTTAATATTTCTTTCCACTTGCTTTAGACCAAGAGATGTAGCAGCAGCATTGTTAGTTGAGTTGGATTTATTTGTGGCTGACCTACTTCCTATTCTCAATTCGATAATCAATCAATTTGAGTCAAAGAGAATTAATAGAATTGAATCTCATGAATCTATAATTAAAAATATCGGCTTCACCGCGCTTAATAGTTTGCATAAAAAAACTCGTGGATGGATAGAGGGTGGTGCGATAAAAGCGATCAAAAAGGGAGAAGATATTTTGAATAATCTCAATCAATTCACCACTAAACTTGATTGGGAAGGATATTGGGCTTCGCTGGAAATATTAGTTCGGGAAGATGAAAATAAAGTCTTTGGAGATTACATAATGCAAATGTCTTGTTTGGGCCATCATGCACTTTTTTATGGAAACCTTTTGGAAGTGGTTTTGTTGCATGATAAGCAGACTGGTTATCAAAGTAACTCTAAACTGCAAGCGAATATAAAAAAACTAAAGAGTTTATCTGAAAGAACGGCTGCAATAAATAAGGATTTACTTTCAATAAATGAATACCGACTTGTTGAAAATTTACAAAAACAGATAGAGGAGCATTTTGAAACCTTCGATGAATTGAAGACTGTAAAGTATATAAAAAACAGGTTATCAGAGGTTAGTTATGAATTATCCATGGTCATACCCAATGTAGGAAGATTACTAGATGAATTTGAACATACAGGAGATCAAACTATTTCTTACGATTATGTTGTATATTATGACATCGTTGACTCAACAGCCACTAAAAAGAGCAAATTGGGTAATGATATTGAATCCTACAGGAATCAGATAAAGCGAATAAAATATTCCATTAATAATTTCATATCCATAATGGAAAAGAAAGCAAGAGAGGAACGTGAGGAGATATATTGTTGGAACGGAGACGAAGTGTCAACCAATGATGCTAAGTATGTATTTTTTTCAAGCACCAAAATAGGGTTTAGTCTTCGAAGAGCAAAGGAATTTATAACTCGATTATATGAACTTTCAAATTCAGACATTTCATTTAGGGCAATCATTTGCCCGGCCAATGCGTTTCATTCTCACCTTTTTAAACGATTTCAAAGAACGGAAGTTGAGGGAGATATATTCTGGGAACATTTTAGTAGAATTCAGAAGAAGTTTAGTGAACTGGAGTTGAAATTCAAATCCTACCGAAATTTAGTTTTATTCGTAAGAAATGAATTTACATCTCTGGATGAAGAGAAGTTTTCTTTTAAACAAAAACTTTGGTCAGGTGAACTTGAAACTTCTATTGCTGCTAGCTACATCAAAACATATGGAGAACTTTGGTCAAATGGTTAAACCCCTAATAGCTATGATAAATTAAGCGAAAAACTTGACTATAAATGAATAAATATATAATATTAGTTTAAACAAGTACTTGCTTCAGATGGCGTCTAATTACGTGCCAGCAGACGCGGTTATACGTAAGCCTCAAATAGCCTAATCTATTGAGATTGGGCTATTATTCTAGCAAAAGAAGCTTTAACTACATAAAGTTAGTTGCTGATTGGTAGCTGATTGTAATAATTTACGGGTAATTATTTTAAATGCTTTACAATATTTCTTAATTAGAGCTATTTTAGGAAATACAAAAAGCCGACTCGGAATATTACTTCAGAGAAGGCTTATTAATTACTACTCACTTTTCGGTTCTGAATCCTCAACCGCATCCTTAATATTCAGAATAAAGTCAGTTGCTTTCTGCGCAAGCGTGGAAGCGGTGAAAATAAATCGATGATCACCACGCAGCACCCTCAACCAATGTTCAATGTAGGCTGCAGATTGCTCAAATTCGGATACAATGCCAGCACAGGATTGTAGGTAACACGTACCAATCTCTGCTACTAACTCCTCTTGAGAATAAGGCTCAGAACCGAATTCAGCCATTTCAAGGAGTCCTTTACGCTCTAGTCGTGAATTGTGTCCAGTGCTGTGGATCAGCTCATGAAATAGGGTGGAATAGTAGGCTTCAGGACGTACAAAGCTGTTGTACTTTGGCATGTTCACATAGTCCTTGAGTGGATCATAGAAAGCACTTTGCTTGCTATGAACGATCCTTGGTTGCTTAGGCATCCCGGACACAATCTCATCACAGGTCTCAAGTGGTGCCCAGTCGTGTACCTCCTTAGCCAGGTACTTTTCCGGTATACCTTCGCACTGGGCTACATTGTACACACTGTAATAGCGGAGCATAGGTACTTTCTTGGCCATCTCCTCAACCGGAGTGCCATCAGTACGCTCCTTGTGAGCTTCGCTACGCTCTACATAGTTCCAGAACACAACCATGTTGCCATGTTCACCTCGTTTTACTGAACCTCCAACCTCCTTGATCTGTTTAAAAGTCATGAAGATGTTGTGTTCATAGCCAAGCATAGCGAGGAGCATCACATTGATGCCTCGATAGGCTCGCTTACTGATTCCATTCATAGGGACACCGGCGACTGTCCAGGGCTGTTGCCAGGGGACGGTACCTTGTTCCAGTTTCTCAATGATGCGCTCATTGACGATGCTGTAGACATCTTTGCGCGTGGTTGGCTGCGATACTTCAGTTGCAGCACTTGTCTTGGTTGCTTCCATGATTGTACACGTTTGTTTTGTGAAAGAAAGAAGTTCACTTCCAGTGTACTGTAGGAGTGGCAAGGGGAATAGATGGTACAATTTGCCGGAAGAGGCAATTTTCCAATTTCTAATAAACAGGTCCGATTTAATTTGGTTTTTGTTGCACTAAAGGAAATTCCATAATTCCGGTAGATATCAAGGCTGCCATCATGGTTGGGAATCTGTTATTATTAAATTCCGTAGAGGATAGCCAAACACCAGCTTGTCTGCGCCACCGCAAAAGTATCCCCGGCAATACAGGCTTGCAAGGTCTGCGCTTCGCTTGCAAGTGCAGGTAACAAAATCTCCACCTCTCTTTTGAGTGCTGAGCACAGAGTGTACCGGAGGTAGTATTTTCTTCCCTGCAACCGTACCGCTCTGTCTGTCCGGGCTTGTCTGTGGCTCATCGCAGTCAACTGCTGGCGTGTAAGCCGGATTGACTTAAAACGATATCATAAAGATCATGCAACCACAGAATTTCACACCCGCCAAGCTATCCTGCCTTATGAAAATGTCCTGGGATATTCAGAAGGCAAAGATGTACACTCGATCCAAAGCACTGCATGCAGCATGGCTGATTTTGAGTAACGAGGACACTACAATTCAGTACCTCGCATTACGCTTGAATCACTACAAGCCGCTGCGGAAGAATGTCGAGAATCAGATGGTATTATTTCAAGCCTAATTGATAAGATTATTTATTTTTCAAAGAGAATTAGTTACTAAAATCATATTGTAGGGTTATGCAAAACTTCAAATAATAAAACTGCCGAAACCGGCAGTTTTATTATCACCTACTATGTTGTAACTGGAACTTAAATCTGATTGAAAATTCAAGATTCCAATGTTCTTGAAATCATTACTTTGACTGTGCTTCATTTGATCTTTTATACTTGAGCAATATGGCAGCACAGGTTGCTTCAAACACTTTGAAATGTCGATCATTAGGTAGATTTCTACCTGACTTGATGTGAGTGTATAGTTCTGAATGTCGATGCAATACATAGTTGGTGATACATTCCTTGGCATCCTTCCCATTTGAATCACAGTGCGCTTTTAACTCCGAAAAGGTGAAGTAATGAACAAGCATTCCTTTCCGTTCCAAGAGGATATTCAGGGCACCAATAAGTTGATTATAGTTAATTGAGGTGGGGAATATATCCGGAATCTTTATTGCAACCTCTTGTATTTCGTAGGTATGTAGCAGGGTTTCAAATCGCTTCAGAATTCCGGAAAGCTTGTTCTTTGACCACGGGCCATGGAAACTGAGCACATCCCAATCTACCAGCACATTATCAATCAGAATCGCAATCGCGAATGCCCTGGTCCCAGGACTACATCCGAGAACCGCCGTCATTGTTTTGTACGAGTGAGGTGTATAATGCGCCGCGCGATTTTCGGATGCTGTCGTCCGGCATAGAGAGTACCCGCATGAGTATCCTGCGGAGGTACTCTTCAGAATATTTACGAACAAACTTTTCATGGAGCATGAGCGCGTCCATGTCATCAAGAGCTTCTGCTATTTCACGGGCTAATTTTTGTTGTTGCGTAAGCATATGTTTGGAGAATTTGCCTAGAGAGGCAACTTATGTGGATAAGTGGGTCTTTTTAGTACTCGATCGTTTATATGTATTCGATATCGACCGATATACTTCGTTTCAAACTTTTCATTTTAAAAAGCAAACGAAAAACGAGTACCAATTGAATAATCTCTTCACAGGTGAGTTTGAGTTAGGGGCCGTTGATTTGTTTACTAGATAGGTCTAATTCTTGTTGCTCTTTGAGCTTTATTTCCTTCCGCATTTTAGCGTTGTATTCGTAGTAGAATTCTTCAACAGGAGTATGATAGAGCTGGCCGAGACGAAAGAGATTGTCAGCAGATGGCATTGTAATTCCTTTTTCCCATCGGGAAAGAGTACTGGCATTATTGTGTCCTAACATCCTTGCTGCTTTTATCTGGTTGTACCGCATCATGCGACGATGTTTACGGAGCGAGTTGTAAAATGTATGACGTGCTCTGGTCATGCAACAAATTGTATTAACTGGTGTAAAAGAAAAACAGACTAACAATTTGCCTGGAGAGGCAACTTTTCTAATACTCAAGCACGGTAACTGAGTTTATTTTATACCCATCGAATTAATTTATTTCTAAAAAAATCTTGTTGAGATTTTTCGAACCTAAAACTCGAGCCACACTATTTGAAAAAAAGTCTGACTGGGGTAGTAATGAATCTGGCGTAACCTTTAGTAGCCCCCTGAACTCCCCTGATCTATCAATATCGGCAGGCCCTGATTTTAGGAAAACTTTAAGTGAACTCAGGTCCTAATAGTGAAAGATTCATCGGTTATTGACAGTAAATCGTGAAAAGTATAGGATAGTGAATATGGCACTATCTAAAAGAAATAGGGAGAAAATTGATGAATTGAAACGGCAATTTGACACCTTGAAAAAGGACAAGGAAAGACTGTTGGAACTTTTGACTATTGCAGAACTTACAGATGTTGTTGCTAACTCAAATGCTATTGAAGGATCAACATTGACCATTGCTGAAACAGAGCTGATTCTAGTTGAACAATCGGTTTCAAGAAATATTTCTGTACGCGAATTTTTTGAAGCAAAAAACCTTGGTCGGGTAATACGATACAGTCAAAGTAAGGTAACCGCAAAAATTTTAGATACGGAATCGATATTGCACCTGCATCAAATGTTGCTGACAAATATCAATGATGAAATTGCCGGGCGGATTCGGGAAGGCAACGAGTATGTTCGAGTCGGCACTCATATTGCTCCAGCTCCAGATCAAATTGATGCCTTGCTTGATGAATTGACACTTGAATTCTCGAGTACTCACAACAGGCATTTCCTTGAAAAGATTAGCCGATTCCATTTAGAATTTGAGAACATTCATCCTTTCAATGATGGTAATGGACGAATTGGCCGGGTATTGTTGAATTATCAACTAATGCAAACCGGATTCCCACCGGTCATTATCCGCGATAAGGAAAAGAAACTGTATCATGATTCATTTAAAGAATATCGGGATAGCGGAAAGCGAACAAGTACCAGGATGGATAAAGTCCTCTCACTAGCCTTGATGGAGTCCCTACATAAACGAATTACCTACCTCAAGGGTCAGCAAATTGTGCGATTAGCAGAATATTCAAACGCAAGAAGAGAAAAGTCAACAACTATATTCAACAGGGCAAAGCACCAGACGATAGCAGCTTTTCGGGAAAAGGGTAGCTGGAAAATTGGGATTGATCGCCTGTAATTAAGTTGCCTACTCAGGCAAATTTACCCTCCTGCATTCCTTCACCTCCTCTGTCATGCTTATGGCATGAGGAAGGCATACAAACATCGTCATGATATCAGTCCGGATGCGCTTGAATATTTTGAGAATGAACAAAAAATATCAGATGCAAGAATCGCGGGTACTTCCATTCCTGGGTCAGAATCAATTTCAGATGAACCAGGTGTTGAGAATGATGAAAACTACCTACTGACTCCTAAAAACCTTGAAATATTTTCTGCGTTTGCAGTTACCCTCAAAAGAGTGCATGTACGGCTAATTGCAGAAGGCTATATTATCAACAATGGGCAAATAACAAAGTCTGAGCGACTACTTGCATATGAACAAGACAATAACCCCAAACGAAAAAATAACTGATGTCTACAAGGAGTACTATATTGCCTACACTCGAAAGAGCACTGATGATTCAGAGAATCAGAAGAACTCGATAGAGTACCAGGAACTGGAGATTGTGAAGGATCTGGCTCGCCAAGGCATTTCTGTTGCTCCTATTACAATTGATGGCTTTTGCAAGGATGGATTTATCACCGAACACCATTCCGGATCTAAAGAGGATTCAGATTTTACAACAAATCCAGATGGCACTATATCCATTTCTGTGAATCGACCAAAATTCCTGATGCTAGTCAATTTGCTCCGGCAAAAGAAATTTAAAGGAGTGATTTCACTTTGTTGGGATCGATTCAGTCGCAATGAGGCTGATGACATGCTCACAAAGAAGTTACTCAAGCAAGGAGTAGATATCCGCTTTGTACAGGCTAAATATGAGGCCACCAGTGCCGGTGCCTTGCACATGGATATTGACGGCATGTTTTCTCGCCATTATTCTCGTGCACTTGGTGAAAAAGTCCGGGATACCAATCGGAAATTACGGGCTGACGGCAAATGCCTTTATACGCCGCCACTTGGGTATTTGAGCGAGGGGTCAGGTAGCAAGCCGCTTGATCCGGAACGTGCCATTCTTGTGAAGCGACTTTTTGAAATGTATGCAACGGGAGAGTGGAGCTTTAGTACACTTGCTGCATGGGCAAATCGGAATGGTTTAACAAACAAACCAGCCCGAAGAAAACGAACAAAGGAAGAACGAATGCAGGGAGTTGAATTAGCCGATATTCCTAAAGTATGCCGCCCGATTTCGGAATCCACAATTTGGCATATTCTCAGCAATCCTTTCTATATAGGCAAACTGATCTACAAGGATGAAATCATTGACAGTAAAGCCCATCAGCCCCTTATCGACCTAGCAACTTACTACAAGGTGCAGGCAGTGCTCAGAGATAAGGCTGTCAAAATCCACTACCCACACTTTGAATTCTTCACTTACAGGGGCCTTGTGAAGTGTGGGAGCTGTACCAATGTCTTTTCTCCTTACAAGAAGAAAGGAATTACTTATTATAGGTCACGTTGTAAAAAAGGCTGTGGAAGCAAGCTAAAAAACATAAACGATAAATTCATCACTACAAAAGTCCAGGAGATCCTAGACCGTATTCATTTCACCGAACACGAATTACTCCGTATTGAGCAACATGCCTGGAAAGAGTTTAATCAGCTTAATGAGAGTAGAAGTAAAGAAGTGGAGGATATCCGGTTTCAAAGAAATAAGGCTCTTGAGAATTTAGAGTTTCTCACTAATGACAAGCTGAATCTCTTACGTACCGGTGTTTTTACAACCGCTCAGATGATCGAAGAGGAAGGGAGGTTACAATCCTTACTAAAAAACTATGAAGAGAAAATTAGCAGATTTTCCGTTTCAACGAAAGCGATCCTGGAGTATGTGATATCATTTTCTGAACTCGCCAGACACGCCGCTTCGTATTTTGAATACTGCTTGGATTCTGAAAAAAGAGACCTTGTAATACAAGTGTTTTCCGAACTCTATATTGAAGACGGAGAACTAAAATACGAAGCAAAACAAGCTTATAATCTGCTTTTGAAGCGTCATAATACCTCAAATACTTTGTCTTGCGGGGAAGATTACGTATTTCTCGAACTCATCAAAATCTACGAGTTTGCTAAAACTAACAAACCCATCCTCGAAGCAATAATTAATCACTCAGCGCTTGCGAGAGCGGCGTGATATAAGGTCAGGAAAGGTTGTATCAAATTTGCCTCAAGAGGCAAATTGTTCGGTCTATCACTATTATTCTAGTGTTTGTATCATCAAACTATATGAAAGTCATACATAACAATCTACGTGAATTTAGAAAGAGGAGGTGGATGACGCAACTTGAGGTTGCGCAATATCTCGGGCACAAGAGTACTGAGAGAATTTCAAAGTGGGAGAGTGGGAAGTTGTATCCGCATGTCCGGAATTTTATATAACTGCTGAAGTTGTATGAGGTTGGTGCAGAGCAGGTATATATCGAGTAATTTCTCCGACGCTAGACTATTCCGAACTATATTTCTCTGGATTATAGTACTTATCGTCATCTCTGTGTCTATCACCCTGTCCATCCTCATATCCCTCATCATATGCGGTGGTATCACTTGTTTCCGGGACCGGGAGAGAATGATAGTTTCCTTGCATGAAATCTCCCATCATATCACCGTCCTTTCCCTCTTCATACCCCTTTTGGTAATCTTTTTCTTTGTCGCTCATAAACTTAGATTTGACTGATAAGTGTAAAGATTATGCCATCAATCAATGCACTTCACTGTATAGGTTTGTTTATTAAAGGAATGAACTGATCCAACTGAACGTATGAGAATGCTAGCGATGCTGAACGTCAATTTTCTTTAAAGCGTCAGCGCCATAAGCACGCGTTATTAATCTACCAATTGTGGTTAAATTACCATTGAGTTGTGCGTCAATAAATGTGTTAAGTATGCTTTCTCTAGTAGTTGCTCCATCCTTTTCATTCACTAGTATTTGGTCAATTATGGAATCAAGTTTTTGCTGCTCTTTTTCTCGACTAAGATTAATCGATATTTCACCCCTATCAATTTTACTAAGTTCGTCCTTTAGGTATGGGTCTTGGCTTATGACACCTTCATAATATTCTTTAGTCAAATATCCAACAATAGCTTCCTCTATGTTTCCAAGGTATTCTGTTTTTCCATCTCGTGACCGAACACTTATTCCAGTACGGTATGGAATTACTTCTGCGGGTTTTTCCTTGGTAGACGGTATGATTTGTAAGGCAGTATAGGATTTTACGTGTAGTAACTCATGAAACAACACTAATGAAAATTGAACGTCGGACTTAAATCTATCGACGACAATGCTTTGCTGGATTGTAGAGCGGGCACCGCCAGCAGAGTGACCGACATATTCATGTGTGCCGCCTTCTTTAAGTAAATGAATGTTGTCGAGGGGTAGGGAGACAATCTTATTCCGTCCATATTTCAATAGCACATCGTTGACAGATGATTCTACGCGATTAATGAGTTCAATATCTTGTTGGTTTTTTTCAATTTCAAAGTCTTCAATTTTCCTTCCTCCCACTTCCTGTATGTTTTGAAGGACATACTCGCGCCACTCAGACTCCAAATCCTTCTGCTCTTCGGGCAGGCCAACAAGGTTATCGATATATGGATTGTTCCATTTCTCCACTAATGAGAATTATATCACTATTGTGACAATGGCACGATATTCAGGAAGACGCTGGTAGTAATGATGATTGCTGTATATTTTGTTTGTAAATGATACTAAGTATGGTTTAATTAAGGTAAGGAGGTACAGAGCTTTTAAAATCGAAACGCTGCTATTGATGTAATATTATCAGCAGTATGATTTAAACAGACATGAATGAGAAGAAATATCAACTCAATCATGTCATTCACCCAAAAAGGCATCAAGTCGTTCGACTGTCTTTGCTGCCTTTGCGAAACTTGAGGGGGCGCTTGCTTAATTGCCGGCGCTTCTTTTTTTTGGCGAACCCATCACTTGCGTGTATAAAGAATAGCTCGTAAGTATTTCACTGCAAATGCCGGTCAAACTGACCACCTCTAGCCGGAGCAAACTGACCACCTCCAGCCGGAGCAAACTGACCACCACTTTTTCTGATCATTTTGTCCCCTTTTTTTCTGTTGATTTTTCAATCGTTCG
>Ga0265327_10000587_pt1 | contig 61096 bp, 34 predicted proteins | sample 41621metaG_FD_202089 | JGI IMG/M metagenome (GOLD analysis project Ga0265327, IMG submission 202089) | Rhizosphere microbial communities from Carex aquatilis grown in University of Washington, Seatle, WA, United States - 4-16-21 metaG | ecosystem: Host-associated > Plants > Roots > Rhizosphere...
TTCCTTATTTATACGGACCTCTTTTATCTGCCAGTCGTCTGTCAAACTCAATAAAAAACGGAAAAACTCCTGTTGCTCCATACTAATTTTTTACAAATTTAGTCACCACAAAATATCCCGTAGAACCATTTTTTTGACCTTTTTTGAGTGGATTACAACTGGATGAGAACGTGCGTCCTGATAAAACAAGTGAAGAGTGGGCACAAAACATTTTAAAACATCTCAAAAAAAATTGTCATGCAGACGAGGCATTCATTTTCCGTGGACTTCATCATACGGAAATGCAGGGAAAACAAAAAACGCGCATTGATCTATGCGCGTATAACCGTAGATGGAGAGCGCAGGGAAATTTCACTAAAGGAAGTAGAGGGCTATAAGACTAAACATGTGCGGCAAATCCTGGGCTGTTCGGTGAATAAGCTGGTAGCATTGCGTGTGAGCCGGAAATTGCGGACGAAGAAGGTTGGCGGGACGGTATATTATAACAAGAAGGATGTGGAGCGGTTGGTGGAGGAGGAGTGGTGACGTAAATAAATGCCTAAAAAATCGAATGGACTGTATTGTTTTGCTTATTGTACAGGATTCCTTCCGGAAATATAAGATATTGAAGTTTTTGCTTGTTCTCAAAGTCGCTTGAGGCCTACATTTTACTAAGGCTGTCAGTCGTAAGTCCCGGTATAGCCATTTTAGGACGATACAGAAAGTTTTAGCTAAAAGTGTGCAATGCCTTTTTCGCTGCGGTTGTCCTCCTGTATTTTCTTTCTGGCAGCACGGGCTTTTTTAACCCCATAGCCCACACCTGCAACTATCAGCAAGCTTACACCCCCATCAATAGGTACGCCGGCATCTCTGTTAGAACCGGGTGACGATGGAGATGCCATCACATATATAGCCGGGCATAAAAGCAATACAAGTATTATAATCGTTTTCATGTTTGTATGTTTTAGCTTTTTGCGTTTTTAGTTCTGTGTTTTGGGTGTAGGTTGAAATAAAATTTACTTACAAATCAACTATTCACCTTTTTACTTATTGACCAATGACCTAATGCGCCTGCTTACAAATCAACCAATCAACTGCTGTCTTACTAATCAACTATCACCTGCTGCGACCAGCTATGGCCTTTTTCATCCATTAATACCAGCCTGTATGTTGCCGTGGCAAGGCTTAACGGCAGGTTAATAGTTTGTGTGGTTGATGTGCCATCCAGTGTTACACTGCGTTGCAATACCTTTTTACAATCGTTGCCGTACAGTATAAGAGCATATTTACCTGCTTCCATATTAGCGTAGGTTACATGCAACTGCTGGCTTTTTTGTACAGGGTTGGGTGATACCGTAAAGGCTGGTTTGCCTTTTAGTATCTTAACCATTACTACATTGCTGTAAGCTGTTGCTGCATCTTTAGTTATGACTTTAATGCGGTAATAATTGTCGCCTGTTACAGGGTCATTGTCTGTTAGGTCGTACACTTCTGTTTTACCGGTATTGCGTGGTGTTACAGCTAAACCTGTTTGTTTAAAGCTCGCCCCATCGTTTGATTTTTCTGCAACGTACTGCTGTATGCCCTGCTCTGTGGCAGTTGTCCATTCAACTTGTATGTTCTTATCCTGCTGCCAGGCTTTTACATTGGTTAAAGTGCTGGCTAAAGCGCCTTGTGTGGCAAATACTACTACAAACCTTGTTTCACTGTAAGACGTTTTGTCTGCCGTGGTGGTGAATGTTATGTCACTCGTTGCAGTCAGGTCAACAGGTGTTTTGGTATTTAAGTATTTATCTACAATCCATGCCTGCAGCGTATTTGGCAATTTTTGTGGTGTTAGTGTAAATGAGTAATTGCTGTTGGCCTTCATAGCATACACATCTAACCATAGGCTATCACCTTCTTTTGGCAATGGTGCTTTTTGTATGGCTATGTAATTATCGCTTATTCTTATGCTTAAATTCTCATCATAGTTGTACAGCTTGGCTGCGTCATCTGTTGCATCTTTTTTGTAACCGCTGTTGTAAAGAGACAGTACACCATCTACCGGTGTCATGGTATTGCTGATGTTCTTGTTTAATGCTACCCTTAATAACGATGAAGCATCCGGCATTGGTGCAAAGAAAACCCCATTGGTACTTGTTGATGCATTTGTTTTATCCGCTTCAGTAAACGGTATGCTTACAGTGCCTGTTGTATTCGCCTGTGTAAAAAAGGCCTCGCCGCTTTGCAATACGGTTGTTTGCAGGGTTTGGCCGGTCATGTCGTTTACATAGCTGGTGCCATTCCAGGTAAAGGTTACATAACCACCTACACTGGTGCCGCTGCGGTTAGGGTCCCAGGTCCAGAACTGTTGATATACACCGGTTGCATTGTTTACTACATTGGCCAGGTCAACCGGGCTTGCATAAGGGTTACCGGTTAATATGTAATGATCTTTGCCCGGTGTGTAGGTAAATGTTTGTGGCCCTGTTTGCAGCAAGCCTGATACCCTTAATGTTGTTGGCTGTGCGCCTGATGCAATAGTTGCATTTGCGCCATAAGGCCCTGTGATAAACAAAGAATACGCATGGTTGGCTGCGGATGCCTTATTGTTGCCAAGGCTGGTGACGTTGGTATTGGCTACATCAAACCAGTTATCCTGCATTTCATCATAATATTCCATACTGGCCTCGTTACCGCCTGCTGTATAACCATCGGCTCCATTGGCATGTGGTTTAAAAATGACCACACCTGTGGTATCATCTGCAACGCCGCCATTCTGCCAGTTGTTATAAATAGCACCTGTTTGGCTAAGCGGCGCTGTTAGCAGTCGCCATGCGCGGTGCGCAGGTATGTACCTTTCAACAGTTACGGTGCCGTTTATAGTAGCGCCGGTAACCTGCGCCACCATGGCGGTGCTATCTGCAGTGCTTGTTAGTATTAAATTACCGCCCGTATTTAACCGGCCGGCCGTAAGGGTTAATGTACCGGCAACTTTTACAGTATTACCAAGCGTTACGGCACCTGCGCAATTAATGGTGAGATTATTAAAGAAATTACCTGTGCTGCTTTGTAAAAAATTTACGGTACCCGCATCGCCACTGGAGGTTGCAACAACAAAAGACGATGTTGTTGATCCTGATAAAGTACCGTTTGTACAGGTAATGGTATTGCTTGCCGTTAATATATTACCATTAACTAACAACGCACCGTTGGTTAGCGTTAAAGGCCCCTGTACATTAAGGTTGCCGTTTATTATAGCGCCGCTGGTGTTATTAACCTCAAGCCCCCACACGGCATAACCGCTATTGTTTAGTTGCTGTTGCGTAGTGCCTGTAATTAACAGCCTGCCGCTGCCTGCGCCGCTAATGTCGTTATTAAGTGTAACATTAGTACTGCTTACCGTAACAACACCTCCGTCAGCAATGTAAAGGCCCGCTCCGGTTGACACATATAGCTGCGCATGCACACCAAACGTAACAAGCAAACAGCCGAGAATATGTAATAGACTTTTCATAATTACTGCATTGAATATTTTTTTTAATTAGCACCTTTAAGCACTGTGTGTTTTGTGCAATAATAGGCTTGCCGCATAAAATACAAACCGGGTTAAAGGTTATACTTAAAAAAAATTGAAAGACGTTATATAACCGTTCCCAATCATAGGAGGAATGTTTGAAACACCATGGCCGTACCAGAAGAAAACCGCCGCCCGACACCAACACGCACCAACTAGAATTTTTTTACAGGTCTTATGTAATATGTATTTGTCCTTGTGTCCAAGTGATTTACGTTTCCACTACCCAAATAGACGGACGTTGCATCATGGCCAGATTCCTGTCCGTACTGTACATAGCCCGTTGTAGATGTCCAATAAAGACCATAGGATTTACCACCTTGTAAACCCCAGGTTTTTGAGGAGGTATGGTATACCTGGCCAATAAAGCCGCCTATGTTGGCTTTTTGGGCGTATAGCTTTAGCATTTCGTTCTCATCCGGCAAATACCACCAACTGCTCCCGTTGTTGTAGTACTTGCATATATAGGCTGCATAGTTACCTGTACCCAACGCAGTTATAATTTGTTTGGTGTTTCGGTCACCTTGGCCCTTCGCAGTATCTGTTGCACCCGCAAGCACGCTACTTCCAGTAATTTGCCATGGGTGTATTATGGTGTCTGCGTTAATTTGAAATACCGTATTGCCACTTATGTACGTACCAACATCGTTTTGCGTTGCCACTATGCCGTGTATTTCGCCCGCTACATACTCTAAGTCGCCCGGCTGATATATATAGGCGAGTACACCGCCCAGGTAGCTGTCGCCGATGTTGAGTGAATAAGGGGAAGGCCCAACCGCCGCGGTATCACCCGCTGCAGTTTGCCATTCGGCACCGTTATAAATATCCAACTCACCGGAAGGCGCACAGTTAGTACACCAAACCATCAAACCGTTGGCAGGCAATACCATGGAATCGCGCGTCTGGCTGGTTAAACGGGGTGGCAGAAACCCTTTTTTAGTGGAATAAACATCCAGCACGGCAGATGATTTTGGCGTGCTGGTGCCAATACCAACCTGCGCGTTAAGCGTGGGTGATACGCAAATAGATAACAGGGCAATTGCAAAGCAGTGTTTTGTAAAAAGTTTCATCATGAGCGTTTTTGGATTAAATAAGGTTTTCGGCAGCTTTATTTTTTCTCTTTTTGGCAACGTATACCACCCATGTTCTCACGTTTGAGGTTAAAAACTATTTGCGTATTGGCCGTAAAACGTATTAGTAAGGCTACGCGGTAAAGCTATAAACACAAAAATTAACAACCACTACCCGAAAGGGTAGTTTTTTGGTGTGTTTCGCCAGAGAATACAAGGTTTAATGCAATTGCTCCCTGTTTGTTTATGTGGCAACCCTTATTATTTTGCCTGCAATTTTTTAACCATATCCATCAATGTTGCAAGGGATGCCTCCAATTGGCTAACCTTGCCGGTGAGTTCATCTATTTTTTGCTGTTGTTTATCCGCTTGTTTTGCCAGTTCCTGCGTGGCAGAGATGTTCAGGGTAGAAAGGCCATCGTAATCCACTGTACGGAAATCGTCTACCTCGCCGCCATATACAAACACTGCAGAATCTTTTATTGAGGCGGCATCCACTATTATTTCCTTATCTGATGGAACAGAAACGATATTAAACTTTTCACCCACCGAGCCATTACTAACAAATACTTTCAGGCGTTTTTCCCCCTTGCCAAGGTTATGACTGTGGCCAAAGGTTAGCAGGTAACCGTTGGCCGATTTTGTTACCGTTGCTTTTTGGTAAACATCTGGTATAAAATCTGTGCGTTTGTTAATTACCTGCGGGTAAACCTCTTCCACTTGTTGCGCTATTACTTTTTTAAAAGCCCTGTCACCACTACTCATTTTGTCCTTCATGGTGTAATCGGTAATTTTTATGGCCCTAAGTGTTGCAAGGTCGGTAATGCTATTACTGTACCCTTGTATATTTTTTATACGCTCGTCAGAACCGGCCCAGATGCCGCCAGACCCGGACACGATAGAGAATGAGGCATAAATACTGGTGTTAACAGCGTTTCCTGTGCCAGTTGTACCAATAGAGATTGCGCCGGGCTGTATCTCTAAAATTGAATAGTCATTATAGGGCCCAGTTGAAGGATTACCTTCAACATCAAGGGGATATGCAGGACTGGTTGTATTAATACCCACATGACCATTTCCATTACTACCGCCGGGCAGCAACGATATGTTGCTGGTGGAATACCACCTGCTGGTGCCATTCTGCACAAAACCGGCGCCGTTACTAGTATTGCCAAAAGCAATTGAATAACCAGATACATTGGATGTAACATTGCCAACCTGTAGCGTGTTATTGGGGGTTGAAGTATTTATGCCTATTTTGCCTGCACTATCCTTTGCCAGCAGGGCAATGTTGGCACTGGACAACCAGGTACCGGCAGAAGCTGTTTGATAGATTGCACTGGCATTTGTACCATCACCAAAGGCAATATTATAGTTCTTAAAGCCAGTTGCACCCACACTACCTATCTGAAAGCTGTTGGTTGGGGTTATGGTACCTATGCCAACATACCCGTTGTTACCGCTTAAAGGCATCAATGCAAAGTTGGTATCGCTGTACCATATTGAAGGGCCGGTGGCCTGCTTAAACGCCATGGCCTTTGTGCCATTACCTATTGCAAAATTATAACCGGAAATACCCGTAGGCACATTGCCTACCTGCAATTTATTGGCGGGGGTAGTTGTATTAACGCCAACATTTTGTGCATACAGCCCGGTGTAACCCAAAAGAAACAAAAAGCCGAGTGTAAAAATAGATTTTTTCATATTAAAGATTGTTTTGGTACCAGCCTTTGGGCAGAACCTGCGTAAGTGTACACCGATGTTTACTTTAGTATGTTTAGTGCTTTGATTGAGTAAAGGCGGCCTTGCCATACTCAAACGAAAACAACATACGCAGTATGTTGGCGTTTACTATGTGCTGCTTCAATAAAGGGTGGCACGTCAAAAGTATAGGGATAGATTTTTAACACCACTACTCAAAAGTGTAGTTTTTGGACATGGCATTCATTTACATTATATAAATTTTGTTGGCAGGGCAGAGGAAACGTAACATAAAATGCCTGTTCATTTTTAATAACGTTTGGTAAAAGCCCCGGCCAATAAAGATTGAAAACAATAAGTTCTGTACACAGCTTTTAAGAGGACAAAAACCAATTGTTAAGTGAAACTGTTAAGCTGGTTCTTTAACCTAGCCACATTGAGAGGACATTAAAGAGTGAAGCACTGCCATGGCATACAAATCAACATTGCAAAACGTAAATCTTTACGATACCTTTTTTTTAATTATAAGACTGTTAATTTCTTTTTTTGGCAATAATCTCAAAGCGGGAATGTACATGCAATATGCTGTAAATATTTTTTACATGGTAACGCACCGTTTCAACAGAAATGGAAAGCTTTTCAGCAATCAATTTATAACTCATGCCGTTTACTATTAAGGTTAATATTTCCTTTTGACGTTCATTAAGCCCTGTATCAGTATCGGCAACGGGTGCAGGCGCTCCTTTACGAAACAGTTGCAATGTTTTGTTGGCTATGCTGGGTGTCATGGGGGCGCCACCATTGTATACCTCGCTAATGGCTTCTAATATTTTAAGCGGCGCTGCCTTTTTTAATATATATCCGTTTGAGCCTGCGTGGATGGAATCAAATATTTTATCCTCATCTTCAAACACAGTTTGTATTACAATGTACACATGCGGGAAATGCTGCTTTATCTGCCGTGTGGCTTCTATGCCGTTTATGCCCGGCATGTCAATATCCATTAGCACAACATCTGGCTTGCTTGTACTTATTTTAAAAGCCAGGTCGCTGGCGCTATCAAAAGCGCCGCAACAAGTAAAGCCAGGCGTACCGTGAATAAGCTGGTAATAACCATCCCTCAGCAAATAATTATCTTCAAAAATTACTACCCGTATATCTTCAGCCATATTGTGTAAATATGTTATACATGCATTTAACAATCACTACCCTAATGGGTAGTTTTATTATTTTTATTCAACCTTTAAACGTAACAATATTTGTGTGCCTTCTGTTAAAACACTGTTTATTAATAGGGTGCCGCCAATTTCTTCGGCGCGGCTTTTCATATTACCAAGCCCGTTACCGGTTTTGCTTTTATCGTTTATGTAAAAGCCGTTGCCATTGTCAGTAATTGACAATATAAAATGCTTTGTTTCCTTTTTTATTGCTACTGTAACCATAGTGGCACCGGAATATTTGTACGCATTGTTAACGGCTTCTTTATAAATTAGGTAAATATTTTTTCGTTCCTGCATGGTAAACTTCAGCTTCATGGCTTCGTCGACCAACGCAAAACGCGGCAATATGTTTTTGCCTCCCAACAATTCTCCTGCAAAAAATTGCATTCTGCGCACAACATTCTCAAAGTCATCGTTTTTGGGGTTTACAGCCCAAACAATATCATTCATCGTTTCAATCATGTCGCGGGATGCAATACCCATCCTGCTCAAAAGCGCCGTTGCATTTTCTGTGTCTGTAGTAAGCTGCCTTGTAACAATTTCGGTATAAACAGAAATGCTGTTTAGCGTTGAGCCTATGTCATCGTGTAGGTCGCTGGCTATAGTTGTTCTTAAGTGTTGCTCGGCGTGCAATTTTTTAATTTTACTTTGCCATAAGTAGTAAACCACGCCACCAGCCAGCAGCACAAGCGTTAAAAGCACCAACCCTTTAAACCACCATGTTTGGTAAAATGCCGGCAACACAACCAGCGTTTTGGTAAACCAATATCGTTCTTCCAGCGACTCGCCAAGGCGCGCCTGTAATGTGTAAGTACCCGGCGGCAGGTTTATAAGATTTACCTCCTCGCCAAAATTAAAAGTTTGCCAGGCGTCTGATACACCTTGTATGCGCATAAACCCTTCATTATGGGCAAAATTTAAAGGGCAGGCAAATTTCAGGCTGATGTAAGACTGGTTTGGCGGAACAGTTATTTTGGATGCGCTATAGGCAAATATATCCTGCACGGCGGGCTTGCTTATATCGCCTACCAGCTTTATGTACGACAGTACCACGCGTGCTGGTTTGTCGTTTATATGTTGGCTATAGTAATCTTTATCAATAAAAATAAGTCCCTGCAGGCCGCCTAAAATAACCTGCCTGCCAATGGTATCATCAAAAAATGCCCCATGGTTGCACTCTTGCTGAAACTCTCCATTGTTTTCCTCATCACCCAATGGTATTGGCTTTAATCCTGTAACAGTATTATAAAATATTGAGGGCCCGGATGATGTGCCTGCCACAAGCAAATTGCCGGTTTTTACCAAAGAGTAAACAAAATTGCCCTGCAGCCCATCCTTTAAGCCGTATGTAGCCAATATGCTGCCACCATTGCTAATGGCTACGATGCCATTGCCATGCGTGGCCAATAAAAAGCCGTTACCGGTAACAACAAATGCGTAAATTATGCCTCCATCGTTTTGCGGGTACAGTTTTTTAACCTGCTTGTTTTCATCTACTACAAAAAAACCGTTTTGCGTAGCCAAATACCACCGCCCGTCTTTTACAGCCAACTGCCTCACCGCACCAAGACTTTTGTTTGTTAGCCACAACTGCCTGTACCAAACACCGTTTTTTGAATAAAACCTGTACATACCGTTATCAGCCCCACCCCAGCTGTCGCCCTGGTAGTTATACAGGCACCTTATTGCATTCATGTGGCTTCCTTTGAAGGGCAGTGTAAGTTTTTTTGTTACAACATCATTCACCACCAAACCATCGCCATTTTCTATACCCGTCAGCAAGGTTTGTTTTTGCTGCGGCGCCATTGAATATGCTATATGCTGTGCCAGCCTTGTAACCTGGTTGCCATTATACAGAAACAAACCGCTATAGGTACCAACATACAATTGGTTATTAAACCTGCAAATGCCCCTTATACTTTTGTTTTTAAACTGCCGAACAAGTAATTGTTTGTTGTAAAAAGTATCAACTGTTTGTTGGTGAAAGGTAAGCTCGCACAAGCCCATATCGCCCGCCGCCAGGTATTTTCCTTTTTGGTTTGACGGGATGATGCCGTATAAATTAAAATCGCTGTTAAACAAAGGCGCTTCCAATATAAATAAAGGTGACTGCATGGGCGGTGCAAACGCTGACACTTTTTTCTTTGCCAGAAAAACAAGCTTATCATCTTCAACAAGCCTGCCTGCAATATCCCGGCCGTAGTATGTGTACAACAGCTTTAAAGTATTTTTATCATACACCATAAAGCCATGCGGATTATTAATTACAACATACCGGCTGGTAATATCAAAACCGTCGTTATTGGCAAATATGTAGGCACTGTCAACTGTTTTGCCGCCAAAGGTATAGGCAGTAACCAGGCTGTCGCCGTTTACATAAGCTACATAATTATCCAGGTATAAATACAGCCTGTTGGTAACACTATCAATGGCAGAGGCAAAAATATGCATATCTTTTTTCCAGCCTTTAAGCTTTGCTATCGCTGGTCCGTTTTGTAAAAGCTTTTCCCTTGAAAAAAAATAACCTTGCCCGGCCGTATTAAAAAAAACCAAGCTGTTATTTTTTGTGCGGGTTAAGTTATATATCTGCGGCACATCAAGCTGAAAGAGGTAGGCGGTATCGGTTAGCTGGTCGTAAACGTGCAGTTTATTTTTAAAGTCAATCAATAACAAAAAGTGGTCAAAACAGGTAAAAAGCTGTGTAATTTCGTTGGGTTTCATTTTTAGTTTGGCCATATCAAAAAGCTGGGCGCTGGTACCGTCAAACCGCCACAGCCCCTGGCTGTTTCTAAACCAAAGAAAGCCGTCATCATCTTTTGTGATGGATAGAATATTTCCCCTCAAGGGCTTTGGCAGTTCAATAATGTGTGTTGTAACATTTTGCGCGTGGCAATGGTTAGTACACATCATTGAATACCAAAACAGGCAAAAAATTATGCCTATAAAACGCTCTTTACTAAATGGGGGCATTGGAAGCTGTTTACGAATATGTGGGTGAAATTAAACAAAAAGGGCAAAGTGGTGTATGAAGTTTTTTGAAGTTGGAAACCATAATAATACGTATTGTATACTGCCTGCGTTTGAAAGCCTGGTGGTCTATTGTATTATTCAATTTTAAATTGTCTTATTTTAATCAAATCATTGGTAACAATGTTCGAAGTTGATAATCCTACCAACTGAAAAGAAAAAGGGCTGCAATTGCAGCTCTCTTTCTTTAATGGTATGCTTTACGTTTACACATTGTCCAGTACATTGATCGGGCAGTATTATTATGGGCAAATCAACAATATTGAAGACTGCTTATTTCGCCATAATTCAGGCGAAACAAGAAGCATTGCTTTGTTGCTGTAAACAACAATTTCAGTTAACTGATGCCCCGCGAAGGTGGCCTAAAGATTGGAACGATTTCTGTAACCGACCAATAAGGGCGCTAGTTTATTGCAAAATGCTTGAGTGAAAGTGAATAACATTTAAACCTGCACCATAAGTATATATATTCAGGTGAGTTTTTCAGAAAAAAACGTCACCGATAAATTTGAATATTTGTTTGGGCCAATTGATAAAGAGCTAACATGTGTTGATTATTTTTAAATAATTCTGTAAAAAAATTTGGAACCATTACTCTATCGCTTTAATTTAGCAATACAAAAGTTTAGACTAACCATTATTAACACCCAAAATTTATTTTCAACCATCAATACAATATAGCTAAATCCTTGTACAATAAAAATTAAGTCAACTATTTACTTGATAAAATATATTAGTTAAGAAGTTTTCTGCAAATTTCGGAATGGCTGGCAACAGCGCCCGAAGAGAAATTTGATAGACGATCGCTTCGTTAAAAACCTTAAACTCTGCATTATGCAATCAAAACTTATATCCTTTTGTTTTTTATTTTTTGCTACAGCTTTAATTACAAAAGCCCAAACAACCCACCTGCAGGTGGTAAAGGATACTGTAAAAATTACCAATGCCAGGTTAAAGATTACCCAATTAACTAACAATGCAACTGAAGACAGTGTATTAACTACCGATATAAATGGTATTTTAAAGTTGAGGGCATCATCATCCTTACAAAATTCAAGCTTGGATAAGGTGTTAAGCAATGGTAACACATCGGGGCTGAATGCTACTATAGGAGGATTGAATATTAATTCTGCTCACCCCTCTTTTGTAATCGGTAACGGTGGTTATACTACAACCTTTTCTGTGGACCCAACTACGGGGAATTTAACTATGACACCCGGTAACGGTTTTGTAACAGTAACAGATGGTTTTCATGCGTCATTTATGTATGCAGGCCCCCTTTACGGTATAACCGGTGGAACTTACCTGAATGTTGCCGGATCTTCAAGTGGCCAGTGGGGTACTTCATCGATAAGAATTCATCCAGGTACTACGCCGGGTTATATTCAATCAGGAGACTTATGGCAAGATGGTTCACACTTTTATATGTATTTAAATGGTGTAATTAAACAACTGGATAATGATAGCTTAAGTGGCGCTGGCAGTGGCTGGGGTTTAAACGGCAACGCGGGTACAAACCCTGATAGTAATTTTATTGGTACAACGGATAACCAGCCGTTGGTATTTAAAACGAATGGACTAAAGATTGCGGCACTTAATCAGGATAATATTGCGATAGGCAATGCAGCAGTTGCAACAGGTTCTCAAAGCAGTGCTTTAGGGCAATCTTCTGCTGCTAATGGAGATTATTCTGCGGCATTAGGCTATGGGGCGGTTACTAATGGTTCTTCATCTACTTCCTTAGGCTACCTTGCAAAGTCTAATGGTACTTACTCAACATCAATTGGGGCATTCACGACTGCAGACGGATCTCACTCCACGTCTATCGGTAGTTCAACACATGCATATTCTGCATTAGAGACTGCATTGGGCAATTTAAATACTCAATACACGCCTTCTTCAACAGAAGTATGGGTTGCAACAGATCGGTTATTTACAATAGGGAATGGAACTTATGGGTACCCCTCACCGTCATACTCTGATGCGTTTACCATTCTTAAAAATGGTAAAACAGGCATTGGTATAAATAACTTTGAAACCACCACCACGCCTGCCTTGTTAGAAGTAAATGGGCAAACGCAAATAGATAGTTTGCTTGCCAGTAACCCAACAGATAATATAGTAACAGTAGGCACTGATGGCATATTGCGTAAAATGAATGCAATGGGGTTAAGTGTAAACAGCGGCTGGGGTTTAACCGGCAATGCGGGTACAAACCCCGACAGTAATTTTATTGGTACAACAGATGCAAAGCCTTTAATAATCCAAACTGCCGGGCTGCCAATGGCCACTTTTAGTGGAGATGGAACCGGCAATTTAACACTCGACATTAATACTCATGAAAGCCAGGAAGGCGTTGGAAACCTTGCATTTGTCGAAAACGGTATTGGAAATATCGCAATTGGTAATTGGGCACTGGCGGGGCCCTTACAGCCAATGCCTCCTCCTCGTTTAGTAGCTGGTAGAACTAATAATAGGGTAAACCAAAGGGCATTTGCACCAAACAAAACTTTACGCCCGGTAATCCTGCCGAAAAAAGGTAATACTAATTTTAGCCCTGGTGATGCGAGCCCTGTAAACTATGCCATAGCTGTTGGCTATTTTGCTTGGGCAAACGGAAATGCTGCAGCTGCTTTTGGCCCTGGAAGCCGGGCAACAGGCGATTATTCTACCAGTATACGTGGAGAAGCTGATGGCCAATCTTCAACATCTATAGGTGGAGGCACAATAGCTGCTTCTGCGTATGAAACCGCAATAGGGAGTTTTAATACAAATTATACCCCATCTTCAGCCACGGATTGGGTTGCGACTGATAGACTACTAACAATAGGAAATGGCAATGGGGTTAGTTTTTCTGACGCCTTCACTATCCTCAAAAATGGCAAAACAGCTATTGGCGTAAATAACTTTGAAGCCATAACTACACCAGCATTATTGAAAATAGGCGGCCAAACGCAAATTGATAGTTTGCCTGCTGGCAGTGCAACAGATAGTTTGGTAACGGTAGGCAGCAACGGTATATTACATAAGATAAGTGCCGCTGGGTTTGGCGGCGGTAGCGCCAGCTATATACAAAATGGTACCACCCAACAATCTGCATCAAACTTTAATATATCGGGCAATGGCCTCATAGGGGGCAGCCTTGGTTTAAATACAACAGCAGCCTCGAATTCTCTAACATTTGGTGCAGGCTCCACAGGGTTTGCAGATTATAAAACAAGTGACCAGGCAACCAATTATGAAAAGGTAGTTGGCCAGTGGCAGGGTAACGTTTACGCAATAGGCAGCTATGCAGCTGGCACAGGTATTACCCGTGGTATGAGAATTGGCATAGCACCTACAGCAGGTTCAACAGCATTGAATACGGGTGACAGGGCTTTAAATATTAATTTAAATACATCTGCATCAACAGGTATTTTCGATTTACAGCCAAGTACAGCAGGAACTGCTAGTATAGTTACGATACAGGGTAGCGCTTCGGCTTCATCAGGTACCCAAAATTGGGTTGCCATACAGCCTACAATATTGCAAACAAGTACCGCTGGGTACTCTGCACTGTTAGTTTCGCCATACGATGCAGGCGCTACCGGTACGGGTAACAGGTACCTGATAAATGCCGGCACTTCAAGTGCTGCAAACGGTGGTGGTACTTTTACTCAAAGGTTTTCAGTACGTAGCGGAGGTAAAACAAAAATTGGCACTGTTACGGACGCAAATTCTGCCTGGCTGCAGGTAGGCGGTACCAATCAATCAAATGCATGGGGTGCTAATGGTATTTTATCGCGTTTTGATGCGGGTACGTATACCGATTTAAATTCATCCGGTACAGTAAGCACTGTGGTTGCCAACTCGTTTGGGGCGCCGGTTTTCACTTCTTCCAATGCTACAACTTATACTACAGCCGCAAATGTTTATATTGCCGGGCCGCCTACCGCAACAAGCCCGGCTACGATAACCAGCCCTTATGCCTTATATGTAGCTACCGGTTGGACAGGGCTTTTAGGCGGTGTTCATACGGGCGCTGGTTCTTTATCCAACCTGTTTGCGAACGGTACCAATGCTATTAGTAACGGCACAAATGTTTCCAGCCTGCAATTTGCGGGCAGTCCGGCGGCAAGTTTTCGTGTAGTGTTTAATGGGTTGTCTTCCACCACAATACCAATTGGCAATTCGTATTCAAATGTAATAGTTGGTTCATCGCCGGTTACTACTTCAAGTAGTGGCTCAAGCAACTTGCTGGCAAACCTGGTAGTAAACCAGATTGGGGCTGTAACAGTTCAGGGTTCAGCAACTGTTGCAGAAACGTCAACATTATATGTTAATGGTGCAGGTAGCGGAGCAACAAATAACTATGCACTACATGTTGCAGGTAGTTCTGCTATAAGCAAAATAGATGGCCTATTAAATGTTGCTTCAAACATTACAACGCCAGTTGTATTGAATACGGCAGTACAATCAACTGTAAGCGGTTCAACAAGTGGCAGCGCTGTGTTTAGCCAACCTGAGCAAGGCAGTAGTTATAAAAAAGTAATTATATATTGTAATGGTTTAACTGGTACCGCATCTTATACTTTTCCTGCTGCATTTAGCCATACTCCGGTAGTGTTAAATTCGTCTGGCCTTGCAACATCGAAAATTACCAGTATAAGTACAACCGGTTTAACTGTTACAGGCGCAACCGATACTGGCTTTTTGATAATTGAAGGATTTTAATGCGCCAACAACATGTTCAGCAATTAGTACGCCTAAACCATACATCATACTCAACTTTTTTCTATGTATAAAAAAATTACAATCTTATTTTTAGGTGCAATATTATTATGCATAAATGCCCGGGCACAATTATTTAATTTTACCTTTTCAGGTACTGGTAGTTGTCCAACGCAGGGTAATAGCGTAACCAACCCGGCAAATAGTAGTGTAACAGCCTTTTCCAGGGCAGGCCTCACTTGTTCTGCCGCGGCAGATTGCTTTTACAGTGTAGGGTATTCAACGTCAACTGCTATTGATAACTCGCAGTATACTGAGGTTACCATAACTGGTAATTCAAACTACAAATTAAATCTCACAAGTGTTGTTTTTGATGTGGCGGGCGGGGATGTGAGCATCCCGTCAAACGGCAGAATTGCACATAATGGAATAAACAGCTTTAATCAATATCAAAACTTTACAATCGGCTCAACATCGTTCACCACAATAACCTGGGACTTTCCTGATTTTAGCACGGGCTCAAATGGCGCAGTTTCTTTCCGTATTTATGGATGGGGCGCCGGTGGCGCCAATGCTGGTATGAAAATAACGAACTTCAAAGTGTATGGTACTGTTACAGCAGGTAATGGGCCAACAGGGTCGCCTGTTGACCTTGGCGTAGGTACCGATAATGCACTTACAAAGCTGCATGTTGATAATGGCAATGCATTTGGTGGTCTATTAGTTCAAAATAGTAATGGTGATACATGGTTAGGCAATACGGCAGATGGTAACAACTATATAAGAGGTAACACATTTATATCAGACCTTGGTGGCAACGTAGGCGTCGGCAATAGCAACCCACTTGCAAAGTTACATGTTTCAGGTACGGTAAGGCTGGACAATTTTAAAAACACATCGTTGATGGATTCAGTGTTGACAACAGACTCTGTTGGTAATATCAGGATGATAAAAATGAGCGATATTTCTCTTGACACCAGTAAATGGGGTATTTTAAATGGGGATGTTTTTGCAGCAACAAATGCGAAGGTAGGTATAGGTACCCGTATGCCTTCCGCTCAATTACATACAACTGGTACGATGCGATTCGCTTTATATAAAAATAATGTAAACCTGGATTCTGTGTTAACTACTGATACTTCGGGCAACTTGCAGTTAAAATATTTGCAGGGCAATTATTTTACCAATGGGCTCAGCAAATTTAATGACTCTGTACAATTGGGTGGCGACTTAATAAAGAATACATCAGTAAACATACAGGATGGGCAATATCTTCAGTTTACAACAAACAACAACAATGGCGGAAGTTTTTACAATTCATCGCGCATACACATGGGCGCAAACTATACCAACCACTTTGGTACTAATAACCCACAAAACTGGGCTTTAGCCAATATTTATGAAAAATATGATGTTAACAACGAAAACCCTGCCTTTCTTGCAATGTCTGTACCGGAAGTTAATGAAGCAAATGGCTGGTTATTTTTCAATTACGGCGATGGCGGCCAGGTGTTCCCACGCCTTGTTACACGCAGTAACTTTCAGGGCTATGGAAATGCCATGGGTTTCCAGCATATTGTAAACATGAGGGAGGATATTCCAGGCATAGGGTATTATCTTGGGGTTAATGCAGTTACTGATGCAAATACCTTTTATGAGGGGCACTCAATAACAATGTCAAAACTATTTGCTGTTGCAAATGTTAACGACGTAAAATTTTCAGTAAATTATGATGGCAGGCTTTTTTCAGCTTTCTATAAAAATAATGCAAGCGAAGACTCTGTACTTACAACAGACAGTTTAGGAAACTTAAAATTTAAAGTGGCTGCCGGTGGGTATGCTGCCGATACCAGCAAATGGGGTTTAAGCGGCAATGATATGTATAATAAAAACTCAGGCAACGTGGGTATTGGTGTAACAAACCCAGGCGCAAAATTGCACGTATTGGGCGACATTAAATTTGAGTCATTAAAAAATAATGCAAAAACCGATTCATTACTAACCACCGACTCATTAGGTAATTTAAAATTAGTATACCAGCCTTACGGCGGTGGAGGTGCTATATATAGTTTTCAAAATGGTGTGCAAGCCATAGGGGCCACTGTTTCATTGGGCGGTACCCTGGTTGATACTGTTAATATTAACCTTAACAGCCGCGGCTTTAATTTAAACTCAGGGCTGGCAAAAATATTTTCAGTATCGCCGGTTTATGGTGTGTCTGTAGGTACACCCTTTATAAATCCAAATACATCGTATAAATTAAATATTACAGGCGATGTTAATATAGGCAGCAGGCGGGATAGTACAGGATTTGTTGAAAAACTATGGTTTAATGGTAACAGCAATGGTGACCCCATTTGGCTTAGCCGTTTTAATGGCAGCTATGATAATTCTGAATTAAGGATAAATATAGGTGACGATGGTGCAAATGGCGACAGGTTTAGCACTGGTTATTACACCGTTGGTAATGTGTGGAATCCTTCATTAACCTCTACTGCAGATGGTAAGCTCGGTATCGGCACTACTGATGTAACGGGTACGCTGGCAGTGGGCAAAACTCATGGCGATAAGTTGTTGATAGGAAATTCAGGCTGGGTTAACAGGGCTATAATAACAACCGGCAACGATGCTCAAAATGGCGATTATACTGATATTAAAGTGGCGGGGGTTGAGGCTAACACTGCTTATATACGTATAAATAAGGCTGGCAACGTGGGTATAGGTACAGCTACACCAGACCCTGCCTATATGCTGTCAGTACATGGTAAAATAAGGGCGCAGGCGTTGCGGGTACAAAGCGCTGGCTGGTCTGATTTTGTTTTTGCAAAAAATTATAAGCTTATACCCCTGGATAGTTTAAATAGTTACATAGCAAATAATAACCACTTGCCTGGAATACCAACTGAAAAACAGGTGTTAAAAGATGGCATTGATGTAAGCACAATACAATCAAACCTTTTACAAAAAGTTGAAGAGTTAACCTTGTATATTATTGATTTAAATAAGCAGGTAAAACAGCTTAAAGAGAAGAATGAGGAATTAACAAGGCAAAATGAGGAAATTGAATCAATAAAAAAGCAACTGCTTGAGTTTGAAAAATTGCTTCCAAAAAAATAGGTAATACCCTGTCGCAATGTTTGGCGCATCAATAAAATTTTAATACTTATTGCATGTTTTTTACTAAAGAATTATTTAGAAAAGTATTTTTTATACTGCCTTTATTATTTATTGGCAATATGGTTTTTGCCGGGCATATTAAGCATGAGGGTGCAAAAACTAAAAAAGCTGATAAAAAGGCAGAAGAAAAAATACCGGCTCCGCCAAAAGATAATTCCTTTGAAAATATTGACAGGCAATTAGAGCAATTAGTTAAAGACGGCAATTTTGATGTGAAGGATAATGAGGGGTTTTCAGACGAATATTTTGAAGATAAAAATACCGGAGATGAAACTGCAGAGGAATACAAATCAAGGGCAAAGGCTGCTGTTGAAAGCATTGAATCATCAAACAGTTATGTTGACTATATTGATACATCAAGCATAACGCAACTGCCTGTAGGCCTAACAAAAAAAGTGGGTAATTTTTCAGTTACCATCGCCATAACTTACGCAAAATTTACAAAAACGTACGCTGAGCTCACTGCGTATGCTAAAATTGTTATACCACAATCGCCCAACGAAATATTTTTTGGTGTAGAGGGGCTTAAGCTTTCTTATAACGGCGGAATTATTGGCTCGTCTAGACTGGTACTTTTAGGCGATATAAACATACCAATTAACGGTAATAATGCTGCGCTGGTTTTAAAAGGTGGTATTAACCTTACCAACGGCAGTATTTCAGACCAATCAACCTATGTTGAAATTGATTGCAATGGTTTTAAAACCCTTAATATATCTGCCAGCGTTCAATTTCCAAGAAGTATTCTTATACCTGTAGATGCTTCTGGTAACGAAGCGGAGGGAAATGTAACAGCAAACATTAACCAGCTAACAATAACTAACTGGAATGATATACTAACCAGTATAACATTCCCCAGCCGTTTTGAAGTGGCGGGCTTAAAAGGGATTGATTTCGAATTGTCTGATGCAGTTGTCGATCTAAGTGATTCGCGCAATTCAACTGATATTAATTACCCCCCCGGCTACCAGGATAAGTACATGCAAAAAGATAACTTAAGCTTGTGGCACGGTGTATACGCAAAAAATATTTCAGTTTACCTGCCTAAAAGCTTTAAAGACAGGCAGGACCCTACAAGGCAGCTAAGCTTTGGGGTTAATAACCTTATTATAGATAATAATGGGTTGAGTGGTACCTTTTACGCTGAAAATATTTTACCAATTACTAAAGGCACCGCTTCCGGCTGGAAATTTTCGGTTGATAGTTTCCGCCTGGCTATTGAAGCTAACACCATATTACGGGCCGGCTTTGGCGGCCGTGTTGGCATACCGGTTGCATCCACTTCCAGCGATAACGATACAAGCAACAAAAGAAAATTTCTTGCTTACAGCGCCGTAATAACAAGTTCTTCTGACTACGTATGCCGTGTAACTACGCTTGATACACTTGATTTTGATTTGTGGAAGGCGACAGTTGTTTTATTGCCCAATTCATATATACAGTTAAGCGGCGATGCCAATTCGTTTAAGCCTGAAGCGATGCTTAACGGCAGTATAAGCATAGTGTCGCAGTCAACTGACGACCATCAGCGGCAGCCTGGCGCAAATACCTTTGCAAAACTGCCGGGTATACAATTCCAGGGGTTGCACATAACCACTGATGCCCCATATATATCTGCACAATATTTTGGGTATAATGGTGAAATTAAAATTGGCAACTTTCCTGTAACAATAAGCGAGATTGCTTTACAAAAGGACCCGCAGGATGACACTAAATTAGGTGTACATTTTAAGATGGCTATCACCCTGCAGGATAATGATTTTACAGGATCAAGCGGCTTGACGGTATATGGAAAGTTAGACCAGGGCGAGGGTATACAAAGCTGGAAGTACAGTAATATAAAGATTGACGATATATATGTAAATGCCGTTATTAAAAATTCTTTTAAGCTTGAGGGGTATGCAAAGTTTATGGATGACGATCCCGTGTATGGTGATGGGTTTGCAGGTGGTATAACTTTAACCATAACATCTTTTAAGAAGCCCAGCGGCATAACTGTAGGAACGCACGTTATGTTCGGTAAAAAAGATTTTAGATATTGGTATGTTGACGGTATGGTCGAGTTTAGCCCCGCTATTGGTGGCGTGCCCATCGCCATAAATGGATTTGGCGGCGGCGCTTATTATCGCATGACGAGAACATCACAATCTTTAGCAAATGCCGACCAGGGGTTTACTACCAATCCCACTAAAATAAACTACCAGCCAGATTCCGCTTCTGGCCTGGGTTTAAAGGCAATGGTACTTTTTAGTGTTGGCTCAAAAAGTATAGCACATGGCCAGGCGTCGCTTGAAATAGCATTTAATAAAGGCGGCGGTTTAAAGTACATTGGCTTATTCGGTTACGCCAAAATTTTATCTGATCTTAAAATAGTTAATGGGGTACAGGACTATCTTGTTAAACAATGCCAAAGCGTACAAAAAATATTTGATACCATTTCCGCTCCTAATCTTGAAAAACTTGAAAATGATAAAATATTTGACCCCAAATCGGCCGCGCAAAAACTTACGCCGCCTGAGCAAAAACCAGGCGAGGAAGGATTATCTGCTTATCTAGGCATACAATATGATTTTAATGCCAGTACACTGCACGCCAATTTTGATCTTTATATAAATACAGCCGGGGGAATGCTCAGGGGCGTTGGTGATAACAACAGGGCAGGCTGGGCTGTGTTGCATATTGCCCCTGATAACTGGTATTTAAATATTGGAACGCCATCTGACCCTGATGGGATTAAATTTGGGATAGGTAGTTTTTACATAAAAACAACCGCCTACTTTATGGCAGGTGATAACATACCTGCCTTCCCTGATCCTCCTTCTATAGTTAAGTCTATTTTGGCTGAAAGTGGGTTACAGTATAATAATGCAATAAACAGGGATGATATTGGTGTAGGCAAAGGCCTTGCTTTTGGTGCAAGTGTTTCAATTAATACGGGAGATATAAGGTTTTTAATTTTTTACGCAAATTTTGCGGCCGGTTTAGGGTTTGATGTAATGCTCAAAGACTATGGTAACGCCACCTGTAACGGCAACCAGGTTGGTATTAATGGCTGGTATGCACAGGGGCAAACATATGCATATTTACAAGGTGAACTTGGGGTAAAGATTAAGTTGCTGTTTATACATAAAAAAATATCAATTATTAAGGGAAGCGCGGCAGCATTGTTACAGGCAAAATTACCAAACCCTACCTATGTGGCTGGTTATTTAGGTTTTCATATTAGCATATTGGGCGGTTTAATATCGGGCAGTTTTAACTTTAAGCTCAGCTTTGGCAATGATTGTCAGCTTGCCGGCCCTGATGTACCAGACGAAGAATCTTTAACAATAATAGATAAAGTAACGCCTGATGATGCAACAGATAATGTAAGCATATTATCAAAACCGGTGCTTTCGTTAAAAATTGCCCAGGGCCAGTTGCTTGATGTGCCAAAAGAGGATGGCACAAGCGGCAGCAACTATTACAAAGCACAGGTTGATCAATTTAAATTGTACCAGGGTACAACTGAAATTAGTACAAAAGCCAGTGTAGATGCTGAGGGTAAAAATATAAGCCTTACGCCGCTTTCTGTACTTACACCGAGAACTGCTTACAAAATAACAGCAATGGTAAGCTTTCAGCAACAGGTTAACGGCAAATGGCTACCAGTAATGGATAATGGCCAAAAAGTACAGGAAATAAAGAATATCGCCTTTACCACAGGCAATGCGCCCGATACGTTAGACCGTGCTTTAATAGATAAAATGTATCCTTTTTTTGACCAGAGAAATTACTACAAAGATGAATTTGCTGACGCGCCTGATGTAAACACTGGTAAAATTTTACTTAAGCAGGATTATGCACCCTTCTTTGCCAAATTCAACAAATGGAAAATAAGGGTTGAGGATTTAAGTGGCAATGAAGTAGCTACCGTTTATGCTACAACAAGTGGTTCAAATTTGTTTAGCTTCCGTGTTCCATCAAACCTGCAGCCACAAACGGCGTACCGTTACCTGTTATTGGGCGAGGGGCCAACCGACCCAAGTTCCGATGTTAATAAGCCTGCCTTAAAGGTACAGTTTACAACCAGCAAATATGGTACCCTTGCTGAAAAGATAACAACCTTAAACACAACGCAGGCTGTTATAGGCAGGGTATCGTCAGATGTTATAGACCTGGAAGCTGAAGTAGGTAACTACGAGGGCTTTGAACTGTATGAACTGGCTGGCAACAGCTATACAGGAAATACGCCGATGATACAGGCCGAAGCTGATTTAAGTAATGATATATATTATCTTGATACTATTAAGCCCCTGGTATACCCCGATGTTAGCCCTAATACGCCAAATAGCCCGGCAATAATTGCACACAATAGTGATGGAACTACTACTTCATTTTATGTAAATAATTCAACATATGGTGTGCCTCCTGTTAAAGCTATTACAATATCGTGGTACTATCTTAATGCTCTGACAACAAATGAATATAATGATTTATTGCAACGTCGGTTTCCTTTTGTATACAACCTGGATACATATTATAATGTAAATTTTTTAGATCTGCGAACACAGGTTGTTAATAAATATTTGGGTAATACTTATGGTATAAACGGCGGCAAGGGCAATGTTGGTATACCACCCCAATTACAGGACCTCGTTTCAAAGGGTTATCCTTTTATGCTTAAGGGGCCATATAAAGCCAAATTTAAATTCACCAGTTTAGACGGCACAACTGGTAGTACAGGAATATTTACTTATCAAAATATGATTGAATAACCGAGGGGTATGAAGATTTTGAAATACATATTGTCTATTTCTTTTTGTTGTGTACTTGTTACCGTTTTTGGGCAAAATGCGGTAAGGTCAGGTGTAACTAAAATTGTGTGCCAGGGCCATGCTGCCAAAAATGCTATACTGCTTCGCTGGGCGCCTGACGGCGAAGCAGTATGGAGGCTTGGTAACAAGTATGGCTATGTATTGGAGCGTTTTACTGTTGTAAGAGATGGAAAAGTATTAACCACCAAACAGGTTGATGCAAGTAAGCACATTATTAAGCCACAGCCATTGCCAAAATGGGATACAATTGCCAATGCAGACGATAATGCAGCTGTAATAGCACAAGCAATTTATGGGGATGATTTTGATGTATCGCTTAGCGACAATAATAAAGTAGCTAACATATTAAACAAAACCAACCAGGCAACGCAACGTTACGATATGGCTATGTTTGCTGCAGACCAAAGTTTTAATGCGGCATTATTTAGCGGGCTTGCCTGGAAAGACAGCCTTGTAAAACCCAACGAAAGGTATTTGTACCGGGTTTCCTCTGCAATACCACGGCAGTTGGCCAAAACTGATACTGCGTTGGTGTATATAGGTCTTGAAGATTTTAAACAACTACCCAAACCATCTTCCATATTGGCTGAGTTTGGCGACCGGTCTGTTATACTGCGCTGGGACTTTGGAACATTCAGGCAATTTTACACGTCCTACATAGTTGAGCGCTCTGACGACGATGGCAAATCGTTTAAACCTGTACAGGGTAAGCCTGTAACTAATTTAAATAATATTCCAGCGGGGCAAAAAAGTGCTACCCTTCTATACATCGATTCTTTTCCTCAAAATGACATACCTATAAGATACAGGATAGCCGGAATTTCATTATTTGGCGACACGGGGCCGTATTCAAATGAAGTTGCAGGAAAAGGTAAAGTATACCTTGCGGTTACACCTGCAATACAGCGTATGAATTTTGATAAAGGTAAGTACGCGCTGGAATGGGACTTTGCCGACAGCATGAACAGCCGCATAAAAGGTTTTATACTCCAGTCGGCTCAAACTTTTGAAGGGCCATATAAAACCACAACAAAGTTAATACCTGCTAAAGAAAGGCAGGTTGCTATTGATACGGTAGCGGCAACTAATTATTACATTATCTCTGCCGTTGGTATTGATAACAAAATAACTTCTTCATCGCCATATTTCTTCCAGGATCAGGATTCTACACCTCCGTTAACGCCGGTAAATGTTCGCGCTGCGGTTGATACAAACGGCATAGTTGCAATAACATGGGATAAAAATACAGAGGTTGATTTGGCAGGGTACAAAGTATTACGGAGGGATAAAGCTGAGGCTGAATTTTCACCTCTGTTTGATACAGCCAGGGTAAAAAATATTTACAGGGATACCCTTAACCTTAAAATGCTAAACAAAAAGGTGTTTTATGTGGTTAGGGCGGTTGATAAACATTATAACGAATCCCCGTTCTCAGTTCCGGTTGAAATTACAAAGCCGGATAAGATACCACCTTCTCCTGCGGTATTTAAAGATTACTCAGTGTCTGTTAAAGGGTTAATTGTACAATGGGTTAACAGCGCAGACGAAGATGTGGATGAATCAGTTTTATACAGGAAGCAAACTTCATCAGCAGCAAGTAGCTGGGTTCCTTTGCAAACATTTAAAAATGGCATAAGCAAGGCGGCGTCTTACATTGATACCAGCGCGCAGCCGGGTACTATGTATTCTTATACAATTATAGTAACAGATAGCTCTGGCAACAAATCCTTGCCTGCAAACCCGTTAACAATAAAGGCCCCGGCGGCAGAAAGAATAAAAACTGCAGTTAAAGATATTTTTTTGACCGTTGACAGGGATAAGAGAACGATTACTGTTGCCTGGCAACAGCTTAATGTACCAAATGTTAGACTGGTTGAGTTATTTAGGGCGCAGGATAAACAACCGCTAAGCTTATACAAACAATTTAAAGATAAGGAAAGCAACTTTGTTGATAACGGGCTGTACGCAAACACTATGTATAAGTACGGTGTAAGGGTACTATACCGCAACGGAAAGTATTCTGATCTTTTAATTAAAACTATCAACTACTAAACCTGGAGAAAATGCGTTATATACTATTTTTTATAACTCTTGCCATTTTCCAGCCGTTAATATCTGCGGGACAAATTCAAATTAAAGTTCAGCAGTACAGGATAATTATTGACAGAACTGTAACACGCAATGATGTTGGGTGCAGAAAGTACGACTATATTTCAGGGGGCACGCACACCAGTTCCAATTGTATGGCTACAAGTAAAGATGACAAGTCAGTAAGTAATTATTGCCTTGTTGACGATCCTAATTGTAATACCCTCTCGAGCAGTGAGCAAGACAATATCGATTTAATATTTCACATTAATTCGCAAACAACCAACTACGGGTTAAGTAATAAAATAATTTCAAGTATTCCAAGAAACACTACACAAACATTTACCGACACCATTGAACTATTTCAACCTGAGTTTGGTGTAACTAGCGTTACTTCTGAGTTAAATTATTATGATGTTTCGTCGCCAACCAGCTCTTATTATGACTGGGATCATTTTAGCAAGGTGCCAATTATTAATACATACAGCTCTGATTTTTATATTGATGGGAGTTTTTTTGACAAACAATTCTCCGCAGCATCGTTTAGATACACAATAACCACACGCGTTAGAGTTATTCCAAATTTAGACCCAACATTTACCTTGCCAAGCCATGACAGGATTACAATGACAGCTGCCAATGCAACATCTTCTTCTGCGCTTGAATGGCAATATTCACCTGATGGGCTTACATGGAATACAGTGCCGTCGGGCCACACATCAGGTAGCTATAACGAATTATTAAACATTTGTGGAACCGACCTTTTTCCAACTACGTACAAAAACCATCTTAATAGTACTATATTCTTTAAAGTAAAATATAATTCGGGCTCTTATTCTGACATTGTTCCATTTACGCTAAGGCTCTCTTCACCGCACATAACAGGTGTAAGCGCAGTTAACCTGGATTGTTATGAACGAAACGAAGGCTCGATCAAATTAAAGTTTGACAGGGAATTATTTGATAATGAAAAACTGAATATTCTCATATTTGATACACTGCATTATATAAATTATTCAGCGCTTAACCTGGACGCCACTAATATGGACAGTGATACATCGTACACGTTCCCTAATACGTTAGGCGCGGGCATGTACTATGTTAATTTGTTAGGCAAGTACGCAACAGGCATTCCTTACGACCTGTATGAAAATGTTAGAAATACCGATACTTCAACATACACGGCACTAAATAGTGTTAATTTCCAGGATGGCTTTGAATCTGCAACAACAGATGATTTCTGGGCCTTTACTGACTATACGGCTTTTTCACAAGCAACTTATACAGGGGCACTAACACATTTTGCCTTCCAGGAAATTACACAACCGCAGCAAATAAATTTTGCATTAAAGGTTGATTCAAACGTTTTATGTAAAGGCAGCAGTACAGGCGTACTTACACTTATGGCAGAAGGCGGCCAAACACATTACAGGTATAGTATTAAGAATGAGGCCGATACTGCATACTCGCCCTGGGTTGACTTTGATAATGACACTGTAACAACTACTTATATTCCGGATGTTGACTACTATCCGTTTGGGGTTATGACGAAACTGAGAAACCTGCCAGCCGGAAAATACTACATACGTGTACGGGACAATGTAGACTGTTATAACAGGGATGCAACCGGCGCAGAAAAAGTAGATACATTTGAAATAACCGAGCCTGACAAAGCCCTTACTGTTGACCTGTTTGATGTTTCTCCTATAACAAATGTAGACTCAACTAACGGCGCCATACGTATACAGGTTAGTGGCGGTACACCTTTCCCAACGGCTAATGAGGAAACTATTGGCTACCCGTATAAAATTGAATGGAGAGATTCTGCAACCAACCAGTTAATCAGCCCAACGCTTTATAATATTGACACCACAGGCGGTGAATTTGAAACGTATTTGAAAAACCTGCAGGCAGGCACATACATAGTAAAAATATACGACAAAAGCTATAACCCTGACGATACTGCCAATGCAGGCTGCTATATTGAACTGGTTATACCAATGAAGAAACCAGACCCGTTAGTAACCCAAATAATAGCTGTTTCGCAAATTAGCTGCCACGATAGTACGGATGCCGTGCTGCTGGCAAGGGCCTACGGTGGCCTGCCGCTTGATGATGTGCGTTATACATTTAAATGGTACAGCGTTAACGCGGAGGGTACAGTATTGTTAAGTAATACAGACAGTATATTTACCAACGTACAGCCGGGTAAGTATATGGTTGAAGTAAAAGATAAGTATAACAATACCGTTCAGTCGCAGGTGTTTGAGCTGGTAGAACCTCAACCAATGCATCTTAGCTTTACAACAACTCAGGCTTCGTGCTACTCAAGCTTTGACGGTTCTATGGCCGTTGCTGTATCAGGCGGCACGCCTTTCAGCAATACTGTTAAACCATACATATACGAGTGGAGCAATGGCGCACTTACAGCATCTGTAAATAATGTAGCCGGCGGCGCTTACGTAGTAGTTGTAAGGGATAGTATGGGTTGTATAACTACAGACACTGTTTCGGTAACCTCGCCGGTACGTGTTATCGCAACTCCTGATGTGCACCAGGTAAGCTGTTCTTCTTCAACTGACGGTTCAATAAGCCTAAGTGTTGCAGGCGGCAGCCCGGCTTACACCTACCAATGGAGCACAGGCGAAACTACCCCATCAATAACAGGGTTGGCGCCGGGCACTTACTGGTACCAGGCTTCAGACTCAAAAGGGTGTTTTGATACAGATACCATTACGCTTGATAAGCCAGACACAATGATACTTGACCTTGGTACAGACCGTAACAGGAACATGTGTATTGGCCAAACGTTACGCATTAATGCTGCATCTGCCGCCAATAACCCCGGTATGCCAATATACTACAGCTGGACCGGTACTGACGGGTTTACTGCAGACACATCAAAAGTATATATTAACACGGTGGGCACATACATAGTTACAGCAACAAACAACAGGGGCTGCGTGCTGAAAGATACTATGCAGGTAACTTTTGTTAACAGCACAATAAATACTGACTTCCTTGTATCTACCCAGGCGTATGTAAATGATGATGTTTATTTTGTTAACATTAGCCGCCCAACGCCTGACAGCGTACAATGGACTGTACCAACTATAGGCAACAGCATACGCGTATTAAGCCAAAATAACGATGGTTTGGAACTTGCGTTTTCAGATACAGGCAGGTACCCTATAAATATGCGTGCATATTACGCAAGCGGTTGTATTGATGATACTACCAAAACCGTAAACGTAATAAGCCGTACAACAACATCTGGCGGCGGCAGCCAGGATGATGCCTTCCTGCAACTTTATGCCGTTATAGTACCAAACCCAAATACCGGCACATTTACTGTAAACCTTACGTTTAGCCAGGTAACTACTGCGCGCTTAAGGCTTATAAATATATTAACAAACCTTACGGTTGACGACAGGCAAATAAGGGGTGATAAAGACTATAGCCTTAGCTACGACGTTGGCGCCAGTGTAGCAAGTGGTATATATATGTTGGTGATCGACACGCCTAAGGGAGGATTTGTTTATAAAGTAGTAATAGCAAAATAAAATAACAGCAGTTATGCGGAAAGTTTTCGCCCAAAACCCATTACGTTTTTTGTATGTGCGCAGGCTTATTGCCATTGCAGGGTTAATGTTGTTTACTTATTTACATGCCGGCGCACAGCAGTACCCGGTACAGGTTACGCCGCAGTTGCTGCCGCCTTATAGCCTGTTGTTAAGCGACTATTATTCAGGCAGTGCTACTACGCCCAAGCTTAACCTTTTGCTGCTGCTTAAAGACTTTAACCAGCCGCAGGTACAGGTGCGCTTACGCATGGCCATTGACGGGCAAAGCGTAAGCCTGCACAGCAAAGAAGCAGCGGTATATACCCCTATAACTCTACAGTCTGGTGTGCCGTATTATGTAACCCCGTCGGAACTGGCGCAGTATTTTAACGTTAATAATTTGGATATAAGCGGCATGACGCTTGCCCAGTACGAACAGAGCGGCAAGCTGCCTGAAGGGTATTATAATTTTTGTTTTGAGGTAGTTGATGTGGCAACCGGTAAAACTATTAGTAACAAAGGTTGCGGAATGTCGTGGATGACGTTAAGCAACCCGCCCATACTAAACCTGCCTGCAAACGGTGAGTCTATTGCACCCGCAACCCCGCAAAACATAATATTTCAATGGACGCCCCAGCACTCCGCCAGTGTACTGGCCGCGTTTAGTGTTGACTATGTTTTTACGCTTGCCGAAATAGATGATGATAATATTGACCCGCAGGCAGGCTTTTTTAGCAGTAACCATGTTTTCCAGGATTCAAGCGACGCTACCACCTACCTGTACGACAATACTAAAACAGCATTGATTGAAAACAAGCGGTATGCATGGCGTGTGCAGGCAAAAGCAAAATCAGGCCTTATTGATGCCGCCATGTTTCGTAACGACGGCTATAGCGAGATACATTATTTTACCTATAAAAACAACTGCCCGGTACCGTTAGGCGTAGCAGCATCAATGCAGGGGCAGCGCGCCAATATAAGCTGGCAAAACAACCCATTATACCTTGATTTTAGAGTTGAATACCGCGAAAAGAACCTTGCCAACGCACAATGGTTTTCGCTTACCAATACAGTTCCCAATGTGTCAATAGGCGATATTAAACCTGCTACTTTGTATGAGTATAGGGTAGGAGGCTCGTGCCAGTCAGGGTTGTATACATTTACAAACCTGCTAACGTTTACCACAAACGACAGTAATGTTACTGCTATACCAAATTGCGGAACAGATATTACTACCACTAATGAAGGCACACCTCTCAACGTGGCCTTAATCGCGGGCGATACTATTTATGCCGGTGATTTTAAAGTGATACCTACCCAAATAAGCGGTTCCGGCAGTTATACCGGTGAGGGATATGTAAAAGTATCGTACTTATTGGATAGCAAAGTTGGAGTAAAGTTTAGCGGCATTACGCTTGACCAAAACCGCAGGTTAACTGGGACTAGTTTTATTGAAACGATGTATGACCCTACGCAAAGCAATGTTGCAGATGTTGATGAGTTTGTTAGTGATATAAAAGATGTAACAAGCGTGGTTAACCAATTACTGGGATTGACTATTGATAATGATTATGGATATTTTCAGAGACTTAAAGATGCTGTTTCCAATATTTTGGACTCAGAACTAACAGATCAAATGAAAACCCAATACACTAATATTATTGACTCAATGGATGCTTATAAACAACACTGGGACTCATTAAAAACTGTATATGACAGCCTTCCTGATGGGCCGGATAAAGATGCAGTAGGTCAGTCAATGTCTGAAACTGAAAATAATTTTACTGCCAAACAGGAGGAGCTTAAAGAGCTTGAAACAACCAGGCAACAGCTTGTAACCTCAATTACCGATCTTTTTATACGGGCCGTCAAACAATTAAAAGACAGTACCGGCAGTAATTTGGCAAATGCTCCCCAACTATACACTGCAAAAAAGCAAACAATTATCGACGAGATTTATGATGGGCAATCGTTGTCACTATCTGATACAACGGGCTATAATAACGGCGATCTTATCCACAGAGGAAGTTATTATGACAGCATCCCTTCATCTGAAGTGCCGGTGGAGTTAAGCCAATTTGCAACCAATCTAAACGACTTTACGCAAAAAACCATAAACTATAAAATTCTTATTTATGTGAAGGCCTTGAATAATTATTATGTCAATCAACAAAACAAGGATAAGCTAAAAGATGATAATATTCTTGAAGGGGTGACAATGATAAAAGAAATAATATCCAAAAAAGAAAACGGCGAGACCGATGACAGCATAGTAAACTATATAAAGCAATATATTACTGAAAAAATCCTCGCGCTCTAATCCCAATAACAAAAGTTGTATGAAACGAATATTTTTGTTTTTATTTTTCCTGGTTACAGCCCTACACCCTTTTGCAAAAGGGCGCACTTCCCCCAAAGAATTTGCCCGGAAAATCGTAGAAAAAGTGCGCCGTCAACTTGAATATAACAAAACTCATCCCGGCAGCAAGGTTCATATAATTAACATTTCAGACATTGACAATGACGAGAATATTGATAACCCAACCCACCTGGTTGAGAAATACGTCAATAATGGCGGGTCTTTTTGGAACCTGTCTGACCAGGACAAAACAGATATCAATAACTATATTGATGCGAGGCAGGTGTATGACAGTACACTATATAATATAGACTACATTATTGTTATTGGCTCAATTTTTAAGTATGACGATGTCGGCGACTTAAACGAGGACATTGATTGGTCGAAAGTACAACAAGCTAAAGCGAAATCTAATGTCAGTGCATTAACCGACGACCAAAAAAAATTCTTTTCCTCCTTAAAAAAAGACATTAGTGCTAATTTTACATTCCCTCAGGGTAATTTCCTTGTTAACTGGTATTTAAGCGCCTTCACAAAGGGATCTGACAACTCTAACTATAGAGTACTTACCGAGTCATTTCTTACAAATAACAGCGGTGTTAAAAGTGATGAATTTGGCTTTGCTTCTATTGACAGCAAGTTTAACAGTGCCAGTATTTCAAAAAAAGACTGGATACTCAGGAATGTCGATAATGATGAGTATACATTAAAATACATAAGAGACCGGCAAATTAATGGTTATTTGGTTAATATATCCGGTGGCATAACCACAACAAATAACGATTTTTTAAAGCAGCTACTTGACGGTAACGCGACTTATACGGAGCACAATACCATTTACCGCAATCTAAAAATGATCTTAGTGGTAATGGATGAACAAACCACGGCAAAAGACCGTGAGCAAGCCCTTGCATTAACGTCATCTACCCGCCTGATTATTTTACTTGATTTTAAAAATGGGCGACCGACAGTTACACCCAAATATCCTACGGAAGAAATGAAGTTACTATTCGGTAATTACATCAATGCGGTGTTTGATCCAAGAACTTTTTGGGAAGTGTTTGGAGATAATATAAAAGGTGTTGGGGAGGAATTTGTTGTTTTTTTATACGATGGTCTGGACTGGTTGGCCAAAGGTATTGCTAAAGCCAAGATACCGGAGCATATTTGGAATTGTTGCAATTCAGATTATGATCCCAAATATGCCACTTTTTTTAAAACATTTCTGGCACATGTTATAACAATTTTTCAAGGTGGTGGTGCGGCTGGCGAAGCAATTGCCCAGGCTGATTTTAGTGGGGCTTTCTCAAACTGCCCGTCCTTCGAACTGACTGCTGCTCAATTCGCATTTTACGCAGGCGTTTGGGATGGACTTGTTGACATGGTAGCAGCTATACCGTCAGGTTTAAGTCTTCTTCTTTCTCCTATGATAGATGATGCTCACAAAGTTGATGCTAATGGTAACCCGATTAGAAATAGTTGGGGTATAATGTCAGATTCAATAAAAGCCCATGGAGGAGGGGTCCCTGGCTTTTTTAGATTTATTGGAAGCAGTCTAAAACAATTGCACGATCCCAGCTTTCCTTGTGTATTTGCCCATTCAATTGGCAGCGATGCAATGAACATTGTGGCCTTATATCTTACAGCAGGAGGATCTTTAGCTGAGACTGTTGCGGGTAGTGCCGCCAAAACATTTTTTGAGGTCATTCAAAAACTAGATGTTATTGGACAGGCAATTGGAAAAATTGGCCAGGTTGCCGGTGCGCTTGCTAAGTACACGGTAAATGTTGTTGTAAAACCAGCCCTTAACACAGTAACCGAAGTACTGGAAATTACCTGGAGAGAAGTACAAGATGCGACCAGGCCTGTTTTTAAGGTTATTTTGCAAAAAGCACAGAGCGCAGGACAATATGTTGCGGGTAACTTACAGGTTTTAATACAAGTGTGGAATGCAACCAAACAAACGTTTGAGGACTTTGATTGGTCCACAGTAACAACAATTACAGAGAACGTAAAAGCCGCTGATGGGAGTTATGTTCCTATAAAATTTGGTCTTGCAAAAGGCCTGATATATAAGGCTGGCTCATTCGCAAATGACCTGAAGGAAAACATTAAATACGCCTTAAAAACTGTAGTAAAAGATGAGAGTGGCGAAGTTTTGCAAAATGAGGCTGGCCAAGGATTAGCAGTAATTCAAAAAGAAGGGGCATCTGATGATCAACAAGTTTTAACCGTTGTTGAAGATGCTGGCAAATATAAAAATGGAGTAGAAAATTTTGTAGATTTAATCAAAGCCAGAACAGATTGGTTAAATAACCTCAAATCAAAATACGGACCTTTTGACATTGCAAATTTTAAACCACAAGGACTTGAGGTCACTGAAATTCCAGAAGATATCTATAATAAAATGTTGGCAGAATATCCCAGTAGTTTACAGGATGTAAAGAAGGCTGAATATTTGCAAGGATTAATAAAATCTGGAAGCACTGTTCCTGTAGTTGCGGAATTTAAAGCAGGGGATGTACTATATAAAATTGTTCCAAAAGATGAAGCTGTGAGCGCGTTTACTCCTTTTTTCATGTCTGCGGATGAATACAAGATTATACAATCTGCGTCTGGTATTGAACAAAAGTTAGGCCTACCCCTTGGTAGTCACGCAGTTCAGTATGATATTTACAAAATAGTTGCAACTTCAGATGCAAAAGCATTTGAAAGTGAGATTGCAAAAACTGTTGAAAATGGATATGTTACAACTGGCGGAAGCAAGCAAATGCTTGTTATCGATAGAACTAAATGGTCAGCACCTCAAAAAGTTACTTCAATAACCCCAATTCCATGATGGATAAATCTATTGTCAACTTAATAACAGATGAAGGTAATTACTTCCAAAGTAGCGCTATGCTTAAATTTTCATGGTTGCTTAGTTCTGCTACGGTGCTTGAGTTAGCAAAGGATTTTGACACCGATCTCGTTAAGCGGTTAGTGAATAAAATCGGTTCTTTATGTGAAGAACTAGGTCACCATGTTGGTCAGCCACAATTGATTCAAAGGTTGAAAATATATCTCACCTACGAGTCTCTAAACCTTGCTAGGACAATTTACCATAGTCGAGAATTAATTCCTTTTTTGAGAAATTGTTTGACCTATGAAATAAGTAAAGATGCTCGAGATGAACTTCAACGCGAAATTTCAGAAATCCTCGGCAATTCACAAAAGGTAGATTATAATCATGAAGCTTTGCTATTAGATTTTGACAGATTGGAAAAATCTACGAAAGTTGGAATAATGGAAGAGTTTGATTTACTAATAAGCTATTCATTTACAGTATTGTTAAAAAAGGAAAGATATCGAATGTTAGTAAAAAGAATATTGGATGAGATTAAAGGAATGCGTTATACGCTTGCTTATAATCGCGGTACAGAGTCAATTAGCGGGCTTTTGGATAAAATTTTAGTACACCAGAGTTTGAAATTAGCTAGAATTGTTTTTGTGGGTTCTGATTTAATTGCTTATTTCCAAGATGTTCTACAATATGAATCCCATGAAGCTGTACGCAAGTATTTATTAGTTGAGATGCAAAAAATTGAATGAACATAATCATTTCGAAACAGTTTCTAAAGTGGCTTGTGCGATGTGTGTAATAAGAGGGAAGTTGAACTTATACTAATCATCCTTATATTTTACAATGTATTCAATACATTGACAATGCCAATATTGGCATTTATTAAAATTGGCCGCGCCTTTGTAGTAGGAACGCCAAATTGTAAAAAGGTGTATTTTGCAAGTAAGATGTTATGAATTGATTAGAATTTAGCGAAGTTGTTCAAATATCCTGATCATATCAAACAATTAATGTAAAAGATGGGATGTCTGTATGGATGATTCAACATAACCCCCTCACCTCACCACCTCCACAAAACCACTCAATTTTTCGTTGTGGGTGTGGTAGCTAATAATCCAGTAATAAGTGCCAACGGGCAGGGGGGTGTTGTTAAAGGTTCCGTTCCAGGGGGTGTTGTAGCCGTTGGCGTGGTACACTTTTTGGCCGCTGCGGGTAAATACATCAATAATAATATCGGCAGGGTTATCAATATTGGTTATCATCCAGTAATCGTTAATGCCGTCGCCGTTGGGGCTAAAAGCAGTTGGTATTTTTATTTTCTTTTTTACAATAACGTTTACGGTATCATTGCTTATACATTGGTTGGTGCCGGTTGCTGTTATATAATACTGTATGTTTTGCAGTGGCGTGCAAACTGGGTTGGTAATATTGGCCGCACTAAGGTATAGCGGTGGCCGCCAGGTTATGGTTTGCAGGGTGTCAGCAATTTGGGCAAGCAGTTGTACGCTGCTGCCTTCATCAACATGCACCTCGTTTTCAGTTATTATAACGGGCGCTTTTTTTATAGTAATAGTAGCGGCAAAACTGTCGGTACAGCCCGCGGCGGTAGTGTATTTATAATAAACGGCTACATTACCGGCGCCTGCATTTTGCGGGTTAAAAAAGCCTTCTGCATCAATAGCGTTTCCATAGTAAATACCGCTGCCGGGCAGGTTGTTATTGTTCTGCACAATGGCCGGCAAAAACGGCAAGGCATTATTACATATTATAGGCGTTGTAACCTGCTGTAGCGTCGCGCGGGGGTTAACAATTACTGAGTCTGTTTTGTTGGTTATGCACGTGTTACCTGTATATGCTCTTACAAGTAATAAATACCCTTCCTGCACGTTGGTGTTATTACCGTATGCGTGGGTGTATTGGGTGCCGGTAATTGGTAAGGGTGCATTAGTGGTATCAAACAGGTTGTTGTTATAATCCCAAAAAATTTGCAGCCGCTGTATTGCACCCGTGTCAGCGAACGAGTGGTCGGTAATAGTAATAACATCGTTCGCACAAATATCTGTTCTATCTATATCAAACTTTATTTCAGCCGAGTTGCTGTTAACCTGTGCTGTTAATGTTTTATCGGCAGCACAGCCATATTTATTTTTTACCTGCAGGGTTACATCATACTGCCCCGCCCTGCTGTATTTATGCAACGGGCTGGGCAGGCTGGTAGTGTCCCACCCGGGTTTGCCGTAAGTTGCAAACTGCCAAAAGCTGCTTAGGCCTGCAGTACCTTCCCCGCCGCCGGCTGAAAGGTTGGTAAACTGTGTGCCTGTATCTAAAACACAAGCCTGCGAGTAACTAAAATCTGCAATGGGAGAGGGGTTTACTTCTACCTGCCTTACAACCGGCAAAGATGAACACCCCAACTGGTTTTGCACAGTAAGGCTAATAGCATATTTCCCCTTGGTTAATCTTTTTGCCACAACAGAATCGGTTGAGGTTGTATTATTAAACGTCCATAAAAATTGATGGCTGCCGGGTATATTATCGCTTGTTATTTGCGGTACCAGGGTTGTAGTGTCGCCATCACATAATATTGCCGGCACAGTAAAGTTTGCTAACGGTAAAGCATGTATTGCGGTAACATAATTTATTGTATCGGTTTTGCAGGCGGATGCCAGGCTGGCATACACCTGTACTTTTACGGTGTCGTAACCAACTGTTGGCCATAAGTGGACAGCGTATGGAGACGGTTTTAGTAATGTATCAATAAACTGTGTGTTGTTTATAACCCAGTAAAGATTTTTAATGGCAGTTGCACTGTCTGTAGCGGGAGTTAAAACTTTAAGTGATATTGTGTCCCCTTCGCATATTGTTTTTGGCGAGCTGTTATCAAAATTGAGATGTACAGCAGGCACAAACCTGTTAACCAAAGTCTGTTGCTTTAATGTTGTGCAACCACTGGCTGAAGTTACTTTTAATTGTACGGTATAAATTGATGCGGATTGATAAGTATGCAAAGGGCTGAATGCTGTATCTGTGGTAGCATCTCCAAAATCCCATTGGCACAACAGGGTTGCCGGCGCAGTATTTTTTATAGATGAAGTATTGTAAAACACGCCACTGTTTAACGGGCTGCAAAAATACGGTACAGTAAAGTTTGCAACCGGCAATGGGTTAATGGTTATAGTTTTAACAGCAGATTGAACTGTGCAGCCCGAATATGTTTTAACCGCAAGGCTTGCTTGGTAAGTTCCAGCCTGGTTATACAAGTGCTTCGTCGAATCTATCCCTTTTATTGAATCCATTTTGCCATCGCCGAAGCTCCAGTATAATGAGTCTGCTATGCCGTTAGTTATAGTAGTTGCAGAGTCCTTAAAAAACATAGTAGTTCGCTCGCATAAACTTACCGGTAAAATTACATGTGGCTGCGGTTTTATTGTTAACGCAATAGTTGTAGTGGCCGTGTCAGACCCGCAGCCAATATTATTGGCAACCCAGTGTGTAATGTTTTTATTACCATCGCCGGCTATTAGTATTTTTAAACTGTCGCCTGCTTCAACTGAAGTTGTTGGGGTAAATTGCCAAAAAAAACGTTTTACGCTATAGCCGGGATCACTGGAATTATCTTTCACCAAAATTGAGTCGCCTGCGCAGCCCGTGCTGTTGTATATAAAACTGCTTTTTGGCGGGTTAACTATTTCCAGGATAAAATCAATAACATCTTCGCCGTTACCGCAAATAATGCCGTTGCTTGTTTTAGCTATAACTGAAGAGTAAAATCGCCCTGTTTTGTTTACGCTGTAGTTATTGCCTATCCTAAAACGGTAAACCAGCCTGTTATTTACCATAAATGACGTGTCAACTACAGGGCTTTGAATTATGGTATCTGGCAAAACACCGTTAAAGCGTGTTATTATTGAGTCTGGCTTATAGGGAAATGTAACCGTCAAAGCAAAACGGGCGCTTTGGCAGCTAACAGTTGAATTAGGCAACCCGTATTCATTTTCAATTTTAACTACCCGGTAAAGGTCTTTAACATTGGTGCCGGCAGAGTATGCGTACGACTCAAAATCGCCAAAGCCATATACCACAGCATTAAATCCACTGTCAGACTGCAGAGTATACCCATTTTTATCGGCGAGCAACGCAATAGCTGCTGTACTGTAATTTTCAGTACCAATTTTAATAGTTTTCCACTGCGTAGATGGCTTTGCGTTGTTAACGGTAAACGACTTAACACCGTTTGAAGGCATAAGCACGTTTACAAAACGGGCATTACTATAAATGTTCTCTTTTGTTGATGCAAAAAGGGTAATATTATTAACCTGTTGCTCAACCGGGTTAAGCACAACCATATCCGGGTCGCCATAACCTTTACCGGGTATTGATATTGTTGTGCCGCTGCAACCTGAACGCTGTGCATATTGCGCAACACAAACAGGCTTATCTGCAGTTATAGCAGAAGGCTGTTTTATAACTGTTCCAAACAACGCGTTATCCGGGTAAAACTGGCCTGCATTTAAGGTGGCTACTTTACTATTGTTTATATAAACTGATGTGTTGTCTTCTGACGCAATTATGCGGTATGGGTTTCCTGCATCGTAGTTGCTAAACGGAATAAAACCGTAATTTTTGCCCCACGCAGTTACTGGGTATAGTTGTTGAAAAAGTGGGTCGTATGACGGGTCGCCGGTACAGTTTTGCGTTGCGTTTATGCTTACCGCTGAGCTTCCCGAAAAAACGGCTATTTTTTTACACGAAGTGGCAACTGTGCTTACCGCTTCAATGTACGACCCGCTTAGATCGTATTGGCTTTGGTACTCATACACCTGGCCGGCCTTATCAAAATGAATGCTTAAGGGTGCTTGTACTACCCCGTTAAACTTAGGTGTAAATTCAACAGAAGTGTTAGAATCTACAGCAACAATTTCAAACTGCGATCGTGAATCTGATACTCCTGTTTGCGGGGCGTTAATGCTATAGTATTGTTTTCCCAATACATTTACTGGTAAAATAAGTGATGCCGCGCTTCTAAAACCGGCATATATCTGGCTGTACACAATTACTGGTGGCTTACCGTCGTCTGTTAAAACATGTATGCCTTTATTAATTACCTGCCCGGCTTCGCTGGTAGTAATATGCGCATCAGAATAAGGAACATCAACCTCGGTTACATTACCCGCTGTAACTGTAAATGGTTTAGTGGGTTTGCCGGCAACCTGTATAATGCCGGATGAGGTTTTATCGCCGGTTATAAAAACACTCATCTTTGCATAGTATATCGTATCAAAGCGCTGGTTAGGTGTATGCGTAGGAAAGCAAAACCAAAAGTCGTTGCCCTTGTTGCTAAAGTCCTGGGCCTGCAAAAAATTAAAAGTGCCCAGCGTTACAATTACGCATATTACAAATTTAATAACACTGCCGGCACGCATGTTCTTCATTACCAAAAATTAAAAATTATAGCTATAGCCCAAAGTAGCGGTCATGTCATGAATGTTTGGCTGACTCTTACTTTTTCTAAACATTGATATGGCAGATAAATTTATATTATGTTTTTTATGCAACACATAACCTGCATTAACCCTTGCTATTGATACATTATTTAGAAACGCGCCACTATCGGCAGACCTGTTATAAGAAAGTGATAATCCTGTTCTTAATTTTTTGTTTAATAATTGCTTATTAACTGAAATGGTAGGCCCGTAGGTTATAGTATTACTTATACCAATGGTATTGTATGTTACGTTTAAGGCTGTTGATATACTTAGCAGTTTATCCATATTTGAAAACGAGTATGCGCTGGACAAGTTATAAAAATCAGATGCATTACCCCGGCCAATAATACCACCCTGCATATCGTACGAATCCTGGAAGCTTAAATTGATATTTAGATTTGACGGCTTTTTTTTGTTTTTGCCAATTACATAATTTACATTGAAATTGGCGTTTTGGCTAAGCTGCCTGAAATTTAATGTATCAAGGTTTTCGTACGGTGTAAGTTGGTTAATATATTGAAACTGAGGTTTTATATTGGTAAACGATTGAAAGTTGGAATAACTCATATTCAACGATAACTTTGGCCCGGGGTTGTAAGTTAGGTTAAGTGCCATTACTGTTCTTTTATTATCACCCGATTTTGTGTGGTCAAGGTCGTCTTGCTGTAAACCTATGTTACCCGAGAAATTAATTTTGCCTTTAAATAGCGACTGTGCAAAATTTGCTGTGATATTTTCCATATCGTTATTAAAATAATAAGCCCCAAGAGTTTGGTAACCTGGGTCAACCCTTTCAATACCAAAGCCTATTTTTGAACTGCCTACAACGTAACTCAATTCAGTTTTATACGCTTTATACATATTGGTTGACTGCCTGCCGCCAAAAAATTTAATAAACCAGTTTAACGGCACTGTATCACTATATTTTGGCGACCTTATATCTTGGGTAAGCACACTTAAACCAAAATTTGATTGCCAAACCATATTTTTAAGCAGTGGCAGAGAGAGGTCAAAACTAATGGCCGAATTTTGCTGCGGGTAAATATGCAAACTGTCAGGCTTTACCGAAAGGCTGTTTAACTTGTCTTTGGCCTGGAAGTATGACACGCCATATTTAAAAGGACCTTTATCATATCCATATTTTACACCATATCCCCATCTTTCGTACGCAGCAGGGGTAAGCAGGTTCGCAGTGTCATAAGGTACCGCTTTAAATATCCTGCCAAAAATTGCGCTTATTTTATGCCGGCCGTTAGGTGCAATATCAACACCTGCGCCGCTAAACAGCATACCGTTTAAAGTATATGGCGAAAATGTCATTGAAATATCGCCAATATGCCCGGTTATCCATTTGTATTTAGGGTGAAGGCTTAAACGCCTGGGCGCGCGCGGCAAATTTGCTGTATAGGAAAACCCACTGTTTGAATAGGAGAATGATATGGGTACGCTAACACCATAAACGCTAACATTAAGGTTGCCATTAAGATAGTAACTTAATGGGGTGGCATAGCTGCCGGAATTGCCGGTATAAAAAATTGTATTTGCGGATAAGCCACCAGATATTTTGAAAACATTTTTTTTGTCAAATCTTGTTTTTACATTATTTCCCAAATGGTCCAAATCAATGTTTTGGCCAAAAGCAGGGGTTGCATTTAACGCAAACACCAGTATAAACAATGCAACAACCTGGGCTTGTTTATTGGTAAGGGTTATATATTTTAACGGGGCTGTCAAGGTTAGTCTTTTTGCACTTTTATATCACAAATAATATAGCTGTTATCATTATCTTTTACTACCTGCTTTATAATAATAGCGCCTTTTTTATTATCTGCATTAATAAATAAAACAATATGTGGTAACGCGGGCAGCGCAAACTGTGGGTCGTCAACCTGGTTAGAAGACATTTGTACCACATCAAGCATATTGCCCTTGGTAATGCTTTTAAAATAATCTTCAGTAAAATTTATTCCGCATTTGCAGGTGGCCAGGTTGTTAATGTAATTTGTTTGCCTGGCAGCAGGTATTGCCGGCAATGCCCATGTTGTAGTTTTTTGAGGGCTAACAAACTGGTTATAATCAAATAAGGAATTTAAGCCAAAATAAACAATATCTATTTTGCCCCCCACTTCGTTATTAATTGTGTCCAGGCCTGTAAAATTTCTGCGCAGCCTGGTTGAAAAATACGAACCTACTGTATTATGGGCTGTGTTAATGCCAAGATGTACATCTTTAAATGACCGTAGCCCCGAATTTGGTTTTACAATAATTTGATGGCTTACGGTTTGCTGCTGTTTGCCATTTGCCGCTAAATAGGTAACGGTATATGTGCCGGGAGAGCTAAATGAAATTGTGGGAATAGAATCAGTGGGATGGTCGATAGTTCCACCGGATGAAGACCATTGATGAGTGGTTGCGCTTTTTGTTTTATTTAAAAGGGTAGCAGTTAAGGGTGCTTCATAATCATCATCGTCAAATGAAGGTACAATTGAAAAATCTGCAGAATCTAATGCCGGCAAAACCTGTATTGTTTTTGAAATAGTATCAGCTTCGCCCCTGTGGTTAATAGCCTTTAAAAACAGCTTGTATGTTCCCGGGTTATCAAATGTTACTTCCGGGCTTATATCAGTTGATGTTGCAGGCGCCCCGCCTGTAAAAAGCCATTCATACTGTGCTGTTCCGCTTGAAAGATTTGATATTTTAAAAGTGGTTTTGCCAAAGTTATTAATTACCGGTTCTGCTTTAAAATCAGCATGTACAACGCTGTCAAGCAAAATGGTTATTTCTTTTTCCTGTTTATCATAGTCATTCCAGGCCGTAAGCTTTACTGTAATTGTAGCAGCCTTATTAAATATAATTATGCCGGGGTCTTTTTTGTCATATGTCGCCGGGTTGCCGCCTTCAAATGTCCATGAGTAAAGTTGGGCGCCCTGCGATTTGTTTATAAAATTTATTTTTACTGGTATAGAGTAGTCGTTGTCGATTACTTCGTAGGTAAAATCAGCCGTTACATGCGCATCTGCTTCCTTTCTTACGCAACTTCCAACTACGCAAAACAAAAGCAATAGTAATAATATGCCTGAGCCTGGTTTAAAATTTTTCAAATTACAGTTTTGTTTATCAGTTTTGCTTTATAGGTAAACTAAATTCAATAGGTTAAACTAATATTTGAAACACTCTGTTTAAGCTAAAGGGGAACCACAGTAGCTAAATATGCAATGTCTCATAAGAATAATATTTTATCATCATGAATTTATTTCAATTTTACCGGCGTCATCTTGTATATTTTTAAGGGAATAATACATATTAAAAGTGCGTATACGCAATGCCAGGGTTGCCATCATAGGCGCCCAGGGCAATACACCGCTGTTTACAACATCATCAAAATTTTTACGGGCATCATCAATTTTTCCCTGCAACAATGCAAGGTGGGCGAGATTATAATGAATAGCCTGTTGAACGTTTTTATCTATCCGGGCGTCCTTGGAAGTTAACATGATTTTAAACTGTGCCTCAAGCGTATCGCATATTTTAACACAGGTTGCATAATCTCCCTTGTCCATTACATCCACTGCAGTAAGGTAAGATGCTACATATTTGTCAAAATCCGCATAGTCGTAAAGTCTTTTTTTAGTTTTAATATAACCATAACCATACTCGCATTTATAGGTATTATAGTTTTCAAATAACATATTTACCATTAATCCCGCTTGTTGAAAAACTTTATACGCAACTATTTGCTCCATTTTTCTTGCCATAAGGTCATGGTACATTGTTTCGGCATCCATTAATTGTTTTTCAGCTAAAAAAGGTACAGCCGTTTTAGGGTTTACGGGTTTATTGTCAGCAGTTAAGAAGTCTTTATGAAATGTAACAGTAAAAACATCTTTTGCAGTTGTAACAGGGTAGGTAGCAAGCAACTGGCCGGTGCCGCTATATAACAGCATATTACATACAAAGTTGCAGGTAAAATCCCGTACATATCCATCTGCCGGGCGGGACGAGCCATTGGGCAAAGGCACTTCAATTGAAAGCCGCTTTGCCGGCTGAGCGGTAATATTTGTAATGCCGGCTGCTTTAAAAACAATCCGGTAGTCAAATTTCGACGTATTAAGTTTTGCTTTAATTTCTACTACGTTGTTTATAAATGGATTCCAAATTTCATCGCGTATTTGCAGTTGGTCGTGGTAATATGAAAGGGATGATGGGATTTCAATAATATAGTGGTCATCCTTTGTAAGCGGCCTGATAACTGCAGGAAAGATCATTTTTTTATTGACATAGTCAAAGTCCACATCCTGTAAGGCCTGGCATTGGCACTTAATAAGAAAGAAAATACATATAGCAGCGGAAGCAAATTTTTTCATTTTGGTTTAGAGTCGATTTACGATATATAATTACTGCCCGAATTTAGGTAAAATTACCAAAATAATAATTCAATTTTCTATTCGGATAGTGATACAGTTTATTTTTCCCGGCGAATCTGAATTTCGACATCGCCTTTTGTCGAAGGGAGGCTCTAAAATCATGATTTTTCACCCTTATATCACTCTTAGGCCAATTCAACTGCATAACCAGCGTAAAACTTAATTGCATATGAGCCCTATAGTTCCCTCACAAATTGCTGCAGTTCTTTGTTAATATTTAATTCTGTAAGTTTTTTGCGCAGGCGATATTTTGCTTTGGTAACTGTTTCGGTAGACACCCCCACTATGTAAGACATTTCCTTATGCGAAATATTTAACTTAAGTAACGAAAGCAAACGTATTTCTGCCTGGGTAAATGCAGGGTATTGTTCTTTAAGTATATTAAAAAAATTAGGGTGAACTTCATCAAACAGGCGTTTAAATTTTTCAACATCATCCTCTGTAAGAATGGTGAATTCAAGCAGTTCAGATTTTTTTTGTAACCGTTCTGTATTTGCCTGCACCTGTTCTTCCCCCTGCGTGTATAACCTGGCATTTATTTGTTCGATCAAATTGTTTTTTTCAGCAATGCTTTTTATATATGTATTTAACTGGTCATCTGCGTAGCTCAACCTTTCCTGTGCAGCTTTTTTTTCAATATTCGCAATTTGCTTTTCCTGTACGGCCAGCACCTTGTCCTTTACAGCGCCGCGGTAGCGGTTATAAACCAATAATAATACTGCAAGCAGGGTTATGCATATACTGCCTGTTATTATATTTTTAATGATCAGCTTGTTTTTTGCCCGTTCCTGTTCTAACGCCAGTTGCGAAAGATGGTTTTCAGATTCAACCCTTGTTTGAGTTGATGACAAAAGATTAGCATTGCGAACTGATTTTAAACTATCTGAGACAATGATCAACGAATCAGCAAACCTAAAGGCTAAAGGTGTATTACCCGTTGCGCCGTAGTAACGGTACAACGACCTGTAATAAGATGTATTTGAAACCGCACCATGTGTACTGTCTTTTAGTTTCATTCCGTGCTCAAAATAAAATTTTGCAGTATTTAAGTCGCCAATCTTTGCGTAACAGCCGGCAACATCAAGCGCAGCATAAAAGGCCTCGTCCGGATAATTTATATGGTTAACGTGGTAATCTGCCAGCAGGTATGGAATGGCTGCTTTGTAATTGTTTTGCATTAATAGCGTCCGCCCCAAATTACCGGAAACAATCGCTACCCATACATCTTCACTAAAATGCCGGGCCCGGTCGAGCGATTCAAAAAAATAAATTTTTGCCTGTTTAAAATCACCAAGTTTACGGTAAGCCAGCGCCACAGTGTTAAGGTTGCTTACATTGCAATTGTTGAAAACAGGTCGGTAAGCCTCAGATATTTTTGCGTACTGAATGCTTTTTTTGTAATCGCCTAAAGCATAGTACACATTAGCAAGCTGGTACAAAAGGAAAGATATTTCCGGCATGTTTTTAAACCCTGTCTTTTCAAACATATCTTCAGCCTGCAATAAAAGCACAAGGCCATCTGCGGTTTTTTTATCATAAAAAAGTACACTGCCAAGTTGGTGTTTATATAAGGCTTTTATAGGGCTAAGCGGGCAATTGTCAACCCAGTGTTGCATGCCATGCAAAACTATTGCCTGGTTAGTTAAGCTTCCGGAAAGTTTAGTTTTAAATAAAAGCTTGAAAAATTCGCAATACCAGCGCATACGCTCATCATTATGCTGTTTTGCGCCCTGTATAAGCGTATCAAATGCCTTATATGTATTAACAGAATCTCCGGAAGAATAAAGATGCAATTCTGAAAGCTGCCATAATGCAACCACCCTGTCATCGGCGTTGTATTTATATATAGTGTCAATTTGCGAAGTGGCTGTAATAACAAAAAACCTGCAAAACATAAACACTAAAATAAACAGCAGCGCTTTAAATTTATATGACAAATACCCTGGCATAGATTGTATTAACGGATAGACATTTTTTTCAGTGGCTGAAAACCATAAATTAAAAGTAATATTTAATTGCGGAGTGAAAAAGCCGGGCTGCAACAATTATAATTCCGCTACAAATTGTTCCAGCTCTTTATTTATATCAAGGTCGTTTAGCTTTTTCTTAATACGGTATTTTGTTTTTGTAATAGTTTCTGATGAAACACCTGTCATATAAGACATTTCTTTGTGCGGAATGTTTAGCTTCATTAACGAAAGCAGGCGCGTTTCTGCCTGGGTAAATGCCGGGTAGTTCTCTTTAAGTGCAACAAAAAAATTAGGATGCACCTCGTTAAAAAGCAGTTTATATTTTTTCCAGTCATCTTCTGTAAGAATAGTTAGATCCAGCAACTCTGCCGTCTTTTGTTGTCTTTCTATGTCCTCCGAATCGTCAGGGTCTCCGGGCTTTTCCTTTTGTTGCTCCAGCAGCTTTGCATTTATTTTTTCTACTAACGCATTTTTTTCAGCAATGCTTTTAATGTAAGTATTTAGCTGGTCGTCTGCATGCAACAGTCGCTCTTGTACAGCCTGCCTTTCAATCTCAGCAATGTGTTTTTCTTTTATAGCCATCATTTTATCTTTGGCCACGCTACGGTAGCGGCTATAAACAAGCATTAGTACTATACCTAAAATAACTGAAGTGCTTACAATAAACACGTTTCTAACTGCTTGCCTGTTTTTTTCTTTTTCCTGCTGAAGTGCCATTTGCGAAAGATGGTCTTCGGTCTCTATTCTGCCCTGTGTAGATTTCAGCAGGCTGGCACTGTTAACAGCATCAATACTGTCTGATATGTTTATTAACGAGTCGGCAAATTTGTAGGCCAAGGGTAAATCGCCAACTGTTTTATAATAGTTATAAACTGACTTATAATAAGAATCGAATGAAACACTTTTTGTACTGTTCCTTAGCCGGGCGCCTTCATTAAGATAAAACTTTGCTAATGTAATGTTGCCTGTTTTGGCATAGCAACCTGCAAGGTCAATAACGGCATACATGGCATTTTCCGGTTCCGATTTAATGTTAAGTTTATAATTTGTATAAAGGTAGCCTGTTGCATTTTTATAGTCACCCAGGTTAATAAGTACCCTGCCATAGTTGCCTGAAGCTATAGCTATCCATGCACTGTCGTTATAATACCGGGCACGTTTAAGGCATTTTAAAAAATAATCAGCCGCACGTTTATAATCACCAAGGCTTTCGTAAGTAAGCCCTTCTGTGTTAGGGTTACTTATGCCTTCCCGGGTAATAACGATAGGGTAAGCTTCGCTCATTTCGGCATATTTTATACATTTGGGATAATCACCCAATATATAATAGGCAATAGATAGTTCATATAAATAATGAAACATCTCAGGAATATTTTTAAAACCTATTTTTTCAAACTCATTTTCAGCCTGTAATAAAAGGTTCAACCCTTCTGCGGGCTTTTTATTAAGAAACGCTAAATAGCCGAGTTTGTGTTTATTTGAAGCCTTTATAACTTCAAGCGGGCATTTTTCAATCCAGTCATTCATAGTGTACAGGTACCGGCTTTCAATATTAAAATCTCCCTCCCTTCTTGCCTTATAAAGAATTTTAAAATATCCTGCATACCAATACATCCTGCTATCATCGCACTGCTTTGCGCTTCGTGCAATGCTGTCTATAGTATTATAAACGTAGGTGGAATCGCCAATTCCAAAAAATTTGTCGGCGGTAAGCTTCCAAAAATCAATTAGCCGTTCATTTGAATTGTGCTTAAAAAGTGTGTCAACCTGGCCACGTGCATTAACTGCAAAAAAATTACAAAGCATTACTAATAATGCAGGCAGAGATTGCTTGGCAGAGAATAAGATATACTTACGCATATTGGAACGACACGGAAGATGCTTTTTAAGGTTAACCAAAAACAGCTTACAAAATCACGCTTATGCCCGGCACAAAACAAAAGTAGCATATAATTTGAGTTGCCGGCGTGCCTGGACAATTAACAAATATGCTTTGTTATATAAAAATAAAAAAGAAAAAATACAAACTATTATATACCAATTAATTAAGTAAAGTGCAATGCAGTTTTGGGTAACCCAAATAAAAATTCTGCAGTAAATTAATCCGTCAGCGATTCCATAAATGCCACAAGGCATTTTTTCTCATCTTCAGTAAGATGCAAAGGTGCGTAAGGTAGCGTTTGATTGGGTTCGTTTAGCCCTAAGCCTTGCCCGCCACCTTTGTTGTAAAATTCAACTACTGATGCCAGGCTTTTAAATGCGCCATTGTGCATATATGGCCCTGTAACGGCGGCGTTGCGTACCGTAGGCGTTTTAAAAGCCTTCATGTAAAAAATAATTGGAAAAAATTTATAACGCCCGCTATCATTATCTGGCTCCGGTTTTGTAAAGTTGTCGGTTAATGTTGTACCTGCCACCTCGTATTCTGTTTTATTGTAAAGCGGTGGCGTGAGCCCGTTAAAAAGAGGTGCAAAGTGGCAGGTGCCGCAGGCAGCTTTGCCCATAAATAAATTAAAGCCGGTTTGTTGTTGGGTGGTTAATGCTTTATGATCGCCTGAAATATACCGGTCGAAGGCTGACTTAAAAGGCGCTAATGTTTTAATATATACTGTAATAGATGTTGCCAAATGTTGCATATTTATAAAGTTTGAATCGTTTGGCCAACATTTTTTGAAACCGGCAATATACAATGGCTGTCGTTTTAACCTGCCAATTACAGTGTCGTCAGTCACATTCATTTCAACGCTGTTATGTAAAACGACCCCCGCTTGCTGTTCAATGGTTTTAGCTCTTCCGTCCCAAAACTGGCTGTATTGGTAAACTGCGTATAACAATGTAGGGGTATTTCTAACAAGCCTGCCTTGGTTGTTTAGCATCGTGTTCTTCGCCAGGCCATCTGTAAAGTATTTGCCGGGGTTATGGCACGACGCACAACTGCGAGAGCCATCACCAGACAATGCCTTTTCAAAAAATAATTCTTTGCCCAGGTTAATCATTATGGTATCGGTTTCCTGGGTACCGTTAAATGCATTTTTGTTAAGGGCATTAGCGTCAAATATATCCGGGGCGTTTGCATTAAGCGCAGGCACTGTATTTAGTTGAAGGTTTAATGCAATAGCCATACTATTTAGCTTACGTTGTAAAGGCAATGCACAGTCTGTTAGAAAAACAAGCCTGTTGAACGAGTTGAAATCTTTTGAGGACTGCAGGTATTGTATGGCATATTGAATGTTTGACAGAATGCTGTCTCTATCATTATAGCGCTGAATATAAGGGTTTAGTATGTTGCTGATTGAAAGCAATGCTATAGCAGATTCTGCAGTACCGCTTTTTAATTGCGGCGCATCATACCCGGCAATATACAACGTCATAACTCGTAACAGCTCAAGCTTTGTGCTTTCCAATACCTGTTGGTTGGTGGCCTTAAACTGGTAAAGTAAAGCCGGCAGCGCTTCCGCTGAACGTACTACAAGTTGTGCCTGTTGCAATAAAGCAATTTTATTGTTTTTGGTAATAGCGCTATATAACAATGATTCTATCACCTGCAGGCCCACAGGGTGTTGGTATTCCATGTCAGGCTCATCCACCTCATACTTGGGCGGCGCGTTAAATACCGATGCTTCGCCGGGAAAGAAATAATCCAGTAAAAATGCCACACGTTTGTATTGTAAGCGGCAAAGCAATAAAGCCCGTTTGGCTTTGATAACAGAAGCAGGTTGCCCTGCTTCTAATTGTTCAACAGCTTTTTGCAGGGCTCTTGTACTGGCTATAAGGTCAGGCGATACACTTTTAATATAACCGGAAACCCTTATCGTACAATCATCAACCTGTTTTCGCGGTGCAGTTAATGCTGTAGCAATAACCAGCAAAGCACAAAGGCCGGTATATAAAACAGGTATCTTCATTTTTAATTTACACTTATCTCCACTGTAAAAATATCTTTCACACAGCTTTCTTTATCGGCTACTGTGTAGGTTACAATTTTGCTTTTAGGTTTAATAGTTATGCTTCTGCCAGTTTCGCCATTGCTCCATTTGTAATTACCAATAAACGATGCCGTTAATGTTACACTGCCGCCTTTTTTAACTTTTATAACATTATGTTTGTTTACCTGTTTCATTATGGTAAAATGGTCGCGTATAACACCATCTGCGCATATCCATTTAAAATCAAGCCTGTTGCCCTGTACTTCCAGCATACTGGCGCCACCTTTATCTGCATTTGAATAAAACATAGCATCGTGCGGAAAGCTTTTTTGCTGGCCGCCAAGCTGCCCTGCAGAGCCGGTTACAACATACACGGTGCCCTGGTTTGTAGAATCCTTAATATATGGGCATGAATTGGCGCTGCCATCGTACAAGCCAGATGAGTTGCTTAAGTTATTCTGTGCCGCACTAAAAGTAGCTTCCATGCCGTAATGGCCTTTAATCAATCTTGTGCGTTCGTAATCATGGCTGTGACCGCATAAAATAAGATCAACACCATAGCGCTCAAGTATGCGTATAAAGTTCTCGCGTATTTTAACCAGTTCTGTTTCTGTGTCTGAACTGTGGCTGCCCATTGTATAAGGCGGGTGATGCCAATAAGCAACAACCCAGCCTTTATTTTTATTGGTTTCAAGGTCTTTCTTTATCCATTGCACCTGGGGCCCAAGCGTATCATACAGGCGGTATTGGTTATCTTCTTTGCCATATGAGTCAAGGGAAAGGAAATGTATGTTGCCAATATCAAATGAATAAAATGCTTTGTTGTGCGACGGAACGCCACCTGCCTCACCATCAACAGGCATAGTAAAATTTTGATAATAGGCCACCTGGTGGTTATCCTGGGCCTGCTCCCTTGAAAAATCTTTATCACTGTAATCGTGGTTGCCTGGGCTTGGGTACAGCGGGTATTTCTTTAACAGGTCATCCTTATAAATAGCAAAAAATTTAGCCTGGAACTCTGCGTCAATGCCTGTTGAATAAGCATTGTCGCCAAGTAATATCCATGCATTCATATAATTTGGCCCAAGATATTTTATAAAAGCGTCTTTTACGTTTTGCTGGTTTATTGAGTTGTTGCCGCAATCGCCAAATACACCTATACGGTAAAATCCTTCTGTACCTGCTTGCGGGAGGGTATAAAAATAATTATTGGCATCGCCCTGCAATACAGCCGTAAAATCTTCAACTGAATAATAGTATTTGGTTTGTGCAGATAAACCTTTTAGCTGCACAATGTGCTCGTTTGTCAATGTGTTATCGCTAACCACATTATCTAATTTACCTGCCTGTGTCCCATAATGTACACGGCTTCTTGTACTAACATCAGTACGCCAGCGCAACGTTATGGCGGTAGTTGTTGCCGCTTGCAGGTAAGGGCCGCGTATAATAACCGCCGGTACAATATCGGTTGATTTTTTGATTGGCTGCTGCCCCGATAAATGAGTGGTAATTATAAAAACACCTGCAACTGCCAGTAAAATACGCATATTCATAGTTAAATATTTATTCAATAAAAAAGGCAGCGTAATTTTAACCCTGCCTTTTTTAAAGTTATATATTATATTGAATTCTTAATGTTTATTTGATTTTGAAGCATATTAAAATGTACTTGCGTTTAACAAAATTAAACCTCCTGCGTACACTCACTTCAAAACACTAAACGTTTTTTTCGCATTTGTTATTTGTATATTGACTTGAATTAACGGCAATGGTAATGCAATAGGCTTGGCGACAGAATGATCTGCAGTGAATTTCTCACCAAGTAACATGGCGACCGTTGCGGCAATTTGTTTTTGATAAAATTGTTGCGTTGTTTTCATCTCGCCTTCGGGTGTTATCCCTGGTCCAATCATTGCAAGCCATGTATCGCCCGAACCCTTAGTAAATATGCCGTGTGTATGCCAGGATGATGGCGATTTGCCCCTGCCATGGTCAGTGGTTATTATAAGGGTTGTATTGTTTTTATAGTAGGGATCTGTTTGTATGTAGTACCATAACTCGGCTACCATCTGGTCAACCTTTGTGGCCTGCTGCAGGTACTTATCATACCGGTTGCTGTGTGCAAACTCGTCTGTTTCGCCAAAACCTATAAAAGTAACCTTTGGCTTATGTTGTTTTACATACTCCATGCATGAAAGAAAAGTAAGTTCGTCGTGCCGTGTATGTGTTTTGTTTATAATGCCATCCTGTACGGCATCTATCAGCATATTTGTTTCGCTGCTGTCGGTGTCGTCAATTTTTTCGTACCCGCTGTTTTGGGTAAACCTGCTGCGCTGTTCATTTAAAATATACGGGAAGATGTTCCACGATGTAAATGCCGCCACCTTATTGTGATATTCAGGCATATTGTTTAAATACTCGAGTATATTGGTGTTGCGGTTTTTAATGGGAATATTAGGTATGCCAAGTATATCAGGGTAGCCTGTTAGTATTTCACTGTAACCGGGGTATGATATTTTATAAAAATTCGCGACATTTATTTTATTATTAAACTGACGGTTACCATACAACTGACCTTTTGCGGAAATAATGTTCCAAAAGAATGGCATCAGTTTTCTCCTCCGCTCTGTAACATCTTCATCCCAGTATGATTGTTTTAGTAAAGCAGTATCCTGAACGTAGGCCGGGCTATTAATGAGCAGCGAATCAGCACCGTCAAATACTTCCTGCCAGCGAAAACCGTCGGTAGTAATTATAAAAACATTTCCTGTCTTTGGTAACTGGGCAACAACCATAGATGGCGCGAACAAAATAAAACAAATAATAAGTTTCATTTCGATAGGTTTTGCAAAGCAACAAACTGATTATAACCGGCATTTTATGCTAACGTTAAGTTAGTATTAAGGTATTGCCAGTAATCTGTTTGCGGTTGTAATAAAATACATTAACTAACTTTTATTTACTCAAGAATAATGTTATGTTTTTTTAACTTTTCTGTTATGCTATTATTAATTCAGCCTGATTTTGTTTTATATAGTTATCTGCGGCAATTAAATCACTCATCTTTAAAATTTTTTAGTAAACAGGCTTTTTATTAGCAAGCAGTTAGCAGCTATTTACACAGGTGAAATAAAAAATATTATGCCTAAAAAGAAGATATTGTTTTTAGTAGGCGCGCCAAATCAAACAACACAAATGCACCAGGTAGCAACTAACCTGCCTGAGTACGATTGTTTTTTTAGCCAGCTTTATAGTAACAATGTATTGGTTAAAGCAGCAGTTAAAGTGGGTTTGCTAAACGCAACTATTTTAGCCGGTAGATTTAGAAATATGGCAACTGCCTATCTTGAAGAAAAAAATCTGCGCAACGATTATGCATCCTTAGTGTACGGTAACAGGTATGATATGGCGGTATTTTGTTCAGACCTTATAGTAACTAAAAAATTGCGGGCGCTAAAAACGGTTTGGGTACAGGAAGGCATGACAGATCCCTTAACAAATGCAGGCAAAATAGTGAGGCGGTTAAAACTACCGGGTTACCTGGCCGGTAATACCGCCCTTAATGGGGGCTCTAACATCTGTGATATTTATTGTGCGGCATCGCAGGGATATAAAGAACAGTTTACTGCATTTGGTACAGACAGCTCTAAAATATTTGTAACCGGCATCCCTAATTACGATAATGTAAAAGAATTTTTAAATAACAGTTTTCCATATCATAATTATGTGCTGGCTGCAACATCAGACATAAGGGAAACATATAATAAAGATGACAGGGAAAAATTTATAGGGGAGTGTGTTAAAATTGCCGCGGGCAGGCAGCTTATTTTTAAGCTTCACCCAAATGAACAAAAAGAGCGGGCTATAGCCGAAATACGAAAATACGCACCTGCTGATGTACTTATTTATGCTGATGGCAACACAAGCCATATGGTTGCCAACTGCGATGAGTTGGTCACCCAGTATTCAACAGTAGTATATACAGGTATTGCTTTGGGTAAAAAAGTGCATTCTTATTTCGATATTGAAAAGCTAAAGAAACTAACTCCACTGCAAAATAACGGCAGGTCTGCAAAAGTTATTGCGGAAATATGTAAAAGCTATATTGAGTTTAAAGGAAACGGGCAGGAGTTTTTAAAAAATTTCAGGTTACCTGAATTGCAAAAAGTATAATGATTAAGCAACAACCTGGTATTGTTACAATAATACAAACAAGACGGGATTCATCACGATTGCCGGATAAGGTACTGATGAGCCTGGCCGGGAAGCCATTATTTGTAAGGCAGGCAGAACGTGTGCAGGCATCGCTTTTATGTGGTACGGTAGTAATTGCCACTACTACAAGTTCCGCAGACGACCTTATAGAATATATATGCAGGAAAGAAGGTCTTAAATGTTTTCGCGGCCATGCTACAGACCTTATTGACAGGCACTATAAGGCAGCCAAGCAGCACCATGCTGATGTGGTGGTTAAAATACCCAGCGACTGCCCGTTAATAAGCCCCTCAATAATTGATGCTGTTATAGGGTACTATCTTGAAAACAATAATGTTTATGATTTTGTAAGCAACCTTCACCCGGCTACTTACCCCGATGGCAATGACGTGGAAGTTATGAGCATGGAAACGCTGGAAGATGCCTGGGTTAACGCAATGAAGCCTTTTGAACGTGAACATACCACCCCCTATTTTTGGGAACAGCCAGGTAAGTTTAATATTGGAAATATTGTGATGGAAAACGGACAGGACCTTTCAATGTTGCACCGCTGGACGATTGATTATAAAGAAGACTATTGCTTTATAAAAAAAGTATTTAACGAGTTGTATTCTGTCAACCCGTTATTTTCTTATAAAGACATATTACAGCTTCTGCAAAAACGGCCGGACATCTACAATATTAACAGCGGGCTTGCAGGCGTAAATTGGTACAGGCACCACCTGGATGAATTGAAAACCATTACTTCTTCACAAACAAAAATGTTACAACAGGAATTATGAGAAAAGATAAATTAGATGCACTTCAATCAGTTGCACTAAATGTAAGAGGGCATATTATTAACATGTCAGTAGGCGGCGGCTGTTTTATCGGCGCCTCGCTTTCCTGCGTAGAACTGCTCGTTTATTTATATGCTGAATTTTTGAACGTTGATAGTACCCAACTGCAAAGCCCAGGCAGGGATTACCTGTTTCTCTCTAAGGGCCACGATGTTCCGGCACTGTACGGTACGCTTGCTGAATTAGGTTTTATTGATGCCGGCAGGTTGAATAACCACCTGCTAACATCTGATTCCATTTATTGGCATCCTAACAGGGCAGTTGCGGGAGTCGAATTTCATTCAGGCTCATTAGGCCATCTGCCGGCTGTAGCCGCAGGTGTTGCATTTGACTGCAAACTTAAAAATGAAAACAACAATGTTATTGTAATTACCGGCGACGGCGAGCTTAATGAAGGCAGCGTTTGGGAGGCAGTACTGGTTGCCAACGCTTACAAGCTTAACAACCTTACCATAATTGTTGATCGTAACCAGTTTCAGGCTAACATACGTACAGAAGAGCTTATTCCGCTGGAACCGCTGGCCGATAAGTTTGAAGCATTTGGTTGTAATGTTCAGCGTATCAATGGGCATGATTTTGCAGAGATAGAACGGGCATTAAAAAACCTTTCCCTGGGCAATAGTAAAGTAAATGTGATAATTGCTGATACTGTTAGGGGCAAAGGGTTGCCAAGTATTGAGGCGAGGGCAGACAGGTGGTTTTGCTCATTCACGCAACAGGAAGCAGATGGCCTGCTAAATGAATTACACGGGAATGAAAAGGCATTGATTGAATCAGAAACTTTAATAGTACGATAATGGGTTACGAAGAACTATTGATTAAGACGGCGCTGGGCGATGAGCGTTTTGTTGTTATGACAGCAGAGAACAGGGCGCTTGTACGCAATACAGCCGGCGCAATAGGCAACAGGTTTATTGATACCGGTATTACTGAGCAAACCATGATTGGTATGGCCGCAGGTATGGCGCTGCGGGGGCGCATACCCATTGTACACGCGCTTGCCCCTTTTTTAACTATGCGCGCCTATGAGTTTATACGCACAGATGTGGGTATTGCTAACCTGCCGGTAAAGCTTAGCGGTTATATACCGGGCTTTCTGTCAGATGGCAACGGGCCCACGCACCAGGCTATTGAAGATGTAAGTATTATGCGCGGTATACCGGGAATGGAAGTTTTTTGTCCCGCTGATGAAGATGACCTGCTAAATATGTTACCTGCTATATGGCACTCGCCGGCGCCATCGTATGTAAGAATAAATCATAAAAAAGGCAACTATGCCCATGTGCCTTTTCAGCAGGGTAAAGCAGAAGTAGTTAGCACAGGCAGGGATGTAACATTATTGGTATATGGCTTTTTATTTGAAAATGCGTTTAAGGCTAAGGCTATTCTTGAAGAAAAAGGCCTGTCAGTCGGCCTTGTAAATATGCGCAGCCTTAAGCCTGTTGACGAAGATATAATTATTAGCACCGCGCTTAAAACTGAATTGATAGTAACTATAGAAGACCATTTGCAAACAGGCGGCCTGTATTCAGTTGTTGCCGAGGTACTGTTGAATAACCGCCTTACAGCATCTGTTTTTCCCCTGGCATTAAATGAAAAATGGTTTAAACCGGCGTTGCTGCAAAATGTACTGGAATTTGAAGGTTTTACCCCCGAAAAAATTGCAGGAAAAGTTATTGCAGAGTTTCATCACCATAAAAAAATAGCAAATGCCTAATACAATAGACTTTAACGAGGACTACCCGGTAATTACTGAGTCTGACAGGTTGTACGAACGCGCTGTAAATATAATGACGCCCGTTACACAAACACTTGCCAAAGGCCCCGGTCAGTATATAAAAGGTATTGCACCAAAATATATAAAAAGGGGCAAAGGCAGTCATGTATGGGATGTTGATGGTAATGAGTACCTTGATTATAATATGGCTATCGGCCCTGTATCTCTCGGCTATTGTTACCCTGCGGTTGACAATGCAATTATTGAACAATTGAAAGATGGCATCACTTTCTCGTTAATGCATGAGCTTGAGGTAACGCTTGCTGAACTGGTACACAAAATAATTCCCAATGCAGAAGCTATACGTATAAGTAAAACAGGTGCAGATGTTACAAGCGCTGCTATAAGGGTTGCAAGGGCCTATACAGGAAGAAGCAAAGTTTTATGTTGTGGCTACCACGGCTGGCACGATTGGTATATTGCCGTTACCAGCCGTAACAGCGGCGTACCTGCAGAGGTGCGTGCCCTTACCGCAACATTTGATTATAACAATATACAGTCAGTCAAAGATGCGCTGGATGCAGACACCGCCTGCGTTATATTGGAGCCTTTTGTTTTTGAAGCGCCAAAAGATAATTTTTTGCAGCAACTCAAAAATGTGTGCGAGGCAAACGGCACCCTGTTGATCTTTGATGAAATGTGGACTGGATTTCGTATAGCTGTTGGCGGCGCGCAGGAATATTTTGATGTTATACCGCATCTTGCATGTTACTCGAAGGCATTTGCTAACGGTATGCCTGTTTCTTTATTAACAGGCAGAAAAGATATAATGCAGCTTTTTAATGAAGACGTTTTCTTCTTTACAACTTTTGGTGGAGAAGCGCTGTCTCTTGCGGCAGCGGTTGCCACCATTCAGGAAATGATCAATAAAAATGTACCGGCCTACCTGGCAGAAAAAGGAAAACTTTTGAAAGAAGGCTATAATGCTATTGCTGCAGAACAGGGCATAAGCCTGTATACCAAATGTGTTGGGTACGATTGCCGGTCAATGGTAACATTTGACGCCTCTGCCGGCAACGCACTTGAAGTAAAGTCGTTTGTTCAGCAGGAAATGATAAAAAAAGGTATTCTGTGGTCCGGTTTTCACAATGTAAGCTTTAGTCATACGGATGAAGACATTGCCTATACATTAAACGCCTACAGGGAGGTGCTTAAATTATTGAAGAATGCCATTGAAGGCGCAGGGGTAAGCGCATTGTTAAAGGGGCAACCGGTAGAAGCGGTATTTAGAAAGGTAGGCAATTTTAATATGAAACCGGTAGTTAGGGCATAAAGCTAAGGGGTAAGGCTTATGTCTTAAACATTACACCTTAAAGGTGAACTTCAAAATTTAAAGATGAACTTGTTCTCTCTTCAAAATAAAACAGCTATAGTTACCGGTGCATGCGGCCTGTTGGGCAAACACCACTGTGCCGCGCTTGCTGAAGCAGGCGCGAATGTAGTTATTGCAGACGTTAATGAAGCGGCCTGTGTTGCGTTTGCCTCTTCGTTAACAGGCAACCATTTAGCCATAGGGCTTGATGTTACAAATACTGCCTCTGCTCACCAAGGGAAAGAAAAAATTTTAGAAAAATATGGCCGTATTGATGTGCTGGTAAATAATGCTGCTATTAATGACATGTTTGAGAGCCCAACGCTGGCGGGTACCCAGTCGATGTTTGAGAACTACCCGCTGGATATGTGGAACAAAAGCTGGCAGGTAAATGTAAGCGGGGTATTTATTTGTTCACAAATATTTGGCGCAGATATGGCAGAGCGGGGTTACGGCAGTATTATTAATATTGCTTCAACTTATGGTATAGTAGCACCCGACCAAAACATTTACAAAAACCAGCAAGGCCAACAAACGTTTTACAAATCGCCGTCTTACCCTGTAACCAAGTCGGCTGTTATAGGGTTTACAAAGTTTCTTGCATCATATTGGGGCAACAGGGGTGTAAGGGTGAACACGTTGTCGCCCGGTGGTGTTGAAAATAACCAGGACGAATTCTTTAAAAGCAATTATGCTAATAAAACACTATTGCACCGCATGGCTCTGCCGACTGACTACAAGGGCGCAATTGTTTTTTTAGCCAGCGATGCATCCGCGTATATGACGGGCGCAAATCTTGTAATTGATGGTGGCTGGACGGCTATTTAATACGTTTAAAAACCGGCTTGGTTTTTAATAGAGTGATACATTATTGGCGGGTAAACATAAACTATTACAGGAGCATTGGGGAGGGACAGCCCATGATGTAGTTGACCGGGTAGCGGAACGTGAATAGTTAATTTATTTTTATTTAAGTTGAACAACATAATTTATTATACCACCACAATACTCGTAATAAGTGTAGTGATATTTGTAATACTTGAACGCAAATTTCCCTATCGCAAAGGGCTGAAAATATTTAGGGAAGGGTTTTGGGTCGACCTTGTGTGGTACACTTTTATTCAAAGCTATTTTCTTAAAATAATAATATTCGGCTATATACTTACGCCTGTTGACAAACACTTTCACTTGTCTTCTTTTAGGCTGGTATACCATTGGCCAATCGTTTGCCAGGTATTGTTCTTTTTAGTTACGCACGATTTTTATATTTACTGGTTTCACCGCTGGCAGCACCATTCCAAAATACTTTGGAAAACACATGAAGCGCACCATTCAAATAAAGAGGTTGACTGGTTGGCCGGCACACGTTCGCACAGCATTGAGATAATTATTAATCAAACTATTGAGTATGCACCAATAATTCTATTGGGTGCAAACCCCATCGTAGTACCCATAAAAGCACTAATAGATGCAGTTTGGGGCATGTATATCCATTCAAACATAAACGTAAGATCGGGCAAGCTGCAGTACTTTATTAATGGGCCTGAAATGCACCAGTGGCATCATGCCGACCAGCGTGAAGTTTTTTTTGCCAACTATTCAACCAAGTTTGCTATTTGGGATTGGCTTTTTGGTACAGCTTATTTACCAGGAACAAAACCACATCGGTTCGGGTTATATTACGATTATCCCAAAGACTACTTTCTTCAACATTTATACGCAGTTAAAAAGGTAGATGAGCAAAAGATGTTAAAGAACAGGGTTTTCAGGTATTACTATAATCTTCGCCCGAAGCTGGTTAATTTTTTTATGGGTAAAAGCAAACTATCTGCAGGCGCAGGTGTTGAAGAAACGGCAGAGGAGCCTGTTAATATTTTTACAGAGCATTAAAATAAAATTCATGGCGTGGCTGTATCTTTTTATAGCATCTATATTTGAAATAGGCTGGACATTCTCTATAAAATTTCTTGACTTTAAAAAGGTGTTGGCCATTAAATGGTTTCATTTTTTTAATGCCACACACAGCAATGTTGTTATACTTGTTCCTTTTTTGGGTTATATAGTATTTGGCATTGCCAACATTATTTTCTTCTCTATGGCTATTAAACAAATACCCGCTTCAACTGCAATGGCTGTTTGGCTTGGCACAGCTTTAATTGGCGTTAAGCTGGTTGACATTTTTGTATTTAAGCAATCCTACAATTTTTACCAGTTTTTTTATTTTGCCCTTATCTTGATAGGTATTATTGGCCTTAAACGCGACAGCCAATAAGTCATCTTCATCAATCCAATATATACTTGCTTTAAAACGCCTCCCTCAACTGGAGCGTAAGGGCGTTGGAGCCGGCACCTATGCCATAGTCTACCCTAAGGTTTAATTTTTCTTTAGCGCTTAATGCTACACGTAAACCCGTGCCATAGGAATAGTGGAAGTTATTAAGCGAGAATTCGTTTACATTTTCGCCAACCTGCCCAAATGCACCAAAAAAAACACAGCCAAGCCGCCAAAAAAGGTGCTGCCGCAATTCGGCCTGGTAAGCCATTAAACATTTATCTGTAAAGCGCCCGCCATAATAACCTCTCATCATATCGGGACCGCCAAGCTCTTCCAGCTTTCTAAAAGGTATTGTGCCGTTAGCAAAGCCAGCGATTGCCTGTAAAGCCAATACGGACGCAGGGGCCAGTTGAACATATTTTCTACAGTCAATATTTAACAGTGAGAAATTAAAGTTGCTGCCAATGTTTTTGCCGAAGACGATAAACTGCACTTCTGAAAAAAAGCCTTTTGATGGACTATATGCCGCATTGCGCGAATCAAAAGTAAGCATAGGCCCAATGCCGGATGTGTTTCCACCCTGCCTGCCGGTAATATCTTCTTTGTCAAAAACACCGCCAGGTGTATAAGCTAGTGCGCCGGGCATGCGCAGTCAGCTATAGGGTGCAAGTCCCGAATACGCCTATACAGTAGGGAGTATTAGCCAAGAGCAAGGGTGTCCGGTGCGAATCGGAATCTGAAGGAAGCTTACGGCAAACGT
>Ga0265327_10000588_pt1 | contig 61029 bp, 54 predicted proteins | sample 41621metaG_FD_202089 | JGI IMG/M metagenome (GOLD analysis project Ga0265327, IMG submission 202089) | Rhizosphere microbial communities from Carex aquatilis grown in University of Washington, Seatle, WA, United States - 4-16-21 metaG | ecosystem: Host-associated > Plants > Roots > Rhizosphere...
GGACTATTTCAGATACGGTGGGTGTTAGAAATAACATTACCCTTCCTTCGCCAGCAAACAGAATCTTAGGAACTTCTGAAGCTTTTCGCGCCCGTCAGGTATCCACATACCATGTTCAAAGTGTTATGGTGGGGGGGCAAACCTATATTATCCAGCCGTGGATCGCTACAGTGATCGGACGTATCGGGTTGGTAAGTGGTACGCAGGATGTTGTGAACGGTGCTCAGAATAGCAATGGGGATCGCCGCACCTCTTTGTTTGGTGGTGGCGATTTGGCACTGTTTAACCGTAGCCGTTTTCCAGCGAGTATGAGATTTGATGTGCAGGACAATCGGGATGTTTCAAACACAGTTGCAAATGATAACAACGGCACCTCGTCCAATGCAACAATAACTAAAAAACTTCAGATTAATCAGATATATCGTCATCCGGATGAAATTACGGATTACCGAGCAAATTATAAATATGAGAATTTAGTTGATTTGCTCGGTGGACCCTATGTGTTGAACACCACTTCTTCAACGTTGGAAGGGACGGTCACTACCAAAGTGGGGCGACAGCGTGACCAGCCTTTTAACTTAATCGGATATTATCGGGACAGTTCGAATTCTATTACCGGTCAATCGTCACTATCTCTAAGGTCAGAGTCTATTACCGCTACACATATTTGGCGGCCGGAAGATTCGTTGTGGGCTCTTAATAGTCGGGGCAGCTTCTTCAGTTCAAGCTCACCTCAATTGTCTACACAAAATATTATGGCATCTACACAAGGTTCCTGGCAGCCTGAATCCGAAGACAATCCACTTGTTGTGCGCGGTGGAATGCAGTTTTCAGGCGGACAAAGTGAACAGCCCGGCGTAAGCGCGAGCAAGACTGAGAGCCTGAGCGCCAATGTCGCGTTGGCTTATCCTGCATGGGTTGACCGGAAGATTGCCGGGGGGGGGACGGTAGCAATAGCGAATTCGAGCGGCACTTCGAGCTTATCCACATCACTTTATGGACGGGGAGACTATTATCCCGCCGCTATTCATTTTGGGAAAGCTAGCTATTCGCGTGTATTTAATACGGGTTTTCAAAATCAAACGACTAGCGGCTCACGAACTGACGTGAATGTATATGGTGGCGCTTCACATTCGCTATCCAGTCCGTTTATGTTAACTGTGAACAATTATAAGTCTACTATTTCTTCAAGCATATCCCAGTCGCTAACCGTTAATTTGGACTCGCTAACTGGTAATAGTGAGACTTTGACGCATAAGGGGGCGGTATCTTGGGCCGGCGCGCTCAGGAAATCTAAGGCTAATGGATTTCGGGAGGGGGTGTTGAGGGAGCGTTCTACCGGAAGCGCGGGAATGAACGCCCGCATCGGTTTGCAGGCTTATGACACGATTACGCGGGGCGGTCTGTCACCGGGGCATACAAAAATGGTCGACTTGACGACGACTATTTCCGGGTTGGGGGATTTTATGTCTGATACATCAGCGCAAGGCTATGGCGCTTCAGGTGATTTTAATATCAGGGCAACGTATTTCTCGGGCAAAAAATCTCTAACTGCAGTAGGGACGGGAGCATGGGGAACTCAATACGCATACAAATACAAGCTTAAAAAGCCAAAGTTTCTTGGTAAAAAAGGCTTGGATTATAACTTGACATTTAACGCTTCAGCTAATGCAAATGTGATGGCTCGTCGCTACCAAAGCTTGGTAAGCGGTCCGGGAACCGGAGGATCTTTGGGTACCACATCATCGACAGCTGGCCACGGTATCGGGTATCAAGCAACGCTGGATCAGTCATTACGCTATCGAGTTGGTCAAAACGAAGCTTTGCTAACAGCGACCTTGGCAGATAATTATGGTATAAAAACTGCTTCACTTTTCTTGCAACTCAGGGCATGGCGAAATTTCGGAAATTGATTTACTATTCGCGCATAAGTACAGAAATCGGTTTTTTTACAAAAATATAAATAATCGACGGGGAATTAATAATGGGGAAACGAGATTTGGCGAGGCCGACGGGAAGAGCTTTTTCAATGCTAATGGCTTTATTTGCAATGTTGCTTATGATGGTCCCGATAGCAAATGCAGAGTATGCCGATGTAGTGATTAACAATTATTCCGACAAAGCGGGAATGCGTCCGGCGGTTTTTCCCCATTGGTATCACCGCATACGTTTTGCCTGTAAAGTTTGTCACGCCGACCTGGGTTTTAAATTCAAGGCTGGCGGCAATGAAATCAATATGGCCAAAATTATTGATGGCCAGTTTTGTGGCGCTTGCCATAACGGTGAAATCTCATGGAGTGTCGAGAATTGTAATATGTGCCATTCCGGCAAGCCGGGTACGCCAACACAATTCCATAACAGTACACAAGGTAGGTTATTTGCGCCAAAAGGCGGGGCCTCAGGGTTGAGAGGGGGGGATTCAACATTCGGGCCTGCGACTCAGACTGCTCCATCTGAGGGAGTCGCCGGGAAGCAGGGGAGATAGCCGCTATGAAAAAGAATAATATTGTTGCGGTAGGGCTTTTGCTGACAGCATTTGTTTCCTTGATGTGGGGTGGGGCTGTCAACGCTGATACTGTTGAAGGCAAGCCGGGTTATGACAAAGGCTGTGGCATCTGCCATAACGTGGGAGTCGCGGGAGCGCCCAAGCTGGGAGATCCCGATGCTTGGAGGGAGCCTCTCGCACGTGGAATGGGCGCGCTGTACAAGAGCGCGCTGGAGGGGACGCCGAGAGGGATGCCTGCAAGGGGAGGAGTGGATGGTAGAAGTCTTACCGATAACGAAGTAAAGGATGCAGTGAATTATATGGTGGACAAGGTTAAGGATGCGATTGCCGCCACTCCTGCATCGGCTACCGATTCCACTGCCAAGGCGGCAGTAGCCACTGTGCAGCCTGCAGCTCCTATCCTGTTTAGTTTTAATCGGTTGTTGCGGCCGCTGGATAAACGAAATCTCTCGCCTATTGATGACGGGATTCACGATCCGGAAAATGAAGGCACGAAAATGCTGCAATCTCCGGCAGTGGGTATGGCCGACTATGTGAAAAGTAATTTTGGAAATAGGGTCGATTGGGTGGCAACACTTGAAAGCGGCAAAATTTCACCCCGGTGGAGACGCGATAGTCCTGATACTGATGACCACATCGTGATGGATATGAATATCTTGCGTGTACCCAGAGGATCGATGCCCAATGTGGTTTTCCCGCACAAACAGCATACCGAGTGGCTGGAATGCTCCAATTGCCATCCGGCAATATTTATCCCGCAGAAGGGAGCCAATCAAATCAGTATGCCATTAATTCTGCTTGGTCAGAAATGCGGTGTTTGCCATGGCAAGGTTTCTTTCCCGATATCCGAATGTCGCAAGTGTCACTCACAGAAAAAGGACGTGCCACAGAAGGCTTCCGGCACGCCGTAGTGATGGTGTCATCATGACTCGTCGGTTTGTCGGCATCATCGCCTGGTGCATGATGTCGGTGGTGTTTGCCCAAACACCGGCGCAGCAGTCTGGTAGAGATATTCCGCTCGGACTCTCCCAAAAGCAGGCGTTTTCACGTAGCTTGGTTGAAGATGCTTCTGTATCAAAGCGCATTCAGGCAAGCCAGGATGAGGAAGCTCAGCGCTTGATGTCTTTGGCTGGGATGAGTTATAACAATGGTCTGGCCGCACTTGCAAGCGGGGATTTTTCCCAAGCCGAAAAGCTGTTTGATGCGTCTATGTCGGCAATAATTAAGGCGCGCCGACGTGTTCCTGATGTGGCGGCACTTGCTGCCAAGCAACGTACCGAATTCCAGCAACTGCTGGAGCGTATCGCATTCATGCAACAATCCTTTATCGCCTATTCCAAACGCTCAAATATTTCATCGGATTTGGCCATTAATGAAATGAATGAGCGTGCCCGTCAAGATGTTCCAAAGCTGACCGAGCAGGCTAAAATCCATTTCAGTAATGGAGAAATGGGCGATGCGTTGCGGTCTGCAGAAAGGGCCGAGCAGGTAATAAGGTTAGCACTGGGACGGGTATTGGGGGCGACTATAATCGAATATCCTCAAAAGTTCGCAACTGTGACAGAAAATTATGCGTTCGAATTAGACCGAAACAATACCTATCTGGAATTGATTCCAGTTGCAATCAATGAACTTAAACCGACTGAAGATGTAAAACAAACCATTGAAAGTATGGTTGATCAGAATCGTGCGGCGCTTGATCTGGCCCGGGAGTATGAGAAGCTGCAGGATTATGCCAAAGCTTTGGCGCAAGTGAGGATTGCTTCGGGTTATCTTAAACTGGCATTGACTAATGCAGGATTAGTGCTTTCTCATAGCGGAGGAAGCGAATGAGAAATGGACTTTTCAATTTAAAGGTATTGAAGTGGGGCCTTCTGATGGTTGTCCTGTTGGTTGCCCGGCAGGTTTGGGGGGCTGATTGGGACTCGCTGGCAGAGGATGGTATTCATGATCCGACTGGTCCTGCTATCCACGAATTGCAGGAGCCGCGAGAAATGCTTTCTAAACTTCCGTCTCCTGCTTTTGTGGAAAATTTGGGGAATAAGGTGCGCTGGGTTGATGCGTTGGAAAGTGGCGCGATCAAACCACGGCGTGCGCGGGTTTTGCCCGAACCAGAGATTCCCGTTCTGGACATGGATATTTTGCTGGATCTTAGGGGTAGCATGAAAATTGTGCGATTCCCCCACAAGGCACACACCGAGTGGTTGGCTTGTGTAAATTGCCATGATGAAATATTTAAACCCAAGATCGGTGCGAATGGTATCGCCATGTACAATATTCTGAATGGCGAACAATGCGGGCGATGTCATGGTGCAGTGTCATTTCCGATAGCCGAGGGGTGTCGTGTATGCCATAGCGTTAAACATCCGGGCGAGACCGAAACAAATTAGGCCGTGCTTGACGTTTGCAACTTGGCATCATAAGAAATGTTTTTGCCCCATTCCAAATGAGAATGCTTTTCGTGTTATCAAAAGTTTTGGTTCTTCAGTCAACATAACGATATGTGCATTACAAATGTAAGTCAAAATGCAGACAATGGAAAATTATCCATGATTTCGGGTAGAACATGAAGTTAAAGCGACTGGGAGTTATCGTTCTTTTGTTTATTACAACAATGCTTGTTCCGACGGCGCATGCGGAATATGCTGATGTGGTAATTAACAATCGCGCCGAACAGGAAGGAATGAGGCCCGTAATCTTTCCCCATTGGTTTCACCGCCTGCGTTTTACCTGCAATGTATGCCACCCTGACATATTTAAAATGCGCGCAGGGAGTAATGATATCAAAATGGCGGATCTCGTTGAGGGCAGATTCTGCGGTAAGTGCCACAACGGCGAAATAGCCTGGAGTGTGGATAACTGCCACCGATGCCATTCCGGGCTACCCGGTTTGAGCGGAGGTTTTTACAATGGACATGGTGCGGGCGGACCAACGCTGAATCGGATCGGAAAGAAACGCCGTTAATTTGGAACTTTAATATAGTGTGAAATACCACCATAATGGTGTTTCTGTGGGGCAATTAGCCTGTAAGTATTGATTCGAAAATTAAGTGATGATAATTCGTTGCAATTATATTGGGTATGCTTCGCGCGTGTTAGGCGCGATGCTGCTTGTCGCCTTCCTTTCAGGGTGTGCTTCGGAGCGGGGAGTGTTTAATTTCGGTATCCCTCCCACGCTTGAAACCAATCGCCCAATGTGGCCGTCACCGCAGGAAGGTGAGGTTCCGCGTTATATGTATGCAGGTCAGCTCATAGGCGAAGAAAATTTCCATGAGCCCAGGCTGCCGCAACAGCGGGAAACGGGCGCAAAAAATTTCTTCCGTTGGCTGTTGGGTTTGTTTGGAAATGAGGAAGTGCCGGTAGTTTTGCAACGTCCCCAATCAGGCGTCGTGGATGAAGCAGGAAGAATACTTGTTACCGATATCAGCCGCAAGGCGGTATACGTTTTCGACCAGAAGGAAGGGCGTCTTGAAGTTTGGGAAATTGCTTTGGGAGAAACCCGTTTCAAGTCGCCGGCGGGAATTGCGCTAGGAACGGGCGGGGATGTTTATGTGGCTGATGCGGATCTTGGTGTGGTGGTACGGTTAAACCAAAAAGGTGAAGGTCAAAGTTTTATTGGTAAAGGCGAATTGCAGCGTCCTGTTGGTGTGGCGTTTGACGCTGCAACCCGTTTGCTATATGTTGCAGATACCTATGGGCACGATGTCAAGGTGTTTGATGGGGAAGGACGCTTGTTGCGTAGCTTGGGACGGCGCGGTGACAAACCAGGGGAGTTCAATTACCCCACCTATTTGGCTTTGGAAAAAGGAGAGCTTTATATTACCGATACCATGAATTCACGGGTTCAGGTAATAAATGCCGATACAGGGAAGTCGAGGCTGTCTATCGGTGAAATTGGATTGAATGTCGGTGACATGGTGCGCCCTAAAGGGGTGGCAGTAGATGAAAATGGAAATATTTATGTTGTAGAGTCATACTATGACCACCTATTGGTATATAACAACAAAGGGGAATTCCTGATGGCGATCGGTGGTACAGGACAGTATATCGGTGAATTTTACCTTCCTTCCGGTGTATTCACTGATGCGCATAATCGGATATATGTATCTGACATGTTTAATGGTCGTGTCTCAGTTTTTCAGTTTCTGGGGGGGGATTGAATTTGCTAATACATATAACTTGCAAAGTTGGAAGTGACTTCGATGCGGAAAAAGTCCCCCAATATCCTATGGATTTAACGCTGGCAGGAGTTTGTTTTCGCAATATGAGACTTCTTTTAGATTAAATCGGCATTATGAATTAAACATGCATTCAAACATACTGTTACATGTAATGCGTTTCTTGGTCGCTTCCCTGCGAAAGGATAGTCGTCAAATTATATATATTGCTGGAACCATTCTGGCGGGCATTGTGTTACTAAACGGAAGCGCTTTGGCAGCGCGTGTTTCAGATATTCGGCATACCAAGCATAACCTTTCGGTGAGCGGTCCGGGAGATGTCAAAGCTTATCCGTCGGCTGATCCTGCATTTAAACAGAACCAGATTTGCGTTTTTTGCCATACCCCCCACGGTGCTACACGCGAAGTGAATGCTTCCGGGGTAAATTCTACGGGTGCATATGCGTTGTGGAACAGGAAACTTTCTACGGCAAGATATGCGACCTATAGTTCGACTTCACTTGCTGCAAAAGCGATATTGGATCCCACATTGGCTACCCCGCTTGACCAGCCAGGCGGGAGTTCCAAGCTTTGCCTGTCTTGCCACGATGGAACATTGGCTATAGGCAATGTGAATGTGATGTGGGGACAGGGAACCTCGGAAAGCCAATGGCAACAGTTAATGTTGGGAACAGAATACGATCCCAGCAAGGAAACCGCTTTCGATGGGCACATGCCAGTCGGAGGGTACGGCACAATCAGCGGGGTTAATAGCAGTGGTGTGCTGACGGGTTATACGCGAAATCTTGGGGGATACCGTATTCTGGATTCGACGGGCCAATTGGGAATTGACCTGACAAATGATCATCCGATTTCGGTAAGTTACACCAATGCACTTTATTTGCGGAATGGGGAATTGCGCGAAGTTAACAGCAAACAGAATTCGCTTTCCGACGGCATTTACAAAGAGGGGGCAATCATTGGCATACGTGGAAGCCAAAACAGACCGAACGTTCCCCCGATGGCGCCACTGGAACCGACTGGTCCGGGAAAAGTAGGGCAGGTTCAGTGCGCCGCCTGCCATGATCCACACATACGGGAAACGGATCCATCAGTCGGCAATCAGAAGTTTCTGCGGTTGAATCGATTTCAGGAAGACACACAGTCCGCGTCAGCCAATTCGGAATTTAATTTCGCAACCGACATCGGATGCAAAGCGTGCCATGACAAGAATTTTACAACAACTCCCGGCGGTACCAGTACCGGTACTTGGGACTATTCGGCCCACGCCAATCCGAACGTAAAGTCGGGTAGCAACAATGACGGACAACCGTACGCATACTTTGATTGGGCCGCCGGAAAGAACGAATTTCCGACCAGTATTGTTCGGGGAACCAAAGGGGAATTCCCTATGTGGCAAGCTTCCTGTCTTAATTGTCACGATACGCATACTGTTCAAGGGGCCAGATGGTTGTTGCGCGAGGGGGTTGAAGGACCGATTAGTCAGAATACCCCTAAGGCTGGGGGCAATTCGGCGATTGAAGAAACGTGTTACCAATGTCATTCCTCCAACGGGGCGCTCGTTATCGATTCCGCCACTCCCGTGGCGGATATACAAACGGAATTTACCGCTTTGCCGGGTACACATATGCCAATTACACTGGCGGATCAACAAGCGAATGTTCAAGCAAATACAGGGCTGGGGCTTGGTGGAGCGGCGATTTCCGGGGAGGCGCATAGTATTGGGGGGAATTTTAACAGCACGTACAATAATTTTGCCAGTGGTGTCGTTTATTCTTCCGGGAGCATGGCCGATTGCGCCACCACGACAAATAAGTGCGGGGCGGATTTTGTCGAATCCCGAGATAAACTCGGTGAAGGGGTTAACCCAGGTCCTGGCGCCAATACCGGATTGTCCAATTTGGTTAATCGTCATGCGGAATGTACCGATTGCCATAACCCGCATAGGACGGTGAAATTCCAGAATTTTATGGGTTTTGTCAATCCCGGAACGGGTATCGCGACTGGAATGCTTTCGGGGCAACCGGATGCAAAGGCAACCCACAAACATGCTGATGTTAGTCTTGCTACTGATCCGCTTATGAAACATACCAATATAATATCGGGCGCACTACGCGGCACCTTCGGTGTGGAACCCTCGACATATCTGGGTGCGGGATTTAATGACCTTCCCACGGATTTTGCGGTCAAGCGGGGTGATCCCGCCGATACTTTGGGGCTCACAGATTGTTCTTATTTCAACAAGGCCACATGTGATGGCGATAGCAAGCCTTATGTTACCCGCGAATATGAAATTTGCATGAAATGCCATTCGAACTATGGTTATAGCGATAACAATACGTGGCCTTACAGCGATCTTCCACAACTGTCTACTAACAATGCAAACGGACTGACTCCATCGGGTACCAATGGAGTGACACACTATACCAATCAGGCTAGGGAATTTCAGGCTCCGATTAATGATAGAGGGAATACTGTTTCCAATACATCAGGAGCTTACAAGTCTGGCCTGATAGACTATCAAGCTTATAATCAGCGCAGCTGGCATCCTGTAATGGATAGCACTGGCCGCGACGGTTTGGTGGTCAGAGGAAACAATGCTACAGATATCTCAAATGCATTTCTCCCTCCCTGGAATAATGCGGTCGGAACGCAGACCATGTATTGTAGCGATTGTCATGGACCGGATGTATCTGCAAGTACTACGGTCGTTCCCAATGGCACGATTCCAACAACCGGCGTCAGGACAAGTTGGGCTGGTGGAACAAACTGGGGACCCCATGGATCGAGCAATGCATTCATCCTCAAGGGGGCGTGGGATGCCAGCACAGGGAGCGGGAATTCGGATGCCCTGTGTTTCAAATGTCATTCCTATAACCGTTATGCATTGGGTGTGTCGGCGGCTACAGCGGCAACGGATGTCATTGGCGGGAGCACGGGGGCCGGAGTGGTGAAGCCAACCGGATTTTGGATGGCGGCGAGCGGTATAGACGGTCATCAGCTTCACGTTGACAGAGTAGGCGCTCGTACCGACGGCGGTCCTGCAACCCGCTGTGACTGGTGTCATACGGCTGTGCCACATGGCTGGAAGAATAAGGGCTTGCTGGTAAACCTCAACGATATCGGCCCTGAAGGAGGGTATAGCTTTGGGGGGCTTGAAGTCGTGGTTTCCGGTGTCGGAGCGGTGACTACAGCTTACAATAGCGGGCCTTATTATATGAATGCCAGACTCAAAGTAATCAATTTCAAGCCGAGCGGTCAATGGACGGCTGCCGATTGCGGATCGTCCGGTTCGACTGGGAATGGACAGTCTGGTCTGGCATGGATGTCGACTAGCAACGAAAATTGCAAGACTCCGCCGTGACAGTAAAATCAGGGACAAAGGCCAAGGGACAAGCAACGCAACCCTTCTTCACCCTTCACATGAATTCTGATCCTGAAATCTCTCGCTTCCCTTAAATTAACACTGCTGATCCTCATTGCACTTGGATTGGGGGTTGTGTTTGCCTATACGTCCAACGTGCAAGGATTGGCTACATGGGCGCTAGTCGGGCCGCTGACGGCATTTGCTGTGAACCTTGCGGCAGCGGTGGTGACTAATCCGGTGTTTCGCCGCCAGACATTTCTGCTGGTATTTCATTTGGCCCTTATTGCCGTTATTTTACTGGCGGCAACAGGGCGGCTAACGTATCTCAAGGGACAGTTGGAACTGGCTGATGGCGAGGTGTTCGAGGGGCAGTTGACACAGCAAGAGAGTGGCCCCTGGCATCCAAACCATTTGGATGCTTTGCATTTTAGTAACGAGGGATTTACGGTTGAGTACGCCAAGGGGGTACGGCGCGGGGCGACCCGAAATCGGGTGGCATGGACGGATGCGGATGGACAGGTTCATAGGGAAGTGATCGGTGACCAGGATGCTTTGATACTGGGGGGCTACCGTTTTTATACGAGTTTCAACAAGGGATTTGCACCGGCCTTCATCTGGTATCCTGCATCCGGTGGATCCCCCGCAATGGGAACGGTACATTTGCCGGCTTATCCTTTGCATGAATACAAGCAATCGCTCGAATGGACGCCGCCGGATAGCAAAACGCCATTATGGGTGATGCTACAGTTCGATGAGGTGATACTTGATCCCGGACAGACCTCGGAATTTCATTTGCCGGCCAAGCACCGGATAGTGGTCAGGGCGGGAGAGCAGCGCCAAGAGCTGAAACCGGGCGATAAGATGCAGCTGGCGGACGGAGTGCTGGTATATGACGGATTGCGCAGTTGGATGGGTTATACGGTGTTTTATGATTTTACCCTGCCGTGGCTGCTGGCAGCGGGGTTCTTGGCGGTGCTGAGTTTGGGGATGCATTTCTGGGTTAAATTTTCGGCACGACCTTGGGATAAACCTTGAAACCTATTTGTCCACGAAAAACACGAAAGGCACGAAATGAACCCCAATGCAATTTTCGTATAGAACGGCAATAATTCTGCTGGAGCTGGGATTGGTTTTAGATGGGGAATTTTTCGTGCCTTTCGTGTTTTTCGTGGACAGATTGTTTTTTCCTGGATAATTAAGTATGTCCTTAGATTTTGAACTGCAAACATTATGGGCTGCACTGGTGTGCTATGTGCTGGCCGGAACCGTGGCGATTTTCGGTGTTGTGTTGCAACGCAAGCCGGAGCGTACCGTGCTGGGCTTTCTTCTCGCCGGATTGTTGCTGCAAACACTCTCCATCGCATTTCGCTGGGATCGTCTTGGGCACGGCCCCTACATCACTATGTACGAAATATTGCTGAGCAATATCTGGAGTTTGTTGACGGTCTACGTGTTGGCTTACTGGCGCATTCCGGCGATACGCGCGACGGCCGCCGTGGTGATGCCGATTCTGTTCGTGATGATGGGTTGGTTGTTGATGACCAGCCCGAATGCGGGACATTTGCCAGCGACGTATCACACCATCTGGCTGTTTATTCATATCGGTTTCGGTAAAGTGTTTTTGGGGACGGTACTGGTTTCGGTGGGAATATCGGGCATCATCCTGCTGCGTCAAAGTGGTTACGGCGGTGAACGCTTTGCAAAAATGCCGGATGACAGCCGGCTCGATGAACTGTCTTTTCGCTTCATGGCGATAGGATTGATTTTTGATACCCTGATGCTGATCGCCGGGGCAATCTGGGCACAGGATGCATGGGGACGCTACTGGAATTGGGACCCGCTCGAAACCTGGGCTTTTCTGACCTGGCTGTTCGTGGCTTTTTCATTGCACGCACGCTTTACCTATGAGACCAGCCCGCGCACGGGTGCGTTGATGGTGCTCGGCGTTTTTATACTCGCATTCCTCACTTTTTTCGGTGTTCCGTTTATCTCGCCTTCCCCGCATAAAGGGGCAGTTTGATGACAGTTAAAAAGCCAACGATGGATGTTCGAATGCGAACCCTATTGATAACGGGTGCATTGGTTATTCTTGGCGGTATGCTTATCTCATGGTGGCCGGATAAATCGCATTCCCCGCTGCCTAACGGCACACCCGAGGCACTGGCCGCTCATGTACAGGAAAAGCGCGAAGCGGAAATCAGGCAACGCTTTGAACGGGGAGTTGCCATGCTTAACGCACAAGACTATGAAAACGCGCTTGCCGAATTCCACCGTGTGTTGGCGTTATCTCCGACCATGCCGGAAGCACACGTCAACGCGGGTTTTGCCTTGCTTGGACAGAAACGCTATGCCATTGCCCGCGATTTTTTTGAAGGTGCTATCGCTTTGCGCAAGGATCAACTCAACGCATACTATGGTTTGGCCGAGGCACTGGCAGGAATGAATGATCTTCCGGGTGCGCTTGGAGCCATGCGTACTTATTTACATTTGTCCCCACCCGATGATCCCTACCGCTATAAGGCCAAGGCGGCAGTGTGGGCATGGGGCGTCAGGGTAAACGAATCTCAAAGAAAGACAGTCGTTTCGAAAAAAGACGAGGCGGGAGGATAAAAGGTTTTTAGTTCTTTACCCAAATTACCAAGGAGTGTCTTGCAGTGTTATAAGGAATTGAATATAAAATTATTTCTCATTAAATCGGGGCGTGTGACTGCTGTACCATGCTACTAGATGGCTATGTCAATACGGATTAATTCGTCATCCCCGTGCAGGCTGGGTACAGTGCCTTTATTTAACAAGGTTCCCGCCTGCGCGGGAACGAAAAAACCGAATAAATCTGCGTTTCCCTATGGATTTTCTGATAGATTGCGGGTTGTATTTTTAGATCCATTGCTGTTTGGAAGGGAAGCAATAGGTCGTGAATAAATTTATTCAAATAACGGTTCTGATACGAATATATATTCACATTAACACTCAACGATAACCGGAGCTTTTTCCCTCTTGGCGAACATCGATAGAAAAATCAGCAGTGCCTTGCAATTGCATCAGGCAGGGAACGTATTAGGAGCAAGGGATATTTATGAACAGGTTCTCAAAAAAGTTCCCGCGCATGTGAACGCGCTGAATTTGCTAGGGGTAACCTTTATCCAGACGGGCGAATACCAAAAGGGGCATCATTACGTAAAAAAGGCTCTCGCGCTCAGGCCGGACTTTCTTGAGGCTTACAATAATCTTGGAATTGCGTTGAGAGGGTTGCACCAGTACGAGGAGGCGATTGTCTGCTACCAGAAAATATTGTTGCTCAGACCAAATTTTGTTGAAGCTTATTGCAATCTGGGGCTCGCTCAAGAAAAAATGAATCGGCGAGATGAAGCGATAATCTGTTATCAAAAGGCTTTGTCTATCCGCCCGGATCATGCAGACGCGCTTTATAATCTTGGCAATATCTTGAAAGAGCTTAAACGCTATCAAGAAGCGATCGCCTGTTACCGAAAACTCTTGTCCATCAAACCCAATTTTGCCGAGGCGTATAACAGCCTCGGTATTTCACTGAAATCGATGGATGAATTTGACGAGGCGATTGTATGTTATGAGTTCGCGTTGTCTATCAAGCCGAATTTAGTGGAGGCACATTTTAACCTTGGTAATGCACACGGGGAATTAAGACGTCATAGGGAGGCTGTGGCTCATTATCGGTCGGCAATTGCGATCAATCCGAACTATGCAGATGCATACAACAACCTTGGCAATTCCATGAGGGAACTGAAACGCTACGAAGAAGCGTTTGAAAGTTACAATATGGCACTTTCGATCGAGCCAAATTCTGCTGATGTGTACAACAATCTAGGCAATGCCTTGCAAGAATTGGATCAGCATGAGGAAGCCGTTGCAGCTTACCGAAAGGCATTGGACATTGATCTTGATCATGCTGATGCTTACTTCAATCTTGGGAATACTCTGTCCAGGCTAAAACGATACGAAGAAGCGGGCGAAAACTTTCAAAATGCATTGGCTTGCAAACCAGATTATTCCTTTGCGTTAGGCAGGTTTTTGCATGGTGAGATGAATTGCTGTAATTGGGAAAGAATTGACGATATTTTTCAGGAGTTATTCGCCAGTATCGATGCTGGAAGATCCGTGGCTGATCCGCTCATCCTTCTGTCTACACCATCTACAATGGCACAACAAAAAAGATGCGCAGAATTGTTTACCCGGAAAAAATTTCCTGAAGCTCAACAAATGCCGTGCTTCGGTGGCAGAGTTTCAAGTGACAAAATACGGCTGGCATATATTTCTGCGGATTTCCGTACGCACCCGGTTGGGTATTTGATGGCCGGGGTGTTTGAGCAGCATGACAAAGCGCGGTTTGAAACTATAGCCATTTCGCTTGGAGTTGACGATCAAAGTCAGTTGCGTGAACGCTTACTCCAAGCTTTCGACAAGTTTGTGGATGCGCGCATGATGGAAACGGCGCAAATTACACAACTGATACTTGATCTGGAAATAGATATTGCCGTGGACCTCGGCGGGCATACCGCTGGTGCACGAACCGAAATTTTTGCGCAACGCGTGGCACCTGTGCAGGTTAACTATCTGGGCTATACCGGAACAATGGGGGCGGATTATATGGATTACATACTGGCTGATCGTCATGTTATTCCGGAAAGTGACCGTGTTTTCTTTAACGAAAAAATTGCCTATTTGCCGAATACTTTCCAGGCTAATGATTCGCATAAGGTGGTATCAGAACGCAAGTTCACGCGTGCTGAAGTCGGGCTACCTGATGATGGGTTTGTTTTTTGCTGCTTCAATAATAGCTACAAAATCACCCCTGTCATTTTCAAGGTCTGGATGCAACTTCTCAAGCAGGTTGAGAAGAGCACATTGTGGTTGCTTGAAGGGGATGCACAAATTCGACAAAATATTAGGAAAGAAGCTGAGAAACATGGCATTGCGCCAGATCGAATAGTTTTTGCGGAAAGGCTGGATTTGCCCGATCACTTGGCCCGCCATCGACTTGCTGACTTGTTTCTTGACACATTTATCTACAATGCCGCCTCCACGGCTAGCGATGCACTGTGGGCCGGGCTACCTGTGCTCACTTGTATGGGAAAAACATTTGCGGGGAGGGTTGCTGCAAGTTTGCTTCATGCTGTGGGAGTGCCTGAATTAATCACTCACTCCCACGAAGATTATATGGGTCTTGCAATTGAACTTGCCACAAACCCAGAAAAGCTTGCAGCAATTAAGCTGCAATTAGCAAGGAATCTAAACAGCTATCCTTTGTTCGATACGGTTTTATTTACCCGCCATATTGAAGACGCATTTTTTCAGATGCAGGAACGCTATCGGAAATCATTGTTGCCCGATCATCTTTTTGTAGGGGCATAGCTTATGAACGTAAATGATTTAGTTCTTGCCCGGTTTTCTGCAATGATTTCGCTCGTTAATTGACCAATTACAGGCAGGGGGAAATTGGGAATTTTCCTTCTGGTTTGATGGATGGGGTACAATTCTACTTGCTTCGTCGACGAGTATAGGCAAGGTATCCAAATAGAAAATTAATAATTATTCTATTACGCAATACCAAGTCATCGTCCGAATCAGGTCAAAACTGATTTTTTAGATAAAAGGGCAGGACAGCATAAGAGTTGAAGTGGGACATCGAAGAAGTTAACTTTGCACTTGTCGTATTGGGAAGCGATAACATAAAGTAGTTGCCACGTTAATAAATGAGGTAAACCATGAAAAATTTTGTCGTTACTATATTACTTCTCGCATTTGCTGCCGGTCCCGCTTATTCCGATGATGCCGCTGCCAAGGTATCCGCCAAGAAACCGGCTACGGTTGCGCCAGCCGATCACAAGCATGCCCATCACGTGCCAGAAATAAAAGATGACTGTGCCAATGAACATGGTATGGCTGATCATCACGGTCACGGGATGATGGAGGGAGCCGTCGCTGAAATGATGATGGAACCGGATATGCACTTGCTGGGCGCATTGGCGCTGACCAAGGAACAGCAATCGAAGATTCACAAGCTTGCCGATGAACTCAAGCACAAAAACTGGGCAACACAAGGTCTTTTGAACGATGAGACTGCAGCTCTGCGTGACTTGTACGAGGCCGATAAGCGTGATCCTGCTACTATAGGAAAAGAGTACCAGAAAGTTTTCGATTTGAAACGTCAGATGATAGAAACTTATCTCGACATACAGAACCGTATCGAAGAAGTTCTGACAGCTGATCAAGTTGCGAAAATGAAGGATGCACGCCACGACATGCATCACATGTCCCATCACGCGATGTAAGGGAAATGGCTGCTTTGATCGCAGGTGAGGCTTGGGAAAATTAAGCCTCACCGGTTATTGAATGCATCGCAAAATGCACTATGCCAGAACTACCCGAAGTTGAAACCACGCTGCGCGGGCTTTCCCCGCATTTGTGCGGGCAACGCATAACCGGAGTAGCAATCCGCCAGCCCCAACTGCGCTGGCCGGTCCCCACCGATCTGCCGCAAAAATTGGGCGGACAAATAATCCGCTCCATTTCTCGACGGGCCAAATACTTGCTGTTGGATTGCTGCAACGGAACGCTTATTCTTCATCTAGGCATGAGCGGCAGTCTGCGAATTCTTCCGGCGAACACGGCAATAGAAAAGCACGACCATTTTGACCTGCTGCTTGCAAGCGGGCAGCTGATGCGGCTGCGGGATCCGCGCCGATTTGGTGCGGTGCTCTGGTGCGATGGCGATCCGGCGCGGCATTCTTTGCTGGAACAGCTCGGGCCTGAGCCGCTGCAGGAGAGTTTTGATGCGGCATATCTCTATCGCATTACACGCAAGCGCAATGCATCCATCAAGCTGGTTATCATGGATAGCCACGTGGTGGTGGGAGTGGGGAATATCTATGCCAATGAAGCCCTGTTTCATGCCGGAGTTCGTCCGCAGCTGGCAGCAGGTAAGTTGAGTAAATCTCGTTGCGCCTTGTTGGTGCAAGCTATACGGGAAACACTGTCAGAAGCCATAGCACTGGGCGGAAGCAGTCTGCGCGATTTCGTGAACAGCGATGGCAAACCGGGTTATTTTCAGCAGCACTATTGGGTGTACGGCCGGGCGGGGGAGCAATGCCAAGCCTGTGATGCAAGTATCAAACAAATCAGGCAGGGGCAACGGTCCAGCTATTTCTGTCCGGTGTGCCAGAAATAGCTTGGAGAAAAAGATGTGATGAAGTTCCTTATTGATTTTCCGCGCATTACGCGATTTGCCCCGATAGCGACCGTGGTGCTTTGTGCATTGGTTGCTGTCACTGCTTGCCTGCAGGCAATAAATTTTCCATTTTTTGGGGATGATGCAACCTATATTGTTGAAAACTCGAAACTGAAAGGGCTGGGACTGCCCGATATGTGGCGATTGTTTGTTGAGCCATATAATTCATGGGAGTTTCTTCCCTTAAGAGATATGTCATATTGGCTTGATATGGAACTGTTTGGCATGGCACCTTCCATATTTCGGCTGCATAATCTTTTGCTATATTTTATATGTTGTCTGTTGATCTATGCGGTTACCTTGAATCTATGGAGCTATTTTAAACCGGCTGAAGCAGACAGCGCCCCATGGGTGGCGGCAATGGTCGCAGCAATATTTGCGCTGCATCCCGCCCATATTGAGTCCGTTGTGCTGGTCAGTGGACGCAAAGACGTTCTTTCCGGTTTTTTTTCGCTGCTTTCACTATGGTTTGCCACGGGTGCCAGGCGAGCGCAGAGTCTGGAACCATGGCATGCGGGCGCAGCTTTGATAACGTTGGTGGCCGCTATGCTTTCGAAAGCAACTACGGTTGTTGTGGCTCCAATGATAGGTATATTATGGATTGTCTTCTGGCTTGGTTTTCCAGCTGTTTCCAGACGGCGCACCATGCTGTTGTGGCCGCTGGCCTGCCTGCTGGTGGCAGCGTGTGTCGCGATGATTTTTATGGGGCACAGCTCAATAAGGCTACCTGTCTATTACGGAGTTGAGGCGTACACCCGCGCGCTCGCGATACTTGGATGGATGGTTCGTCTTGCCATTACGCCTGAAAGTCGTCATTTCTTTTATCCGGTATTCGAGGACTCTTGGTTATGGTGCATGGTTGCTTTAGGTGCTGCAGTTATTCTTGCCGCCGCTGTTGGATTGGTGATGTTGCTGCGCAGGCGCTCGCTGGAATGGTTTGCATTGGTGATTTTTGCATTACTCTGCCTTCCCTTTACACAGCTTCTGCCGTATACCACGCAGTCTCTAGTTGCTGACCGCTTCCTGTTTCTCGCGCTGTGGCCGTTATTGTTATTGCTGGTTTTACTGGCTTGGCGTTTTAAACCCGTATTTCGCGCGGCATTACTTATTGTTGTACTTCCGTGGAATATACAGTTTGTTGAGCATCCAAAAGATTATTGGCCCCCAGCTATGATTATTGACCGTGATGTGGAAGCTTATCCCGGACACTTCCTGCCTTTGTCTCGGCAGCTGATGGGTAAATTGTGGCTTGGTGCGCCGTACTCAGATAACGTATCGTACTCCAGAGAGACATTGCACGAAAGCCTGCGGATTGCCAATGAAATTACTGATTTGGAAATCAGAAAGTTAATGACCAAATTGGTTGGGGGGGTCGATGCTGTCTATAACGGGACAACGACAACAAACCTTCAGGAAACCATTTCCTTTCTTCATGGTGAGGAAGCCGATCTGAGAACAATGCCTGCCCGGACAAAATGGAACATACCCTTGTTACAACCTTACGAACAGTCAAGAATGGTCCTTGAGCAAGAGTGGCTATACCTGGCAAAAAAATTTCCGAATGATGTATTGGTGCGTTTTAATACAGGGATATGCTTGCTTGAACACTATAAATTCGAAAGTGCGGCAACAAATTTAAGAGTTGCGGTTGAATCTTCCCAGCTCCCTGTTCAGGAACGGGGCAGAGCATTTAAGAGTCTCGGCGTTGCATTACTGAATAGCGGGCACATTGCTGAATCAGAGATTCCGCTACGATCTGCATTGGAACAGTCCCCGCCGGATACCGAGGCATATTGCGCACTTGCGGAAGTGTATCGGCACACAAAGCGCACGGCGGAGGCAACGCGCGCTGATTTTGACTGCCGAATTAATTCACCAAACGGGAAAGCAGCGCAAGTTGAATAATCCCGCAGGCAAACCAATTTTCTAGATAGCAACCTTCTCTGTGCTTTGTGCGAACAAAGACTGATTATCCAAACCTGCCCGTGATGTAATCTTCCGTTTCCTTGCGCTTGGGGTTGGTAAACACCGTGCTGGTGTCACCGAATTCGATCAGGTCGCCGAGGTACATGTAGGCAGTGAAATCCGAGACACGCGCTGCCTGTTGCATGTTGTGGGTCACGATGACGATGGTAAATTCTTCCTTGAGTTCGTCTATCAATTTCTCAATGTGGGCGGTGGAAATCGGATCCAGCGCCGAGGTGGGTTCATCAAGTAACAGCACTTGCGGTTTGACGGCGATAGCGCGGGCAATGCACAGGCGCTGTTGTTGTCCGCCAGAGAGACCGGTTCCGCTTTGTTTTAGTTTATCCTTGACTTCGTTCCACAGCGCGGCCTTCTTTAATGCCCATTCCACGCGGTCATCCATGTCGTGCTTGTTGAGTTTGTCATACAGTTTTACACCGAAAGCGATGTTGTCATAGATGGACATCGGGAACGGGGTGGGTTTCTGAAAAACCATGCCGATTTTGGCGCGCAGCATGTTCAGGTCCTGCTTCTTGTCCAGCAAATTCTCGCCGTCCAGCAAAATTTCCCCGGTGGCTTTTTGTTTGGGGTAGAGCTGGTACATGCGGTTGAAGGTGCGCAACAGGGTGGATTTTCCGCAGCCGGACGGGCCGATAAACGCCGTCACCATTTTATCCGGAATGGTGAGATTGATATCTTTGAGCGCGCGATCTTTTCCGTAGTAAAAATTCAGATCGCGAACGACCAGTTTCGGTGTGGTAGTTTTATCAGCATTCATCTGCCGGATTCCTTAGTGGGGGGTTGCCTGTTGGCGGAACAGCACGCGCGCCACGATGTTGAGTGTGAGGACGCTGAAAGTAATCAGCAGTGCACCGGCCCAGGCGAGACGATGCCAGTCGTCGTAAGGACTCATGGCAAACTGGAAAATCACCACCGGCAAATTCGCCATGGGCTGGTTCATGTCGCTGCTCCAGAACTGGTTATTCAGGGCAGTAAAAAGTAACGGGGCCGTTTCGCCGCTGATGCGCGCGACAGCCAGCAATATCCCGGTAAGAATGCCGGCACGCGCCGCTCGCAGGGTAACAAAGTTGATCACTTTCCATTGCGGTGCTCCCAATGCTGCTGCAGCTTCACGCAGGGTGTTGGGCACCAGACGCAACATGTTTTCGGTGGTGCGGATGACGACCGGGATGACCAGAACGGAAAGTGCCAAAGCGCCTCCCCAGCCGGAGAAGTGTCCGATTTTTACGACATAGACTGTGTAGACGAACATGCCGATAACTATAGAGGGAGCAGAGAGCAGCACGTCATTGATAAAGCGGGTAAGCGGGGCCAGCCAGCCGCGTTGGCCGAATTCGGCCAAATAAGTGCCGGCCATAATCCCGATAGGGGTGCCGATCAGGGTGCCTACAAATGTCATCATCAGGCTGCCGGCGATCGCATTAAGCAGTCCGCCATTGCTGCCGGGAGGGGGGGTGTTTTGCGTGAATACGGCCAAGGACAGGCCGGGCAGGCCATATTCCAGCAGGGTGAGCAATATCCAGGCCAACCAGAACAAGCCAAACAGCATGGTCAGCACCGAGATGCCCAAACTCAGTGCGTTAATCATCCTGCGGCGTGTGTACAGTGTAAGCATATCAGGCGCTGCGCCCTTCGCGCTGTCCCAGCTTGTAGAGCATGAAACGCGCAATCGACAACACGATAAAAGTGATGAAGAAAAGAATCAGCCCGAGTTCAATCAGGGACGAAGTGTACAGTACCCCGGTTGCTTCGGTGAATTCATTGGCCAGTGCAGAGGAGATGCTGTTGCCCGGCATTAACAACGAGGCGCTGAGATCGTGCGAATTGCCGATGACAAAGGTAACCGCCATGGTTTCGCCCAGTGCGCGCCCCAAGCCCAGCATGACACCGCCGACTACTCCGATCTTGGTGTAAGGCAGCACAACATTCCACATGACTTCCCACGTGGTTGAACCCAGGCCGTAAGCGGATTCTTTGAGCATGGCGGGAACTACATCGAAGACATCGCGCATGACGGAGGCGATAAAGGGGATCACCATGACCGCCAGAATAATTCCCGCCGTGAGGAGCCCGATACCCATGGGCGGCCCCGAGAAGAAGGGACCAATGAGGGCTGCGTGCCCCAGATTTTTATTGATCCATGGTTCCACGTAATCGCCGAACAACGGGGCAAACACAAACAATCCCCACATACCGTAAATGATACTGGGAATGCCGGCCAGCAGTTCGATGGCAATGCCAAACGGACGGCGCAGCCAGCGCGGTGAAAGCTCGGTGAGGAAAATGGCGATACCGAAGCTGACCGGGATTGCAATCAACAGCGCAATTCCGGCAGTGACCAGCGTGCCGACGATGGGTACCAGTGCGCCGAATTCGTCGGAGACCGGATTCCATTCGGGATTGCTCAGAAATTTGAAGCCAAAGGCATTGATGGCGGGCAGGCTGCCGATGATGAGCGAGGCGATAATAGCCGCCAACAGGGCAAGTACGGCGAACGCACACAATCGCGTGAGGTTGCGGAACACAATATCCAGCAAATTTTGGTGCTTGTGGTGTGCTTCCTGCAATGTGGTCATAATTCTTCGGGTATTTCGGACAAGCTGAGTAAAATTTAATGAGGGGGCTTGCGCCCCCTCGGATTATATCTTGGAAAGCAGGTTCGCCTGCCAAGAAATACTTTAGGGGTTTACTTCCAGATGGATTTTCCCGAAGTATCCTTTACTTGCTCTTTCCAGGAGGTGCGGATTTGCTGTGTCAGTTTGTCAGGCAGCGGAACGTAATCAAGTTCGTTAGCCAGTTTGCCGCCGTTAACAAAAGCCCAGTCAAAGAACTTCAGGACTTCCAGTCCGGTTTCCGGCTTGTCTTGAGCCTTTTGTACCAGAATGAACGTGGCAGCGGTAATCGGCCAGCTTTCCTTGCCGGGCTCATCGGTCAGGATTTCATAGAAACCATTCTTGCCGTCCCAGTTGGCATAGGCAGCGGCAGCTTTGAAGCTGTCATCTTCCGGCTTCACCAGATGACCGTCATGATTTTTCAGCAGGGTGTAGGACATTTTGTTTTGCTTGGCATAGGCGTATTCCACGTATCCAATAGAACCCGGAATGCGCTGCACAAAGGAAGCTACGCCTTCGTTGCCTTTACCGCCTGCCTGGCTAGGTGCGGGCCACTTCACGGCCTTGTCATTTCCAACTTTCTCCTTCCACTCGGTACTGATTTTGGACAGGTAGTTGGTAAAAACGAAAGTAGTACCGGAGGCGTCGGCGCGATGTATGATGGTAATGTCTTGATCAGGAAGCTTCAGATCCTGATTGTCGGCAACAATCTTGGGGTCATTCCATTTGGTGATCTTGCCCAGGAAAATTTCAGATATGGTCTGGCCGCTCAGTTTCAGTTTGCCAGGCTCGACGCCGACGATGTTCACCACAGCCACGACGCCCCCCATGACAGCGGGGAATTGAGCCAGATTGTTCTTGTTCAGTTCATCAGCCGTCAGGGGCGCGTCGGTCGCGCCGAAGTCCACTGTTTTGGCTTCGATTTGCTTGATGCCTCCACCGGAGCCGATGGATTGGTAGTTCATGCCGACATTGGTCTTGGCCTTGTAGGCTTCTGCCCATTTTGCATAGATAGGATACGGGAAAGTTGCGCCCGCACCGGTAATATCGGCTGCACTGGCAGAGTTGGCAGCCAGCAGCGATACGCTCAGTCCAAGGGCGCAGAAGAGGGGGGTCAGTTTGTTCATGGTCTCTCCAAAAAGTTAAGTTCGCTTCATTCAGTTCGTTTTTTATTCAGCGGATGCATCATAACGTTGCTCTGTTACAGAAATATTACAAATGTAACGTGTAAGGAGTGAAATACCCTTGGGCTAGTCGGGGGGTTAATAGGGTTATGCGCATAAATATTTTGAAACCTAATCGGGATGCTACGTGAATAGGATTGTTTTTATTAGGGTATCACGCGGATTGAAGGATGATCACCCTGTCTGGCCTGCTTGCAACATTGACCGATTGGGTTTTCGCAGGTACGATTGCCGCCTTTCTTTATTCGTTGAAGGCTGCCTGATTGATGTTGACGCGCCGCAAACTGGTTGCCGGGAATTGGAAAATGTGCGGAGCCCTGGAACAGAACGAAGCACTGCTGAAAGCTGTTGCTGCAGGCAAAGCGAAATTGCCGGGGATGGACTGCGCGGTCTGTGTGCCGTTCCCGTATTTGGCTCAGGCCCAGCAATTGCTGGGCGGCAGTGATGTCCAGTGGGGCGCACAGGATGTGCATCAGCTCGAAAAAGGAGCATACACCGGTGAAGTGTCCGCATCCATGCTGTGCGATTTTGGCTGCAGCTATGTGCTTGTTGGACATTCCGAGCGGCGCGCCCTTTATGGAGAGAGCAGCCAGTTGGTGGCTCAAAAATTCGCAGCCGCGCAGAAGGCCGGGTTATTACCCATTTTGTGCCTGGGAGAATCACTGGCAGAGCGTGAAAGCGGTGCCACCGAGGCAGTAGTAGCGGAGCAACTGGATGCGGTGATTGCGCATCTGGGCGTTCAGTCACTGGGCAACTCGGTGGTGGCATACGAACCGGTGTGGGCTATAGGTACCGGTAAAACGGCATCGCCGGAACAAGCACAGGCGGTGCATGCATTTATACGCCAGCGGGTGGATTCGCTGGATAGCCAGATTGCCGGTGGCTTGTGTATACTCTACGGCGGTAGCGTCAAGGCAGCCAATGCGGCACAATTGTTTTCCATGCCGGATATAGACGGCGGACTGATAGGCGGCGCTTCGCTGGTTGCGGAAGATTTTTTGGAAATTTGCAAAGCGGGCAATAATTAATAATTTTGGAGTAGTGTGTGGAAACTTTGGTATGGGTTGTACATATAATCACTGCAATCGTGTTGTGCGGTTTGGTGCTGGTTCAGCACGGCAAGGGGGCAGACATGGGGGCATCGTTCGGTTCCGGTTCCGCCGGGAGTTTGTTCGGTTCGAGCGGTTCGGCCAATTTTTTGAGCCGTAGCACGGCGGTTGCGGCGACAGTATTTTTTATTACCAGCATGTCGTTGACTTACATGTATGCCAATCCCAAGCTTGCTCAGGGAGTCATGGACAGGCAGACTGTGGTTCAGCCGACTCAAATTGTCCCTGCTCCCGTCCCGGCGAATAATGATGCGGGCGATTCTAAATCGAAGGATATTCCGAAATAGTTTTCAAAAAATCGCGGTTGTGGTGGAATTGGTAGACACGCAAGCTTGAGGTGCTTGTGCCCGCAAGGGCGTGGGAGTTCGAGTCTCCCCATCCGCACCAATTCAAACCGGAACTTGGAATCAGGTTCCGGTGAAGTTATAAAAATAATAATATGAAGTGAAGTTCGTGAGGTATGCCTCACGCATAAGAGTTAGAATATAGCGCAAATAAATATTGGGGGCCTTTAAGCTACCTGCCGAATATCGCGCTGAACGGGGGAGAACTCAGATGTTGGAAAATTATTTTCCAGTGCTGTTATTCATAGTTGTGGGGTTGGGGGTAGGTGTGGCACCGATGGTGCTGGGGCGCCTTGTTGGCCCACACCGGCCGGATAGTGCAAAGCTTTCGCCTTACGAGTGCGGTTTCGAGGCGTTTGAGGATGCGCGCATGAAATTCGATGTGCGCTATTATCTCGTCGCCATTCTGTTCATTCTGTTCGATCTGGAAATCGCATTCCTGTTCCCCTGGGCTGTTGTCCTGAAGGAAATCGGCACATTCGGTTTCGTCTCCATGCTGATTTTTCTAGCCATCCTGGTGGTGGGTTTCATTTATGAATGGATGAAGGGGGCCCTGGAATGGGAATAGAGGGCATCCTCGAAAAAGGGGTCGTTACCACGACCCTTGACACGATTATCAATTACACCCGTACCGGTTCTCTATGGCCGATGACCTTCGGCCTGGCCTGCTGCGCGGTCGAAATGATGCAGGCGGGGGCGGCGCGTTATGACCTCGACCGTTTTGGTGTCGTATTTCGCCCCAGTCCGCGCCAGTCCGATGTCATGATCGTGGCGGGTACGCTATGCAACAAAATGGCTCCGGCGTTGCGCAAGGTCTACGATCAGATGGCCGAGCCGCGCTGGGTAATTTCCATGGGTTCCTGCGCCAACGGCGGCGGCTATTACCATTATTCCTATTCGGTAGTTCGCGGGTGTGACCGCATTGTGCCGGTGGACGTGTATGTGCCGGGCTGTCCGCCCACCGCCGAAGCCTTGTTGTACGGCATCATCCAGTTGCAAAACAAAATTAAACGCACCAACACGATAGCGCGCTAAATATGGCAGCCGACCTGAATGTATTGCAAGAAAATCTGACCCGACTGCTTGACGGCAAAGTGTTGAGTTTGACTAACCGGCTCAATGAAGTGACGCTGGTGGTTGGTGCTGCCGATCTGCTGCTAGTGATGACCCGGCTGCGCGATGATGCGTCACTGCGCTTTGAGGAGCTGATCGACCTGTGCGGCATCGACTATTCGACTTATGGCAGCGATATCTGCGAGGGCGGCGCTTATCTGAAATCCGATTTTGCCTCCGAATCGTATCCTTCCCGTTTTGCCGTGGTTTACCACCTGCTGTCTATTACTCACAACATGCGATTGCGCGTGCGCGTGTTTGCCGAGGATAGTGAGATGCCGCTATTGGAGTCGGTAGCGGATATCTGGCCCAGCGCCAACTGGTACGAGCGCGAGGCCTTCGATTTGTACGGCATTTTGTTTGGCGGCCATCCGGATTTGCGCCGTATCCTGACGGATTATGGGTTTGTCGGCAATCCTTTCCGCAAGGATTTCCCGCTTTCGGGACAGGTTGAGATGCGCTATGACCCGGAACAGCGCCGTGTGATTTACCAGCCGGTGACGGTCGAGCCGCGCGAAGTGACCCCGCGCATTGTTCGCGAAGAACAATACGGCCGCAATTAAGAGAGAAGCAGGAAATGGCTGAAATTAAAAATTACACCATGAACTTTGGCCCCCAGCACCCGTCGGCGCACGGCGTGCTGCGCCTGGTGCTGGAGTTGGACGGCGAAGTCATCGAGCGGGCCGATCCGCACATCGGCCTGCTGCACCGTGCCACCGAGAAACTGGCCGAGCACAAAACTTTCCTGCAATCCGTCCCCTATATGGATCGGCTCGATTATGTGTCCATGCTGAGTAACGAGCACGCGTACGTGATGGCGCTGGAAAAACTGCTGCAACTGGAAGTTCCGTTGCGTGCGCAATATATTCGCGTCATGTTCGACGAGATTACCCGCATTCTTAACCATTTGCTGTGGCTGGGGGCGCATGCGCTGGACATCGGTGCGATGACCGTTTTTCTGTATGCCTTCCGCGAACGCGAAGATTTGATGGATTGTTATGAGGCGGTTTCAGGGGCGCGCATGCATGCGGCCTACTACCGTCCCGGGGGCGTGTACCGCGATTTGCCTGATACGATGCCGCAATATCAGGCCTCCAAGATACATAACGCCGCAAGAGTCAAGGATATGAACGAGAACCGCCAGGGTTCGCTTCTTGATTTTATTGACGACTTCTGCAGACGTTTCCCGGTTTATGTGGATGAATACGAAACCTTGCTGACCGATAATCGTATATGGAAACAGCGTACGGTCGGGATCGGTGTGGTTACGCCCGAGCGTGCAATGGCGCTGGGTTTCAGCGGCCCGATGCTGCGCGGTTCGGGCATAGCGTGGGACTTGCGCAAGAAACAACCCTATGAAGTTTATGACAGGCTGAACTTTGATATTCCGGTCGGTGTGGAAGGTGATTGCTACGACCGTTATCTGGTGAGAGTGGAGGAAATGCGCCAGTCCAACCGCATCATCAAGCAATGCGTGGACTGGCTGCGCGGCAATCCCGGTCCGGTGATCACGGAGAACCACAAGTCGGCTCCGCCCAAACGCGAAGCGATGAAAGAAAATATGGAGGAGCTGATCCACCATTTCAAACTGTTCACCGAGGGGATGCATGTACCGGCCGGTGAAGCGTATGCGGCAGTCGAGCATCCCAAAGGCGAGTTTGGTATTTATCTGGTTTCCGACGGGGCGAACAAACCTTATCGCATGAAAATCCGCGCGCCGGGCTTTGCCCACATGGCGGCACTGGATGAGATGGTACGCGGCCATATGATCGCCGATGTGGTGGCGATTATTGGTACTCAAGATATTGTTTTCGGAGAGGTGGACCGCTAATGCTTTCCGTTCAAGTTCAGGAAAAAGTTAACCGCGAGCTAAGTAAATATCCGGCAGACCAGAAGCAGTCTGCGGTGATGTCCGCGTTGCGTTTTGTGCAGGATGAAAAAGGCTGGATAGCGAGCGAAGACATGACGGATGTCGCCAATTATCTGGGCATGCCGCAAATGCTGGTGTACGAAGTGGCGACTTTTTACCATATGTACAACCTTAAACCCATGGGCAAGCACGTACTTACCGTGTGCACCAATCTGTCTTGTCAGCTGATGGGGGCGAACGAAACATTGGATTACCTTAAGGGCAAGCTGGGCATCGGTTTGGGCGAAGTGACTGCCGACGGCAAATTTGGCCTGCGCGAAGCCGAGTGTATGGGTGCCTGCGTGGAAGCGCCGCTACTGACAGTGAACAACAAGCGGCTGTGCTCCCGGCTTACACCTGAGAAGATTGACCAAATTCTGGCGGGGTTGGATAAATAATGAACGGTCCGGTTATATACACGACATCAGGATTCGAGCAGCCCTGGACGCTGGAAAGTTACCTTAAAGTCGGGGGTTATCAGGCTTTGCGCAAAGTGCTTGCCGAAAAGATTCCTCCTGAAGCGATCATTGCCGAGGTTAAAACTTCCGCTCTGCGCGGGCGCGGCGGTGCGGGATTCCCGACCGGATTGAAGTGGAGCTTCATGCCGAAGAATTACACGGGCGACAAATACATCGTCTGCAACACCGACGAAGGCGAACCCGGCACCTGCAAGGATTGGGATATTTTGCGTCTCAATCCGCATGCTCTGATTGAAGGCATGACAATAGCCGCCTACACCATGGGCGTAAAGGTCGGCTATAACTACGTGCATGGTGAGATTTTTGAAGCCTATGAACGCATGGAAGCGGCTTGCGAGGAGGCGCGCGCTGCGGGATATCTGGGCAAAGGCATACTCGGCAGCAATCTGGATTTCGAACTTCACAATCACTTGGGTTACGGGGCTTATGTTTGCGGCGAAGAAACCGCACTGCTGGAGTCCATTGAAGGAAAAAAAGGTCAGCCGCGCTTCAAGCCTCCTTTCCCGGCGACTTTCGGGCTGTACGGCAAACCGACCACGATAAACAATACCGAAACCTTTGCCAGCATCCCTTATATTATCCGTGAGGGCGGACAGAAATTTCTTGAACTGGGCAGACCGAACAGTGGCGGTACCAAGCTATTTTCGGTATCCGGCCACGTGAACAAACCGGGCAACTTTGAGGTGCCTATGGGAACACCGTTCAGGAAGCTGCTGGAGCTGGCCGGTGGCGTTCGTCACGGACACAAATTAAAAGCGGTCATCCCCGGCGGATCGTCAATGCCCGTGCTGCCGGGCGAAATCATGATGGAAGTGGACATGGATTACGACTCCATCCAGAAGGCGGGTTCCTATCTGGGGAGCGGTGCCGTGATTGTGATGGATGAGACGGTGTGTATGGTCAAGGCGCTGGAGCGTTTATCTTATTTTTACCACGAGGAATCCTGCGGCCAGTGTACCCCGTGCCGCGAGGGAACGGGTTGGCTGTATCGCATCGTGCATCGCATCGAACATGGGGAAGGGCGTCCCGAAGATCTGGATTTGCTGCTCAACCTGTGCGAGAACATTGCCGGACGCACCATTTGTGCGCTGGGCGATGCTGCCGCATGGCCGGTACAGGGCATGCTTAAACATTATCGCAGTGAGTTCGAGTATCACATCGAACACAAACGTTGTTTACCCCCCCTCAGTCCCCCCTTGTCAGGGGGGAAGCAGGGCGGCGAGAGCTCCTCCCCTGATAAGGAGAGGTTGGGAGGGGTTGGTGTTAGCCATGATTAACATTGAAATTGATGGCAAATCTCTGGAAGTCGAAAACGGTTCCACCGTGATCGAGGCGGCGCGCGGAGCGGGAATTTATATTCCGCATTTTTGCTACCACAAAAAATTATCCATTGCCGCAAATTGCCGCATGTGTCTTGTGCAGGTTGAAAAGGTGCCCAAGCCCATTCCAGCCTGCGCCACAACGGTAACGGAAGGCATGAAAATTCACACTGCCTCCGAGATGGCAGTGAAAGCCCAAAAGGGCGTGATGGAATTCCTGCTCATCAATCATCCTTTGGATTGCCCGATTTGCGACCAGGGGGGGGAATGCGAATTGCAGGATCAGGCGGTCGGCTATGGTGCAGGGGTCTCGCGCTACCGCGAAGAAAAGCGCGTGGTATTGCACAAGGATATCGGTCCGCTGGTATCCGCCGAAGAGATGAGCCGCTGCATCAACTGCACGCGCTGCGTGCGTTTCGGCCAGGAAATAGCCGGGATCATGGAGTTGGGCCAGGCTTACCGCAGCGAGCATGCCGAGATTATGGCGTTTGTAAACGGTTCGGTGACTTCCGAATTGTCCGGCAATATGATCGATATTTGTCCGGTGGGCGCGCTTACGAGTAAACCGTTCCGCTATACCGCGCGTAGCTGGGAGTTGTCACGGCGCAAGTCCGTCAGTCCGCACGACGGTCTGGGTTCCGGCCTCGCGGTACAGGTCAAGAACAATCATGTAATGCGCGTGCTACCGATCGAAAACGATGACATTAACGAATGCTGGCTGTCCGACAAGGACAGGTTCAGCTACGAAGGTCTGAACTCCAATGACCGACTGACCCGGCCGATGATAAGGCAGAACGGCAAGTTGCAGGAAGTGGAATGGCAGACTGCGCTGGAATTTGTTGCAAACGGTTTGCGCCAGATCGCCAGCGGTGCGGGAGCGGAGCACATCGGTGCGCTGGCAACTCCCCATTCGACAGTCGAAGAACTTTATCTTTTGCAGAAATTATTGCGCGGGTTCGGCAGTAACAATGTCGATTTTCGTTTACGCCAATCCGATTTCAGTGCCGACGGCAAACGGGCCGGGGCTCCCTGGTTGGGCATGCCGGTTGCCGATCTGGTCAAAGCGGATCGCTTGCTCGTGGTGGGCAGCTTTCTGCGCAAGGATCATCCCTTGCTCGCGCAGCGTGTTCGTCAGGCTGTGAAGAAAGGGGCGCATGCGAATATAGTCCATTCCGTGGATGATGATCTGCTGATGGGGGTGGCGAACAAGGCCATTGTTGCCCCTGATGACATGGTCAATATTTTGGCGCAAATTCTGAATGCACTGGTGACACTCAAACAGGCTGGCGTGGAGACCGCAGTTCAAGGGATTGAAGTCGGTGGAACGGCTTCAGCCATTGCCGGGGATCTGGCTGAAGGCAAGAAGGTTGTCGTATTGCTGGGCAATTTTGCGCAACAGCATCCGCAAGCCGCACAACTGCAACTGCTGGCACAACAAATCGCGCTCCTTGCAGGCGGTAAATTTGGATTCCTCGGCGAAGCGGCGAACAGTGTCGGCGGCTACCTGGCGCAAGCTGTTCCCGGTGCCAATGGCCTGAATGCCGCCACGATGCTATCCAGTCCGCGCAAGGCTTATCTGTTGCTGAACACGGAACCGGAGCTGGATTGTGCCAATCCGCAACAGGCCATGACCGCGATGAATGCTGCCGATCTGGTGGTGGCGCTAAGCGCATACAAACATCACGCGGCAGAGTATGCCGACGTGCTGCTGCCGATTGCACCGTTTACCGAAACATCCGGAACCTTTGTCAGCACCGAAGGGCGTGTGCAGAGTTTCAAAGGCGCGGTCAGGCCGCAAGGCGAAGCGCGTCCGGCCTGGAAAGTGCTGCGTGTGCTGGGTAATCTGCTCAATGTGTCCGGCTTTGATTTCGATGCGAGTGAGGCAGTGCGCGACGAGGCGCTGGGGCAAGCCGATATTGCCGCTCAATTTAATAACACGCTGACGGATGCCGGTACGCAGTTACTAAGCGGCAATGGCGCCGGCTTGCAGCGTATAGCCGAAGTTCCTATTTACGCAGCGGATGCCGTGGTGCGCCGTGCCGCTTCCTTGCAAAATACCGCTGATGCAGCGGTGCCGCTGGTGTCAATGCACAGCGAAGAGTTTGCGAAACTGGGGCTGCAACCCGGATCTCGGGTCAAAGTCAGTCAGGGACAGGGCAGTGCAAGTCTGGTTGCCGTAGCCGATGACAAACTACCCAGAGGTGCCGCTCGCGTGGCTGCGGGTCATGCAGCCACGGCCGCACTGGGAGCTATGTTCGGAACAATTATTGTGGAGCGCGCATGATAGAGCTACTACAAACCTTGGAAGCAACCGGGCAAAACCTGCTGGGCGTGCTCTGGTTGCCATTGTGGACAGTGGTCAAAATTGTGGTTATCGTCGTGCCACTTTTGCTGAGTGTGGCGTATCTGACGTTGGCCGAGCGCTGGGTGATCGGCTGGATACAGGTGCGTATCGGCCCGAACCGGGTCGGCCCCTATGGTTTGCTGCAGCCGCTTGCCGACGGTGTCAAACTGCTGTTCAAGGAAGTCATCGTTCCTTCGGGTTCGAACAAGTTTCTGTTCGTGATCGCGCCGATATTGTCGCTGATGCCTGCGTTGGCGGCCTGGGCAGTGGTGCCGTTCGGCGACGGCATGGCAGTGGCCAATGTCAATGCCGGGTTGTTGTATATTCTGGCGATGACTTCAGTGGGGGTGTACGGGGTAATCATCGCCGGTTGGGCGTCCAATTCCAAATATGCATTCCTGGGAGCGATGCGCTCAGCCGCGCAGATTGTCTCTTACGAAATCGCCATGGGTTTTGCGCTGGTGTGCGTACTGATGGCGGCCCAGAGTATGAATCTGGGCGACATCGTGCGCGGGCAGCAAAGTCATGCGGGTTTGTTCGGCTGGTATTTCATTCCGCTGTTCCCGATGTTTGTAGTGTATTTCATTGCCGGGGTGGCAGAGACCAACCGTGCGCCGTTCGACGTGGCCGAAGGCGAATCTGAAATTGTGGCGGGATTTCATGTGGAATATTCCGGCATGGCGTTCGCGTTGTTCTTTCTCGCCGAATATGCCAACATGATTTTGATCGCCGCACTGACCGCTGTTATGTTCCTCGGCGGCTGGCTTCCTCCCTTTAACGTTGCGCCGTTCACCTGGGTGCCCGGACTGTTCTGGCTGCTCGGTAAAATGTCCGCCATGCTGTTCCTGTTTCTGTGGTTCCGCGCCACTTTTCCGCGCTATCGCTACGACCAGCTGATGCGTCTGGGTTGGAAAGTATTCATCCCGCTCACTTTGATTTGGGTTGTCGTGGTCGGTGCCTGGATGCAAACCCCGTTATGGCTGTGGTAAGGATGATGGAAAATATTATTCGATTTTTCAAAAGTCTCATGCTCCTTGAATTGCTCAAGGGCATGGCGCTGACCGGGCGTTATTTCTTCGCGCGCAAGATCACCGTGCAATTTCCGGAAGAGAAGACGCCCCAGAGTTATCGTTTTCGCGGCCTGCACGCGCAGCGCCGTTATGCCAACGGTGAAGAGCGTTGTATCGGTTGCAAACTGTGCGAGGCAGTCTGCCCGGCGCTGGCGATCAATATCGAAGTGGCCGAGCGGGCCGACGGCACGCGCCGCACCACGCGTTATGACATCGATCTGACCAAATGCATCTTCTGCGGTTTCTGCGAGGAATCCTGCCCGGTGGATGCCATTGTGGAAACCCGTATTCTGGAATACCACGGCGAGAAGCGCGGCGACTTGTATTACACCAAATCCATGCTGCTGGCAGTGGGTGACAAGTACGAAGAGCAGATTGCCAAAGATCGTGCGGCCGATGCCCAATACCGCTAAGGAATGATGATGAGCTTCGATGAACTGGTCTTTTATATGTTTGCCGCCATTACTGTGCTGGCCGGCCTGCGCGTGATTACCGCACGCAATCCGGTGCATGCCGCATTGTTTCTGGTGCTGGCTTTTTGCAGCATGGCGGGTATCTGGATGCTGCTTGAGGCGGAATTTCTTGCCATCACACTGGTGCTGGTCTACGTGGGCGCGGTGATGGTGCTATTCCTGTTTGTGGTGATGATGCTGGATGTTGATCTGGTGCAATTGCGCGAAGGTTTCTGGCGCTGGTTCCCGTTCGGCGTGTTGCTGGCCGCAATCATGGTGGGCGAAATGATCTGGGTGCTGGGCAGTCGCCAGACCGAAGAAACTGCGGGCGCAATACAGCACCCGGCAAATTACAGCAATGTCAAGGAACTGGGGCGTCTGATTTATACCGACTACGTTTATCCGTTTGAACTGGCTGCCGTGCTGTTGCTGATAGCCATCGTGGCAGCCATCGCGCTGACCTTGCGCCGGCGCAGGGACAGCAAATCGCAGAATGTGGCGGATCAGGTCGCAGTTAAGAAAGCGGATCGTATCCGCATCGTGCAGGTCGCATCCGAGCCCAGGGTTGGCGCGGCGAAATCTGAATAATGGAGACGGGTATGTCAACACTGAGTTTGTCGCATTACCTGATACTGGGGGCAATCCTGTTTGCCATTAGTGTGGTGGGCATTTTTCTGAACCGCAAAAATGTAATTGTGCTGCTGATGGCCATTGAACTCATGCTGCTGGCCGTTAACACCAATTTTATTGCCTTTTCGCATTACCTCAATGATGCTTCGGGACAGATTTTTGTGTTCTTTATTCTCACAGTGGCTGCCGCCGAAGCGGCCATCGGTTTGGCGATTTTGATCGTGCTGTTCCGTAATTTGCGCACCATCAATGTTGATGATATTGGCAGCCTGAAAGGTTAACCATGGGTAGTATGCAAAATCTTTATTTGCTGGTTCCCATCGCCCCGCTGCTGGGCGCGCTTGCGGCCGGCTTGTTTGGCAAGGTGCTGGGTCGGGCGTGGTCGCACCGCATTACTATCCTGCTGGTGGCCGTTTCGTTTCTTGCTTCGCTGCGGATATTCCAGGATGTGCTGAACGGGCATACCTTCAGCGGCCCGGTGTATCAGTGGCTGACCTCGGGCGGCGTCAGTTTTGAAGTCGGCTTCCTGATAGATCGTCTCACGGTGCTGATGATGCTGGTGGTGACCTTTGTGTCGCTGATGGTGCACATCTATACCATAGGCTACATGGAAGAGGACGACGGTTACCAGCGCTTTTTCAGCTACATTTCGCTGTTCACTTTTTCCATGCTGATGCTGGTGATGGCCAACAACTTCATGCAGCTATTTTTCGGATGGGAAGCGGTGGGGCTGGTTTCCTACCTGCTGATCGGATTCTGGTATACACGCGACACCGCGATCTATGCCAATCTCAAGGCCTTTTTGGTCAACCGGGTCGGCGACCTCGGGTTTCTGCTCGGCATCGGTCTCATTCTGATGGTTTTCGGCACGCTGGATTATGCGGCCGTGTTCGCCAATGCGGCCAGCCATGCCAATGATATCGCCCCGATTCCCGGATTCTCGTGGAACATGATGACCGCTATCTGTATTTTGCTGTTCATCGGCGCGATGGGTAAATCGGCGCAATTTCCGTTGCACGTCTGGTTGCCCGACTCGATGGAAGGCCCGACACCAATCTCCGCGCTGATCCATGCCGCTACCATGGTGACCGCCGGTATATTCATGGTGGCACGCATGTCGCCGCTGTTCGAGCTTTCCGATACCGCGCTGTCTTTTGTCATGGTCATCGGCGCGATTACCGCCTTGTTCATGGGGTTTCTCGGCATTATCCAGAACGACATCAAGCGGGTGGTGGCCTATTCCACCCTGTCGCAATTGGGTTATATGACAGCCGCGCTGGGAGCTTCGGCTTATTCGGCCGCGATTTTCCACCTGATGACCCACGCCTTCTTCAAGGCGCTGTTGTTTCTGGCAGCCGGCTCGGTCATCATCGCCATGCACCATGATCAGGATATCCGCAACATGGGCGGTTTGCGCAAGTACATGCCGATTACCTGGATCACTTTCCTGATCGGTTCGCTGGCCTTGATCGGTACCCCCTTCCTGTCGGGCTTCTATTCCAAGGACAGCATCATAGAAGCGGTGGAAGCTTCCCACCTGCCTGTCGCCGGTCTGGTTTACGTCGCGTTGACGCTGGGCGTGTTTGTCACCGCGTTCTATTCATTCAGGCTGTATTTTCTGGTATTCCACGGAGAGGAACGCTTCGGCAAAGCGCATGCCGCAGTTGAGCATGCGCCCGCAGCGCATACCGATACGCATCATGACAATCATCACGACGATCACGCAAACCACGAGGAGCCTCATCATGGTCTGGCACCCGGGCAAAAGCCGCACGAAACCCCGTGGGTAGTGTGGCTGCCTTTGGTAATGCTTGCCATACCCTCGGTCGCAATCGGTTTCTTTACCATAGAGCCGATTCTTTTCGGGAATTATTTCAAGGATGCCATTTATATAAGTGAAGCGCACACCGTTATGGCCGAGCTGGCGGAGGAATTTCACGGGCCGCTAATGAAAGTGTTCCACGCGTTTATCGAACTGCCCTTCTGGCTGGCGCTGGCCGGTGTCGGAGCAGCCTGGTTCTTCTACATGAAGCGTCCGGATATTCCCGCCGCGATCAAGCAGCGGTTTGGCGGTATTTATACGCTGCTGGACAACAAATATTATTTCGACCGCTTCAACGACTGGTTCTTTGCCGGAGGTGCACGCGGGGCCAGCGGCTTTCTGTGGAAATTTGGCGACGTGAAAATGATAGACGGGCTCATGGTAAATGGAACAGCGAATTTGGTGGGGATGTTCTCTGGCGTGGTGCGCCGCTTTCAAACCGGTTATGTTTATCACTACGCATTCTCGATGATAGTCGGCGTGTTTGTATTGTTATCGATACGGAACTGGTTCGAATGAGGCTAAAGGCAAACCCCCCTCACTCCCCCCTTGTCAGGGGGGAATACAGCCCCTTCCCTGGCAAGGGGAGGTTGGGAGGGGTTGTTTTGAGGATGTTTGATTGTAAGGAACAAGCATGATTCTTGGATTACCCGTTTTAAGTGTGGTCATCTGGTTGCCGATAATATTCGGCATCCTGGTGTTGGCTACCGGTGATGACCGCAACGCACCGCTGGCGCGCATCATTGCCTTGGTCGGTGCCCTGCTCGGATTTCTGGTCGCCATTCCGCTGGTCACGGGCTTCGATCGCATGACCAGCGTCATGCAGTTCAGCGAATTGCATCCCTGGATTACCCGTTTCAATATCCACTACCATCTCGGAGTGGATGGGATATCCGTGTTGTTCGTCCTGCTTAACAGTTTTTTCACGCCGCTGGTGGTGATTGCCGGCTGGAAAGTGATTGAGAAGCGCGTGGCACAGTACATGGCCGCCTTCCTCATAATGTCGGGCTTGGTAAACGGGGTGTTCGCCTCGCTGGATGCAATACTCTTCTACGTGTTCTGGGAAGCCATGCTGATACCGATGTTTATCATCATCGGCGTGTGGGGTGGTCCCAAGCGCGTGTATGCGGCGCTCAAGTTCTTCCTGTACACCTTGCTTGGTTCGCTGTTGATGCTGGTTGCCTTGTTGTACCTGTATTTTCAGTCGGGCGGCAGTTTCGAGATACTTGACTACCATCAGATGGCGATACCGATGACCGCGCAAATATTGGTGTTCATTGCTTTCTTCATGGCGTTCTCGGTCAAAGTGCCGATGTTTCCGGTTCATACATGGTTGCCGGATGCCCACGTGGAAGCCCCCACCGGCGGCTCGGTGGTACTGGCTGCGATCATGCTGAAAGTGGGTGCTTACGGATTCATCCGTTTTTCCATGCCCATTGCGCCCGATGCCAGCCACAAGCTGGCCGGGGTGATGATCGCCTTGTCGCTGATCGCCGTTGTCTACATTGGTCTGGTTGCGCTGACCCAGACCGACATGAAAAAGCTGGTGGCATATTCCTCGATTTCACACATGGGATTTGTCACGCTGGGCTTTTTCATATTCAACACCTATGGGGTGGAGGGCGCGTTGATGCAGATGATCTCGCACGGCTTTGTCTCCGGCGCATTGTTCCTGTGCATCGGCGTTCTGTATGACCGCGTGCACTCGCGCAATATTGCGGATTACGGCGGCGTGGCCAATACCATGCCGGTATTCGCGGCGTTCTTCATGCTGTTTGCGATGGCCAACAGCGGGTTGCCGGGAACCAGCGGCTTTGTCGGGGAATTCATGGTCATCATGGGCGCGGTCAAGGCCAATTTCTGGTACGCGCTGCTGGCAGCTTCTACACTGATATTCGGCGCGGCTTATACCCTGTGGATGTACAAGCGGGTAATTTTCGGTGCGGTGGCCAATCACCATGTTGCCGAACTGACCGATATCACCGGGCGTGAAAAACTGGTCTTCGGCATACTTGCACTAACTGTGCTGGGCATGGGGCTGTATCCGCTCCCCTTCACCGAAATTATGCATGTATCGGTAAGTGATTTGCTGGTACATCTCGCGCGTTCCAAACTATGAGCTGTCGTCAATTGGGGAAGCTATGAATTTCATGTCCACATTATTACCTGCCTACGCGGAGATTTTCCTGCTGGTAATGGTGAGTACGATCCTGATTGTGGATCTGTTTGTCACCGATCCGAACAAGTCGGCAACCTATCTGCTGGCACAGGTAACCCTGCTCGGTTGCTCGCTGATCACCGTATCCACCCACCAGCCCGGGGTGGAGCACCTGTTTCACAACATGTTTGTGGATGATCTGATGTCCGATGTGCTCAAGCTGCTGAGCTATCTGGCGGTGTCGATGATGCTGGTGTATTCGCGCAGTTATTTGCTGGCGCGCGGTTTGTTTACCGGCGAATTTATGGTGCTCACACTGTTTTCCCTGCTGGGCATGATGGTGATGATTTCCGCCAGCAACTTTATTACGCTGTACATGGGGCTGGAGCTGCTGTCGCTCAGCCTGTACGCGATGGTTGCGTTGCATCGTGATTCCGCCATCGCGACCGAGGCGGCGATGAAATACTTCATTTTGGGCGCATTGGCATCGGGTCTGTTGCTGTACGGTATGTCCATGCTTTACGGTGCGACCGGATCGCTGGATGTGAACGCCGTTTCGGATGCCATTCAACACGGGGTAGCGAACAAGCAGTTGCTCGCTTTTGGTCTGGTATTTATCGTGGCCGGGCTGGCATTCAAGCTGGGTGCTGTACCGTTCCATATGTGGGTTCCCGACGTTTATCATGGTGCCCCTACGGCGATGACCATGCTGATCGGAACAGCACCCAAGTTGGCCGCTTTCGCGTTTGTCATGCGTATTCTGGTGGAAGCCTTGCAGCCGTTGATGGTGCACTGGTCCGGTATGCTGGTGATCCTTTCCCTGTTGTCCATGGCGCTGGGTAATATCACTGCCATCGCGCAGACAAATTTGAAACGCATGCTGGCCTATTCAACGATTGCGCACATGGGCTTCATGCTCCTCGGCGTGCTGAGCGGTACCATAGACGGATACAGCGCGGCTATGTTTTACGCGGTGATATATGTCCTGATGAGTCTCGGCGGCTTCGGTATGATCATGCTGCTGTCACGCGCGGGTTTTGAGGCCGACAAGATTGACGATTTCAAGGGGCTCAACCAGCGCAGCCCGTGGCTGGCCTTTCTGATGCTGCTGCTGATGTTCTCGATGGCCGGAGTGCCGCCCACGGTGGGTTTCTATGCCAAATTCGCGGTGCTGAGTGCCGCGGTGAATAGCGGCCACATCCCCCTGGTTATCATGGCCGTATTATTTTCGCTGATCGGTGCGTTTTACTACTTGCGCATCGTCAAGCTGATGTATTTTGACGCACCCGAAAGCCATGTGCCGATCACCCTGCTGCCGGATAGCAGCATTCTGATCTCGTTTAACGGCTTGGCGGTGCTGTTGCTGGGCATCTTGCCGGGCAATTTAATGTCGGTGTGCGCGATGTCGGTGCAGCAATCCCTGTTGTTGCACTAAGCCTGCCAAACCCCGCTCTTGAACTTTTCCATTTCGCGCCGGTCGCGTTTGGTCGGTCTGCCCTCATGCTCGGTTGCTACAGGCTGGGCCTTTAGTTCCAGTGCCAGCGCGGCGCGCCGCAGGCGACTCTCTTCCGTCTCCCGATAAAGTTTTTGCGCTTCCGTGGCGGGGCCGCGCGTTCCGGACAATCCCAACACTTCTACCACATGCTGGTAGGGGCCGAGCCGCAGCGTGAGCGTGTCGCCTGCGGCCAGTAATTTGGCAGGCTTGACACGGGCGCCATTGACCATTGCTCTGCCGCAGTCAACCGCACCGGCAGCCAGAGAACGGGTTTTGTAAAAACGTGCAGCCCACAGCCATTTGTCGATACGCTGCCTATCTTGGTCGTGCGGGTTGTCCATGGGTTTCATTTCGTGCAATTCGTTAAATTATAATTCATTCATCTAATTCGATGCGAACCGGGTTTGCTTCTTTCGCTATATTCAATTTAGGCATAAGCAAATAGAAAGAAGTGATTTACCAGAATAAGAGATAATCATTATAGTTCGGGCCGAGCCGATGTTTAAATGCAATTCTGAAGGAAATTCAACCATGAAAAAAATTATTGGCGCGCTGTTGTTGCTGGCAAGCTTCCCTGTTATGGCGGAGACGACGCTGCTGAATGCGTCCTACGATGTGTCGCGCGAGTTTTACAAAGAATACAACCCGCTGTTCGTCAAGTATTGGAAACAAAAGAGCGGCGAGGAAGTGCGCATCAATCAGTCCCACGGCGGTTCCAGCAAACAGGCGCGCGCGGTGGTGGACGGTCTGGAAGCCGATGTGGTGACGATGAACCAATCCATCGATGTGGATATCCTTGCGGACAAGCAATTAATCCCGGCCAATTGGGCGGAGCGTTTTCCCCATGCCAGTTCTCCGTTTAGCTCGACTCTGGTATTTTTGGTGCGCAAAGGAAATAGCAAACAAATTAAAGGCTGGGAAGATTTGGCGAAGCCCGGTGTATCGGTCATTATCGCCAATCCCAAGACCTCCGGCAACGGACGCTATGCCTATCTGGCGGCATGGGGTTCGGTGATAAAAGCGGGAGGTAAAGAGGCCCAGGCCAGGGAGTTTGTTACCCGGCTGTTTGCCAATGTTCCAATTCTGGTAACCGGCGGACGCGATGCCACAACGACTTTTGTGCAGCGCGATATCGGGGATGTGCTGGTGACCTTCGAGAACGAAGTGGGGCTGATCAAACAGGAATACGGCGCGGAGAAATTCGATATTGTTTATCCGCCGGTCAGTATTGTGGCGGATCTGCCGGTCAGCGTGGTGGACAAAGTGGTAGACAAGCGGGGAACGCGCAAAACTGCAGAAGCCTACCTGCAATATTTATATTCGCCCGAAGCGCAGGAAATTGCAGCGAAACATGAGTTGCGCCCGCGCGATGCCTCGGTACTGGCGAAATACAAAAGTACCCTGCCGCAATTGAATCTGTTCACCGTGGATGAAATATTCGGCAGCCTGAAGCAGGCGCAGACCGTCCATTTCAAGGATGGCGGTTTCTTTGACCAGATTTACAAAAGCAAGTAAATGAGATTTTTAAAATATCAGCAAAGAGGACGTCATGTCACGATTCAAAGCGCATAGCGTTCTGCCGGGGTTTAATCTGGCGCTCGGATACACCCTGTTGTATTTGTCGCTGATTGTGCTGATTCCGTTGTCGGCGCTGTTCTTTAAAACGGCAACGATGGGCTGGGGGGCATTTTACGATTTGGCGACAGGTGAGCGCGTTCTTTCATCTCTGCGTGTGACCTTCCTGGCTTCCTTTGCGGCTGCCGCATTGAATGCATTGTTCGGCTTGATTGTGGCATGGGTGCTGGTGCGCTACACCTTCCCGGGCAAACGCATGGTGGATGCACTGGTGGATTTGCCGTTTGCGCTGCCCACGGCTGTGGCGGGTATCACGCTGGCGACACTCTATGCGCCCAACGGGTGGCTCGGGCAATATTTTGCCGCCTACGATATCAAGGTGGCTTACACCCCGCTGGGCATTGTGGTCGCACTGACCTTTATTGGTCTTCCGTTCGTGGTGCGTACCGTACAGCCGGTGCTGGCCGATGTCGAAGCGGAAGTGGAGGAAGCAGCAGCCAGTCTGGGGGCGGGGCGTTTGGATGTATTCCGCCGTGTGATTTTTCCGGCGATTTACCCGGCCTTGCTGACCGGTTTTGCTCTGGCCTTCGCGCGGGCCATAGGCGAATACGGCTCGGTGATTTTTATTGCCGGAAATATGCCCTACATTTCCGAGATTGCCCCGCTGCTGATCGTTTCCAAATTGGAACAATACGACTACGCGGGGGCGACGGCGATCGCTGTCCTGATGTTGCTGATTTCGTTCGCGCTGCTGTTCGCTATTAACGGGTTGCAGTGGTGGAGCAGCCGCAGGGGAGCCAGATAATGTTTTCATCGGGACAAGCATTGCAAAGAAAAATTTCCACCCACGAATCCAAAGGGGTGACGCTACTGCTGATCGCGGTCGCCCTGGGATACTTGTTTTTATTTCTCGGCATTCCATTGTTCGCCGTGTTCTATCAGGCATTGAGCAAGGGCTGGGAACTGTATTGGGAAGCGCTTAAGGAGCCGGATGCCTGGTCGGCGATCAAGCTCACGTTCATTACTGCATTCATTTCGGTTCCGGCCAATCTGATATTCGGTATCGCGGCAGCATGGGCGATTGCCAAGTTCGAGTTTCGCGGCAAGAGTCTCCTGATTACGTTTATTGATTTGCCGTTTGCCGTCAGTCCGGTGGTATCCGGTCTGATTTACGTACTGTTGTTTGGCGCAAACGGCTGGTTTGGGCCTTGGTTGCAGGCGCACGATATCAAGCTGATTTTTGCCGTGCCGGGAATAGTGCTGGCGACCATCTTTGTTACCTTCCCCTTTATCGCGCGCGAATTGATCCCGCTAATGCAGTCGCAGGGCAAGGATGAAGAGGAGGCGGCCATTTCGCTGGGTGCTTCAGGCTGGCAGACTTTCCGGATGGTGACCTTGCCCAATATAAAATGGGGATTGCTGTATGGCGTGATTCTGTGCAACGCCCGCGCGATGGGTGAATTCGGGGCGGTGTCGGTGGTCTCCGGTCACATCCGCGGCATGACCAATACCATGCCGCTGCATGTCGAGATTCTTTACAACGAATATAACTTCATCGCGGCATTTTCGGTTGCGTCGCTGCTGGCCCTGCTGGCTTTGGTTACCCTGGTGATCAAGTCGCTGGTCGAGTTGCAGGCGAAACGCAGCGGTGAACCTTTGCATCACGGAGCATAACAATGAGCATCACGATTACCAATCTGAACAAACAATTTGGCAATTACAAGGCGCTGAATGATATTAATCTGGAAGTGAACGGCGGGGAGTTGCTTGCCTTGCTGGGGCCTTCCGGGTGCGGAAAAACTTCGCTGCTGCGCATCATAGGCGGGCTGGATGTGGCAGACTCGGGAAAACTGCTGTTTCACGGCGAAGATGTGGAACAACGCGATGCACGCGAGCGCAATGTCGGCTTTGTATTTCAGCACTACGCGCTGTTCCGTCACATGACCGTATTCGAGAATGTGGCGTTTGGCCTGCGTGTCAAACCGAAGAAAGAGCGCCATAACGAGGCCGAGATCAAGCGCCGGGTGCATGAATTGCTGGGCCTGGTACAACTCGATTGGCTTGCCGACCGCTATCCATCCCAGCTTTCCGGCGGGCAGCGGCAGCGTATTGCGCTGGCGCGGGCTCTGGCTGTGGAACCAAAAATATTGCTGCTGGATGAACCGTTTGGCGCACTGGATGCCAAAGTACGCAAGGAATTGCGCCGCTGGCTGCGAAGATTGCACGACGAATTGCACATCACCAGTATTTTTGTGACACACGATCAGGAAGAGGCGCTGGAAGTGGCGGACCGCGTGGTGGTGATGAACAAAGGGGTGATTGAGCAGATCGGCACCCCGGATGAGGTGTATGCTACACCCGCGACCCCGTTTGTTTACCAGTTCATCGGCAATGTTAATCTGTTTCACAGCCGCGACCATGCGCCGTGGACGGATCAGCACGGGGACGCGGTGGCTTACGTTCGCCCCCACGACATAGACATCAGTCGCACGCAACAGGATGGCACGGCGCTGCCGGTTGAAGTAAAACTGGTTCGGGCGATTGGTTCGGTGGTGCGAGTGGAAGTTGCCGCCGACGGCAGCAGCGAATTTATCGAAATTGAACTGAGCCGGGAGCGTTTTGACGCAGTGCCGCTGGCGGAAGGGGATAAAGTATTTATCCGCCCGCGCCAGTTCCGGGTATTCGACACGGGAGGCCGGAATGAATTTCCAGCAGCTTAGGATAATCCGCGAAACGGTACGCCAGAATTACAATCTAACCGAGGTGGCCAATGCCTTGTTTACGTCCCAATCCGGGGTCAGCAAACACATCAAGGATCTGGAAGACGAACTGGGTGTCGAGTTGTTTGTGCGCAAGGGCAAGCGCCTGCTCGGATTGACCGACCCGGGGCGCGAACTGGTCGAAATTGTCGGCCGTATTTTGCTGGATGCAAAGAACATCAAAGGCCTGGCCGATCAATACAGCAACCGCGAGCAGGGGCAGTTAACGGTTGCCACGACCCACACTCAGGCGCGCTACGCGCTTCCCCAGGTCATTAACCAGTTCAAACGGGATTACCCCAAAGTCCACCTGAAGTTGCATCAGGCCAGTCCTACCGAAATTGTCTCGATGTTGCTCGACGGCCAGGCGGATATCGGCATTGCCACAGAGGCACTATCTGAGGTTCCCGAACTGGTTTCTTTTCCCTACCACACATGGCACCACTCGATCATTGTTCAGGCCGGGCATCCTCTGGAAAATGTACAGACGCCGACCCTGGAATCTATTGCGGAATATCCGGTGATCACCTATCACGAGGGTATCACCGGACGGGCGCGCATAGACCAGACCTTCAGTGAAGCGGGACTTGCGCCTGACATCGTTATGTCCGCGCTGGATGCGGATGTAATCAAGACCTACGTGGAACTGGGGCTGGGGATTGGTATTGTTGCTTCCATTGCATTCGATCCGGTGCGTGATACCAATCTGCGCCTGCTGGATGCGGCTGATTTATTCGAGGAAAATACCACGCGTATCGCCGTGCGCAGAGGGCATTATTTGCGCGGATACGCCTACCGGTTCATCGAACTATGTTCGACAGAACTGTCCGAACCCAGCGTGCGTGCGGCACTTAAGCCCGCGAAGGAGGCGGAGTTTGACGACTGAAATTCCGGTCTCGGGATAAGATTAACCCAGCATGATTAATTTTGTTCTGTCGGGATTGCGGGAGTATCGGGCAAAGCATCTTTCCAGTGTGCGGGTGTGCAGAGCGCCCACCGGGTGTCCGGGGCATAAAACAAAGCGGCGTGATTTTTTGCAAGGTAGTACATCGAGGGCTGCTGAATTACTTTGATTGCGCCCCCGGAAACGTAATACTCGACAATGTGACCCGGATAGGCCATTACTATTCCGCCGCCAACAAAACTCACATCTTCCGGTTTCATGATCCCGGCCAGACGGGACTCGCTCATGCCCGGTTGGATGAGATTTAATTCCTTCTGTTCATTGTCAAACTGCCGGTTCGTTTCAAGATCGCTCTTCGCCGTGCTCAACGAATTGAAAATGCCAAACGGGTTGGTACCCAGCCCCATAAGTGATTTCAGCCTTTTTAGAAACGGACTTTCCGCAACCTCGGTGATGCTTTGCCCGGTCGATTTTCCGGAAAAATCCAGTGTGACTTCGGTCGCGGGTTTGCTGTTGGCCAGAAGGCTGGCTGACCAGTCAGATGCTTCTTGTCCCCAGTGGTTGCCGGAAGCCGTTGCGTGTCCGCGACAAATGTAGAAAGCTTGTGCATCATGGTGGGAAAGAGTGCCATAGAGTTTCCGGTTCACAAAAAGCAGCGCGCCCGTGTTCGTGTCGCTGAAGGCTACATATGAAATTATCCGCCCTTGCGTATCTATCATTTCGAAACGATCCATCGCGGATTCCTTTGGTACCGAGTCAATAATCCGGTGTCCATCACTGGTTAAGCCAACGGTTAGACTGCCCGCATTAAAATTTCGCTCCGGCTTGCTGGTTGGATGGCCGGTAACGCAGCCCGTTGCCAGCAGTGATGCTAATGCGCAGATGATTTTGGCATGCATGTTAACTCTCCCCAAAAGGACAAACGTTAAGTAAGCTGTTGCCGTTATATTGCTTCAATGTTGTGCCGCTGATTAAGTCGATATCGAATAATTGCCACGGAAAAATAGTGTTGTTCAACGGATTTGACATTAAACGATGACAGTAGAATTTACCCACTCCAATTTATTTTAGGGATATGGAAATGAGTATTGTCACCAACCGATATTTTATTGCAAGCGATTATGATTTAACTTTACGTCTGCAAGAGCTTTTCCATGAAACAGTAGCCATTCAAACTATACTCGACAACGCGGAGTTGAAAGGCAAGCGTGTTAAGCTGGAATTGAAACTGGAGGAGACGCATGACGAGATCAGTCGTCTTGTTAAGGAGATGAAATCTCTGCGGGATGATGCCGAACCTGTAAAAAGTTCGCCTCCATTAATTGAACGCTGACAGGCTTATGTGCCTAATAAGGCATGGCTGATTTGAAGCGTTTATGGGACATGCTTAAAGGCGAAACCGGGTTATCGTTTTTTTCCGTTTGCGTAGGTGGCAACAACCCCGCCACTGCTGTCCATTTCGACGCCATTTGTAAAAATGCCGTTCACAAATTCGCCCCCGTAGCGTGTTCCGTTGGCCAACTTCAGGATGCCCTTGCCGGTTTGTTGTCCATTCACCCAGTCGCCTTCGTAACGGGTTCCGTTTGACCACGTTTTGATGCCTTTGCCGGTTTGCTGGCCGTTGAGCCAGTCGCCCTCGTACCGTTCGCCATTGGGCCAGGTAAATACACCTTTGCCGGTTTGGCGGTCATTGACCCAGTCCCCGTCGTAGTGATCCCCTGCCCATTGTCCCTTCCCCCAAGTCATGGCACCTTTGCCATGGCGCTGACCGTTTACAAAATCACCTTCGTAGCGATCCCCGTTGGCCCATGAGAAAATTCCCTTTCCGGTTTCCTGATCATTGACCCAATTACCTTCGTAACGGTCTCCATTGGATGCAGTATAAATACCTTTGCCGCTTCTTTTGTTGTCGGCAATATTTCCTTCATAGCGTCCGTTCGCATAATTCAAAACGCCAAGGCTGGATAGCGCGACGGGGCTGGCGATTTTTTCGGGTTCCGGGACAAGAATTTGTTGGATAACAGTTTTGTTGCCGTTTGAGTAAGAGGCGACTGCCATTCCTTTCCGGTCAAGCTCGTTGCCGTTGGTAAATTTGCCGTTGACAAAATTGCCTTCATAATGATTTCCGTTTTTCCAAAAATAGGATCCTTTGCCGGTTTGTTGATCGTCCACCCAGTCGCCCACGTAGCGATCCCCGTTCGCCCACTTTCTTGTTCCTTTGCCCGTGATTTTGTCATTTACAAAATCACCTTCGTAGCGATCCCCCTCCCACTTTCCCTTTCCCCAGACAAAGACGCCCGAGCCGGTGCGTTGATCATTTACCCAGTCGCCGGTATAGCTGTCACCATTTGCCCATGTTCTGGATCCTCGTCCCGTAATTTTTCCGTTTACAAAATCGCCTTCGTAACGGTCTCCTTCCCATTCGCCCTTGCCCCAGATAAAGACACCTTTGCCGGTTTGCTGGCCATTCACCCAATCGCCAACATAACGATTTCCATTGGCCCAGGTTTTGGTTCCTTGTCCGGTCATTTTGCCGGAAACAAATTCTCCCTCGTAGCGGTCTCCCGCCCATTCCCCCGGCCCCCATGAATAGACGCCTTTGCCGGTTCGTTGATCGTTCACCCAGTCACCCGTATAACGGTCGCCATTGGCCCAGACTCGGGTGCCCTTCCCGGTCATTTTTCCGTTTACGAAGTTACCTTCGTAGTGATCTCCTTTCCATGGCCCGCTGCCCCATATAAAGACCCCGTTTCCGGTGCGTTGATCGTTTACCCAGTCACCCGTATAACGGTCGCCGTTTGCCCACGTTCTATAACCTTTGCCGGTTAACTGGCCGTTGACAAAATCACCCTCGTAGCGATCTCCTTCCCAAGCCCCTTTTCCCCAGGTGTAGGCGCCTTTCCCGGTTTGTTGATCATTGACCCAGTCACCCTCGTAGCGGTCACCGTTCGCCCAAGTCCGGGTACCTCGGCCGGATTTTTTTCCGTTTAGGAAGTCGCCTTCATATCGATCTCCTTCCGACTCGCCTTTGCCCCACGTGTAGATTCCTTTTCCGCTTCGCTGGCCGTTCAGCCAATCGCCGGAATAGCGGTTGCCGTTGGCCCAGGTCATGGTGCCCTTGCCGGAAAGTTTTTCGTTGACAATGCCGCCCTCGTAGCGATCTCCATTTGGCCAGACTAGACTGCCCTTCCCGGTTGTGACCCCGTTCACCCACTCTTCTTCAAGGCGCGCACCATCCGATAAATTGCTTACCTTAAGGGACTTTCCGGCAGTGTCAGCGGAGGCAGGGTTGCCAATGCCCGATTGTTCGTTACCCGCCAGCACATCGGTACTGATGGCGAAAAGCAGGCCAGACAAAATGAGAATTCGGATTATGGGCAAACGCAACAAAACAGGCTCCGTAACTATTCGTTTGTTAAAGCCGATATTAAACCGCGACAAGTCAAAGGGTAAGTGTACCTCCTGGCGCTTGTGCTGAACATACACGAATTTAGACATGTATCTATTCACTTTCCAGCCTGTCGGATTGCGTAAACGACCAAGTGCGCGTGATACTCAGAATATCCGTGTCGCGGCGGATGTTCGCGGGGAACGGCGAGAACGGCGAAGCCAGTTTGACTATGCGTTGTGCTGCCGCATCCAGAATCGGTTGTCCGGAACTGCGACTAACTTCAACGCTTTCCACGCTGCCGTCGGAACGGATCGAAACAGTTAACTGAAGACTGCCATAAATTTTTTTTTGGCGTGCAATTTCAGGGTAATTCAGGGTGCCGATACGTTCCACTTTGACACGCCAATCCTCGACATATTGCGCGAAGCGGTATTCTCTTGCACGCGCTCCTATGAAGGTACGCCGGGGGATTTTCTGGTAGGCATTCAGATCTTTGTCTATCTGGGCTTCAAGGCGCGCAATTTCCATACTGCGCCGGATCAGATCGTCACCGTCTGAATGTTCATTGGCTTCCAGTTTTTGCTGTGATTTTTCCTGCTCAACAGTATAAGAGCCCTTGGTCTGGGTCAGCAGACGTTTAGCCTCTTGTTCCAGTTGTTTGACACGTTGAGCGGATTGTTCAGGAGTAAATTGCGGGTCATCGCTTAACGAGGGGAAAGGACTTTGGGCGACGCGATCTTCCGCAATATTTCCTCCTCCCTCGAGATTGTGCTGTGCCAAGGCGTCCGCATGCTCGGGGTGAGTTGCACTTTTACTGTTGACGAGTACGACCTGCATTGGTTGCAGGAAGTCGGCTGCATTGCGGGGGTCGGGCAGAACGAAGCTGATACCAAACAGGACAAAAGCATGCAGTCCCAGCGAGAAGGCCAGAGGGAATGTAAGCGGTTGTTTGATCCTGATGACAGCCAAGGTGTTCTTCCTAACTCGCCGGGATAAAGCGTGCTTTGAAATCCAGATCGAGCAAATCTATGGCGCCGATCTCCAGGGTCACACGGGTATTGGGCGGCAATTCCGGCAACGAAGGAATGCGCCCGACCAGCGGGATGTCCACAAGTTTCACCAGGTTTTCGCGCAAGACCAGCGCGAAAACAGTAAGTCCGCGTAGCGGTTCGATAGTCCTTTCTCCCGCTGGCGGGATAACCAGCGACTTTGCTGCGGTATTTGGCAGCTTAGTCGAATGGCTAGCTGTTTCATCCAGAGAGTTAGAGAGAGGGATTTCTTGAGAGGTATCCCCCAACGTTTCTTTTTCCTGCAATAGCCAGCGCAAACACCAGTAGCGTTCCATATTGCGCTGAAATTCGTTATAAAGTGTGTAGGCCGTGTCGAAATCTCGCATGACAGTGAACAATGCGGCGTCATTGGGCAAGTATACGGGGGCTTCGCCGCGCAGCAGACTGATAATTTGGCGCTGGTTGACAAAGTCCACGTAGCGGCGCAGCGGGGAACTGGACCACATGTACTGTGCCACGCCCAAGCCCTGATGCGGGGCGGGTACGGTACTCATCTTTACCTTGCCGTTATTTTGTGTGCGGTAGATACCCGCCACTTCGTGCGCCGCAAGCAATTTCCCCCATTCGCTGTTGACGAAAATCATTAATTCGGCCACCACTTTATCGATAGGCGATCCGCGCTGCCGCGTGCTGATAGTGACACGGTCGTCGACCACGTAAAAATTGTAGTCTATCTGTTGGGGATTGTTGTCGGCAGTTTTGCCCCGTGCCGCTTCCAGTTTCTGCGCAAAATTCCACAACAAATATAGTTCAGGGGCATAAGCATAGTCCAGTTTTCCCGCCGCCAGCGTTTCCTCGTTGAACAGGGGTTCCAGTGTATCGTGACGCAGGTTGGCGGCGATGTGTATACGTTCGACGCGGCTTTCGGTACTGATTACGGAAAGGGTCGCGGGATCGACTTCAAGATACATCGAAAGCGAAGGACAGACCCGGTCCGCGTCCAGCGTGAAGACTTGAACCACGCTGTCCGGCAGCATGGTTATTTTGTCTCCGGGCATGTATACCGTAGACATGCGTTGTGCCGCGATTGTGTCGCATGGAGAACCGGGCGAGATGCCCAGTGTGGGGGCGGCGATGTGTACGCCAATGCGCCAATTGCCATTGGTCAGCCGACTGACCGAAAAGGCATCGTCAATTTCCGTCGTGGTGGAATCGTCGATGCTGAATGCGGTGCTTTCAGCCAGCGGCAATTCCGGCGGGGGGGCCGGAGTGATTCCGGGAAAACCGGTTCCATGTGGAAAGTTTTCAAACAGAAAGCGTTGCAAGTGGTAAGTTTGAGTGGATGGAATCGCACCGCAACGATGCAACAGGTGCGCGGAGGATAAATGGGTGGCTGCACAGGCGGCTTCCAGCGCCTTCACTTCCAGAGTGTTGCGATCGGGCTTGTATAGTAATTGCGGTAGCCTGTCAGCGAACTCGGGCGGAAGGGTGAATGCGATCAGTTCATCGGTATAACGGGCCTGTAAAGCAGCCTGCAGACGTTTTTTCTCGGCACTGGCCAATGCGGCTTTCAGAGCTTCAGGCGGTGCGGCCTTGTAATGCCCCTTGCCTTTCTTGTAGAAATGCATGGGTGACGAATGCAGGCGCATCAGTGTGCCGGCTGCCTCGACAGGATTGGGCGCATGACCGAAATATTCCGTAGCCAGCGCATCAAAGCCGAAATCCTCAGGCGGGCTGCATTCCCACAGGAATTCGACATCGATATCCGCGGCAACGTTTTCGGCCTGGTTCATGAATTCGCTTAACCCGGGTTGAGCGAAGCGGAGTAGCGCATTTCCGGCTTTTATTTTGCTGCGTTTGCCATGAACGTTTTCCACTTGGAGCGAAGTGGTGTTGTCGGCAAGTATGCTGCCGGCTTTGAAAGTGCCGTCTTCTTCGTAAAAAATATTCATCGGGGATGCGGCGAAAAAAGTGGCGCGATTATACCCCACCCTGATTGGGAACTTCGTGTCCGTCTTTGAGTCTGCTCTTCTGCTATTCAGGCAGGTATGATGGCTGATTCTGTACTAAAGTCGCGCCCGCCTATTCTTTTAGTTATTCAACCATTTTGTCAGGAGCCGTTTTTAATGAAGAAAATTATTTGTGATCTCGTCCTGCTTTCCTGTCTGACCATCATGTCTGCGCAGGCGCAGGCCGAAGCAGAAGCCTGCCATGATCCCAGGCAGGGACTAACAGAATTGATGTTTAAAAGTATGGATTCCAACGCTGACGGAGTGGTTTCCATCGCTGAATTCAATGCCTACTATGCCAAGCGTTTCAAAGAGCTGGATACGAACAATGATGGCAAAATCACCCTCGACGAGATGAACAACGGACACCCAAAGTCCATGACTGATACCCGCAACAATGGGACGACGCATCTGGATGAGCGTTTCAATGCGGCTGACGCCAACCATGATGGGGGACTGGACCGGGAAGAAGCGAAACAGATGCCGATGTTGTCTATGTACTTTGATGAAGTGGATGCCAACCATGACGGAAAAGTAACCCGCCAGGAATATTTCGATGCAATGCCCTTGTTGCATCGCGGCAAGAAAATTGATCCGAATACGAAATCGGACTCCCTGTAACTTTATTTTGCTATGGCTATGAAGTGGTTAATTACAGCAAGCGTTACCGTGGACGTCATTTGCGTTGATTCTAAAAACAGAAATTCAAGCCACAGAGATCACAGAGCACACGGAGAAATCAAGGGGCTATCGCGTTCACTTGACTCACCTAAACGGTGGGGCACTCTCTCGTTACAACCTTTTTTCTCTGTGTTCTCTGTGGCTAAACGCTTTTTCCGGGTTGATTGAAGTCAGGTTGCTGCAGCAGGGGTTGAAATTTGTCCGGGAATTAATATATTCGGCTCCGTGGGGGGGTATGAATTTCCACGACTAACATTTTTGAATTCTTGATATTTTGGAGGATACATTTATGCTGACCATTACTGTTGCTTGTTGTTGCCATTCCCCGCTTGACACCGGGGGCAGGGGCGAGGGGATCTTTGCATGCAGGGGAGATCACTCATGGGAATAATCAAACAATCGCTTCCGGCAAGACGCACTGCGATCACTATAGCGCTGATTGTTGCTTGTGCGGCTGGATTTGCCTATGCCAACCGGAATAATTCAATTTTTTCAGACGCTTTTGCCACTTCAGTCGATGCAGTCAAAGTGCAGCCCGGAGGGCAGAAAGCTGCTTTCGCGCTACCTGATTTTGCAGAAATCGTATCCCGGCAAGGTCCTGCCGTGGTTAACATCAGTGTGTCAGGATCGGTCAAGTCCGGAATAAACCAATTCCCGGGACTTCCCCAGATGGATCCGAACGACCCATTTTTCGAATTTTTCCGCCGCTTTCAAATGCCTGCCCCCCAGGGTAGTACCCCCACCCATGGGCTGGGTTCCGGATTTATCGTCAGCGAAGATGGGGTAATTCTAACCAATGCCCATGTGGTCACCGATGCGGACGAAGTGATTGTGAAATTGACCGACAAGCGTGAATTCAAGGCCAAGGTAACGGGGTTGGACAAGATTTCCGATGTGGCGGTACTTAAGATAGAAGCAAAAGATCTGCCGAAAGTGACGATAGGCGATCCCCAGCATTCCCGCGTGGGTGAGTGGGTCATTGCAATAGGTTCTCCTTTCGGTTTTGAGAATAGCGTAACGGCAGGAATTATTTCAGCCAAATCCCGCTCTTTGCCTGATGAAGGGTACGTACCATTTTTGCAAACCGATGTTGCGGTTAATCCGGGAAATTCAGGCGGGCCGCTGTTTAATATCAACGGTGAAGTAATTGGCATTAATTCTCAAATTTTCAGCCGTAGCGGGGGGTATCAGGGCCTGTCCTTTGCCATTCCGATTGATGTGGCGATGAAAGTTGAAAAACAGTTGCTTGACCATGGCAAAGTCAGTCACGGACGACTCGGGGTCACGATTCAGGAAGTGAATCAGCAATTGGCAGATACGTTCGGCCTCGAGAGACCGGTGGGTGCGCTGGTAAGTTCAGTCGAGAAAGAAAGTCCGGCGGACAAGGCGGGGATTGAGACGGGTGACGTTATTCTGAAATTCAACGGAAAGGAAATCTCCCGTTCCTCAGAACTGCCGCCTTTGGTTTCGGACCTCGTACCCGGTACAGAGGCAAAGCTGGCGCTTTGGCATAAAGGAAAAAACAGGGAAATTTCTCTAAGTGTCGGGGAGATGAAGGCCGCCGGCGGCAAGGCGGCTCCGGGCGGATCGGGCAAGGATGAACTGGGTCTGGTTGTCCGACCTTTAAATCCGGATGAGCGGCATCAAGCCGATGTTGCGGAAGGTTTGCTGGTCGAAAATGTGGTTGACGGTCCGGCGGCGCGTGCGGGTATACGCTCAGGCGATGTGATTCTTTCGGTAAACGGGGAAAAAATAGCCAGCGTCGAACATTTGCATGAACTGGTTGCAAAGTTCGGGAAGCGTTTGGCGTTGCTGGTAATTCGTGGGGAACAAAAGATGTTTGTTCCGCTGAATCTCGGATAATTTCAGGCAGTGCTTGGTAATGAACTGTGCATGAAACGCCAAGGCCGGCGTTTAAGGCCTTGGCGTTTGTTGGCAACGGGCATTTATTTAACGGCTAGAATCCACTGCACGATATCCTTGATGTCACTATCGCTGACTGATTTCGCGCTGGCCGGCATCGGGAGGTTACCCCAGACACCCCTGCCGCCGTAGCGGACTTTCCTTTCCAACGCGGCTTGTGCACCCTTGTCTTTTTTGTATTTTGCTGCAACATCCCTGAAAGCCGGCCCGACTTTCTTTTTGTTAACGTCATGGCAATGGGTGCAGTAGCTTTTTTTCGCCAGTGCTTCGCCGTCACCGGCAAGCGCACTATCGGCGATCAGCAGACAGGTAATCAAAAATGGAAAATATAGAATTCTCATTAGATTACCCCAATTAATATATTTAAGTTATAACAATTGAAAAATGCCCAAAGCAGAGTTTTAAAAAATAGCGGAACAGACTCACTCTTGCTATGCATTTTAAAGACGACCGAAGGAATTTCGATTGTGGGGTGATACGCTAATTGGACACTCGGATTAATATTTGTTCCCTTGTATTTTGAATTATTTTGAAGATTTTGGCTGAGCACGTTCCTGTAGAAAATTGGGTGGATTTGCCTGATATGAATTCACCGGCATACACAAAATTTCACTAAACCACTTTATTTTCATGGTTTTATTACGGGGGATTCCGGGACAGGGCAGGGCGTGAAATGATATATTAGTAAAAAATGTAATTAATTGTATTGTATGATTATTTTTAATGTAAATTAGATAAATTAATTAGTCGGTGTTGACTTTATTTTTCAAACTGGACATTATTGACACCGTGTTGTCGCGCCTATCCTTTGCGGTCAGGCTTATACTAATAAAAATTCATATAAGAATAATGGCGATCTCACCACGTTTTAAATAATCCGTTGTAATGAAGTTAAGCATGTCGGCGTTGTCCCGGCCGGCGTCTAATTGTTTGTTGGGGGAGCCACTTACGATGCACCGTTTTTTACATTTATCCATTCTGCTTGCCGGGATGTTTGTTGCTGTCGGCAGTTATGCCGCCGATGCGACACCACCCATCACCACGTCTGACGAATTGGGTCCGCCCATCGAACAGCCTATTGAGTTTCCACATAACCGCCACGCGGGTTTGCACAACCCGGCAGACGATGCCGATCCGTCCAAACCGGCCACGGGCGGAATGGAAATCAACTGTATGTATTGCCATACTTATGCCAGACGCAGCATGGTAGCCGGCATTCCGCCGTTGCGGAAATGTATTGGCTGTCACCAAAGCATCGAGTCGGTGAAGGAATCCCCGCGCATCAAGAAGCTGTTCGAATATTGGGAAGCCAAGAAGCCAATACCCTGGAAGAAAGTGCATGATCTGCCCGATTTTGTACGCTTTAACCATGAGCGTCATATTCAGCGTTTTGTATTCAAGCAGGGCAGGCCGGTGCAGGAAGCTTGCGGCTATTGCCATGGCGATATCAAGACGATGACGGTTGCGCGCCGCCAGAAGCCGATCACTATGGGTTGGTGTGCGGAGTGCCACCAGAAGGATCATCTGGTAGACGCGACTTCCACCAAAACGACGCATGGGCCGAACGATTGCTTCACGTGCCACAAGTAAGCGCCATGCTGTCAATTAAGAGCAAGATTTCAAAGAGGTATTTGTGATGATTGAAAACGGTTTTAATCGGCGGGATTTTTTGAAGACGCTGGGCTGGGGAGGAACCGCAGTCGCATTGAGCGGTTGTGGTAATACCTCAATCGAGAATGGCCGGGAGACGGTGGTTTCTTATGTGGAACCGACCGATTACCAGATTCCGAGCATCGGGGTCTACTACAACTCGACCTGCGCGCAATGCGATGCCGGTTGCAATATTGAGGGCCGGGTGCGCGAGGGCCGGGTGTTGAAACTGGAAGGCAATGTGGATTCCTGTATCAACCGCGGCAAGATGTGCGGGCTGGGGCAGGCTGGAGTACAGGCGCACTATAACCCTGATCGTTTGCGCGAGCCGTTATTGAACGGCCATACCATTTCATGGGAAAAGGCTTTTGACCTGATCAAAGAAAATCTGAGCCGGGCGAAGGGTGAAGAGATTGCCTTTCTGAGTGGCGGGATTAGCGGGCATGCGAAAGTATTGCTGCACAATTATCTCGATTCCCTGGGGACGAAAAATCATTACGCCTACGAGGCGGTTTCGCCGGCTGTCGTGCGCGCCGCCAACAAGAAAGCGTACGGCGTGGAAATGCCACGGCTGCATCTGGATAAGGCCAAGGTGATTGTTTCCTTTGGTGCTGACTTTCTGGGGGCGTGGGTATCCCCGGTGCATTTCTCGCAACAGTATGCACAGTTCCGCAAAGGTACTCGTCCCGAAGGACGCGGTGTGCTGGTACAGATCGAGTCCAAAATGTCCCTGACCGGCGCCAATGCGGATCGCTGGATTCCGGTTCGTCCGGGAACGGAAGGTATTCTCGCGCTGGGAATTATCAACGCGCTGGGGGCTGGTGTTCCTGCGGATGCGGCAGCAATAGCCAGAGATTACACGGCGGATCGCGTGAGCAAGGACACAGGAGTTTCTGCCGAACAAATTATCAGTCTGGCCGAATTGTTGAAAGCGCAAAAACCAAGTCTGGTATTGGCCGGCAGTGCCGCGGAAGGTTACGCGCACGGATCGCAAAACGCGGCTGCCATTGCGCTGTTGAACCATGTGTTGGGTAATGTGGGCAAGACCCTGGATGCTCCGGCCAATGTTCAGTTCACACAAATTACTCCCACTACCGGTAATCGCTCATCCTTGACGGCGCTCAACGATAGCATGGCCCAAGGCAAGCTCAAGATGCTGTTTAGTTTTGGCGCGAATCCTGTCTATACGGCACCTGCCGCGATGAAGTTCCAGGAAAATCTAAAGAAGGTCTTTTTCAAGGTGGCCTTCGCGCACTATCTGGACGAGACGGCTCAGGAGGCCGATTTGGTGCTCCCGCTGGATTCGGCACTCGAAGATTGGGGTTCTTCCATACCCGAGTATTTGTGCGAACCTCATCTGAGTATTCAGCAGCCACTAATGGAAAACCTGTACCCGAATACACGCGGTATCGGCGACATCTTGCTGGCTTTGCTCAAGCAGCGTCATCCGGATGAATACAAGGCGTATGAGGACTTTTATTCTTACTTGCGCACAGCCCTGTTGCAGAACAAGGCAGCCTTGGGTGGCAAAGATGCGGATGACGACAGTTTCTGGAATACGACTCTGGGTAATGCCCTGATCAAATTGCCCGGCACAGCGGGAAGTTTGTCTGAAAAGGCTCCCGCCGGTTTGACCTTGCCGGCACCGGTTGCGCAGGATGGAGCTTTCCCGCTGCGTTTGATTCCATCGGTCACACCCAATCAGCGTGATGGTCGCCATGCCAACCTGTCATGGTTGCAGGAATCACCCGATCCGCTGACTACCGTGGTTTGGGACTCCTGGGTTGAAATCAATCCCAAGACGGCAGCCAAGCTCGGTATAGTCGAAGGCGATATCATTGAGGTGACGTCCAAGGAAGGCTCCGTCAAATCCCAGGCGTATTTATTTCCCGGCATCCATCCGGACGCGATATCCATGCCGCTGGGCTATGGTCATGAGGCAATGGGGCGGTATGCGCGCGGGGTCGGTGTCAACGTATTCAAGATACTTGACGCCGTGTTCGACAAGGAAACCGGTGAACTGGCAATCAACGAAACCAACGTGAGTATCAAAAAGGTTCCCGGTCAGCGTGTGGTCGTGGTGAAAGAAGAAGGGCCAAACGGCGGAAGTCAGCTGGGGCGGAAAAAAATTGCAGTCAAGGTATCGTCCGACAAGGTCGATCTTTCGAAGGAGGTCTAACAAGTGTCTGTATCCAATTTATTAGAAAACTGGTCGAAATTTCGACATACCCATCCGGTAGATGACAAGCCTCACGAGGAAATCAAGTGGGCGATGGCCATTGATCTGGATGCCTGTACCGGTTGCAATGCCTGCAGCGTGGCATGCTACGCCGAAAACAACTTACCCGTGGTGGGCAAGGAAAAATACTCGCATGGACAGGCGATGCACTGGATGCGCATCGAACGTTACTGGGATGAGGACAAGCGCGAAGTTCCGGATCAGGGCGCGCAGTTTCTGCCTATGTTGTGTCAGCAGTGCGAGGCGGCACCGTGTGAAACGGTATGCCCGGTCGGTGCGACCAACCATACGGAAGACGGTCTGAATTCGCAGATATACAATCGTTGTATCGGTTCGCGTTATTGCTCGGCGAACTGTCCGTTCAAGGTGCGCTATTTCAACTGGTATAACTATCCGACCACTGAAGATGTTTGGCCGGAACCGACGGAGCAGCAGCTCAATCCCGATCTGACGGTGCGTGGCAAGGGCGTCATGGAAAAATGCACGTTCTGTAAACAACGCACCTATGCCGCCCGCAACAAGGCGCGCAGCGAGGGGCGCAAGGTTCATGATGGAGAAGTGCAAACTGCCTGCCAGCAGGCTTGCCCGACCAACGCCATCTCATTCGGCAATTTGGTTGATCCTGAATCCAGAGTTGCGAAGCAATGGGAACAACAGCAAGTCGAGCTGGATAAAGAAGAGCAGGAAAAAGATACCAAACCAGGAAACAAGCTGCGCGGCTATCGGATATTTGAAGAACTCCGGCCTTATCCATCGGTGATGTATCTGGAGCGGGTTCGCGAGAGCGGCGTTTAAGGCATAAAGGGGAAAGAGAAATGGGAAAAGATATTCGCGAAGACATAGCCTGGGCGCACATCAACCAGGATGTGCTCAAGAGCCTGGAAAACCCGCGTAAGTTGTTCTATGTCATCGTATTCATTGCATTGCTGATGTTCGGCGTGGGCGTAGGGTGCGAGGTGTACCAGTATCAACTGGGGATGGGGGTGGCCGGACTGAACAACCCCAACGTGTGGGGCTTGTATATTGCCACTTTCATCTTCTGGATTGGCATGAGCCACTCGGGTACATTGCTATCGGCGATTTTGCACTTGATGCATGCGGACTGGCGCAAACCGATTTATCGTTTTGCCGAGGCTATGACCACCTTTTCGCTGATGACGGCAGGTTTGTTTGTTATGGTACACTTGGGACGTCTGTGGCAGTTTTACTACGCTGTTCCCTATCCGAACGAGCGTTGGACCTGGCCTAACTTCCAGTCCCCTCTGTTGTGGGACGCGATGGCGATTTTCACCTACCTGAGTTCGTCGGTCATCTTCCTCTATGTAGGGTCGATACCTGACTTTGCGATTTGCCGCGACAACATCCATCCGGGATGGCGCAAAACCTTGTATTCCTTGCTGGCCTTGGGCTGGGAAGGTACGGATCGGCAGTGGCGCAACTTCCGCGTGACCTATCTGACAGTGGCGTGTTTCCTGATTCCGCTGGCGGTGTCGGTGCACTCGATTGTGGCGTCGGACTTTGCCATGTCGCAGCAACCCGGTTGGCACGTGACATCGTTCCCGCCGTACTTTGTTGCTGGGGCGTTGTATTCCGGTTGCGCGGCGATCATTACACTGTTCATCATTCTGCGTTATGTATTCAAGTTTGAAGAGTACATGACTATGCCGATCCTGAAAAAGACCGTGCGTCTGACCTTCGCAATTGCGATGGTATGGACCTACCTGAATCTGATCGAGTTTGCTTCGGTCTGGTATAGCCACGACGAAGTGGCCAAGGCGGTATTGATCGATAAAGCCACGGGTCGCTTTGCACCATTCTGGTGGGCGATGAACTTCTGCGGTTCGGTGGTTCCGTTTACCATGATGGTGAAACGCTGGCAGACCAGTATTCCGATCATGTTTGCGGTATCGTTGTTGCTCAATCTGGGTATGTGGCTGGAACGCTGGATGATCGTGACACCCACATTCTCGCACGGCTACTACCCGTGGACTATGGATGCGAACTTTTGGCCAACATGGGTGCAGTGGGGTATCGTATTCGGCAGTTTCGGCTGGTTTACGTTGCTGTTCATGGTGTTTTGCAAGATAGTGCCGTCTGTCTCAATGTATGAGGTTAAAGAAATGGTTTACCACCGCAGTCTGGCAACGAAGAAGAAAGAACTCGGTCTGGAAGGGGGGCATTAACATGAGTAAACGTTATATGCTGGCGTTGTATAACAACTTTGACGAAGCGGAAGCAGTCGTCAGAGAATTGCGCAACTCCGAAATCAAGGGCTTCAGCGCGGCGGATGATCTGGTAGTCAAATCACCGATTGAGCATCCGGAAGTGGAAGAATTTCTGGGTCATAAACCCGTGAACGTGCAATGGTTCACGCTGATAGGCGCATTAAGCGGCGGTCTGTTGGCATTCTTCCTTATCGCCGGGTCGCAGGCCAACTTTTACGCTCAGGTAAAGGGGGGGAAACCCATCGTGCCGATTCCCCCGGATTTTGTGCTGACCTATGAGATGTTCATTCTTGGCGGTGTATATATTACCGTCCTGGGGTTTCTGATTTGTGCAGGACTGCCTGCAAGACGTTCGCCGCTGTATAGCGCTAAGGTTTCAGAGGACCAGATTGGTTTGCTGGTGAAAGTGGACGATAGCTCTGCGGCAACATTAAGATCCATCTTTACCAAACATCAGGCACTGGAGATTCAGGAAGAGGCGGGGAAATGAACAGACTAACCTTAGCAATCGCATTATTGTTGGCACCTGCATTGGCACAGGCGTGGCCGTGGTCGCAGGATATGGCGAACCAGATCAGCGTCAAGCCGCAGGAAAGTGTTAATGAAGAAAACCCGGGGATGAACCCATTCCCCAAACGCTCGGTACCGGCACCCGGGACAACGGTTGCGGTCAAGGATATGGAAGCGGCGGTAAAAATGGCCAATCCGGTTCCTGCCGATGAAAAATCGGTGGCAAAGGGTGCCCAGCTGTTTGCGATATATTGTGTCCCCTGTCACGGAAAGTCCGGAACCGGAGACGGCTATGTGGGTGCCAAACTGATACTCAGGCCGTTCGACCTGACATCAGAGTCGCTGGCGGGGAAACCTGACGGCCACATATTCGGGATGATGACATTCGGCGGCGCAATCATGCCCCCGTATGCGTATGATCTGAACGCGACAGAGCGCTGGCACGTGGTCAATTATGTGCGCAAGGGGCTGAAGCAGGCATCGGCTGCTCAAGCCACATCGTCAGCCAAATAAGGGGAGAGCGTAAATGTCTTACAGCAATTGGTCGGTGTTGACTGCCAGCTTTGTAATCGTGACTTACCTTGCGATGAGCGGCGTTTCATTGTGCGCGGTGCTTTATCTTGTGGGCGCAAAGTGGCGCGATCAGGTTCGTGATCTCGCGGTTTCTCTCTATCCCCTGTTTTTGATTTCTTTTGTGCTGCTGGGGGTGTTGCTGGTGGGGGGAGAGCATACCTTTCCGTGGGTAGGCCACATCTCAAACGGGGAAGAAGTGGTTATGCCCGGCTGGTATACTATTCCGCTGGTGGCAGCCC